>Ga0163144_10000604_pt1 | contig 83748 bp, 72 predicted proteins | sample OliLak19BULKMAT1_FD_123175 | JGI IMG/M metagenome (GOLD analysis project Ga0163144, IMG submission 123175) | Freshwater microbial mat bacterial communities from Lake Vanda, McMurdo Dry Valleys, Antarctica - Oligotrophic Lake LV.19.BULKMAT1 | ecosystem: Environmental > Aquatic > Freshwater >... | reverse complement strand
CGGAGTTTGGGCCACGCTGCGGCGTTGGCTCCGTCGGTCGTTCCACCAGGAATCTCCCTCTGTCGCCGCCTTGCATCGTGGCCCAACTGCCGCGTTTAGGCCTCACCAGCGAGGTGACGGAGTATCGGGATGGAAGCGGAGCGGGACGAGGCACCTGCGCTGGGAACTCGCGATCCATTGCCGCGTTCAGGTTGACTCGCGGGCTGCTTGTCGGGGTGCTGATGACGCTGCGTCTCGCCGCCGGTGAGGCGCTGCTCTTGGAACGCGACGGCACCCTGGGCCCAGGCGACGCGCTCGCGCCGGGTGGGGCTTTCGAAGACCTCATCGCCGTCGATCTCGCTGCCGGTCGGGTGCAGGTGCGCGCCTCCAGCCCCGACCGTTTCGACCTCGCCTTGCGCGTGATCGGTCCTGACGACGCCGTGGTGGTCGGAGAGGGCGCCGCTGCGGACGGGATCGTCGCCGCGTTCACCGTGCGTGTGCCCGGGCTCTACCGCCTGTATGTCGGCGGCCAGCATGACGGTGCTGCCGGTGTCTACCGGCTCAGCGTGCATGGGGCCGCCGCTGCCACCGCCGCCGCCGGTGATCGCGATCAGGTGCGCCTGGCTGGCGGCCAGGGCCTGGTCGGACGTCTGGCCGGAGGTCCGCTGGCGGTGCGCGGCGCCCTCGGCGTGGTGACGCTGCCGCTCGACCGCTTGGCCGGTCTGCGCCGCGAGTCCGATGGCGCGGTGGTCGTCGGGCTGAGCGATGGCGGTCGGCTGCATGGCGTCCTGGTCGGTGAGGCGCTGCGCCTGCGCGTCGCTGACGGCGCCGAACTCACCATTCCCCTGACCGAGATCGCCACCGTGCAGCGGGCGACCGCGCCGCCTCCGGTGCACGATGGGCCGTGGCTGGTGCTCGGCTCCAACCGTGTGCGCGCGCGCTGGACGGCGGGCACGCTGACCAGCGACGGCCATTTCGGTGAGTTGGCCATCCCGGTCAGCGCGCTGGCCGCCATCGAGCCGGGCGCACCGGCGCATCCGCTCGGTCTGATCCGCCTGCGCGATGGCGGCCGCCTCGCCGGTCGCTGTCCCGACCTGCCCCTGGCGCTGATCGACAGCACGGCGGCGCCGCCCGCCGGTGCCGGCGTCGAGGTGATGGTGCCGGCTCCGCCGCCGGCCTTCGCGCTGACCTTGTCCACCGGCGACGTGGTGGTCGGCCAGCCGCAGCGCCTGGTGCTGGCCTCGGCGCTGGGCGAGTTCGCCGTGCCCGCCGGCGGCCTGGTCGCCCTGACCTGCCAGAACGATCTGCCCGAACTGTGGACGGTCTCGCTCAGCGCCGGCGGCCGCGCTTTCGGCCGCCTGGCCGGCGACGTGCTGACGGTGACCACGTCATGGCATCCGGCGCTGGCGGTGCCGCGCGCGCTGGTGCGTGGCGGCGGACGGATTGGGGACGCTGCTGAGGGTGCGAAGGGGGCGACGGGCGCGGGTGCGAAGGAACCGAAGGACGCGAAACAGCAGGGCGAGTAACCCCGCTACAGCAGCGGGCTGCAGGCTGCTGGCGTGTGCGCGCCCGGCTACTTTTTCTCCCATCCCTTCAGCGGCTTGCCTTTGCTGCCCTTGGCCGGGACCACCCAGGCGGCCGGGGTGATGCTGAGTTGGCTGCCTTCGTCAGGCGGTGGTGCTCCGACGCTCCACTCGTCGTAGGGAAGCGTCAGCTTGCGGCCGCGGTACTGGGCCGGTCCGTCGAGCACCTCCACTTCGATCAGGTGGCTGCCCTGGGTCGGTCGCGGCACGTGCATGGCGTCGAGCACGCGCAGCACGCTCACCCGCATGGGGCGATCATCGATCTGCGCCTGCTCGGTGGGCATGGTGGGATAGCGCGGTTCGCCGCAGCCGACGAGGAGCACCACGGCGATCAGCGCGGTGAGTCCGGACCTTGTCTTCCCTGCTCTGCGATCCATAACGCGCGCCGCTTTCGCTGGCCCCGTCCGCTGGGGCACCGGGGGCGAGGAGTCTGCGATGTCCCAGCCCGCGGCCATGGCCCTCAACCCGCTCGCGCTCGAACTGAATGCCACGCTGGAAGCGGACTGCCCGGTGGTGGCGGGGCTGCTCAGCGCGCTGGGCCGGCGTTTCTACTTCCCGGTCAAGGGCATCCTCGCCCAGGGCGCCCAGGCGCGCGCCAAGGCCAAGCGCTACAACGCCACCATCGGCATCGCCACCGATGAAAACGGCCCCATCCACCTCGCCTGCGTGCACGAGAACTTCGCGCCGTCGATGAAGCCGGCCGACTGCTACGTCTACGCGCCGAGCGAAGGCCGCGCCGACTTGCGCAAGGCCTGGCAGCAGAAGCAGCAGGCCGAGACGCCGAGCCTGAACGGTGCGCTGACCAGCCTGCCGGTGGTGACCAATGCGCTGACCCACGGCCTGGCGCTGGTCGGCGATCTCTTCCTCGATCCAGGCGACGAGGTGCTGGTTGCCGACCAGCAGTGGGAGAACTACCCGCTGTGCTGGGAGGTGCGCCTGGGCGCGCGGCTGTCCACCTTCCCCTTCTTCGATCGCAAGCTCACCGGATTCAACCAGGCCGCCTTCATGCAGGCGCTGGCGCAGCGCCGCGGCAAGAAGCTGGTGGTGGTGCTGAATTTTCCCAACAACCCCACCGGCTACAGCCCGACCCGCGCCGAGGCCGGCGCCATCGTCAACGCGCTGACCGCCGCCGCCGTGGCTGGCACCCGGCTGGTGGTGCTGCTCGACGACGCTTACTACGGCATGTTCTATGACCTCCCGACGCGGGGTGATCTGGGCAATGGTTCCTCGCCGGCGGAGTTGGGCGGTGACGTGGCCTGCCAGCAGGAGAGCCTGTTTGGCGCCCTCGCCCAGGCGCATCCCAACCTGCTCGCGATCAAGGTCGACGGCGCCACCAAGGAGGAGTTCGTCTGGGGCCTGCGCGTCGGCTTCCTGACCTACGGCGTCAAGGGCGCTACCGCCGCCGCCTACGCCGCGCTCGAAGCCAAGACCGCCGGACTGATCCGCGCCACGGTGTCGAACATCGGCCAGGCCAGCCAGACCATCGTGCTGCGCGCTCTGCAGCACCCCGACTTCCGTCGTCAGCAGGCCGAGAAGGTCGCCGTGCTGCGCGCGCGCGCGCGCGCCACCGCGCGCGAATGCCGCAAACGCGAATACGCGGACTGCTGGGAGGTCTACCCGTTCAACGCCGGCTACTTCATGTGCCTGCGCCTGATCGGCGTCGACGCCGACCGCCTGCGCCTGCACCTGCTCGATGAGCACGGTCTGGGCACCATCGCCCTCGGCGAAACCGATCTGCGGGTGGCGTTCTCGTGCCTGCTCGAAAGCCAGATTCCCGACGTGTTCGCCCGCATCGCGGCGGGCGTGCGGGCGCTGCGAACGTAGCGAGCGCGGACCTTCCGGTCCGCGCTCCGGGCTCAGCCGTTCGGCGGATCGCTGGGCCGGTAGGCCGGACGTTCGGCCGAGCTGGGCGGCCGCCCGTCGCTGGTGACCGGCTGGCCGAGGCCCGACGACGGCGGCCGACTGCCCTTGGGCTCGGCCTCGCGCACGCGCAGGGCGCGACCGCCGAGTTGCGAGCCGTCCAGGGCCTTGATCGCCGCCTGGGCCTCGTCGGGGTTGGGCATGGAGACGAAACCGAAGCCGCGGCTGCGGGTGGTCTCGCGGTCGATGATGACCTTGGCCGTGCTCACGGTGCCGTGCGGCTGGCAGAGCGCCGCCAGTCCCGCATCGTTGACCGACCACGGCAGATTGCCGACATAGATGTCCACAGGGTCCTCGCTGTCCGGCACGCGGGAGCGCGCGCCACGCGGCGAGCATTGCGGACCTACTCGCCGGCCAAGCGTGAAATGAAGACATTCAACAAGGGGGGTGCGAGGGGGCGAAGGGCGCGAAGGGGAAGAGGTGAGGTGCAGGTCCCCTTCGCGCCCTTCGCGCCCTTCGCGCCCTTCGCGCCCTCCCTCAAGCCAACCGCTGCAACGCCACCAGCCGCGCGTACTGCCCGCCACGCTCCACCAGCGAGCGATGCGTGCCCTGCTCGATCACGCGGCCATCGCCGAGGACGTAGATGACGTCGGCGTGCTGGATGGTCGCCAGGCGGTGGGCGACGATGATCGTCGTGCGTCCGCGCATCAGTTCGGCGAGGGCGTCCTGGACGTGGCGTTCGTTTTCGGCGTCGAGGGCGCTGGTCGGTTCGTCGAGGAGCAGGATGGGCGCGTCGCGCAGCAGGGCGCGGGCGATGGCGACGCGCTGGCGCTGGCCACCGGACAGGCGTTCGCCGCGGTCGCCGACCACGGTGGCGTAGCCCGATCCGCCGGCCAGGCCGAGGATGGCGTCGTGGACATGCGCGCGCCGCGCCGCCTGCTCGACGTCGGCGACGGTCGCCGCGGGTCGGCCGTAACGGATGTTGGATTCGACGGTGTCGTTGAACAGGTAGCTGTCCTGCTGCACCACCGCGCAGTGGTGGACCAGGCTGTCCTGCCGCCAGTCGCGCACATCGACACCGTCCCAGGTGACGGTGCCGCCGGTGGCGTCGCGGAAACGCGGGATGAGATCGAGCACCGTCGATTTGCCCGCGCCCGCCTCGCCGACCAGGGCGACCACCGAGCCGATGGGGATCTCCAGGTCGATGCCGTTGAGCACGTCGTCGCTGCCGGCGGCGTAGCGGAAACGCACGCCTTCCAGGCGGATCGCCCGCTTTGGTTCCGGACAGTCGCGCGCGTCGGGGCGATCTGAAATCGCGCTCGGGCGGTCGAGGACGGCGAACACGCGCACCGCCGCCGGCAGGTTCTCCTGGATCTCGCCCCACGACCGTGAACCCGAGCGCACCTGGCTGGTGAGCTGGCCGAGGGCGCCGACGAAGACGATGAACTCGCTGATGGTGATCAGCCGGGCGCCGATGAACCAGGCGCCGGCGATCAGCGCCAGGCCGGTGACCGCGAAGATGGTGCCGTTGGTGATGGCGTCGGTCTGGGCGCGCGCGCGCACCAGGCGCAGGTTGGCGTCGAACAGGCTGCGGTTGGCGACGGCGTAGCGCGTGCGTTCAGCGGCGGCCGAGCCCATCGCCTTGATCACCCGGATGCCGGCGGTGATCTGTTCGAGCACCGAGACGTTGTCGGCCAGCCGTTCGCGCGCGGTGTGGGCGCGGCGGCGGGTCTTGCGCAGCAGCCGTGCGATGCCCGCGGCCAGCGGCAGCAGCAGCAGGAAGACGATGGCCGCGAAGCGCCAGTTGATGACGAACAGCCAGGCGATGGTGCCCAGCGACACCGCCGGCCGCTGCATGACTTTGCCAAACAGTGCGGCAAACAGGCCCTGCATCGACTGCACGTCGCTGGTCAGCCGGGTGAGCAGATCGCCGCGCGACAGGCTGCCGTGGAAGGCGAGGTCGAGGCCGATGAGGTGGCCGATGAACTGCCCGCGCAGATCCTGGACGCAGCGGTTGGCCAGCCAGCCGCCGGCGTGCCAGGCGATATAGGCCAGGGCCGCGGTCACTGGCGCCACCACCAGCATGGCGCGGCCGAGATGCACCATCGCCTGCCCCGCCTGGTCCACCGCCAGCGGTGCGACGCCGAACCAGGCCAGCTTGCCGTTCAACTCGTCGACGTGGCCGGTCAACGCATCGAGCAACAGTTTGAGGAAGAAGAACAGCGAGCCGGAGAGGATGGCCAGGCCGACGGTGGCGCCGATGAGGAGGAACCAGCGGCCACGATGCTGCCAACCGTAACCGGCCAGGCGCCAGAGGATGGCGACATCGTTGGGGGTCCTGGTCTCCGGCACGGGCGACATGCTCTCGGCCTGCGAGCGGGCGGCTAGTGCCTCTCGCAGATTGCCGCTCTCGCAGATTGCCCCAGTTGAGAGGTTGAGAGGTTGAGAGGTTGAGATGCAGGAGAGGAGAGGTGAGGTGAGGCCGGTCCCAGCGTCAAAGCCCCTGGCGTCCCCGTGCTCCCCGCCACACTGCCCCGACCATGAGCGAGACCAGTGACGCCCTCACCGCGCTTGAGCGCAAGCTCGCCGAGTTCGCCCGCCTGGTCGGTGTCGCCGCCAAGGCCGAGGAGATCCGCGAACTCGAAGGACGCATGGGCGAGGCCAGCTTCTGGGCCGACCAGGCGCGCGCCCAGCAGGTGGTGCAGACGCTGAAGACCATGAAGGGCGTGGTCGAGCCGCATCAGCGCCTGGCCAGCGAATTGAACGACGCCAAGGAACTGCTCGCGCTGGCCGAGGCCGAGCGCGATGCCGCCAGCCAGGCCGAGGTGCTCGCCGAGGTGCGCCGCCTGGAAGGCCTCTACGACGGTCTCGAACTGAAGCTGGCGCTCTCCGGCAAGTACGACGCCTGCAACGTCTACATGACCATCAAGCCCGGCGCCGGCGGTACCGAGGCGTGCGACTGGGCGTCGATGCTCTTCCGCATGTACAGCGCCTACTGCACCCGGCAGGGCTACAAGTTCGAGGTGCTCGACATGCTGCCTGGCGAAGAGGCCGGGTTGAAGAACTGCACCCTGCGCGTCAGTGGCGAGAACGCCTATGGTTATCTCAAGTCGGAGATGGGCACGCACCGCCTGGTGCGCATGAGCCCGTTCAACGCCGACGGCAAGCGCCAGACCAGCTTCGCCGCCGTCGAGATCACGCCGGAGCTGGCCGAGACCGATCAGCTCGAAGCCGGCGACATCGCCGATAAGGACCTGCGCGTCGATACCTTCCGCGCCTCCGGCGCCGGCGGCCAGCACGTCAACAAGACCGACTCGGCGGTGCGCATCACCCACATCCCCACCGGCCTGTTCGTCGCCTGCCAGCAGGAGCGCAGCCAGCAGCAGAACCGCCTGACCGCGATGCGCATGCTGGTGGCCAAGCTGCAGCAGCTCAAGGAATCGGAGCGCCTCGACGAACTCAAGGATCTCAAGGGCGAGCGCGGCACCATCGGCTGGGGCCACCAGATCCGTTCCTATTTCCTGCAACCGACCCAGATGGTGAAGGACCTGCGCACGCGGCACGAGACCACCCAGGCCTACCAGGTGCTCGATGGCGAACTGCAACCATTCGTCGAGAGCTACCTGCGCTGGCGTCTGGGCGGCAGCAAGGACATGAAGGGCGGCGAGGACGAGTAAAGAGCCGGCTGCTGAACAGGTCGCAGCAGGAACTGAAACCGCTGGTGTTTTCGCGCAACCCGGTCGCGAATCCCACGCGTTGACGTCATCGTGGCACTGCCCGGTGGTTGCTCCCCGGTAAGCCGTGCCTACAGCGGACCGACCGGAGCCAGCAATGTCGCAGCGCATCGCCCCCGTCGTGGTCGCCCTGGTCGCCATCGCCAGCCTCGCCGCCGAAACCATCGAGACGCGGTTGCCGAATGGCGATGTGATCCTGCAATTCAACCACCCCGACCGGCAGGACAAGCCGACCGACAAGCCGGTGCCCTCGCGTACCCGCATGTGGATCCCTGGTGATGTGAAGGTGCTGCGCGGCGCGCTGTTCGATCTCGGCTATTCGTACAGCGCCGACCGCCGCGATGTGCAGGCGGTGGCGCGCGCTGAAGGGCTGGCGGTGATCAGCTGCCTGCTGCGCTACAAAGGCGGCACGGAATTATTGCAGACCGCGCTGGCGGACTTCGCCACGCGCAGCGGCCATCCCGAGCTGACCCGGATGCCGATCCTGCCCATGGGCTTCTCGCGCAACGGCTCGCGCGCCTGGACCTTCACCGAGGAGAACCCGACGCGCACCATCGCCGTCGCCCTCGGCGGCAATCCCGCCATCTGCCTGCGCCGCACCCCCAACAAGGACGGCCCCGACCACCTCGCCCTCGCGCGCACCACGCCGGCGTTGACCGTGGTCGGCTCGAAGGATCCGTTCGTCGATTACGACAAGGGCGAGGCGCGCTACTGGCACATCGCGCACTATCCGGTCATCCGCGCCATCCCCGACGTGACCTGGGGGATGATGATCGGCTGGGGCTACGGCCACGGCTGGGAAGGATCGTGGGCGCTGTTCACGCCGTACATCCAAGCGGTCTGGCGCCTGCGTGCGCCGGCTCAGCCGACCGCCGATGGCGCGGTGACGCTCAAGCCGATCGCCTTCGCGGATGGCTGGTTCGCCGAGTACGGCTGGACCAAGGACTGGCCGGAGATCGCTCCGGTGGCCACCTTCACCGGCGACAGGACCAAGTCGATCTGGCTGCCGAGCGAGGATGTGGCGGCGGTGTGGCGCGCCTACAACGTCATGGTGCCGAAGGTCACGCTCGCAGTCGCGGCTGGCGCCATGACGACGCTCACTGCGACGCCGCCGGACGGAACCACCACGGTCCAATTCTACGATCGCCACCTGGCGTTGGGCGAGGCCGTCGCGGCGCCATGGCAGGTGAAGACCGACCGGCTCGCCAGCGGCGCACACAGCGTCTACGCCGTGGCGGTGACCGCCTCAGGTCGCACGCCGTCTCGTCCGCTGACCGTGGTCAAGGGACAGCCGATCGACTGGACGTCGGGCGATGCCGACCAGAAGGCCGCCGAGCATCCCGCCAGCGTCGCCCGGCTCGATCCCGATCTGCGCGCCGCCGCGCGCGCGCTGTGCGGCCTCGACGCCGGGGTGACCGTCGATGCCGCCCGCAAGGCGGCGCTGAAGGCGGTCGTCCAGGCGTTGGTGAAGGATCCATTCGTCGAGCAGCGCAACGCCGGCGAGGCGCTGCTGAAACTGATCGCCTGGTAGGATCTTCCCGGCAACGCGTCCGCGGCATCCCGTGGTGACGTCGGACGACCGTCAGCCGTGGGTCGGCGCGGGCGGAACCGTCGTCCGCGCTGCGCGTCGGCGCCAACGCCGGCGCACGGCATGCCAGCCGCGCCGGCACACCAGCCAGCAGCGGCGCATGGCGCGCTTGGAGGAGTCCTCCCAGCGCTGGCTGAATGCAAACAGCAGTGGGATGCCCAGCGGGACGAGGGGGAAACCGGGGATGACCGGCAGCAACCACCCGATCATCCCCACCGCCACCAGCACCAGGCCGGACAGCGGATAGACGATGCGCTGCCACAACGGCCGCACCGGCGCGCCGCGGCGCAGCCAATGACGGATGCGGTGGGTGAGGGACATGCCGGCCATAGGCGCTGGTATGCGCTGGTCGTGCCAAGCCTTCCGTCGGCTCTGTTCATGTCGCCCGGCGATAGAACGGCAGCGCCACCACCTCGGCCGCGCAGACGGTGCCACGGATGTCGACGTCCAGGCGCTGGCCCGGTGTCGTCAGGGCAGTGGGGACAAAGGCCATGCCGATGGCCTGGTTCAGCGTCGGCGACAGCGTGCCGGACGTGATCGTGCCCACCGCCACGCCGTCATGCAGCACGGCGTAGCCGTGACGCGGCACCCGGCGGTCGAGCATGCGCAGACCGGCGAGGCGGCGCGACGGGCCGTCGGCAAGCTGGGCGAGCACGCGCGGCGCGCCGATGAAGCCGCCGGCGCGGTTGACCGCGAAGTCGAGTCCAGCCTCGATCGGCGTCACCGTGCGGTCGAGTTCGTTGCCGTAGAGCGGCATGCCCGCCTCAAGGCGCAGGCTGTCGCGCGCGCCCAGGCCGCAGGGCGTGGCGCCGGCCGCCACCACCGCCTGCCATAGCTCAACGGCGCGCTGCGTCGGCAGGAAGCACTCGAAGCCGTCCTCACCGGTGTAGCCGGTGCGGCTCAGGCGCACCGTGGTGCCCAACCACGAGCGGTCGGCGAAGGAATAGGTGCGCAGCCCGGATCCGTCGAGCCCCAACCCGGTCAGCAGCGCCGTCGCGCGCGGGCCCTGCACCGCGATCATCGCCTCGCGGTCGGAGAGGTCGTGGATGCCGACGCCGGCCGGTTCCGCCGCCCGCCAACGGGCGAGCACCTTGGCCAGATTGGACGCATTGACCACGATGTGCCAGGACTGCGGGGATTCGCAACTCGCCAGGACGTCGTCCTCGACGGTACCATCCTCGGCGAGCACCATTCCATAGCGCACCTGCCCGCTTTTCATACCCAACAGCGAACGGCAGATCTGCTGGCCGAGAAAGGCCGCTGCCTGAACGCCGTCCACTCGCACGCGACCCATGTGCCCGAGATCGAACACGCCGCACGCCGTCCGCACCGCCTGGTGCTCGGCGGTGATGCCGGCGAACTGCACGGGCATCTCCCAGCCATGAAAATCGACCAAGCGCCCGCCGGCGGCCTGCTGGACGGCGAAAAGAACGGTGCGACGCGGCACGGCAGCGTGCGCGGAGGTATCATGTGCCACGTCGGGCTCCTGTTGGCACGGCAGTGCGGGGCTCTACCGTTGAGCGCTCATCCATACCGGCACCGTTTTCCCGGCAAGCGTCGAACAGGGGGTCGCATGTCCCGTCGTTTCTCCATGCCGGTGGCGGCGTTGCTGCTCGCCTTCGGCGCGGCTTGGTCCGGCGAGACGCCCGCTGGCGATCCGCCGCCGCTGCCGCGCGACTCGACGGTGCTCGCCCGCGCCAGCGCCTTCCAGGCCGCCGGCCAGCAGGCCGAGGCCATCGCCCTGCTCGAAACCCACCTGCGCCAGCAGCCTGACGACCAGCTCGCCCGCCAGGCCCTACTCGCCGCCCGCATCAGCCAGCTCGAATCCGAGATCCGCATCCATCTCGCCGCCCAGGCCGGGACCAAGGGCCTGGTCATCGCCAATCCCGAATACGAAGCGGCGCGTGCGCGCAGCGAAGAGGTGGTGCGCAAGCGACTCGATCTGGTCGAGTACTTCATCGCCGAGCACCGCTTCGCCGACGCGGTCGAGACCTGCAACGCCATCCTGGTCGACTACCCGGGCCATCCCGCCGTCCTCCAGATCAAGGTGCAGGTGCTCAGGGCGCTGCAGGGAGTGCTCGATCGCGAGCGCAAGGTACTGAACCGCGAGGGCGATGTCCGCCATGTCGAGGCGGTCAACGAGGTGGTCGATGCCGCGATCATGCCGCGCGACAAGCCCAAGCAGGCGCGCACCGTCTTCGTCTTCGAGGAGGACATCGAGGCCGCCGAGCGCGAGCGCGTGCGCCGCAAGCTGCAGGAGCGCATCGACCTCATCCAGAACGCCGTCGAAGTGCGCAAGGTCATCGAATACCTGTTCTCGGTGGCGGGCATCAACTACGTCATCCGCGACGACGCCATCGGCTCCGAGACGCTGACCATCCATCTCGTCAATGAGAGCCTGGAGACGGTGCTGCAGATCGTCTCCAAGCAGGTCAACCTGCGCTACAACTACATCGCCGGTACGGTCTACATCACCGGTTCGGACAGCGATGTCCTCGAGACCAAGATCATCCGCCTCAGCTCGGGACTCACCGACGTGCTGCTGAAGCCGCAACTGCTCGATGTGCAAGGCGGAGCCGGTGGCGGCGGCGCTGGCGGTGGCGCCGGCGGCGCCGGCGGCGGGGTGGCGGCGGCCAACCTGTTCGGCCAGCAGGGCGCGGCGGCGGCCGGCCCCGATGGCCCGCCCACCGATCTCATGCGCCTGGTCGACAAGCTGCCCGAACTGATCGTCGGCTGGCCGGCCGACGGCAAGTACCACCTCGATCGCAAGTCGACCACGCTCTACGTCAAGGCGACGCCGGCGGCGATCAATGAGGTCGAACGCCTGCTCAAGGCGCTCGACTACCAGAGCGCGCAGATCCTCATCGAGACGCGCTTCGTCGAGATCCGCCAGGAGGACCAGCTCGAACTCGGTGTCGACTGGTCGATCGGCGACCTCGGCAAGCATTTCGGCTACAACGCCGTCAACGATTCCTCGGCGGCGTCGCAGCTCAATGCCGGCCAGGGCCTGATCGTGGGCGCGGCGCGTCCCAACAGGCTCGCCCGGGCGGCCGGAATCGCGACCGCCGCGGGCGGCGGCTCGCCGGCGGCGGTGCAGGCCACGGTGCAGGGACTCAGCCCGATCACCGCTTCGATCACCGCCCTCGAACAGAAGAACCGCGCGCGCACGCTGACCGCGCCACGCATCATGGTGCTCAACAACGGCACCGGCCTGATCGAGATCAGCCAGGAGATCGCCTACATCTCAGGGTTCACCAACCAGGCGGTGCCGAGCGCGCAGATCCTGCAGAACCAGCAGAACAACCAGGTGGTCAACCAGACCTTCAACGCCCTGGTGCCGCAGCTTGAGACCGCCAAGGAGGCGATCGCGCTGCAGATCACCCCGTCAATGGGCCGCAACTCCGATCTCATCACCCTCAACCTCACCCCGTCGGTGGTTGAACTGATCGATCTGCGCGCGGTGAACTTCGATGTGCCCGATGGCCAGGGTGGGATCATCAACAACACCATCGAGAAACCGTTCTTCGCCAATCGCCGGCTGGCCACCACCCTGCACGTCAAGAACGGCGAGACCATCGTGCTGGGCGGATTGCAGACCGAATCGGTGCAGAAGAACAAGGCCGGCCTGCCCTTCATCAACCGGGTGCCGGTGCTCGGTCTGCTCTTCGGTCGCGAATCGACCAAGGAGGAGCGCCGCAACCTGATCATCCTGGTCACCGCCCACATCATCGATCCCAACGGCAGCAAGCTGTCCGACGAGATCCGCGTGCTGCGCGACACCTGGCGCGCGGTCACCCCGGTGCCGGTGCGCGCCGAGATCGAGCGTCACGTCAAGGGCGCCACCGCCGACGTTCCCGCCGCCAGCGACCAGCGTCCGGGCAAGAGCGGAGCCGGCGGCAGCGGCACCGCCCAGGCGGTCAATCCCTGGGAGAAGGGCCGCGGTCGCTGATGGCGCGCTGGACCGGACTCGACATCGGCCGCGCCAACGTGCGCGCGCTGGCGGTGGAGCGTACCGGCACGACCTGGCGGGTGGTGCGGCATGGCGCCGTGTCGCGCAGCGATTCGCTCGGCCAGGAACGCCCGTTGGCGGCGGCGCTCAGCGAACTGGCGCAACTGGTGCCGCTGTCAGGTGCGGTGGTGGCGTCGAGCGAGCTGAACGTGATGGCGCGCTACGTGCACAGCATCCCCATGCCGGCCGACCGCGTGGCGCGGCTGCTGCGCCTGGAACTGTCGCAGCATGCCGATGCCAGCGGTGAACTCGCCGCCGACGCCCATCTGGTGCCGATCGGCGGCGACGAACTGATCCACGCCTGCGCGCTGGCCCCGCCGGCCGAGGTGCTGCGCCTCGACGGCGAACTGCACGCGATGGGCATCCGCCCCAGCCTGCTCCATGTCGGCGCCGCCGCGCTCTACAACGCCACCCTGCCGGCGCCGCCGGTGACTGGCGACCAGCTCGCCCTGATCGTCGACCTCGACGCCCACGTCGCCCGCGTCGCCCTGGTCGGCGAGGGCCGCCTGCTCGGCTTCCGTCAGCTCGGCGTCGGCGCCGCCGCTTTCCGCGAAGCCCAGGAACGCCAGCGTTCGGCGCCGCCACCGGCATCGACCTGGCGGTCGCCGGTGACGCGGCCGGCGGGGGATTCGCCGCTGAAGCTCGACGACGATTCCGGCGCCGTGCCGGTGACCGGCGCAGCGGCGCCGTCGACTGCCGAGCTGCGGCTCGATGATGATTCGGGAGTCCTGCCCATCCTCCCCGACGAGACCATCGCGTCGCCGCTGGCTGCACCCGCCGATCTGGCGGTGCCGTCAGCGTCGGCCGCCCCTGCAGCGGTCCCGGCCGCATTGGCTCCGCTGTTCGAACTCGGGGTCAGCGCCTCAGGCAGCACGCTCGCGAGCGCTGCTGGCGACCTGCCGGCGGCGCCCGGACGCGCCACGGTGATGATGGCGCAGCAGATGCTTGGCGCGGAACAGAGCCGGATCGCCGAGCAGTTCTTCGCCCAGCTCACCAGCACCCTCGCCTGGTTCCGCGCCCAACTCAAACTGGCCAAGCTCGACCTCGCCAAGGTGCTGCTCACCGGTGAGGGCGCCGCGGTCGCCGGGCTGGCCGCCTACCTGCAACGCCGCTTCGGCGTCACCGTCGAGCGCTTCGATCCCTGCGCCGGCTTGGCGGGCGCGCCCGCGGACGGCACCGTCTGGGCGGTGCCGTTGGCGCTGGCGCTCAGCCGGGCGCCGGGCGGGGTGCGTCTCGATCTCTCGCCTGACCGCGTCGTCCGCCGGCGCCTGTGGCGCAGCCAGTTGGTGTGGCCCTTCGTCGCCGCCGCCATGCTCGCCATCGGTTTTGCCGCCATCGGCTGGGGCTGGTGGACGCAGATCGATGCCAACCACGCCAGCCTGGAGCGCTACAAGGAGTACGACGATCGCTATTCCGGCTATCACCAGCAACTGGTCGAATTGGAACGCGAGCGTGACGATCTTTCCGAGGACCTGCGCGCCATCGCCAGCCGGCTCTACGCCAATCGCGACCTGCTCTACACCGTGCGCGCGCTCAAGGAGCAGGCACCCGAGAACCAGGAACTGTGGATCACCCATCTGCGCACCGTCGGCCTGTCCAGCGAGGACCCGCTGCCCGGCGTGAAGCCGGGCGCGTCGGCGCCGCCCGCGCCGGCTGCGAGCACCTCCCGCCGCGTGACCACCGCCGATGCCAAGCCCAAGCGCCAGGACAGCGCCATCCAGCGCGGCGCCGTCGACGTCGCCGGCAAGGTCAAGTTCGCCACCACCCGCGAATTCAAGGAGATGAACGAATTCTTCGAGAAGTACCTCAAGGCGGTCGAGAAGTGGCCAACCCCGGGCGCCAGCCGGCTGTTCTATGGCAGCCGCGTGCTGCAGCACATCTCGGCTGAAGACCCCAAGCGCCTGGTCGAGCGCCCCAAGACGCTGCGTGGACGGCCGCAGCCCGCGAAGGCGCTGGTCAAGGAGGAGGGCCGCTTCGAGTTCGAGGTGCGGCTGTTCTTCACGCCAACCGAATTGAACGAGATCACGGTCAAGAGCGCGGCGGCGTCAGGTGCCGTGGCGCCGGCCCCGCCGCCGCCGGCCCCGCCGGCCGGAGACCGCTGATGCACCTCGACGTCAAGCGCGAGTCGCGGTGGGGCTGGTCGGCGCTGGGCGCGGTGGCCGCGATCGGCGGCATCGCGCTGCTCATCATCACCGATTGGGGCGAGTCGGGCCGCCTGCTGGACACGGCACGCAGTGCCAAGAAGGACGGCCCGGTCGCCATGCGCGAGCAGGTCGCGAGCCAGGAGAAGGCCAACCGCGAACTCACCGACACCATCCGCAAGCTGAAGGAACAGGCCTCGTTCCAGCTCCAGGACAAGTATCTGGTCAAGGGCAACCCGCAGCCCGGCTACTTCTTCGTCACCGTCCGCGGGCCAGTGATCGAGAAGCTCAAGAAGCGCGCCGAGGCCAGGGGCATCGATTACGACGAATGGATCGGCTTCGGCGCTGGCAAGAACCAGCCGCCGGACAAGGCGGTGCCTGACGACAAGGACGCCGACTTCCTGCTCAAGATGCTGCAGCTCACCGAGAAAGCGGTGAACATCGGTCTGTCGACGCCCAGCCCGCTCGAACGCCTGCTGGTCACCCACGCCGACAAGGAGGAGGAGACCGGCCCCGACCAGCGTCCGCCGCTGCTGCGCGAATACGCGCTGACCCTGGACGTGCGCGGTTCGCTCAAGGACATCCTGTGGATCCTGCACCGACTCAGCCTCTACGAACGCGGCGGCGCCAAGGACTTCCCGCTCATCCTGCGCGGCCTGACCATCAGCGGCGAGAACGCCACGCCCAAGGATGACATCCAGCAGCTCGACGCGGTGTTCGAGATCGCCGGCATGCAGTTCATCCCCGACGAGGAACGCCAGGGTCGCGAACCCGCCAGCGGCCCACGTCGCGGCCCGGCCGTCGCCGCCAAGACCGGCCAAGTCCGCGGAAGGCCCTGAGCCATGCACTTGCGCGGTTTGATCGCAGCCCTGGTCGCCGGCCCGAGCGAGGAACCCACGCCATGAATGCGCCACGCCTCGCCGCTCTCGCCGCCCTGGTCCTGATGGGACTCGCGGTGGCTTACGTCGTGCTGTTCATCCAGCCCGAGGTCACCCGGCTGGGCGAGCCGGGCTACCAGGGCGCGGCGGTGGGCTTCCTGATCGCGAGCGCGCCCGCCATCGGTGATTTCGCCAGGGAGTTCCACGTCAACGACGAGAACCCTTTCGTGCCCTACCACGACCGCGTGGCCGAGACCCGGCGCATCCGCCTGCCGCCGCAGCCCGTCGTCGCGGTGAAGCCGCCGGTGCGTCCGGTGCTGCCGCCACCGGTGCAGCCGGTGGTGGTGGTGCAGCCAGAGAAACCCAAGCCGCTGGTGCTGCCGCGCGCCCAGCCGATCGCCGCCAAGCCGGTGCCGCAGTGCATCGGACTGATCGCCCACGCCGAGTCCGGCAACCGCATGCTGCTGGTGCGCGACGCCGCCGGCGTCGAGGTGCCGCTCGCGGTGGGCGCCCAGATCGACGGCTGGGAGCTCCTCGAAGTGCTCGAAGGCGGCGCCGCGCGCTTCCGCGATCCCGACGGCGCCCAGCAGTTGCTGCTCATCGCGGGTGATGCCCCGGATGCGGCGGTCAAACCTGATCCGGCGCCGGGAGATCCGCCACCCAGCACCGCCAAGCCGGTGGCCAAGCCTCCCCCGAAGGCTGGCCCGGCGGCGCCACCCAAGGCGGGACCCGCGGCGCCACCGCCCAAGGCCGGCCCGGCGGCACCGCCACAACTGCCGCCCGGCTTCAAGCTGCCGCCGGGCGTCAAGCTGCCGCCCGGATTCACCCTGCCGCCGGGTCTGGTGCCGCCGACCGACAATCGTCGCGGTCGCTGAGCGGTCAGCGCCGCCCGCGACTCACGCCAACGCTTCGAGCCCCGCCGCCGCGCGCAGGAGCACCGCTTCGCCCCACAACGGCGCCTGGAACTGCAAGCCGATGGGCAGGCGATCGGCGTCGACGCCGAAGGGGACGGCGATGGCCGGGACGCCGGCGAGGTTGGTGGCGATGGTGAAGATGTCGGACAGGTACATCTGCAAGGGATCGGCGGTCTTCTCACCGAAGCGGAAGGCGGTGGTCGGACTGGTCGGTCCGAGCAGCACGTCGCACTGCGCGAACACCCTGGCGTAGTCATCGCAGATCAGCCGGCGCACCTGCTGCGCCTTGCGGTAATAGGCGTCGTAGTAGCCGCTGCTCAGCACGTAGGTGCCGAGCATGATGCGACGCTTGACCTCCGGGCCGAAACCTTCGGCGCGGCTGCGGGCGTAGAGTTCGCCGAGCGAGCCGGGATCGCTGGTGCGGTGGCCATAGCGCACGCCATCGAAGCGCGAGAGGTTCGAGGACGCCTCGCCGGTGGCGATGATGTAGTAGACGGCGATGGCGTGGCGTTCATGCGGCATCGCCACCGGCACCAGGGTGGCGCCGGCAGCGGCGAGCTTCGACTTGGCGCGTTCGAGCGCCGCCGCCACCGCCGGCGCCAGACCGGCGGCGTGCTCGGCGACATGGCCGATGCGCAGCCCGGTGAGGCTGCCGCGGGCGTCGGTGGGAAGTCCGGCGGCCAGCGCGGGCGCGGGGCGCGGCGCGCTGGTCGAATCAAGAGCGTCGTGGCCGGCCATGGCGTCGAGGCAGAGCGCGGCGTCGCGCACGCTGGTGGCGAGGGGGCCGATCTGGTCGAGGCTCGATCCGAAGGCGATGAGACCGTAGCGGCTGACCATGCCATACGACGGCTTCAGCCCGACGCAGCCGCACAGCGCCGCCGGCTGGCGGATCGACCCGCCGGTGTCCGAGCCCAGCGCCAGCGGCACGATGCCCGCCGCCACCGCCGCCGCGCTGCCGCCGGAACTGCCGCCGGGGATGCGCGTCGGGTCGACCGGATTCTTCACCGGGCCATAGGCGCTGTTCTCGTTCGACGAGCCCATGGCGAACTCGTCCATGTTGGCCGCCGCGACGATCACCGCACCGGCCGCTTCCAGCCGCGCGACCGCGGTGGCGGTGTAGGGCGCGACGAATCCGGCGAGCATCTTGGAGGCCGCGGTGGCGGGCGAACCTTCCAGGCAGAGGTTGTCCTTGATCGCCACCGGCACGCCGGCCAGGGGCAGGCGCTCGCCGGCCTTCACCCGCGCATCGACGGCGTCGGCGGCCGCGACGGCGCGCTTGGCGAAGACGCGCAGGATGGCGTTGCAGCGGTCGCCCACGGCGGCGGTCAGGGCGCGTTCGACGGCGACCCGGGCGCTGGTTCCGGCGTTGACCGCGGCGGCGATGGCGGCGGCGGAGGCCGCGCTGGAGGGGGCGCTCACCGCTCCACCGCCTTGGGCACCAGGAAGGCGACCTCGTCGGCCTTGGGCGCGTTGCCCAGCACCTGCTTGGAGGTCAGCATCGCGGCCGGCCGGTCGGCGCGCACGACATTGGACAGCCCGGCGACGTTGGCGATGGCTTCGACGCCGGTGGTGTCGACGGTCTTGAGGCTCTCGATGTAGCCGACGATGGCCTCGAGCTCGCGGCTCATGCGCTGCACCTCGTCGGCGTTGAGCGCGAGGTTGGCGAGCTTGGCGATCTTCTTCACAGCGGTCTCGTCGATCGGCACGATCGTCTCCGGGGTGGGGAGGCTACGGGGCACGTCCGTGCGGCAAGCCCGCGGCCGCGATCAGCGCCTCCGCCACCACCAGATCGTCGGGCGTGGTGATCTTGAGGTTGCGCGCGTCGCCCGGCACCAGCGCGACGGTATGGCCGGCGAGTTCGAGCACCTGGACGTCATCGCTGCACGCGCGTCCGGTGGCGGCGGCGAAGGCGGCCAGGCCTACGGCGCGGTGGAAGCCCTGCGGGGTCTGGGCCAGCCACAGGCCGTCGCGCGGCACCGTGGTGTCGACCAGGCCGGGATCACCGGGGCGCGCGCGCTTGACCGTGGCGGCGCAGGGTACGGCGACGACGGCGGCGACCTGGCGGTCGAGGGCGGCCAGGCAGGCCGCGATGCAGGCGCGTGGCACCAGCGGTCGCACCGCATCGTGGACGAGGATGCGCGCGCTGCCGGCATCGCTGGCGCGTAGCGCCGCGTGCACCGATTCCTGACGGGTGGCGCCGCCGCTGACGGTGCGGATGGGCACGCGTGCGGCGGCCGGCATCAGCGCCGCCAGCACGTCGTCGCGCAGATCATCGGCCACCGCGATCACCACCTCATCGACCAGGCCGAGGTAGCACTCGACACTGCGCAGCAGGATGGGCCGGCCGGCCAGCAGCAGCAGTTGCTTCGGCAGCGACGTGCCGAAGCGCGTGCCGCGACCGGCGGCGGGGATGAGCAGGCTGGTGCGCATGGGCGTACGAAGGCGCGGGGATGCGGCAGGTCAAGGGCTGTGGGATGAGAGCGCAGGGGAGCGGCAGCGTGGGTCGCCGCACCTCCCGCACCTCTTCTGCCTCTCAACCTCTCAACCTCTCAACCTCTCAACCTCTCAACCTCTCAACCTCTCAACCTCTCAACCTCTCAACCCAATCTGCCCTGGAACGATCCCCCGCAAACCCGTGGCCCACCCGGGTTGGCCGTCTAAGGTGCCCGCGATGTTCGCCGCCCTGCTCCTGGATCTCGACGGCACCGTGGTCGACTCCGAGCCCAAGCACGTCGAGGCCCACCGCCGGTTCCTGGCCGGTCAGGGGCTGACCCCCAGCGATGACGAGCTGTACGGGAACATCGGCAAGGGCGATCGCGAGTTCTACGGCGACCTGCTGCGCCGGGCCGCACGTGGCGACGCCGATGTCGACGCCTGGCTGGAGGGGAAGACGGACACGCTGATCGGGCTCTACCGCGATGAGGGTCTGGGCCTGCGGCCGGGCGTGCGCGACCTGCTCGACCATGCCTGGGAGCAGGGCGTGACGGTGTGCGTGGTCACCTCGTCGACGCGGCGCCTGGCGGCGGCGGCCTTGGCGGCGGTGGGTTTGGGCGACCGGCTGGGCGTGCGCGTGTGCTTCGAGGACACCGTGGCGCACAAGCCCGATCCGGCGCCCTACCTGCTGGCGGCGCGGCGACTCGGCGTTCCGCCGCAGCGCTGCCTGGCGGTGGAGGACAGCGTCAGCGGCGTCACGGCCGCCGTCGGCGCCGGTTGCCTGGCGGTGGGCTTCGCCGGCCTGGTTCCGGCCGACCGCCTGCGCAGCGCCGGCGCCGCGTTGGCGGTGACCGATCTCGCTGGCCTGGTGCCCTTCGCCGTGCTCGCCGGTCTGGCCACCGGCGCGCGCGGGCGATGAGCGGCGACCACGCCGCGGAGGTCGCGGCGGAATGGTGGCGCGACGCCTTCGGCGAGGACTACTGCGCGGTCTACGGACATCGCGACGACGCCAGCGCCGCCGCCGAGGTCGCCGCCCTGCTGCCGCGGCTGCGCGACGCGCCCGGTCCGGTGCTCGATGCCGGCTGCGGCCACGGCCGTCACCTCGCCTGCCTGCGCGCCGCCGGGGTGACCGCCTTCGGCGTCGACGGCAGCGCACCGCTGCTCGCCCGCGCCCGCGCCCGGCCGCTGTGCCGCGGCACCCTGCTGCGCGGCGATCTGCGCGCGCCCGCGCTGGCGCCTGGCGCCTGGGGCGCGGTGCTGCTGCTGTTCACCAGCTTCGGCTACGACGATGACGCGGCGAACGCCGCCCAGTTCGCCCGCCTGGCCGCGCTGCTGGCGCCCGGCGGCTGGCTGCTGCTCGACCTGCCGGATGCCGCAGCGGTGGCGGCGGGGCTGGTGGCCGAGAGCCGGCGCGACGGACCCGATGGCCTGGTCATCCACGAGCGCCGCCGGCTGTGCGACCGCCGGGTCGAGAAGACCGTCGAGCTCGTGGCTCCGGGGCGGCCGCCACGGCGATGGATCGAAAGCGTGCGCCTGTACCAGCCCGAAGAGATCGCCGCGCTGGCGGCGGCCAGCGGGCTGCTCGCCGCCCCGCGCTGGCCAGGCCTGCGCGGGGCGCACCACGACGAAGGCCGGCAGGTGCATTGGCTGGGCCGGCAGCAGCCGTGAGCGGGTCGCGGACCCGCGTCCCGCGACGCCCAGTCACCGCCCGTGTTGCTGAGCATCGATCAGGTTGGGATCCGGCATGCGCAGGTCGGCGACCTGCGTCTGCGCTCTGGCGCTACCGCCGCCGCATTGAACGCCGGCGCGAGATCAGAACTTGTAGAACTGCGGCGCCTCGGGCACTTCCCAGAACGGTATGCTCTTCCACACGTTGCCGTCCCAGGTGACGTTGATGACCTTGGCGTCGGTCTTGAGATTCGGGCTGGTCCAGATGTGGTGCCAATAGCAGCGCACCAGGGGCATGCGGCTGGACGAGAACTTGTCGCCGCCGTTGCCGAAGCCGAGCTGGTACTTCTTGCCTTCGAACCACGTGCCCAGCGGCGGGATCTGCGCGGCCGGCTGCAAGGCCCCGTTGCCGCCCGGTACGAACTGATGGAAGAACTCCCAGGTCCCCTGCCGCGGGTTGATCTCGCCACTGCCTTCGAAGAGGTAGCTGATCGGTGGACCAGCGGGGGACATCTGCGGATCGTAGAGTTCCGGGTACTGCTCATTGAAGAACACCGACGTCGGGTCGCGTCCGAAACCCGCCTTGGTTCCGCGATTGGCGTCCTGCGGGCAGAGCAGCAGTTTTTCCAGGCCGCGACCGAGCACCGCGCCCTTCTGGCCGTTCATCAGGTCGCTCAGCCGCCCGGGGTAGCGGTTGTTGGGATCGTCCTCCTGGTAGGCGATCAAGCCGATGGCGAGCTGACCGAGCTGCTTCTGGCACTTGGTGTCGTTGGCCAGCTTCTTGACCATGCCGACGGCCGGGATGAGCAGGCTGCCCAGCACGGCGATGACGGTGATCACGACCAGCAGCTCGGTGAGCGTGAATCCGCGGCGCATGGCGGATGCTACTGGCCTGGTACGCGGCTGCTGCATGCGGAAAACCACCACAGGAGATCGGAGCGACCCTGCCGGGAGTGACCAAGTTGCGGTCGCCACGCGCAGGGACGACGAGCCATTAGCCCGCAACCACCTGCCGTCGGCTTCATTCCGGGTCATGCGTCCACGCCCTCGCGAAGACGCCGCGCCGTGGGCTTGCTGACCGACCGGCCTGGCGCAGCCTGGGGCGCATGCCTGTGTCGGCACCATCCAACCCAGCCGTCGATGGAGGTTTGCGCGTCGCGCTCCAGGAATGGGCGGTGTGCTGCGCGGCGCTCGCCGCCGGGCGCGGCATCGCCCTGGTGCGCAAGGGCGGGGTGCATGAACGGCATGGCGGGCTGTTCGCGCCCGAGCACGAGCGCTTCGTCCTCCTGCCCACCTGGCTGCACCAGGATGCCAGCCGACTGGCTACGGCCCTGGCGGGCGACCTCGCGGCCAGCGCCACGCCGCCGCCGGCTGGCAGCATCCCGGTGACGGTGTGGGCCGAGGTGGCGCGCACCTGGCGGGTGACCGACGCCGAGCGCCTCGACCGGCTGGGCGAAGAGGGTCTGTGGAGCGCCGCCGAACTGCGTCGGCGTTTCGCCTACCGCGACCAGCCCTGGCTGCACGTCCTCGTCCTGCGCGTGCACCGGCTGGCGGCGCCGCGCGTGATCGCCGACCATCCCTCCTATGCCGGCTGCCGGAGCTGGATCCCGCTGGTCGAGTCCGTCGACACCACCGCGTCGCTGCCGGTGCTGGCCGACGCCGTCTTCGCCGCGCGACTGGCTGCCCTGGCCACGGTGCTCGACGCATGACCAGTCCCGTCACCGCCACCCTGCTGGTCAGTTGCCGCGACCGCACCGGCATCGTCGCCCGGTTGTCCGACTTCGTCTTCCGCAGCGGCGGCAACATCATCGACCTCGATCAGCACGCCGAGGCCGAGAGCGGACTGTTCCTCATGCGCCTGGTGTGGTCGCTGGAGACGTTCCGCCTCGATCGCGCCGGCATCGCCGCCGAGGTCGCCCGCCTGGCCGGCGACCTCGGCCTGTCGTGGGATATCAGCTACAGCGATGCGCGGCCGCAGGTGGCGGTGTTCGCCAGCAGCACGCCGCACTGCCTCTATGACCTGCTGCTGCGGCAGCAGCTTGGCGAGCTGGGCGGCGACATCGCGGTGGTGGTGTCCAACCACGACACCCTGCGGCCGGTGGCCGGGCATTTCGGCGTGCGCTTCGAACGCTTCGCGGTCACCCCCGACGACAAGGCGGCGGCCGAGGCGGCGCAGCAGGCGCTGCTCGCCGAACTGGGCATCGGCCTGGTGGTGCTGGCGCGTTACATGCAGGTGCTCTCGCCGGCCTTGGTCGCGCGCTGGCCGGGGCGGATCATCAACATCCACCATTCCTTCCTGCCCGCCTTCGTCGGCGCCAAGCCATACCACCAGGCCAAGGAACGCGGGGTCAAGGTCATCGGCGCCACCGCCCACTACGTCACCGCCGACCTCGACCAGGGCCCGATCATCGATCAGGACGTCTGCCGGGTCAGCCACCGGGACGAAGTCGCCGATCTGGTGCGCAAAGGTCGCGATCTCGAACGCCAGGTGCTGTCGCGGGCGGTGAAGCTGCACCTCGAACGCCGGGTGCTGATCGCGGGGAACCGGACGATCGTGTTCGGCTAAGCCGGCGTGAGAGCGGCCGCCCGTGGCGGCCGCGTCCAACCGGGCGGACCAGCCCCATCCGGTGCGAGTGGAGGCGAAACAACAGATTGGGCCAACGCCGTCTGCCCATGCGCCCGTGCGGACCAGTCACGCCATGCTCGCGTTAGCGCACCATGCCGATCACCCCGGTCGCTGCGCCAACCGCCGACTGCCCTGCTCGATCGCCACGGCGACGATGATCGCCAGGCCCATGATGCCGGGGCTCAGGTTCTGCTCCCAGCCGATGAGCAGGATGCCGGTGTCGATGAGCTGCATGAGCAGGGCTCCGAGCATGGCGCCGAGCGCGCTGCCTTTGCCTCCGGACAGGCTGGCGCCGCCGACCACGGCGGCGGCGATGACCTTGAGTTCGTAACCGCTGCCATCGCTGGACGCGGCCGAGCCGTAGTAGCCGAGATTCAGCAGCGCGGCCAACCCGGCGACCAGGCCGGCCAGCGCGAAGACAGTGAGGCGCACGTGGTCGACGGCGATGCCGCTGTGCCGGCTGGCGTCGGCATTGTGGCCGACGGCGTAGACGTGACGGCCGCCAACGGTGCGCGCCAGCCAGACGCCGACGATGACGGTGACCACCACCATCGCGACCAGCGGCATCAGACCGAGGCCGGGTCCGACCTCGACGCGCACCAGCTCGCGGAACGCGGTGGGGAAGCCGGTGATCGATCCGGCGCCGGCGATGACGAAGGCCAGGCAGCGGTAGATGGCCATGGTGCCGAGGGTGACGATGAAGGGATGCACGCCGAGCAGCAGGCCGAGCCCGCCGTTCAGCAGCCCGCCGAGCAGCCCGCTGCCCAGGCCAACCGCCGATGCCAGGGCGATGCCCAGCGCCGGCGGTCCGTGCCCGCCGTCGGCGCCGTAGGCGCGCAGGACCAGCGCGGCGAGCATGCCGGAGAGCGCGAACAACGCGCCGACGGAGAGATCGACGCCGCCGACCACGATCACGCACGTGGCACCCACCGCCATGATGGCGATGAAGCTGGTGTCCTTGGCGAGCTGGACCAGGGCCTGGGCGTTCCACAACTTGTTGCGGCGTACCCGCACCGCCTCGCAGCTGCCGTCGGGCAACTCGCGGGTGACCACGCGCAGGTGTCCGTCCGCGGCGCGCTCGGTCAGAGGCAGTTCGATCGATCCCGCCCGCCAGCCGATGAACAGCGCGATCACCGCGATCACCGCGATCAGTCCGGTTTCCTGCAGGCGTGGCAGCGGCAAGTGGCGGAGCACGCGCATCTCGGTGCGGGACTCTCGGCCGTCGCCGGGGTCGTCAATGCGCAGCCCGCGGCCAGGAGCGTCGACGGCACCTCGTGATCACTGCGACGTCGACGCTCCATCGCCCATGCGCCGGAGTCGCTGACCTTCAGCCTTCGAGGTAATAGTCGCCGCTCAGGCGTTCCACCCGGCGATCCCAGCGCGCCAGGAACTGCGCGCGGGTGGCGGCGAATAACGGGCTGATCTCGATGCGTGCCGCCAACGGCAGTTCCAGGCGCACTCCCGCCGCCGCCAACCACGACGCGTACTGCTGATGGGCGAGCGCCACCGCTGTCGCCGCGCTGTCGGCGCCGCTGGCGTTCTTCACTGGCGCGAACTCGCTGTCGCGGTCGATCTCCAGGCCGAGGCTGGTGCGCGCTTCGGGAATGAGGTCGAAGATGAAGCGTTCGCTCTTCCAGCCTTTCACCTCCTGCACGTTGCCATCTCGCCACGCTTTCAGTGGTTTGGAGCTGCGATGCAACGGGATCTTGTAGCCGGCCTGGGCGAGGCGGGCGAGGAAGCCGACGCTCCAGCAGTGCATGGCCGGTGAACCCCAACGGTAGATCAGCTCGCCGTCGGCGCCGCGCAGGCGGCACTGATCGGGAGACAGTTCGGTGTATTCGATGATGCGATCGTGGCCCGACTGCGCCGGCGGCAGGGCCATCGTGCCGGCTCCGCCGGGCCACGTGCTGTCGTTTCGGGGAGGCTGCGCCCCGGCCCCCCCCGGATCGCCGGCGCTGGCGCCGACCCGCACCAGGTGGCCGACCTTCTCGTCGGGGTGCGCCTTGGCGAGGACCTTGGTCACCACTTCGGCGTGCTCGCTCTCGGCCAGGCCGACCAGGATGGGATCGTCCACCGGGGCGAGGATGTTGTCGACCTGGACGAAGACGATTTGGCGCACGCCTTCAGCAGCGAGACGCGCGAGGTTGCCGGAGGTGACCAGCGCGGTGAAGCAGCCGCCATGGCCGTCGGGATTCTCCAGCAGTCGTCCGGGCGCGGCGAGCAGGGCGCGGCCCTGCTGGTCGAGACTGGGCACGGTGCCCTGGCTGAAGAAGCGCACCTGGCCGTCGGCGAGGCCGAAGTCGGCGTGGGCGGCGAAGAATTCACGCGTCTCGGCGTCGGTCATCGGGCTGGTCATGATCAGGAAGGGCACCGCCTGGGCGATCCGGCGCGACAGGCTGAGCACCTTCTCGGCCTGCACCTGATAGATGCTCTTGCCGGAGTGCGGGGCGATGGCGCAGCAGCCCTTGGGCGCGCTCGTCCCCAGACGCGTGCCCTGGCCGCCGGCGACCATGAGCACGGCCACGGCGCCGGCGCGGTAGGCGGCCTCGCCGGCGGCGGTGAGCGCAACCGCGCGCTGGGTGCGCTCGCTCAGGCTGATCACGCGGCTGGCGCTGACCGCGGCGGTCGGCACCGGCTCGGCGGGGTGCGCGAGTTCCTCCCAATCGACCGCCGCGAGTCGGGCCAGCCAGGTCGCGCGGGTGGGTTCGTCGAGATCGGCGACGCCATCGAGCAGGTGGCTCTGCCCATGGACACGGAGCTGATCAACGAGCGCGAAGGGATCGGCGGTGGGCATTGCGCGACGATCCGCTGGCGGTCGCCGGAGCAAGCCTGGGTCCGCAGCGCTCCGCGCCTCGCCATTGCCAACCCCGGCTCACTGGAACCATGCGGTCATGGATCTGGCCACCATCCTGCAACGCCTCGGGCTGGCCGCCGCGCTCGGTCTGCTCATCGGCATGCAGCGCCAGCGCGCCCACAGCGAGGTGGCCGGCATCCGCACCTTCGCGCTGATCGCGCTGGCCGGCGCCCTCGCCGCGCTGCTCGCTGAACGCTTCGGCGGCTGGACGGTGGCGGCCGGCCTGATCGGTGTGGTGGCGATGCTGGTGATCGGCAACGTCCGCGCGGCCGCGATCCCGGTCGCGTCGGCGTCCGGCATCACCACCGAGATCGCCGCCCTGGTGGTCTACGGCCTGGGCGCCTACCTGATGCACGGCCAACTCACCGTCGCCGTGGTCACTGCCGGCGGCATGGTCCTGCTGCTGCACTGGAAGGAGGCGTTGCACGATTTCGTGGGCCGCCTCGGCGCCAAGGACGTCAACGCGATCATGCAGTTCGTGCTCATCGCGCTGGTCATCCTGCCGGTGCTGCCCGACCGCACCTATGGGCCGTACCAGGTGCTCAATCCCTTCGACATCTGGCGCATGGTCGTGCTCATCGTCGGCATCGGCCTGGGCGGCTACATCGCCTACAAGGTGCTCGGAGAACGTCTGGGCACGGTGCTCGGCGGGGTGATTGGCGGCCTGGTGTCGTCGACCGTGACCACGGTCAGCTTCGCCCGTCGCGTCCGCGCCACGCCGGCAGCGGTCGGCTTGGCCGCCTTCGTGGTCGTGGTCGCCTCGACGGTGGCGCTGGTGCGCGTACTGATCCTGCTGGGCATGGTGGCGCCGGGCTCGTTCCGCGTGATGGCCCTGCCCATCGCCGTGCTGGTCGGCGTGCTCGCCGTCGCCGCCGTCGTGCTCTGCCTCTGGCACGGCCGCGAATCGGTCGCCCTGCCCGAGCAGGCGAACCCCGCCGAGGTGCGCCCGGCCCTGATCTTCGGCGGCATCTACGCCCTGGTGATCCTGGCGGTGGCGGCGACCAAGGCGCATTTCGGCACCAGCGGGCTGTACGTCGTCGCCATGGTCTCGGGCCTCACCGACATGGATGCGCTCACCCTGTCGACCGCCCGCCTGGTCGCCGACGGCAAGCTCGCCGCCGATCCCGCCTGGCGCATCGTGATGGTCGCGGTCATGGCCAATCTGGTGTTCAAGGGCGCAGCCGCTGCCGTGCTCGGCGGCCGGCGCCTGGGCTGGCGGGTGGGTGCGGCCTTCGCGGTCGCGGTCCTGGCTGGGATGGCGCTGATCCTGTTCTGGCCGGTGGCCGCAACGCCGTGATGTCGGCCGGGTCCGGAACCCTGCCGTCTGGGATTCGGGATCGGGTAAGGAGTCCGTAAACGCAGCGACCCACGGCCAGGGGCCGTGGGTCGCGGAGCGGTCGGAGCGGTCGGCGATCAGGTCGCGGCGGCGACCGGCACGACGTCGACGAAGCGGTTGCGGAAGCGCACCACGCCGTCGACCACCGCGAAGATGGTGAAGTCGCGGCCGAGGCCGACGCCCTTGCCGGGCTTGAACTTGGTACCGCACTGGCGGACCAGGATGTTGCCGGAACGCACGGCTTCGCCGCCGTACTTCTTGATGCCCCGGTTCTGCGCGTTCGAGTCGCGCCCGTTGGTGGTCGAACCGGTGCCCATCTTGTGAGCCATGGGATCCTCGCCTGCTGTTGGAAGGGTCGGGAACATAGAGGACCGGGAACGAGGGGCAAGGGGTGGCTGGGAAAGGGCTCAGGAACGCAGAGATCGCAGGGATCGCGGGGGAACGGAGGGGATGGGTCGGGCCGTGCGCTCAAGGTCCCCGTCCCAGCCTTCCCTCACGCTCCCCAGTAGCATCCCGCGCCCATCCGCCGACCATCCGCGATCACATGAATCGACCGCTGCGCCTGCTCCTCGCCATCCTGCTTGCCGGGCTGGGCGGTACGGTGGTGACCGCGCTGGTCAGTTACGCGCCCGACCAGATCCGTGGCGCCACTCCCGCCGGCAGCAACCTGCTCGGATCGCTTGGCGCGTGGACCGCTCACCATCTCATCGGTTCCTATGGCGTCGCCGCCTTCCTGGTGCCGCTGCTGCTGCTCGGTTTCGCCTACGCCTACGCCCGCGACAAGGAGCTCGCCAACCTGCCGCGCCGGTTGACCGGCGCGATCCTGTTGCTGCCGGTGCTGGCCGGCCTGGTCCACCTGCTGCCCGGATTCCGGCTGGGTCGCCAACTGCTGGTGTACTGGGATCAGCCGCAGTTGGCCGGCCTGGGTGGTAACCTCGGCTACCTGCTCTGCGCGCCGGCGCAGCTCAGCCAAGTGCCACCGGTGCTGGCCGGCGTACTGGTGCGCCACCTCGACGCCGGCGGTTCAGCGCTGGTGCTGGCGCTGCTCGCGGCTGCCTGCGTCATGCTGCTGCAAGTCGGCTTCACCGGTCTGGTGCGTCGGGCCTGGCGCGCCTTCGTCGCCTACACCCCGGGCGAGCCGCTGCCGACGGCGCCGCGCCGGCGCATCCCGACGCCATCGCCGGTGGCAGTGGCATCAGCGGCCATGCCCAAGGGCCGCACCACCACCGCGCTCAAGGAAATCAGCCGGCAGATCGGCGACGACCAGGCCCCGCCCGGCGATCCCATGGATCTGGTCGAGCGCATCCGCGAACGCCGGCGCGCCATCGAACGTCAGGCATCAGCGGCGCGCTCCGGCCACGCCTCCGCCGACGCGGTGGTGGGCGAGGAGCCGGCCGCCGCGGTCGCGCCGCCAGCGCACGTCGCACCGGAACGGCTCTCGCCGCTGGTCGCGGACGAGACCATCTCCGCCTCCGAGCCGATCACCGTGTCGCCGGCCAGCGCCGAGGATGCGGCTCCGACGCCGCCCGCCGCGCCAGTCGCTGCCCCGCCACCACGTCCGCGTCCCAAGCCGCGCCGGCCGGCGGCCGCGGAGAGCGGCTATCACCTGCCGCCGGTCGATCTGCTCGACGACGTGCCCGGCCGCCGCGACAGCGAGCACGAAGCGGAGAAGAACGCCACCGGCCGCACCATCGAGGAGGTGTTCTCGCATTTCGACGTGTCGGTGAAGGTGGTGCACGCCTCGCGCGGGCCGGTGATCACCATGTACGAGATCCAACTGCTCGATCAGGCGCTGCGCGTCAACAAGGTCGAGGGCTTCGAGAAGGACCTCAGCCTCAAGCTCGGCACCGAGGGCATCCGCATCGTCGCGCCGCTGCCCAACAAGAAGACCATCGGCATCGAGGTGCCGAACAAGGTCAAGGAAGCGGTGGTGATGCGCGATCTGGTCGAGCAGATCGACGCCTCGGCGATGACCCTGCCGCTGATCCTCGGCCGCGACGTGGTCGGCAATCCCCTGGTCGGCGATCTCGCACGCATGCCGCACCTGCTGGTGGCCGGCGCCACCGGCACCGGCAAGTCGGTGTGCATGAATGCGATGATCTGCTCGATCCTGCTCTTCCGCGGACCCGACGAGGTGAAGTTCATCCTGGTCGATCCCAAGATGGTCGAACTGGCCGGCTACGAGGACATCCCGCACCTGCTCGCCCCGCCGATCACCGACATGACCAAGGCGCACGCCGCCTTGGAATGGGCCTGCCGCACCATGGACGAGCGCTATTTCGCGCTGCGCCTGGTGGGCGTGCGCGACATCAAGGCGTACAACGAACTCGGTGAACCGGAGATCCGCAACCGTCTGGCGCGCAAGGGCAAGACCCTGGAAGACCTGCCGGGGATGGCGGTGCGCATGCACTACATCGTCGTGCTCGTCGACGAATACGCGGATCTCATGATGGTGAACAAGGAGGTCGAGAAATCGATCATCCGGCTGTGCCAGAAGAGCCGCGCCGCCGGCATCCATGTCATCCTCACCACCCAGCGCCCGTCGGCCGATGTGGTCACCGGCCTGATCAAATCGAATCTGCCGGCGCGCATCTGCTTCCGCGTCGCCGACAAGTCGAACTCGCGCGTCGTGCTCGACGCCGGTGGCGCCGAGAACCTGCTCGGCCGCGGCGACATGCTCTACCTGCCGCCGGGCATGAACGCGCTGGTGCGCGGCCAGGGCGTGTGGGTGAAGGACAAGGAGATCGAAGCGATCATCGAGCACGCCAAGTCGCAGGGCGAACCGCAGTACGACGAATCGATCGGCGCCGTCGGTGCCATCGCCATGCTCGGCGGCGGCGGCAGTGGCGGCGGTGGATCGGGCGGCAGCGGCGGCGAATGGCTCGCCGACCGCCAGTTCCACGAAGCGGTGCAGGCGATCTACCGCTACAACCGCTCCGGCGCCGACTTCTTCCGGCGCAAACTCAACATCGGCTACAACAAGGCCACCGCCTACGTCGAACTGCTCGAAGACCTCGGCTTCCTGGGCGCGCAGAAGGGCACCGCGCCACGCGATGTGCTCAAAAGCTGGGACGACTGGATCGAACTGCTGAAATCCCAGGGCCTGAGCTGGGACGAGGAGGACGAGCTCTACCACAACCCGCAGAGCCTGGGCACGCCGGGCGGGATGGCGGGGCGGGAGTAACGCATGGCGGCGCAGGAGATCCCGGCCGGGACGGTGTTCGGCCACTGGCTGGTCGATGGTCCGGCGGCGGTGGTCGGCGCCCCGCCGGGTGATGACGTGGTCGCGGTCGCGGCGACCTGGGCGCGCACGATGTTCCCGACTGATGGCGGGACGCCGACGGTTCCCGGCACACTGGTCGCCTGCCCGCGTGCGGCGGCGCTGCGCGGGGTGCTGCTGGATCAGGAACGCGAACTGCGTTTCGCCGGACTGCCCGATCTGCGTCATCCCGCGCTGCCGCGGCTGATCAGCAGCCAGCAGCAGGGCGATCTGGTGATCGACGTGTGGGATCAGCCGGTGGCCCGGCCGTGGGACGCGCAGCGGGTGGGGCCCGCGATCGCGCTCAAACGCGTCGAGTCGCTATGCGACGCGCTGGCGGTGATGCATGCCCACGGCGTCGTGCACGGTGCGCTGTCGCCGGCAGCACTGGGCGAGCCGCCCGCTGGCGGTCTGGCGCTGGTGCCCCATCTCGCCTGGCGACCGCGCGGTCTGGCCGCTGGCGCCAGCATCGACGATGCCTTCGCCGCGCCGGAACTGTGCCGGCCCGGCGGCTGTGCTGCCGATCCCGCCGCCGACGTCTGGTCGATGGGCATCCTGCTCGCGACCTGGTGCGGGGCCACGGCGCCGCGCGTGCGCAATGCCGATGCCGACCCGTTGCTGCCGGAGCGCCCGCGGACACGGGCGATCTGGCACCCGCGGCTGATCGCCGATCTCGACGATGCCGGTCGTTACGCGTGGCTCATGGAACAGGAGCCGGGCGGGTTGCCGGGGTTCCTGCGCCCGCTGCTCATCGCCGCCTTGCGCAACGACCCGGCGCAGCGGCCGCGCGATGGCGCCGCCCTGCTCGCCCTGATCCGCGCGCTGCTGATCGAACAGGGCCTGTCGCCCCAGCCCGCCGTACCGGCGGATGCCTGGCGCCCGCCGTCGGGACCACCGCCGGGATGCCTGGTGCCCTGGCCGACGCTGCGCTCCACCATGATGTCCGCGGCCGCGGCACCCCACTCGCTGTCCGGTCGGCCGACGACGGTGCCGCCAGCACCCGCCCCGATCGCCGACGACACCCTGTGGGTCGCGTCAGGCGGCCTGCTCAGCCATGAGAGCAACCGCCTGCTGCTGGCCATGGTCCAGCGCCGGCTGCTGCCCTTCGTCGAACGTTACCGCGTCGCCGCCGAACTTGGTGGCGGCGGCATGGGCACCATCACCCGCGCCGATGACCTGCTGCTCGAACGCGCAGTGGTGATGAAGCGCCTGCACCAGCACCAGTCCGGCAACGACATGCTCGCCGAGCAGTTCCTCAAGGAGGTGCGGGTGATGGCGCGCTTCGACCATCCCAACCTCATCCGCGTCTTCGACCTCGGCATCGATGACGCTGCGCGCCTCTACTACACCATGCCGTTCATCGACGGCGCCCACCTCGGCGACACCCTGCGCCGCGTCGAGGCCGCCAGCGCCACCACCCTGGTCGACTACCCCTTCCGCAATCTCGCCCGCCTGGTCGCGCAGATCGCCGACGGTCTGGACAGCGCGCATGCCGTCGGCGTGCTGCACTGCGATCTCAAGCCGCACAACGTCATGGTCGGCGGCAACGGCGAGGTGGTGATCATCGACTGGGGCCTGGCGGTGCTCGAATCGTCGCCCGAGGTGCAGGCGCGCTTCGCCTCGCTCTACCGCGCCGAGATCGGCGACGGCGATGGCGCCGGCCAGGCCACCGTGGCCATCGGCCTGCCCGACCGCCAGGTCACCGGCACGCCCACCTACATGGCGCCCGAACAGGCGCGCGGTTCCGGAGTCGATCGGCGCACCGACGTCTACGGCCTCGGTGGCATCCTCTATGCCTGCCTGTGCGGCAAGGCGCCCAATGAAGGCGCGTCGCTGATGGACATCCTCAAGCGCCTGACCGATGGCGACGCGGTGAACCTCCCCGGCCAGCGCCTGGGCGAACGCCACCGCATCGTTCCGCCGCGCCTGGAAGCGATCGCCATGCGTTGCCTCGCTCACGATCCCGCCCAGCGCTACCCCAGCGCCGGCGCGGTGCGCAACGACCTGCGCCGCTGGCTGCGCGAGACGGCGACCGAGGCGGCTGCCGACGATTGAGGGCGCACCAGCGCGCCGCCACATCGTTTGTCCAGCGCGGCACCAGCACGCCGCAGGTCACCAATCCGGCGGCGGGCTTCCGGCGCTGACATCCAGGCGCCAGGTCGGCAGCGAGAAGAGCAGGCGCACCTGGGGGTGGGCCTCGACGGTGGCGACGAACTCCTCCATCGAGCGGCAGCCGAAGCTGGTGATCCGCCAGGGTGTCGCCCGCCAGCCCGGTGGCGCGGCGCAGAGCAGGCGGCAGCGCACGCCCCAGTGCGACTGGCGACCATGCTCGTCGCTGCGCATGAACACCCGGTGCAGGCACAGGCGGTGCATGCCCGAGCTGTGCGGGTCCTGGTCCGATGAGCAGGCCGCGGCGTCGTGGTCGGCATCGATGGGGCGGGACAGGTAGGCGACGAAGGCGCACCACACCGGCCACGCCGGGGTGGCCGCCGGGTCGATGCCATGGGCGAGGATCAGCCGGGTGATCTCGTCAGCGCAGGAACCCGGGTCGATCAGGAGATCTTCGGTCGACACAGGCGCCCACCCTGGGTGCGCAGGCGAGGCGATGATGAACTCCGCGTGTCGCTTGGATCAGCACCCAGTCCAAGCCTCATGGGACGTGAACCTGGCGTTCACTCGCGGGGTGAGCCTGTGCCCGCCATGGCATCCCGGACGGTTCAGAAGGTGACCCCGCAGCCTGCCCAGGGTGCGGGAGCGATCCGCGAGCGGGTCGATCGCCTGCGTCAAGCCGCCCTGGCCGCCGCCCGCAGCGCCGCCGGCGAACTCGCCACCGTGCCTGTGCAGCGCCGACCCAGTGCCGAGAATCTGGTGCACTACCTGGCGCTGCGCCGCCGCGATCTGCGCCGGGTGCAGGTCGCGCTCTCCGGCCTCGGCCTGTCCTCGCTGGGGCGCTGTGAGGGCCACGCGCTGTCCGCGCTTGATCGTTTGCAGCGTGCCCTGGTCCTGCTCAGTGATGAGCCCGCGGCGGCGCCCGGTGGCGCGCTCGGCCAGGTCGAAGGCCGGCGGCGGCTGGCCGGGGCCCGTCGCCGCCTGCTCGGCGCGCCGCGCCCCGAGCGCCGCACGGCGATCATGGTCACCATTCCCGAGACCGTGGCCGAGGACGCCGCCCTGGCACGCACGCTGATCGACGCCGGCATGGACGTGACGCGGATCAACGCCGCCCACGGCGATCCGGCGCTGTGGCAGCGCATGGCCGCGCGCGTGCGTGCCGCCGCCACCGCTGCCCGTCGCCCGTGCCGCATCGCCATCGACCTGCCGGGTCCGAAGGTGCGCACCGGCGCCCTGGCCACGCTTCCCGGCGTCCTGCGCTGCAAGCCGGTCCGCGACCGCTTCGGTCGCGTCACCGCGCCGGGCAGCGTGCGCCTGGTGGCTGCCGGCGCGCTGCCGCCGGTCGACGCCCTGCCCCTGCCGTCGGAGTTCCACGCCGCGCTGCGTCCGGGGGATCGGCTGCAACTGGTCGACGCCCGCGGCAAGCGTCGCGAACTGCGCGTCGCCCGTCTGCCGGACGGCGCCCTGCACGCGCTGGCCGACGCTGGCGCCTATCTGATCGCCGGCGCGGCGATGCGCCTGCGCCGCCAGGGCCGCACGCTGGCGCGCGCGCGCATCGCCGCCCTGCCGCCGCACGTCGAACCGCTGCGCCTGCATCGCGGCGACCAACTGCTGTTGTCCACCGACGCAATGCCCGGCGCACCGGCGCGCTGCGACCGGCGCGGCCGTCAGGTCGCACCGGCACGCATCCCCTGCACGCTGCCCGCGGCGCTGGCTGGGGTGCGGCCGGGCCAGCGCGTGTGCTTCGATGATGGCCGCGTCATCGCCATCGCCCGTCGGCGCCAGCGCACCGGCATCCTGCTCGAAGTGGTGCAGGCGCGCGCGCAGGGTTTCCGGCTGAAGCCCGACCAGGGCATCAACCTGCCCGACACCGAGCTCGACCTGCCGGCATTGGGCGACGCCGATCGCACGGCGCTGGTCTTCGCCGTCCGCCATGCTGATCTGGTCGGCCAGTCGTTCATCCGTTCTCCCGAGGACGTCGCCGAACTCGCCGCTGCCCTGGCCGCCGCCGGTGGGCGGAAGCTGGGCATCGTGGCCAAGATCGAGACTCCGCAGGCCTTCGAGCGCCTGCCGCGCATCCTGCTCGCGCTGCTGCGCCTGCCTGCCGCCGGGGTGATGATCGCGCGCGGCGATCTGGCGGTGGAGATCGGCTTCCCGCGCCTGGCTGAAGTCCAGGAGGAGATCCTGTGGTTGTGCGAGGCGGCCCATCTGCCGGTGATCTGGGGCACGCAGGTGCTTGAGACCATGGTCAAGACCGGCGTCCCCACTCGCGCCGAGGTCACCGACGCAGCGATGGGCGCGCGCGCGGAATGCGTGATGCTCAACCGCGGCGACCACCTGCCCGAGGCGATCACGTTTCTCAGCGACGTGCTGGCGCGCATGCAGGGGCATCAGGACAAGAAACGTGTGCGCCTGCGCCGGCTGGCGGTGGCGCGAATGGACGGGCGCACGGGCGGACGCTGACGGCTGCGCGTCGGTGGTCCGCGCTCGGGCTGGGCATGGTGCGGTGGGGATCGGACGGGTGCCGCTGCCGCGCGCACCGGCATCCCTGCGCGCCGCCTGTCCGGTCAGCGCAGCCGCGCACCCGACCGCGCCGCTGCCGCCTTGCCCGCGCCTTCCCCGCGCCTTCCCCCACCTACCCTGCCGCGCATGTCCAGCCGCCGCGACTTCTACGCCGTCGAAATGCAAAGCCGCGATGGCGTGCGCCTGGAGTGCGACGTGGATGGCTGGCGGGTGCTCAACATCCGCCAACTCGGCGCCGGCCAGCGCACCGCTGCGCTGGCGTTGCTGGCACGCGCCGAAATCGCAGCGCCGCGCGATCCGCAGGTGCCCTTCGATTCGGCCACCTTCTTGGAGGGCTGCGAACGGGCCGCCGGCAAGCTCCGCCTGCGCATCACCCATCGCCGGTGGAAGCAGATCGAACGGCGCTGAAACCCGGTTGGATGCACCTGTTGGGCGCGCTTGCGAAGAAAGAAAGCAGTCGCTTGACATGAAATAGGAAAGCACATGCTTCCCAGCCATGGGCCGCCGCGCTTTCGTCCGTGACCGCATCCTCCACGCGGCCTTCGATCTCTTCGCCAGGCGTGGCTACGAAGCGGTGTCGACGCGCGAGATCGCCAAGGCCGCCGAGGTCGGCGCGGCCTCGATGTTCAAGCACTTCCCCACCCTCGACGCCCTCGGCCGCGAGGTCTACCGCGTCGCCCTGGCGCCGCTCCAGAAGGCGGTGGCCGAACTGGCGGCGCGTGACCCGGCGCCGACGCCGGGCGAGGCTGCGGCGGCTGTGGTCGACCTGCTCTACCGCGCCTACGACGAACGTCCGCGCGCCCTCGCGCTGCTGGTCTTCCCGCCCCACGACTTCACGCCGTGGGAGATCGACCGCAAAAATCCCGACAGCGTGCGCGCCATCGTCCAGCGTCTGCTGCGCGCCGATGACGATCTCGCCGCCATCGTCTGGGGCGCCATCACCGGTCCGATCGAGGACCGCTATCTCCACCGCCGCGACGGCACCATGGCGGAGCACGCCGGTGCGCACGCGGCGCTCGTCCGTCGACTCATCACTCCTTCGGAGGCACCATGAATCGCCCGCAGATCGTCATCGTCATCATCACCATTGGCGCACTGATCACGCTGCTGACCCTCGGCGCCTGCACGTCGGGGCGGTATGGGTACGCGCCGGCTTCGCCCGCGGATCGCTACGCACGTTCGGATCAGGACGTGGATGCGCGGCCGGTCATACAGCCCGCCGTTCCCGGCCTGGAGGGTGAAGCCTTGCGCGGGAAGGACGCACTCGCCGCCGCCGACACCGCCCCGGGCGATCGCGACCTCGGCAAGGGCGCCGACCGCGAACCGCTCGGCGGGCGCGGCGAGACCTACGCCAGCATCAACGACAACCCGTTCGTGCGCGTCGCCGCGCAGGATTCCTCGACCTTCGCCATCGACGTCGACACCGCGTCGTACAGCAACGTCCGTCGCTTCCTGATCCAAGAGCGCCGTCTGCCGCCGGCCGACGCCGTGCGCATCGAGGAATTGCTCAACGCCTTGCCCTACAGTTACGCACCACCCGCCGTCGGCGCCGAGCATCCTTTCCGCGTCCACTCCGCGCTCGCCGCCTGTCCGTGGCAGCCGGCCCACCGCATCGCGCGCATCGCGCTCAAGGGCCGCGAGGTGTCGCGCGCGGCGCGACCGGCCGCGAACCTGGTCTTCCTGGTCGATGTCTCCGGGTCGATGGACGAACCGGCCAAGCTGCCGCTGGTCAAGCGCAGCCTGAAGCTGCTCGCCGAACAGCTCGATGAACGCGACACCATCAGCCTGGTCACCTATGCCGGGCAAGCCGGCGTCATGCTCGATTCCACCCCTGGTCACCGCTACCGCGTCATCGCCAACGCCATCGACCGCCTCGGTGCTGGCGGGTCGACCGCCGGCGCCGACGGCATCCGCACCGCTTATGCGCTGGCCCGGCGCACCAGTCGCGACGGCGTCGCCAGCCGCGTCATCCTGTGCACCGACGGCGACTTCAACGTCGGGGTCAGCGATCCGCGCGAACTGAAGAAGCTGATCGTCGAGGAGGCGCGCAGCGGCGTCTTCCTCAACGTCTACGGCTTTGGCACCGGCAATCTCCAGGATCACACCATGGAGACGCTGGCCGATCACGGCAACGGCATCTACGCCTACATCGACTCGGCCGAACAGGCCAAGCGCGTGGTCGGTGACGATCTGCTCGGCCAACTGGTGACCATCGCCCGCGACGTGAAGGTGCAGGTGTGGTTCAACCCGGCGGAAGTGGCGGCGTGGCGGCTGATCGGCTACGAGAACCGCCGGCTGCGCCGCGAGGATTTCAGCGACGACCGCGTCGACGCCGGTGACCTTGGCGCCGGCCACAGCGTGACCGCGCTCTACGAACTGGTGCCCAGCGGCGCTGCCATGCCGGTCGATGACGGCGTCAATCCGTTCACCGCCGTACGCGCGCCAGCCGCGGGCGCGGTCGCCGAGCCGGGAACCGCGCTGGAGGTGCGTCTGCGCTGGCAGCCACCAGGCGGCGGTACCAGCACGCTGGCGGTGACGCGCCTGCGCAGCCACCTCGTCGATGCCGATGCCGACCTGCGCTTCGCCTGCGCGGTCGCCGGCTTCGGCATGCTGCTGCGCGACTCGCCGCATCGCGGCGATCTCGACTGGGCGCGCGTGCTGGCCCTGGCCGAGGGCGCGCGTGGTGAGGATTCGCAAGGCCGGCGCGCCGAGTTCATCCGTCTGGTCGCGGCGGCGCGCCGTCTCGATCGCCGTGACCTGCGGGTGGAGCGCGGTCAGTAGACGATCACGAAGCCATCGCCGCGCGCTACCGCGGTCGGCAGGCTCCAGGGCGGCACGCCGTCGGCGCGGCCAGGCGCGCCCAGCGCACGGCCGTCGGCGCCGTAGCGCTGCCAAGCCAGGCTGCCGCCACGTGCCCAGGCCGTGCCTTCGGTCCAGGCCAGGACGAAGCCGCCGTCGCCCGCCACGGCCAGCGCCGGGTGCTTGCGCGCCGAGCCCTGGCCGGGGGCGGTGCCCAGGTTGGTCACCGTGCCGCCTTGGGCGCGAGCGAGGTGGATCTGCTCGCCGGTCTGCCAGGCGATCAGCGCCCGTCCCCCGGGCAGGGGGGCGATGGCGGCGGTGCTCAGCGGACAGGTCTGCACCCGCCAGGGGCCGATCATGCTGCCGGCGAATCCCTTGCCCGGGCCGGACGACGACAGCAGGAAGAGGTCGCGGCCTCCACCCGGCACGGCACTGCGGTAGGCCAGCCAGACGCCACCATCGCTGGCGGCGGCGAGGGCGACGCGGCAGCAGCCGCAGGCGCCGGTGGGCTCGGCCCAGGCTGGCGCCTCGCGTGCGAACGTGAGTCCATCGTCGGTCGACAGCGCGATCACCGCCTGACGCTGGCCTTCGCCTTTGGCGCTGGCGGCGGCGCCGTGCCAGGCCACTAGCACGCGGCCCTGGCCATCGGACGCGACCATGCCGCCACCGTCGAGCTGCCCGGCCCATTGCACCAGGTCGCGTTGGGCACTGAACGCCACGCCGCCGTCGCCCGAACGCGCATGCCACAGGCCGGTCTTGGCGCCGTTCCACGCCACCTGCACGCTGCCGTCGCGGCCGAGGGCGAGCGAACCGCCACGTACCGTGCCCATCGCGATCGCCGAGCCGGGAGCGCTGTTGACCCGGACGCCGGGGGTGAAGGCGCTGGCGCCAGGCGGCAGGCGGGCGTGCCGGAGATCACCGCCGCGCTCGGGACCGACGTAGAAGAGGAGATGCACGCTGCCATCGGCGGCGATCGCGGCCTGCGGTTGCAGGCCATTCTCCGGAGTGCGCAGCAGCGTCACCTCGCCGGCGCCGGCTGAGGAGACGAGCAAGCAGACGAGGAGGGGGCGAAGGGACATGGGAACTCCTGGTGAAAGGGCAACGGGTGCTCAGCGAGCGTGGACCACGGGGAGCAGTTCCAGTTCGGCGCCGGCGCCATCCTCGCGGCTGCCCACGGTGAACGGCTGGGGGTCGGTGCCGATCAGCACTAAGGTGCAGACGCCGGCCGGCAATGACACGTCGATGATCACGTCGCCGGCGGTGACGCGGGCGGGAATCGTCGCGAGCGGCGTGCTGGCCAGGCCAGGACGGTGGTGCCAGCGGGCGTCGCTCTCGTCCCATGCGCCGCTGCCAAGCACGACGCGGGCGCCGCCGCCCGCACTGGCCCGCAGGCGCAGGCGCGCGGCCCCGGCGCGCGGCATCGTGAAGCGCAACAGCGCCCAGCACTCGCCCGCTGGGCTGGACGCGCCGGCGATGATCAGGTCGCGTTCGCGGCCGTGGCTGACGGTGGGATGCTTCGCCTCGATCCAGGTGTCGGCGACGACGGCGAGGCGCACGGTCGGGCCTGGGGTGCGGGCGTCGTAGAGCAAGACGCCGGTCACCAACGCCGCCGCGGCGGTCACCAGCGCTGACCGCCAGGGCAGCCGGCGTATGGGCGAGGCCATGACCGGCGCCTGCGAGGTCACCTCGGCGAGCAACAGGTGCTGACGCAGCAGGGCCGCGGCGGCGCGGCGCAGCGCCGGGTCGGCGCGCAGACGCTGCTCGATCGCCGCCAGGGCGTCGTCGGCGAGCTCGCCGTCGCACCACGCCACCAGGTCAGCGTCCATCCCGCGCCTCCTGACGCAGGTGACGCCGTACGCAGTCGAGCAGACCGGTACGCAGGCGGTGCATGCGCACCTTGACCCAGACCAGGCTGCGCGCGTGGCGCTGGGCCAGGGTCTGGTAGTCGGCGTCATCGGCGAACCGGCCGTCGATCAGTGCCCGGTCGCCTGGGGGCAGGGATGCCAGGCAGCCTGCCAGCGCCCGGCGCTCGCCGTCCCAATCCATCCCGTCGTCGTCGGCGGTGAACAGGTCGCTGGCGAGATCGTGCAGGGCGGCGGAGTCGTGGCGGCGACGGCCGCGGCGGGTGCGCTCGCGAAACCACAGGTTGCGCACGATGGCGATCAGCCAGGCGCCGAGGTCGGCCTCGGCGAAATAGCGCTCGCGTTCGCGCAGGGCGATGACCACCGCCTCCTGCGCCAGATCCTCGGCCAGATCGAGATCGTGGCCGCAGGCATAGGCGTAGGCGACCAGGGATCGGCGATGCCCGGCGATGCGTGCAGCGAAAGCGTCGTCCATCACAGGAGGATCCACCACGGCGTCGGAAGGTTACATCGGGTCGCTAGCAGGCTGATGAAAAACTCCGTTCTCCATCAGCCTGCTGCCTTCGCGCTCCCCGGGGGCGACCTGCGGTCGTTATTTTCCCCGGGAAACGCGAAGGGATCTTTTTATCCGGGGGGGGGCAGACGCCCCCCTGTAACCCCCCGCAGGCTGCTTTTCAGCAGCCTGCTAGACGGCGATACGAGGCGGTCAGGAACGTCACCTCGCGAGCTGAGGACGTTCCTGCCCTGATGTCCGCGTTGCCCACGTCCGCAGCCGCCACGCGCGACCGCTCCCCACCCTGGACCGCCCGCATTTGCGGCCATCCTGCCGCCATGACCACCTGGCTGCGCCTGACCGCCGCCCTGCTCCTGCTCGCCGCCTTGCCGTTCCTGACCCTGTGCGCCTCGCCGCGCCGCGAGCGGCCGGTGGACGCCGATGAGGAATCCGTCGCCGACCTGGTGCGGCTGGCGGAGTCGACGGCGCCGGCGCCACCGCCGGTCGGACGCCTGCGCGTGCTGTTCATCGGCAACAGCCTGACCCGGGTCAACGACCTGCCGGCGACCATCGCCTACCTCGCTGCCGCCGGTGGGGCACCGCCGTTCACCTGGGTGCGTGATGGCATCGACGGCGGCTCGCTCGGACTGCATGCCCGTCAGGGGCGCGCCCCGGCGCGCATCCGCCTGGGCGGCTGGAGCCACGTCGTCATCCAGGATCACAGCACCGCCGCGCTGTCCTTTCCTGCCGCGCTCGACCGCCACGGCCGCGACTTCGTACGTTCGGCGCGCGCGGCCGGCGCCCAACCCGTGCTCTACCAGACCTGGGCAGCGTTCGATCGGCCCGAGGACCAGGACGTGATCACCGCCGCATACGCCGCCCTGGCCGTGGACGGTGCGGTGGTGGCGCCGGTGGGCGAGGCTTTCCGCCGCGCCCTCGCCAGCACGCCGCAACCCGACCTGTACGTCTTCGACGGCCTGCACCCGAGCGCGGCCGGCACCTACCTGGTGGCCTGCGTGTTCTACGCCACCTTCTTCGGTCGCAGCCCGGTCGGCCTGCCCGGCGATCCACCGCATTTCTACCGCGCCATCCCGCCGGCGACCGCGACCGTGCTCCAGCGGGCGGCACAGGATGCCGCAACCGCCGCAGGATTGCTGAAGCGTTGAGCGACCGCTGATCGACGGCGGATGCCGACGCTGGCAGCTGCGGACGATTCCCCCTGGCACCGTCCGGCCGCGTGGTTCTCCTGCCCGCCCATGTCCGATGCCCCTGTGCCGACCGTGGTCGGCGATCGCCTGTACAGCATCAGCCTGCGCCCGCAGGAACTCGCGCTCTATGGCGAGCACGTCAACCTCAACCTGCGCTACAGCCCGATCTTCGACGACGCTGACGAGGCGGCGACACGCCACTTCAAATTGCTGGTCCTGGAGATGGAGGCCGAGGTGCCGGCCGAGGCGACCGGTTCGACGCCGCGCCGACTGCAATTGCTCAAGTGCGGCTGGGAGATCGAACTGGCGACCACCGTCCCGGCGACGGTGGGCTCGCTGGGCGAATTACGGGCGGAGGTGCCATTGTTGCTGGGCCGCATCGCCGACACGGTCAACGAACTCGCTCGCCGCGCCCGCCTGGAAGCGCCGCTCACGACCACGGTCATCGACGACCTGGTGGCCGAGTACCGTCAGGCCGGAGCGGCGCGCGGCTGAACGCAGTCAGCCCGGCCACCTCCCGTTCGCTGCACGTGGTGCGTCGCGCCCTGCATGGCCCAGGTGACGGTGCGTGCATGACCGGGGCGCGGCCATGCCCGGAAGGCAGCGCAACGAATGGCCGGGTTACGCTCCGACCATGGCACCGCGAAGACTCCCTCGGCGATCTGCAAACCGTTCTCAGCATGAGCGGCGGCTATGAACTGCCGTCCACGCCATGAATGCTTCGACACGCACGGCGCGTGCCCTTGTAGTGCCAAACTGGCTTACTAGTCTCCCGCCTTCCTCAGGAACAGCCCTGCACGGGCCTGTGTTTTCCGGAGAGTCCGCACGTGTCCGATCCGCGATCCCCCACCGTCCTCCAGGGTGCCGACGACGTCTTTGATGTCCTCAAGCGGCGTTGGCTGACGTTGATCGTGGCGCTGGTGCTGGCGGTGGTCGGCATCCAGTGGTTCCGCCATTCGTTCTACGACCAGGGCTATGCGCCCGAGCAGCCGATCCCGTTCTCGCATCAGCAGCACGCCGGCGATCTGCACATCGACTGCAAGTACTGCCACTTCAATGCCGATCGCGGCAAGCATGCCGGCGTCCCCCCCATGGCCACCTGCCTGGGCTGCCATGGCGCTGACAAGGGCGCCGTGCGCGCTGACCGACCGACGATCAAGAAGCTGCTCGAGATCGCTGACAAGCGCAGCTACGACGACGAGACCGGCGTCGCCCACGACGGTGGCGTGGTGCACTGGAAGCGCGTGCACAAACTGCCCGATTTCGTCTATTTCAGCCACCAGTGGCACGTCGGCGCGGGCGTCGCCTGCCAGACCTGCCATGGCCCGATCGAGACCATGCCGATCGTGCGCCAGCACGCGACGCTGACCATGGGCTGGTGCCTGGACTGTCATCGCAGCACCAACTACGTCAGCAAACCGTCGAGCGCGCCGGGCTATCCCGATCCCGCCGCCTTCAAAGTCGGCACCTTCGACTACGACATCCAGCGCACCGGTCGCTTCGTGAGCGACGCCAACGCCACCTTCAACGAGCGCAAGACGATGAAGCCCGAGGCGGCGCACGCCGCCGGGGATGGCCACGCGCACGCTCCCCACGGCGCCGCCGACCCGCACGCTCCCGCGGCCGGGAATGGCGCCATGGCCGGACCGCGGGTGAAGGCCCCGGCCGGCGTGTTGCCGAACGTGCCGATCGACAGCCCCTTCGGCGTCCACGGCCAGGTCACCGCCCAGCAGCAGGCCCGGCTCGAAGAGTTGTTCGCCAAGCACCCGGCGTGGAAGGATCGCATCAAGGATCTGCCGCGCTGGCGCATTGCCGATCTGCCCGAGAGCCACCGCGCCTACTACTACAAGAGCGATGACGAACTGAAACGCCTGGTGGCGGCGTGGTCAGGAGCAGCGGACCCGACCGACGAGCAGATCCGCAGCTACATCGTGCGCCACAATTTCGTCAACTCGCCGACCCAGTGCAGCACGTGCCACCAGTAGGCGTGTCTCGACGGCAGGACCGACCGTTCCGGAACCAGCACCCATGACGAAGCACCTGTGGACCGACCTCGCCCAGACTGCCGGCTCGCGCCAGGCTGATCGTCGTGATGAGTTCGGACCCGAGGTCGAGGCCGCCATCGCCGAACTGCGCGCGCGCCACGGCCTTGACGACGGCCCCAATGCCGCGCCGGTCGCGGATCCCGGTGATCCTCGTCTGGTCGACACCCTGCGCAGCACGCTGCGCGACATGGTTCCCGGGGTCAACCGCCGCGGATTCCTGCAGCTCACCGGCGCCTCGGCGGTGTTCGGCCTGGCCGGCTGCTGGCATCAGGATCCCGATACCATCGTCCCCTACCGCGAACAGCCCGAGGGCACCACCCTGGGCAAGCCGGTGTGGTGGTCGAGCGTGCTGCGCGACAGCGGTCGGCCGCTGCCGGTGACGGTGAAGACGTATGACGGCCGGCCGATCAAGCTGGAGGGCAATCCCGACGATCCGCATGGCCGCGGCCGTCTCGATGCCCGCACCCAGGCGGCGCTGCTGAATCTCTACGATCCCGATCGCGCCCAGACCGGTCCACTGCGCAAGCAGGGTGGCGCGGCGCTGGCGACGTTGTCGTGGGACGACCTCGACAAGCTGGTCGGCGAGGCGCTCAAGACCGGCAACGTCGGCCTGATCACCGGCCCCATCGACGGACCGGCTTCCCGCCAGCTCATCGAGGACCTAGTAGGCGCCTTCGGCGGTCGGCTGAAGCACGCCGCCTTTGAGGCCTTCGCGCAGGACACCGCCATCGAGGCGCGCCGCCTGTGCTTCGGACCCAACGCGGCCAAGCCGCCGGTCTACCACGCCGAGCGCGCCGCGGTGATGCTCTGCCTGGGTTCCGACTTCATCGGCGGCGGCCATACCGGCCTCTACGAGGCGGTCGGCTTCGGCGAACAGCGCAAGCTCCAGGGCGTCGGCGCCAAAGCCGAGATGGGCCAGCTCATCTGCTTCGAGCCGATGCTCAGCCAGACCGGGATGTCGGCCGATGTGCGCGTGCGCGCGCGCATGTCCGAGATGGCGGGCATCGCCTGGGCCATCGCCGCCGAGGTTGCCGACAAGCTGGGCAAGGGCAGGAAGCTTCCCGCCGGCGCGGTTCCCGGCACCTTCGCGGGCACCGTGGTGGTGGGGACGAAGGAGGTCGAAACCACGGACGACCACGGTCACGCCAGCAAGCGGCGCGAGAACATCCAGCAATCGGCCATCACCTTCGCCGCCGAGCAGCTCGTGGCCGCCAACAAGGCCGGCAAGACCAGCCTGGTCTACGTCGGTGGCGCCACCCACGGCGGCGCCAACAGCCTGGCCCTGTACGTCGCCGCCAACTACCTGAACGCCCTGCTCGGTAACGAGGGCGTCACCGTCGAGACCGCCTCGGTCCCGGCCTCAGCCATCCCGGCCAGCGCCGAGGCCACGCTCGCCGTGCTCGGCTCGTGCGAGACGCTGATCATCGCTGGCGCCAATCCTGCCTACAGCCTGCCGGGCGCCGCTGCGGCGCTGAAGAAGGCCAAGCTGGTGGTCGTGCTGGCCGACCGCGTCGATGAGACCTTCGCCGCCGCGAGCACCGCCGTGCTCGCGCCCAGTCTGCACGGCCTGGAGAGCTGGGGCGACGCCGAGCCGCGCGCCGGCGTGTTCGCCGTGCAGCAGCCCTGCATCGCACCGCTGTGGGACGCCCGCGCCGCCGAAGAGAGCCTGATGGCCTTCGTCGTCGCCGGCGGGTTCGCTCCCAAGCATTTCCAGCAGACCAAGGCCAGCGGTCCCGATCCGCGCCAGGTGGCGGTGGTGACGCGTACGCTGCTGTGGCAGGCGGCCGCCAAAGGCGTGCAGAGTTGGCGTGGCTACGTCCTGGCGGCGTGGCTGAAAACGGTCAAGCCGGCTTCGGGTTCGCCCGCCGACGAACGCACGTTCTGGAACAGCGCCCTGGCGCGCGGCGTGGTCACGGCTGCGGTCACGGCCAAGCCGGTGGCGGTGGGCTTCGATGACGCGGCGGTGGACAAGGCCAAGGCCGAACTGCCGGCCAGCGGCGGCTTCGAACTGGTGCTCAGCGCCTCGCGCTCGCTGCACGATGGCGCCTGGGCCAACAACGCCTGGCTGCAAGAGCTGCCCGATCCGGTTTCCAAGGTCACCTGGGACAACTACGTCTCCGCCTCGCCCGCCGACTTCGCGGCCATCATCGCCGCCCTCGGTGTCGATCCTGATCGCCAGGGCTATGACACCCCGTACAAGAATCCGCTCGCGCGGCTCAAGGTCGGCACCGCCGAAGTGCTGCTGCCCGTGCATTTCCAGGAAGGTCAGCAGCCCGGCACGCTCGAAGTCTTCTTCGGCTGGGGCCGTGCCGCCGGCCAGGTCTGCACCGGCGCCGGTGCCGGCGAGGCGAGCGATACCGAGCGTCTCGGGGTCAACGCGTTCGACCTGCTCGGCCAGGGCCGCCAGGCCTGGGGCCGCGTCGCCAAGCTCGAGGCCGCCAATGGCAACCGTTACCGCCTGGCGGTGACCCAGGGCCGGAATCTGCTCGAAGGCATGGAGAGCGGGCCCGAAGGCAAGGTCACGCGTAGCGAGGCGATCGCGCCGGACGATGTCCTTTCCGAGCACCGCAAGGACGCCCGCCACCTGTTGCGCGGCCACGCCCACGAACCGCTGAACGCGACCGGCACCGATGGTCAGCCGCACGGCAGCCGCCAGGGCGGCAATCTCAGCATGTGGCACGGCGCCCACATCTATCCCGGCCGGCGCTGGGGGATGGTCATCGACCTCAATTCGTGCACCGGCTGCGGTGCCTGCATCGTGGCGTGCAGCGCTGAGAACAATGTGCCGGTGGTCGGCCGCGACCAGGTGCGTATCGGCCGCGAGATGCACTGGATGCGCATCGACCGCTATTTCTCCTCCGGTGACGACGATCGCCAGGGCAACGAGCGCCAGTTCCTCGACGTCGAGGCGGTGAGCCAGCCGATGGTCTGCCAGCAGTGCCTGAACGCGCCCTGCGAAGAGGTCTGCCCGGCGACCGCGACCATGCACAACGAGGAAGGCATCAACGTCCAGGTCTACAACCGCTGCATCGGCACACGCTATTGCTCGAACAACTGCCCTTACAAGGTGCGCCGCTTCAACTTCTACGAGTACAGCAAGTACCGCACCGGTCCGCAGAACTCGGGCGATCCCTTCAATCGCATCGCCAAGAACCTGGTCACCGAGCACACCACGTCGGGCCGTGAGGAACTGACCCGCGCGCCGCTGGCGATGATGCTGAATCCGGCGGTGACCGTGCGCTCGAAGGGCGTGATGGAGAAATGCAACTTCTGCGTCCAGCGCACCCGCGACGTGCGCGAGACCGAGAAGGCCAGCGGCAAGCCCTACGCCGACGGGTCGGTCACCACCGCCTGCGCCCAGACCTGCCCGACCGCGGCGATCACCTTCGGCGACATCAACGATCCCTACTCGGCGGTGTCGCAGACCGCGCTCGCCGCCCTGCACGGATTCAAGGTCCTCGACAAGGATCTCAACACCCGGCCGTCGGTGCTCTACACCCGCCGGGTGCGCAACCGTCCGCTGCGCGCCGATGACACCGTCGTGGATGCGAAGGCCCACTGATGCGCCCGACTCTCGCCGAACTTGAGAACCCGATCACGCTGATCCACCACAGCGTCAGATCGCGCGACGTCACCAAGGACGTCACCGCACCGATCTTCCGCGCCCCCAATCTCACGTGGTGGGGCGGCTTGCTGATCAGCCTGCTCATGCTGATGTCGATGTGGCTGACCTTCGCCGTGCAGATGTGCGAGGGCATCGGCATCCTCGGCCTGAACAAGCCGGTGATGTGGGGCTCGTACATCACCAACTTCGTGTTCTGGATCGGTATCGGTCACGCCGGCACGCTGATCTCAGCCATCCTCTTCCTGTTCCGCCAGCGCTGGCGCACGTCGATCAACCGCTCGGCCGAGGCGATGACCATCTTCGCGGTGGCCACTGCCGGGCTGTTCCCGCTGATCCACACCGGCCGGCCGTGGCTCGACTTCTGGCTGTTTCCCTATCCCAACGATCGCGGCCCGCTGTGGCCGCAATTCCGCAGTCCGCTGATGTGGGACGTGTTCGCGATCTCGACCTACGGCACCACCTCGGTGATCTTCTGGTATCTCGGGCTCATCCCCGATTTCGCCACCGTGCGCGACCGCTGCACCAACAAGTTCCAGCGCATGGCCTACTCGCTCGCCGCCTTCGGCTGGAGGGGCACCGCCAAGGACTGGAACCACTACGAACGCGCCTACGCCCAATTCGCCTGGATCTCGACGCCGCTGGTGCTGTCGGTGCACTCGACCGTGTCGTTTGACTTCGCGGTCGCCAAGGTGCCGGGCTGGCACACCACCATCTTCCCGCCCTACTTCGTGGCCGGCGCCATCTTCGGCGGCTTCGGCATGGTGGTGTTCCTGCTCGCGCCGATGCGTTCGATGCTGAAGTTGGAAAAGTACATCACCATCAACCATCTCGAACTCTGCAACAAGATCATCCTCGCGACCTCGATGATCGTCGGCTACGCGTACACCATGGAGTTCGTGGCGGCGTGGTTCTCCGAATCGCCGTGGGAGCGCAACCAGTTCATCTATCGCATGACCGGCGGGCACGCCTGGGTGTTCTGGACCATGTTCCTGTGCAACGTCGTCTCGCCCCAATTCTTCTGGTCGAAACGCGTCCGCCGTTCGTTGATGGCGATGTTCATCATCTCGATCTTCGTGAACATCGGCATGTGGTTCGAACGCGCGAACATCTTCATGCTCTCGCTCGAACGCGACCACATCACCGCCAACTGGCGCATGTGGGTGGGCACCAAGTTCGACTGGATCGTGGTCGTGGGTTCGTTCGGGTGGTTCATGTTCCTGTTCCTACTCTTCTGCCGCACCATGCCCACCGTCGCCATCGCCGAGATCAAGGCGGTGCTCAGCGATCCGGCCGGCACCGGCTCTGGCGATCACGGCGGTCATGGCAGCCACGGCCACGGCAGCGACGCCGGCAAGGAGTCACCCGCCCATGGCTAAGCGCGAACGTTCCTGGGTGCTCGGCTACTTCCGTGACCCGGCGGCCTTCCAGGCCGCCTGCTCCGCCAGCCATGCCGCCGGTCATCACGATCAGCAAGCCTATACGCCCTATCCCATCCACGGTCTGGAGAAGCGGCTCGGCTTGCGCCGCAGTTGGATCGGCCGGCCAGTGTTGTTCATGCTGCTCTTCGGCGCCTTCCTCGGCTTCATGATGCAGTTGTGGATGATGAAATACGACTGGCCGCTGATCATCGCCGGCAAGCCGTTCAATTCCTGGCCTGCCTTCGTGGTCATCACCTTCGAAAGCGGCATCCTGCTCGGTGCGCTATCGAACCTGCTGATCTGTCTGCTCATCGCCTGCCGGCTGCTGCCGGCGACCGAGACCCGGCTGCCCAGCCCGCGCCTGACCGACGACACCTTCCTGCTCGCGGTTCCCGCCGACGGCAACCACGGCCTGCCCGCGCTCGACGCCTGGATGCGCGGCCAGCACCCTGACGAGGTGGTGCAGGTGGTTCCCGACCTGGCGGCCGCTGCGGAGCCCAGCCATGCATAAGCGACTCCTCCCGATGCTGATGGCGTCGACCGCGCTCGTCATCCTCGCCGGCTGCGGCGACAGCGAGAAGGACGCGCGCGGCATCGACTACGTGCCCGACATGTACGATTCGCCGGCCTACAAGAGCCAGCAGGCGCAGGTGACCGTGCTCACCAAGGGCGCCTACGACGGCAAGGCGCTGCGCGCGACCCTCTCGGTGCCGGCGCCCGACGCCAAGTCCGGAGTCGAGGTGCGGCACTCGGGCATGATGCTGACGCCGCCCGCGGGCACGATGCCGCGCGACTTCACGCCCTACCAGCTCGACATGCTCGACATCGCCGCCGCCAAGGCCCTGCGCAATCCGCTGCTGCCGACGCCCGACGTGCTGCGGCGCGGCCAGGCCTCCTTCGCCGTCTACTGCACGCCCTGCCACGGCAATGACGGCAACTCGATCAACGGCTACGTCGCGGCCAGCGCCGCCTTCCCCCACCGCTTCACCGGCATCCCGGCGCTGAATGCCTCCAACGTCGCCGCGCTCAGCGATGGCGAACTGTTCCACATCATCACCACCGGCAAGCCGCGCATGCCCAGCTACCGCGCCCAGCTCATGCCCGAGTCGCGCTGGGCGGTGGTGCACTACCTGCGCGCGCTCAATCGCGCCGCCCTCGCCGCCACCGATACCGCGGCGGCATTGAAGGCGGCTGAAGACGAGATGGCAGCCAAGGTCGACGACCCCAAGGTCAAGGCCGACCTCGAACTCAAGAAGCGCATCGCCGTCGAGGCCAAGATCGACCTCGAACGGATCAAGCGTGGCGGCGGGGCCGAATACGTGCCCCGTCCGGCTCCGCGGCCCGAATACGAATCGCAGTGGCCGGAGAAGTGAACGTGAGCGCCCACGCCCAGCACATTGACCACCTCGACATCCCGGCGCCTCTGCGCGCGCCGCGGTTGCAGACCGTCGCCCTCGCCCTCCTGGTGGTCGGCTTGGCGGCCTTCGCCTTCCTGCTGGTCTCGGATCGCCAGCGCGCGTGGTCGGCCTTCCTCCAGGCCTCACTGATCCCGACCTGGGTCGGCATCGGCGCCATGTTCTACATCGCCGTGCACAGCGCGGCGAACGCCAAGTGGAACATCCCCATCCGCCGTCTGCTCGAAGGGCTGACCTCAGGCCTGTTGGTCACTCTGCCGGCGGTGATCGCGCTGGCGCTGTTCGGCGGCCACTGGCTGTACGACTGGGTCCACCTCCCCGCCGGCAGCGTCGACCACCAGAACCTGTTCCATGTCCACGGCAGCAAGGAAAGCGTGATGACCGAAGGTCGCTGGGTGGTCACCAACGTCTGCATCGTGCTCGTCTGGCTGTTCTTCCGCATGAAGCTGGTCGGCTTCAGCACCTCCCAGGACGCCGATCGCGCGGATATCCGCCAACGCCACGCGCGCTGGTCGATCGCCTTCCTGATCGTCTTCGCCCTCTCCTTCACCGTCTACGTGTGGGACAACCTGCTTGCCCTGCACCGCAACTGGTTCTCGACCATGTGGGGCCCGTACTGTTTCACCAGCGCGGTGCAGTCCATGCTCTGCGTGCTGGTGCTACTGATGCTCTGGCTGCGTCGCGGGCCGATGCGCCAGCACATCCAGGAGCACACCCTGCACGATGTCGGCACCTGGATGGTCGGCTGGTCGTGCTTCTGCGCCTACCTCGGCTTCAGCCAGTTCATGCTGATCTGGTACGCCAACCTCGACGAGGAGACATTCTTCTACGTCATCCGCACCCAGCACGGTTACGGCGAGCAGTACGCCATCGAGGCGCTGATCCGCTGGCCGCTGTGCTTCCTCGGTCTGATGAGCCAGAGCGTGCGCACCAAGCCGTGGGCGCTGGCCACGGTGGCGGTGGCGGTGCTGATCGGCAACTGGATGGACTGGTCGTGGATCATCCAGCCGGCGTTCAGCCAGAACGCCTACCGCTGCCCGTTCGAGTGGCAGGAGCTGGCGCTGGGCGCCGGTTTCCTCGGCGCCTTCCTGCTGGTGGTGCTGCGCTTCTACGCCAAGCACGGGCTGATCCCCAAGGGCGAGTCGCGCCTGCTGCCGATCATGAACGCGGAGCATCTGCACTGATGTCTACCCACGCCGACGCCGAACATCATGCGCCCGAGGCGCCCGAACGGTCCAGCACCCTGCTGTGGACCTTCGGTTTGCTGGTCATCATGGTCATCCTGGTCGCCTGGTTCGCGCACTGGTTCAAGCGCGGCGCCCACGAGGGTCGTCACCTCGGACCATACCCCAAGGTCGCGGCTGCGGTCGCGGTCGATCACACCAAGCTGATCGCCGAGCGTGGGCAGGAGGTGCTCGACAAGGGTGCCACCATCTACGCCAAGACCTGCGCCGCCTGCCACGGCGCCGCCGGCGTGCCCAGCGCGTCGATCCAGCCGCCACCACGCAACTTCACCACCGAAGCGGTGAAGAATCCCAACGGCAATGGCCCCTACGCGCTCTATCTCGTACTGCTCAACGGCTTCGAAGGTCGCATGCCCGCGCAACCTGGACTGACTGCGGAGGAGAAGTACGCGGTCATCCATTTCCTGCGCGAAGGCTGGATCAAGGCCAACAAGGCCGCCAAGTATGTCGAGGTCGACCCGCCCAAGGTGACCGAGATGATCCCCAAGCCCGGAACCACCACCGGCCCGCCACCGCCGCCGTGGACGGTACAGGAACCAGCGGCCGTGCGTGCGCTCATGGCTGGTTTCGCTGCCGAAGCCGCCGGCGACCGTGCCCAGGCCGAAGCCTGGCTGGAACGCATCATCGCCAGCCGCCCGTCGGCCCTGGTGGTGACCGCGGTGCGCGAACTGCGCGCTTCGGAGCGCTTCCAGTTCATCGCCCAGTTGCACCAGGCCGCCAAGGCCGGCCAGAAGGACCGCTTCACCGCCCTGCTGGTCGGTAGCGAGAGCGGTGGCTGGCTGCCGTGGTTCGCGCTGCGTTCACAGGCCGATCTCGACGCGATCTTTGCGCCCATGCAGCAGGCTGCAGCCACCGCCCCGGCCGCGGCAGGAGTGAAGTGATGGTCCGTTCCGTGATTCTGACGCTGGTGGTCCTGTTGTCCGGCGTTGCCGGTGGTCTGATCGCTGCGGATGTTCCTGGCGCCGGCAGCCTGCCTGCTGCGGAGCCCTACGCCGACACCACGCCCAAGGCCATCGACGGCTGGGTCGCGCTGTTCAATCCCGATGTGCGTGCACGGGTGAGGAATGCCGCGGGCAAGGAGGTTCCCTTCAAGGTCGAATCGACCTTCACCGCCCCGGCCAGCGACCTCGCCAGTGAAGTGGTCAGCAGCTTCTGGCTGAGCTTCTGGTTCTTCCTGCCCTTCCTGATCCTGCCGCAGGTGCTGCTGGTCTACGTCATCTTCAAATTCAAGAAGCGCGACGACGGCCGCAAGCCGGCGACCTTTATCCACCACAACGGCCTCGAAATCGCCTGGACGCTGATCCCGGTGCTGACGTTGATCGTCGTCGGCATACCGGTCTATCCGTTGCTGGTGAAGATGGACGGACCACCGCCCCAGGTCGATCTGGCGATCACCGTGCGCGCCAGCCAGTTCAAGTTCGACTACGACTACAAGCGCGAGAACATCCAGGTCGGTCTCGACCTGGTCGGCGGCTATCAGGAACCGATGGTGTTGATGAAGGATCGCACGGTCGCGCTCGCGGTCACCTCGAACGACGTCAACCACGCCTGGTGGATCCCCGCCTTCGGCGTCAAGAAGGACGCCATCATCGGCCGCTTCAACCAGTGCTGGTTCACCCCGACCCGGGTCGGCACCTTCAAGGGCCAGTGCGCCGAGCTCTGCGGTCGCGACCACGGCCGGATGTTCGTCAGCGCCGTGGTGGTCGAACCCGAGCGCTTCGAGGTGTGGAAGACCCTGCAACGGCAACGCGCCGATGTCGCCAAGGTGTGGGCCGCCGTACTCGCCGCCAATGCGGCCAGCGATGCGCCGCTGAAGCTGGCGGTGGACAAGTACCTGGACAAGGCCAAAGGCGATGCTGACGAGCAGCGCCGCCGCGTCTTCGCTCTGAAATTCTGGATCGCTTCGAACTTCACCGCCAAGCGCATCGCCGGTGTCGACTCGGCCACCGAACTGCCCGAGTATCAGGCGCTGCATGGCAAGGCGGGCGACCAGCCGGATCCGACCAGGAAGACCGGTGCCGAGGTGAAGCGCGGATATCTGGAGCAGGTGATCAGCGCCGGTCTTGCCGCGCTGCCCGCCGCTGAGTCAGCCGTCGCCGTCAGGAGCACGCCGTGAACGCCCCGCATTCCCTGCAACCAACCCTGGAGTTCAAGCGCTACAGCGGCGTGATGGACTGGCTGACGACCGTCGATCACAAGAAGATCGGCATGCTGTATTTCTGGTTCTGCCTGACCATGGGCATCGTCGGCGGCTTCCTGTCGGGACTGATCCGCGTCCAGTTGCTGACTCCTGGTGCGACCCTGGAGGCGATCCAGCACGCCCGGCTGACCGGTGAGGCGCTGCGCTTCAACCTGTTCAGCGAAAACGGCCACCTGTTCAACCAGGTGATGACCATGCATGCCTCGGTGATGATCTTCTTCGTGATCATTCCGGCCTTCGCCGCCTTCGGCAATTACCTGGTGCCGATCATGATCGGCGCCCGCGACATGGCCTTCCCCAAGATGAACGCCCTGGCCTTCTGGCTGCTCATCCCGGCCGCAATCCTGATGTTCAGCAGCTTCCTCACCGTCGGCGGCACTGCTGCCGCCGGCTGGACGTCGTATCCGCCGCTGTCGACCAAGTTCTCGGCCGGTCCGGGCCAGGACATGTGGGTGCTCGGCGTCCACCTCGCCGGACTCAGTTCGATCCTCGGCGCCATCAACTTCATCTGCACGGTCACCAACATGCGTTGTCCGGGGATGACCTGGACCCGGCTGCCACTGTTCGCCTGGGCGGCGTTCATCACCTCGCTCCTGCAGTTCACCGCCACTCCGGTGCTCGGCGCAGCGGTGACCATGCTGCTGTTCGATCGCAACTTCGGCACCACCTTCCTCGACCCGGCCAAGGGCGGCGATCCGCTGCTCTATCAGCACATCTTCTGGTTCTACAGCCACCCCGCCGTCTACATCATGATCCTGCCCGGCTTCGGAGCGGCGAGCCACATCTTCGCTGCGTTCTCGCAGAAGCGCGTGTTCGGCTACCTCGGCATGGTGCTGGCGATCGCCGGCATCGGCGTCATCGGCTACATGGTGTGGGCGCACCACATGTTCTCGGTGGGCATGCCCACGCCGCTGCAGGTGTATTTCATGTACGCCACCTTCGGCATCGGCATCCCTACCGGCATCAAGGTGTTCTCGTGGCTGGCGACCATGTGGGGCGGACGGCTGATCTTCCCCACCGCGATGAAATTCATGTGCGGCATGCTCAGCCTGTTCGTGCTCGGTGGCATCGGCGGGCTCATCCTCGGCCTGGTGCCGGGCGACTATTCGCTGCACGACACCTACTTCGTGGTCGGCCACTTCCATTTCACCCTGGTCGGCGGATCGGTGATGCTGCTCTTCGGCATGACCTACTTCTGGTGGCCGAAGATGTCTGGTCGGATGCTCAACGAAAAGGTCGGCACCCTGGTCTTCTGGTTGATGTTCCTCGGGGTGTTCATCGCCTTCTTCACCATGCACATCAGCGGCATGGTCGGCATGGCCCGGCGCATCGCGGTCTACCACCAGCATTTCGCCATGCTCAATCACATCACCACGTTCGGTTACCTGCTCGCGTTCCTCGGCTCGCTGATCTTCTTCTTCCAGATCCTGCTCAGCTACCTGAAGGCGCCGACCGCGGGTGATGATCCGTGGCAGATCAACGACCTGCAGGGCGGGCTGGAATGGGCGACGTCATCGCCGCCGCCGGTCTACAACTTCGCCAAGGTCCCGCCCATCCCCATCGTCGACCAGATGCCCAGGCACTGAGGTATTCCGGGCGACGCCTGCCGCCGGGCATGGTTGGCGACCCGCGTCTTCCGCCACGCCCCGATCAGGATCTTCCAAGCCCGCCGTGTCCACCGTCCCGACGCCTCCGCAATCCGTTGCTCCACTCGCCCCCGCGGCGTCGGTGGCGTCCTGGCTCGGCATGCTGTTCATCGCCGTCCTCGCCCTGGTGGTGGTCGGCGGCTTCGTCCGCCTGTCGGGATCAGGTCTGTCCATCCCTGGCTGGCCGGTCATCGAACTCGAGCACGGGCGGTGGACGCTGCTGCCGCCGATCGCCGAGGCCGACTGGCAGGTGCTGCGCGAGCATTTCGAGGCCGATCAGGAACGCCTGCGTGATGACATCCGTCGCGGGGCCGTCGGCATCGGCTCGCTCGGCCGCGTTCCCGAGGACGCCGCCGCCTTCAAGACCATGTTCGTGATCGAGTGGAGCCACCGCTTCGTGGCCGCCATCGTCGGGCTCATCGCTGCCGGCTGCCTGGTGGTGGTGCTGCGTCATCGCGAACTGCGTCGGCGCGTCGGCGGACTGCTCGGCGGCGTCGCCACGTTGATCGTGGCGCAGGCGCTGCTCGGCGGCGCCCTGGTGCGCAGCGGCACCGCCACCCACTGGTTGTTCCTGCACCTGGGAACCGCCGCGCTCATCCTCGCCGGCACCCTGTGGACGATCCTGCGCCTGATCGCGCCAGGTACCGCGACCGGGCCGATGCACCGCGACCGCCCGCTGGTGGCGCTCAGCCGCGTCGCGCTGGTGGTCGCCTGGTTGCAGATCCTGCTTGGCGCCCTGGTCGCCGGCAGCCGCGGCGGGGCGAGTTCCAGCGGCACCAGCCAGTTCGTCTCGACCTGGCCGAAGATGGCCGACCAGTGGCTGCCCAGCTTCCTGTGGGAGTCCGCCCTGCCGTTGTCCTGGAACCTGCTCGACAACGCCCTGCTGCACCAGTGGGTGCACCGCTGGTTCGCGCTGGTGGTCGCGGCCACGGTGGTGGCGCTGTGCTGGCTGGCGCTGCGCCGTCCCGGCGCGCGCCTGCACCTGGCGGCGCGCGCCGCCGCCACCTTCCTCGCCATGCAGGTCGTGCTCGGACTCGCCAATGTCGCCCTCACCCATCCCACCTTCGTCGCCCTGTCCCACCTGGTGATGGCCATGTTCCTGCTCGCCAGCCTGGTGCTGATCGCGTTCGATGCCGTGGCGGTGCCGGCGCCGGCGCCGATCGCTGCGACCAGCGCGCCGCACCCGTCCGCCGGTTGGATCCTGTCCGTCCTGCGCCTGGGTCGCGACCTGCTCATCCTGACCAAGTACCGCATCACCGGCATGGCCCTGTTCACCGGCTATGCCGCCATCGCCGTGCAGGGCACGCATGCCACCGACTGGGCCTACATCTGGCCCTGCCTGCTCGCCTTGTTCCTCACCGGGGGCTGCGCCAACACGCTCAACCAGATCTTCGAGAAGGACAAGGACGCGGTCATGGACCGTACCAAGGCGCGGCGACCGCTGCCGTCCGGGCGCATCGGTGTGCGCGCCGCGCTGGTCTTCGCCATCGCCCAGTTGGTCATCGCCCTGGCCATCCTGATCGGCTTCTATGCGAGCTGGCTCGCCGCCGGCCTGGCGCTGTTCACCGTCGTCTACTACAGTTTTTTCTACACCCTGTGGCTGAAGCCGCGGCACTACCTCAACATCGTCATCGGTGGCGTGCCGGGCGCGATGGGGCCGCTGATCGCCTGGGCGGCGATGACCGGGACGCTGGCGGTCGAGCCGCTGGTGATGTTCCTGATCATCTTCCTGTGGACGCCACCGCATGTCTGGGCGCTGGCCATCCGGCTCAAGGACGACTACGCCCGCGCCGGGATCCCCATGCTGCCCGTGGTCAAGGGGGTCGACGAGACCACCCGGCAGATCTTCATCTACACCATCGTACTGGTGCTCGGCACGTTGTTCCTGCCCTACATCTCATCGTCGCTGTTCGCACGTGGACCGATCTACACCGCCTTGGCGTTTGGCCTCGGCGCGGTCTGGCTGGTGTGGACGGCGGCGCTGTGGCTGCACCGGCCGGTCATGCCGACCATGCCGCTGTTCCGATTCTCGATCGTCTATATCGGCGCGCTGTTCCTGGGCCTGGTCATCGACGCGCGCCTGGCGGCTGGATGACCGCCATGGATGCTCCCAGCCCGGTCCCACCCGCTGACCCCCAAGCCGCACCGGCGGCCCGGCCGCTGCGCGTCGCCAATCTCAAGATGATGGTGATCCTGTCGACGCTGTCGGTGGCCATGCTGGTCGCCGGTTTCACCGTGCTGCCGGATTTCTATCGGCTGCTCTGCGAGCGTGTCGCGGCGGTGCCCAATCCCGGTGGCACGTCGGCCTCGACCGCGGCCGCCGCGCCTGGCCAGGCGACCGGCCGCCGCCTCGAAGTGTTCTTCGAAGCGCGCATCTTCGATCGCGTGCCGGTGCGTTTCCTGCCCAAGGAGCGCGCCCAGGTCGTCGAGGTCGGCGGCGAGGCGCTGAACCACTACGTGCTGCGCAACCTCACCGATCAGCCGCTGCGCATCCACCCCATTCATCAGGTCGATCCGGTGTCGGTGGGCAAGCACTTCACCATGAACGAGTGCTTCTGCTTCACCGACATGCTGCTCGCCCCCGGCGAGGCGAAGGAGCTGCGCGTCCGCTACACCTTCGCGCCGACGCTCGATGAGCGCATCAAGCACGTGACCATCTGCTACAGCCTGTTCGCGGTGGACAAGGACGAGCCCTTCGAGGACGCCAAGAAGCGCATCAAGGCGCAGGTCGAGGGCCAGGGCGCCATCGTCACCCCCCAGTACCAGGATCCGGCGCCATGACCGTGGACCCGTTGTCCGTGCCCGTCGAGCCGGCGCCGCTCGCGTCGTCCGCTCAGCAGCGCGCCAATCTCCGCCTCGGTCTGCTGCTGGGCGGCATCGCCATCGCCATCGCGGTGGCCTACATGCTGCTGCTGCCCGGGCGCTTCGCCGAGGCCGTGCGCTACCACCAGGAGCGCGAGGCCGCCCGCGCTGCTGAGCCGGCGGTGTCCCCGTCGCCGCCGGCACCCGCCGCCGCTCCGATCGTCCCTTCCCGAGGTTCTCCATGAGCGATCACGCCGTCCCCGTCGACCATGCCGGCGCCAGTGAGCCGAGCCAAGCCGAACTGATGTCCCATGTGCCACCAGGCAGCCTGTGGCCATTGCTGCTGACCGGCGCGCTGACCTGCATCCCATTCGGCACGCTGGCATTCACCGCGCCGAACGTGCTCTTCACCTGGCAGGTGCCGGCGGACAAGACGGCGGCGGGGAGCGCCAAGCCGGCGGAAGTGATGCTCGCAGAGTTGGCACAGGCGGTCGCCCAGCAGCACTCGCTTGGTTTCTGGCTGCTCGCCATTGGTGGGCTCGCCTTGCTGGTCACCCTGATGGGCTGGGCCAACCAGATCATCCGCGAGAAGGTGATCAGCCACGACGTGGTCGCGCAGCAGCACGATCTCAAGCACTTCCTGGCCATGTTCCTGGTCAGCGAGTTCGCGGCGTTCGGCGCCATCTTCGCGTATTTCTACCACCGCAAGATCTGGGCGGGCGGCCCCAACGCTGATTACGTCTATGGTCCGCACGGCATCCCCGGCCTGCACTTCGGTGGGCCGCTGGTCGCCTACGCCACCTTCATCCTGATCTTCAGTTCGCTGACCTGCGAGATCGCGCATCGCTGCCTCGAACACGGCAGACTCGGCGCCGCCCGCCTGCTGCTCATCACCACCATCGTGCTCGGGGTGATCTTCCTCGGCTTCCAGGGCTTCGAATATGGTGAACTGGTGCAGCGCGGTTTCACCACCACCGCTCTCGGCGACCATCCCGCGGCCAGCTTCGTCTCGCTGTTCTTCGCCTCGACCGGATTCCACGGCCTGCACGTCGCTATCGGCCTGGTCATGCTGTTCATGGTGCTGATGCGCCTCGAACTCGGCCACTTCCGCGGACGCCGGCATTTCTCGATGGTGGCGGCGTCGTGGTACTGGCACTTCGTCGACATCGTGTGGGTGGCGCTGTTCATCACCGTCTACGTCGTCGCATGACGGCGGCGGCCGCCGCCGCCGCCGTCATGCGGAAGTGCGGACGTTCGGTCGTTCGGGCAGACGCGAATCGAGGCGTGAGGCTCCTCGGCGGGGCCAGGCTGCTGCATGCCCGCCGCGCAGCGGCGGCCGTCCGGTGACGCGATGACCGTCCGTACGACCGAACCTCCGCACGCCCGCACGCCGCCGCGCCGCGGCGGCATGGGCGTCCTCTTCCTCGTCCTCTTCCTGGACCTGGTCGGCTTCAGCATCGTCTTCCCGCTCTTCGCCCACCTGCTGACCTGGTACGGCGGTCACGACGCCGGTCTGCTGCACGCCGCGCTGGCCTGGCTCAAGCGCACCTGGCCGGAGACGACGACGGACCAGCAGGTGGCGCTGTTCGGTGGCCTGATCGGTGCGCTCTACTCGCTGCTGCAATTCATCACCGCGCCGTTCTGGGGTCGGCTGTCGGACCGCATCGGCCGCCGGCCGGTGGTGCTGATCTCGCTGGTCGGTTCGGCGCTGGCGTACCTGCTGTGGGTGGTGGCGGGCAGCTTCGCCCTGCTGCTGCTCTCACGCTTCGTCGCCGGTGCCATGGGTGGCAGTGTCACCGCGGCCAACGCCGCGGTCGCCGATCTGCATCCCGATCCGCAGCGCCGGGCGCGTGCCATGGGCCTGGTCGGGATGGCCTTCGGTCTCGGTTTCGTGCTTGGTCCGGTGATCGGTGGGCTGAGTTGGGGGCTCAGCCACGCGTGGCTGGAAGGAATGCTGAGCCGCCATCCCGATCTGGTGGCGTGGGGCATCAACCCATTCTCCGGCTGCGCTGCCGTCGCCGCCGTGCTGTCGTTGGGCAACCTGGCCTGGGCGTGGATGGGTTTTCGAGAAACCCTGCCGGCCGAGCGCCGCGGCGCCAGCGGACCAGGGGAACGCACCGCCAATCCGCTGCGCCTGTTCACTGCCGGACTCGGTACCGGCGTGCCGCTGACCAACGCCGCGTTCCTGCTCCACACCGTGCTCTTCGCCGGCATGGAGACGACGCTGGTCTTTCTCACCGCCGCGGTGCTCGCCATGGATCCACGCGACAACGCCTGGCTGTTCGCCGAGATGGGTTTCGTCTCGGCAGCGATCCAAGGCGGCGTGTTCCGCCGGTTGGCGCCGAAGCATGGAGCACGCGCCATGGCCGTGCTCGGCTTCGCTGTGCTGGCGCCGGGATTCCTGCTCATCGCCCTGGTGCCGGGACACGCGCACCTGTGGCTGCTGATCATCGGTGTCGGCGTCCTTGCCGCCGGCACCGGCCTGGTCTTCCCGGCGCTGTCGACCCTGGTCAGCCTGGCCAGCGACGCCCGTCATCAGGGGCTCGCCATGGGCAGCTTCCGATCCGCCGGCTCGCTGGGCCGCGCCATCGGCCCGCTGATCGCCGGAGCGCTCTACTTCGGCATCGCGCCGTGGGCGCCGTATGCCTTGGGAGCGGTGGGCGTGATGCTGCCGCTGGTGTTGATACTGAGGTTGCGCCCGGCAGGCGACGGTGAGCGGTTGAGCAGTTGAGCGGTTCTCATCGCGCCGCACCTCGCGTTGCTCTCAGCCGCTCAGCCGCGCTCAGCCGCTCAGCCGCTCAGCCGCTCAGCCGCCCAACCTCGCAACCTACCGCGCGCCACGCCCTGATCGCGAGTCCTCGCCATGGTGGTAGCTCGTTCCCGCGAGGATCGTCGCCGCCCGATAAAGCTGCTCGACCAGTACCAGATGAGCGAGCTGGTGCGGCAGCGTGAGCGGACCGAGCGACAGCGTCGTATCCGCCACTGCCCGCGACGGTGCGTGCAGGCCGTAGGCGTCCCCGACCAGGAAAGCCACCTCGCCGTGCGCCGCGGTCCAGCGCGTGAGCAGCGCGGCCAGGCCCCGGCTGTCGACTGCCGTGCCGCTTTCGTCGAGTGCCACCTTCCAGCGCGCTGACGTCGGCCACAGCGGCTTGGCATCCTTGCCCGCTTCGCGCTCGACGATGTCGAGGCGACCGAAGCGCGCGAAGCGTTTACGGTACTCGGCGGTCAAGGCGGCGATGGCGGGGTCGCGCAGGCGGCCCTGCTGCACGACGGCCAGGCGCACGATCAGTCCGCGCCGGTCGGCGCGCCGGTCGGCGGGCTGCGCCGGGCCAGATAGCGCGCCAGGAACTCCTGCTTCCAGGACGCGAAGCGGTTGGTCTCGATGGCGGCGCGCATGGCGCGCATCAGGTCCTGGTAGAAATGCAGGTTGTGGATGGTCATCAGCGTCTCGCCCAATGATTCGTGGGCGAAGATGAGGTGACGCAGGTACGAACGGGAAAAGCCGCCGGCGCAGGCGAGACAGGTGCAGGCGGTGTCGATGGCGTAGCGATCCTTGCGGAAACGCTTGTCGGCCAGGCGCATCTTGCCGTCCCAGGTGAACACCGTGCCCTCGCGCGCATAGCGGGTGGGGATGACGCAGTCGTGCATGTCCATGCCGTGCTCGACCGAGGCGACCAGGTCCTCGGGCAGGCCGACGCCCATCAGGTAGCGCGGGCGATCGGCGGGCAGCAGGGGAGCGGTGTGGGCGACCACGCGCACCATCTCGGCATGGCCTTCGCCGACCGAGACGCCACCGATGGCGATGCCGGGCAGTTCGCACGCTGCGACCTGTCCGGCAGCGCGGCTGCGCAGTTCGAGGTCGAGTCCGCCCTGGACGATGCCGAAGAGGTGCTGGTGCTCGCCGAGCTGCACGGTGCGGCAGCGCGCCAGCCAGCGCGCCGTGCGCTCGACGCTGGCGGCAAGGTAATCGTGTGGCGAGGTGTGCGGCGCGCACTCATCGAAGGCCATGACGATGTCAGCGCCGAGGCGGCGCTGGATGTCCATCGACGACTCCGGGGTCAACGTCACCGCTTCGCCATCGTGGCTGAAACGGAAACGCACGCCCTCTTCGCTGATCTCGCGTTCAGGTAGGCTGAACACCTGGAAGCCGCCGGAGTCGGTGAGGATGCTGGCGGACCAGCGCATGAGCTGATGCAGGCCGCCATGACGTTCGACCATCTGGAACCGCTCAGGAGTGCCGAGGTGGTAGGTGTTGGCGAGCACCACCTGGGCACCGGTGGCGGCGACCTGGCCGGGGGTCGCGCATTTCACCGCCGCCTGGGTCCCCACTGGCATGAATGCCGGGGTGTCGACGACGCCATGGGCGGTGACGAAGCGCCCGCGCCGCGCCTGGCCGCTGGTGGCGAGAACCTGGAACTGGAGACCGGCGCCAGGGCGCCAGACCGGATCGTTCATGGGCGGCGGATCATCGCGCCGGCGAGGCGGGCGCCAGTCGAGAAGAGGGATGGCCGACAGGTCGCCCCAAATAGCGACGCAAAGGCAGGAACAACCAACTGTAGATTTCGCCGCGAGGGCGCGAAGGGGACCTGCACCTCACCTCTTCTCCTCGCAACCTGCCCAGAAGGGCGCGAGGGATCGAAGGCGCGAGGGACCGAAACGCCAAGGCAGGAACAACCAACCGCAGATTTCGCAGATCGCGCTGATGCGACGTGGCGAATCAGCGTTCATCTGCGAGATCTGCGGCTGGTTGTGCTTCCCGTCCGTAGCGCCATCGGATTGCGCTCATCTCTTGAGCACCCTGGCCTGGCGCTCAGCAGCCGGCGTCCCGACCCGATCACCCCACGCGTTTGGCGCTGGCGTAGAGCCCGGCCAGCAGGTCGTCGAGTTCCTCCTCGATGGCCACGCCGTTGATGATTCGGTTGCGGCTCTGCAGGCTGACCCACTTCTCGAAGACGTGCGCCTTGCCGTGGGTGATCGCGTGCTGGAACTCCTCTTCCATCACCGGGATCAGGTTGACCACCGCAGGTGCCGCCGACGGGCGGGCGATCGAGCGGGTGCCGGGTCGGCTGGTGGTGCCAGTGCCGCGGTGCGCTCCCGAACTGCTCGGCGCTGTCGGCTTGGTGACGGCGGGTGCGGGCGCCGGCCGGGCGGGCGGCGCGACCGGCGGCTTGGCAGCAGCAGGGGATGCCGCCGGCGGCCTGGCCGAGGTGGTCACTGGTCGGACCGGTTCGGGCTTTGGCGGGGCGGCCGCAGGCTGGGCGGTCGGCTTCGCCGGCACGGCGATATCGACGTCGAAATCCAGCATCTCTGGAGCACCCTTGGGTGCCGGAGCCGCCTTGGGCGGAGCCACCTTGGGCGGAGCCATCTTGGCCACCGGTTCAACCGGATTGGGCGAGATGATCGGCGCCAGCGCCTGGTTCTTCACCAGCGATTCGGGCTCGAGCAACTCGATCGAATCGGGCTCGATCGCCAGCGGGTCGATGGTGACCGGTTCGATGATGGCCGGCGCAATCACCTCATCACCGGCAAGGAGATCGTCGATGTCCTCGATCTCGGGGACGATGCTCGGCAGCGGTGTGCGGATCTTCGACGGGCCCGCGGTCGGCGCCAGGGCCGGCGATGGCCGAGCTGCCGAGGGAGCCGGTTTGGCGCCGACCTGCTTCAGCGGCGAAGAGGACTTAGTGCCGTCGCTGACCTGCACCTTGGAGAGCATCTGGGTGACGCTCTTCACTTCGGCGTCCTGGGTGAAGGAGAGGCTGGTGTCCTTGGCCTGGACCAGACCGCTGTAGTACTTGTCGATGCCCTGGGCGATCTCGGTACGCGTCGCCACCACCTTCTTGATGTCGAGGCTGGTCTTGGCCTCAAGCACGCGGATGGTCTCGGCGTCAAGCGGGTTGACCATCGCCAACGTCAGCAGACTGCCCAACTTGTCGACCGGGAAGACGCCGTAATGGGTGGCGTCGTCGCGGCCGATGGTGTCGAGCGCCTTCTTGCGGATCTCGTATTTGTCGACGCGCAGGTGCGGAACCCAGCACTCCTGGGTGAGCGCGTTGACCAACTGCTCTTCGCTGAGGAAGCCGAGGAACACCGCGGCGGCGTCGATCGGCATGTTGTCCTGACCAGCCTTCTTGCGCACGTTCTCCGCCTGATCGGCGGTGAGCAGGTGGGCCTTGCTGATGAGGAACTCGATGAGCGCGTTGTCGCCCGTGCGGCACGGCCCGCCCCGCGTCGCAGACCCGAGTCCGCCGGCGAAATCGGGCGGCCGGCTTTCAGTGATGGGCTGGCGCGACGGCGGTCGGCCGACGGCGGTGGCACTGCCGACTGCCGGCGTCGCGCGATCGCTGCCGATCATCAACGCCTGGGACGGTGCCGTCTTGGTTGGTTCACTGCCCGGCTTGGCGGTGGGACGCGGCCCGGATTTGGCCGCCGGCTGACCATTCGCGGGCTGGGGTGCGGCAGGAACGCGGGCGCTGCCGGGCTTGGCCGGCGCGGCCGGTGCCTGTGCGGCCGGGCGGGCGGGCGTGGGAGCAGGCGCCGGAGCCTGCGCCTTGCCGGCACCACCCGGCACCAGCACACGGCGGCTTTTCTGCGCCGCCGGCTTGAGGCGATCGCTGCCTTCGACCGAGGTGGTCCCGGTGTTCTTCTTCTTGCCGCCGAATAGGCCCATGACGTCCTCGGATGCTGCGCGTGCGGCGTGGGATTTCCGCTGGGCGCGCCGCAGCGCCAGCGGTTCGGTTTAATAAGGCATGGTGACTGCAATGGCACAGGTAAACCCGGAATTGGCCGGCAGGTACGCCCGTTTGCGTATCACACTCAGCGGGCCTCCTCTGGCGTTGGGATTGAGTTCCCAAGGGTGCCTTCCAAGCTTGCACGTCGTCGCGCATGTCGGAATCGCAGTGGAGCCGGATACGCTCCCCGCGTCACTCATGAGCGACCCAGGAGACAGTCATGGCGGTGCTGAACTTCGACATCAAGACCGTGACCCTGCCCAATGGCGAAGAGGCCAAGGCGGTGTTCCTCACCGGGTCGATCGACGCCAGTACCAACCAGGCCTTCGAAGGGCGGCTCAGCGACATCCTGGGTTCGGGCACGCACAACGTGCTGCTGGTGCTGACCAATGTGAAGTACATCAACTCGACCGGTCTCGGCACCATCGTGAAGTGCGTCGACACCTTCCGCGAGTCGGGTGGCGACATCAAGCTGGTCGGCGTGCCGACCAAGGTCATCGCGCTCTTCGAGATGCTCGGCCTGCTCGCCCTGTTCGAGACCCATGACACCATCGAGGCCGCGGTTGCCAGCTTCGCCCGCAAGCCCGAGAAGGCGCCGGCCGCGCCGGCTGCGAAATTCCCCATCCAGTTCAAGCACCCGGTCACCGGCATGGGCCTGAACGTCAGCCAGCCCGGCCGTTTCAAGGACCCGCGCAGCGGCGACTACTTCAACGTCGACGCCAACGGCACCATCGAGTTCTACGAGATGAACAAGGTGAAGATGATCGAGTGCAAGCTGCCTTGCGATTTCGAGTTCTCGACCGGCCTGATCTCGCTGGCCGCCAATCTGGCCAAGCGCCTGAAGATCCCCGCCGACGTCAGCGCCAAGGTCGAGCGCGGCATCGACGAGGCGTGCTCGATCATCCGCAAGTACGCGGTGGACGCGAACGAGACCTGCAACGTGCTCATGGTCGGTGATCAGGACAAGGTCCAGATCGGCATCGTCAACTACGGCAACGCGCTCAACATCAAAGCCGACGATCCCGGCTTCAAGGCGCTCGAGAACACCATGGACGAGGTCAAGCATCAGGTGCTGCCGACGCGTGGGTTCCTGCTGACGCTGACCAAGCGGTTGCGTTAGCGCGCTGCGCGCGCGGCTGATGGCTGATGGCTGCAAGTTGATGGCGTGCGGCCTCGCGCATCGAGTGCTGGCCTGGGAGCGCCGCTTTCCAAGCGGCCGGGGCCGCAGCCGTTCACGACCGCTGATGGCTGATGGCTGCCATCTGATGGCGTGCGCCCCTGATGATCGCTGGTCCAGCCGCTGACTGGACGTGATGCGCATGGACCGCATGAGATGAGCGATCAGCCATCAGCCGACAGCCATCAGCCGGGCGCTCACAGCGCCCTCATCGACGAGCACTTCATGCACCTCGCCCTGGCCGAGGCACGCGCCGCCGGTGACGACGGTGAGGTGCCGATCGGCGCCATCATCGTCCACGCCGGGCGGATCATCGGCCGCGGCCGCAACGCCTGCGAACGCTTGCAGGACGCCACCGCCCACGCCGAGATCGTCGCCATCGGCGCCGCCAGCGCGGCGCTCGGCTCATGGCGACTGGAGGAGTGCACGCTCTACGCCACCCTCGAACCCTGCCCGATGTGTCTGGGCGCCTGTCTCAACGCCCGCGTCCCGCGCGTCGTCTACGCCGCCCGCGAGCCCAAGGCCGGCGCCTGCGGCAGCGTCGTCGACCTGCGCGCACCGCCCGGCTACAACCATCGCATCGAGGTCGCTGACGGTGTCCTTGCCGAGGAGTCGTCGCTGCTACTCAAGGAGTTCTTCCGCGACCTGCGTGCCCGGCGGCGCGACGGCTGATTCCGCCGACGTGATGACGGAACCCACCGACCATTTGGGCGCCAGTCATCTGCTCCGCTCCACAGCGGACCTTTACAGCCGGCTCGGTGATCTACGGTGCCGCCTCAGGAGACCGCATGCACCTCGGCATCTGCACCTCGGCCAGCACCGGCGCCGCCGCGCTCGCCAGTGCGCCCATCGACTATATCGAGGAGCACGTGCAGAAATTCCTGGCGCCGGAGGGTCCCGAGGCGGACTTCGTCGAGCGCTGCCGGGCTGCCGCCAACGCCGCCCGGCCGATCAGTGTCGCCTGCTGCTTCCTCCCCGGCACCCTCACGTGCATCGGTCCCAGCGTCGACCGCCCACGCCTGGTCGCCTATGCCACCAGCGCCTTCGCGCGCGCCCGTCGCGCCGGCATCGACACCATCGTTTTCGGCAGCGGCGCCGCCCGCCAGGTGCCCGATGGCTTCAGCGCCGCGCGCGCCTTCGAGCAGATGATCGAGCTGCTGCGTGAGCTGGCCCCGCTGGCCGCCCGCCACGGCGTGACCATGGTGATCGAGCCGCTGAATCGCGGCGAGTGCAACCTGATCACCACGCTGCGCGAGGGCGCCGAGGTGGTGCAGCGCACCGACCATCCCGCCGTCCGCCTGCTCGCCGACATCTACCACATGATGCGCGACGACGAGTCACCGGATGAGATCCGCCGGCATGGCGCCCTGCTCCACCACGCCCACATCGCCGAGCGCGCCAAGCGCACCGCCCCCGGCATCGCCGGCGACGATTTCCGCCCCTATCTCACCGCCCTGCGCGAAGCCGGCTACGACCGCCGGCTGTCGTTGGAGTGCGGTTTTGGCGACCTCGCCGGGGAATTGAAGCCGGCGCTGACCGCCCTGCGCCGTCAACTCTCCGAGGTCGGCTACGGCTGAGAGGGTGGGCATGAATCGTCCGATGTGCGCAGAAGTGCCAACCGCGCAGGGAATCGGCCCCGTCCGCGATTCGTGCTCACCTTCTGAGCCGACCCTCAGACCCCCGGACCTACAACCAGGAACATCCCATGCCCAGGAAATGCGACGAGATCGACTACAAACTGATCGGCGACGACATGCAGGCGGTGGTCATCACCCTCGATCCCCAGGAGCAGGTGATCGCCGAGGCCGGGGCCATGCTCTACATGACCGACGGCATCGTGATGCAGACCAGCATGTCGACCGACAAGAACAAGGGCTTCTTCGGCAATCTGCTCAAGGCTGCCGGACGCATGGTCACGGGTGAGAGCTTCTTCATCACCAATTTCAGCAACCAGGGTTCGGCGCGCAGCGATGTCGCATTCTCGGCGCCCTACCCGGGCAAGATCCTCCCCATCGATCTGGCCCAGCACGGTGAGCAGCTGATCTGCCAGAAGGATTCCTTCCTGTGCGCCGCGCGCGGCACCGATGTCGCCATCGCCTTCCAGAAGAAGATCGGCGTCGGCCTGTTCGGTGGCGAGGGGTTCATCCTCCAGCGCCTCACCGGCGACGGTCTCGCCTTCGTCCATGCCGGCGGAACCATCCTGCCGATGACCCTCGCGGCTGGGCAGACGCTGCGCGTCGACACCGGCTGCATCGTCGCCTTCGAATCGACGGTCGAGTACGACATCCAGTTCGTCGGCGGCTTCAAGAACGCCCTGTTCGGCGGCGAAGGCCTGTTCCTGGCGTCACTGCGCGGACCGGGCAAGGCCTACCTGCAGAGCCTGCCCTTCAGCCGTCTCGCCGATCGCATCGTCGCCGCCTCCCGGCGCGGCGGCGGCGCCCGTCGCGACGAGGGTGGCGTGCTCGGCAATCTGGGCGGTTTGCTCGGCAATGGGGACGACTGATCGGAGGGGAGACGAAGGGGAGGTTGGAGGTTGGAGCGTTCGGACGTACGGTCCGAACCTCCGAACGCTCGCTTCCGAAGCGGAGTCAACTTGCACCCCAAGCAGCGCTGCCAATCATCGCGGCATGGCGGTGATCGAATCCCATCCGCTGCTGACGCCGGTGGCTCCGCGACGCTGGATGCTGCCCGGCGGACGCACCCTGACGCGGCCGGCGGCGCTGATGGGCATCATCAACGTCACCCCCGACAGTTTTTCCGATGGCGGCGACTGCCTGGCTCCGGCACTGGCGGCGGAGCGGGCGCTGCGCTTGACCACGGACGGCGCCACCTGGCTCGATATCGGTGGTGAGAGCACTCGTCCCGGCGCGGCACCGGTAGCCGCCGACGAGGAACTGCGCCGCGTGCTGCCGGCCATCGCCGCGGTGCGGGCGGGGTTGCCCGCTGCCCTGCTGAGCATCGATACCGGCAAGGCGGTGGTGGCGCGCGCGGCGCTGGCCGCTGGCGCGGCGATGGTCAATGACGTCACCGCCGGCGCCGACCCCGACCTGTTCGCGGTGGTGGCCGAGCACGGCGCCCTGCTGGTGCTGATGCACATGCAGGGCACGCCGGCGACCATGCAGGCGGCGCCGCGCTACCGCGATGTGGCCGACGACGTGGCCGCCTTCCTCGCCACCCGGCTGCGCGCCGCCGAGGCCGCTGGCGTGCCGGCGTCGTCGGTGGTGCTCGATCCCGGCATCGGCTTCGGCAAGACCGTCGAGCACAATTGCGCCCTGCTGCGCGCCCTGCCACGTCTCGCCAGCGAGTTCGATCGCCCGCTGCTGGTCGGCCTCAGTCGCAAGGCATTCCTTGCTCGCCTTGCCGGTCGCGAACTGCCGCCGGTCGAGCGTGATGGCGCTGGGCACGTCATCCACGCCGCCATCGCCGCCCACTGCGCGCTGCTGCGCGTGCACGATGTCGCCGGCGCCGCCACCGCCTGCCGCCTCGCCGCCGCGCTGCGCGGCGACGGTGGCCCGGACAGCGCCGGGGGCGCACCGTGACCGGGCGCCTGATCGAGTGGCTCAGCGCCTGGCTGTCGTTGAGCAGCGCCTGGTTCTACCTGCGCGCCGCCATCGAGATCACCGTCCTCTACCTGCTGGTCTATTTCCTGCTCAAGGCCTTCGAACGGGTGAGCGCCGGCGGCAAGGTGAAAGGGCTGACCCTGGCCATCGCCCTGGTGGTGCTGGCGGCGATGCTGGCGCAGGTCCTGCAACTGCACGCCATCACCTGGTTGCTGCAGGCATCGATCGGGCTGACCGCCATCGTCATGGGCGTGGTCTTCCAGCCCGAACTGCGCCGGTTGTTCACCCGCCTGGGCGGCTGGTTCCCGGCCAACGATCCCGGCGCCAACAGCGCGATCATCGACCAGGTCATCGACGCGGTCGCCTACATGTCCGACCGCCGGATCGGCGCGCTGATCACCCTCGAACGCAACGACCGCCTCGACACCTACATCAACACCAGCCCGCTCGACTGCGAGGTCACCGCCAAATCGGTGGCCACCATCTTCTGGCGCGACGCGCCGATGCATGACGGCGCCATGATCATTCGCGACGGTCGCATCGCCGCCGCCGGCGTCATCCTGCCGCTGACCGAGAATCCCGAGCATAAGCACCTGCCCGGCACCCGTCATCGCGCCGGCATCGGCATCAGCGAGGACACCGACGCCCTCGCCCTGATCGTCTCCGAGGAGACCGGCACGATCAGCGTCGCCGACCGCGGCCGGCTGATCCGCGGTCTGACCCGCCAGGATCTCGAGATCCTGCTGAATCGCGTCTTCGCTGCACAGCAGCGGCGGAGGGCGGCATGAGGGCGACGTACGGACGTGCGGGAGTCCGGCCGTGCGGGCAGAACATCCGCACCTGCGTACGTCCGTACGGGCGCCGGAGGCGACCATGATCCGCTGGCTGCTCGCCAACTGGCAACTGAAGCTGGTGGCGTTGTTCCTGGCGGTGGCGCTGTGGCTCTACACCAGCGGCCAGGCGCGGGTGCCGCGGCCTGGAGTGGCGGTGCGGGTGCCGGTGGCGGCGGTGACGCTGCATCCCGGCTATCAGGTTTCCGCCATCTCCCCGGGCGAATTCACCGTCGATCTCGATGGTCCGCTCAGCGTGGTGAACCGGGTCAAGCCGTCGATCGACGTGCCGGCGTTGGCGATCAGCGCCGAGGCGCTGGCGCGCGGTGAGCAGACTTTCCCGATCACCACCCGTCTGCTCGGTCTTGATCCCGACCTGCACATCACCGGTCTGCCCGAGGGCATCACCGGCATCACTGTGCGCTTCGGCCGGGTGGTCGAGGACCACGTCCCGGTCGAACTGCCCCGTCTGGCCGACGTGCCGGCCAACCTCGAACCGACGCTGTCGCTCGACCGCACCCAGGTGCGCGTTCGCGGTCCGCGTCCAGAGATCGACCGGCTCAAGAGCGCGCGCCTGCGCTTCCTGCCCATCGGGCTGGGCACCGTCGACCCGCGTACCGCCGACGAGGCGGTCCAGATCATCGGCCTGCAGCCGGAACTGCCGGCCAGCGTCCAGGCGCTGGAGGAGGTCACCGCCACCGTCCGCCTGCGTCCGCTGCTCGCCGCCCAGCAGACGGTGGCGCTGCCGGTGCATCTGCTGATGCCACGCGAGTCGGCGCGGCGCTTCGAGGTCGAACTCAGCCAGACCCAGGTCGCGCTCACCGTGCGCGGCCCCAAGAACCTGCTCGCCGACCTGCGCCCCGAGGATCTCACCGCCTACGTCAACCTGCGCCGCGCCCTCGAACCCAACGTCGCCCACGAACTGCCGGTGCAGATCCTCGCCCCGGCCTGGCTGACCTGCGACCCGGCCACGGTGCGCTGCACGCTGACGCTGGCCCCGGCCCTGACCAAGTGACCCTCAGCTGGCCAGACATCGTCCGACCGGAACAGCATCGTCCGTCCCAGCGACTCGTCATGCCCGACCGCGCAACCCATTGAGAGCGTCAGTACCCGGCGCACGCGCGCCGGGCGTGCCGGTCGTCGGCACGGGTCGCCGTCGTCGGCGACCTGCGTCAGCGGGGTTCCGCAGCGGCTTCCAACCGGGCGGCTCAGCCGCGCACGTTGCGGGTGGACGCGTAACCCTCAACGCGGCATTTGGGCCACGCTGCGGCGTTGGGCCACGCTGCGGCGTTGGCTCCGTCAGTCGTTCCATCGCAGCGTGCGGCGACCGCGACGAGCACGCGGGGATGCACTTGTTTGATGAGAATCCGGTGAATACCGGTGTGTTGCACCACGACGGCATATGAAAGCGGGGGGCTTGCGCCGATCCGGACGGTGCCATGATGCCCGGCCAACAAGGAACCAACCCCATGAAGACTCTGATCATCGCCGCCCTCATTGCCTGCTCGGCGGCTCTCGCCGCAGACGACCAGTTCGGCTCAATCTCCCAGGCCGATCTGGCCGCCGCCATCAAGGACAAGAAGGCCGTCGTCATCGACGTCAACGGCTCCGACTCCTGGATCGCCGGCCACATCCCCAGCGCCATCGACTTCGATGCCAAGCAGGCCGCCCTGGCCAGCGTCCTCCCCGCCGACAAGGGCGCGCTGATCGTCGCCTACTGTGGCAGCCCGCAGTGCCCGGCCTGGAAGCAGGCCGCCACCGCCGTCGCCAAGCTCGGCTACACCAACGTCAAGCACTTCACCGGTGGCCTGTCGGGCTGGAAGGAAGCCAAGGCCGACCTCGAGAAGGGCAAGAAGGAAGGCTGAAGCGGTCTGACGCCCCGGCGTCCACCTGGCTTCACGCACCCCGCCGGTTCTCCGGCGGGGTGCTTCGTTTCCTGAGGCTGTCGTACGCGTGCGCAGCCGCTCACCGCGCGGTCGATTCCCTCGACAGACCCCGGGTCTCCAGGCCGGTGCAGCTGGCCGGGTTCTTGCGGATGGGCTTCGCTCACCATCTCCGCCCACCGGCACTCGGCGCTCGCTCCATCGCCGCGCGACGGGGTGCCGGATCGGAGTAGTCACCTTGCGGCATGTCCGGGTCGACGAAGACTCGCCCACCGTTGGAACCAGGTCGATGAAGCCCGCCGCATTGCGTCTGCTCTGCCTGCTGCTCGCAGTCGTCGTCGTCAATGCCGGCGAGGCGGCGCCTCCTGCAGCCGACCTTCCGGCGACCATCCTCAGCGACCTGACCGCTGCCGATGCCGCCCGCCAGGCCGAGGCCGGAGAGCGACAGTCCTGGGAGCTTGAAGCGCAGCGGCTGCGCCTGCTCGCCGACCGCCTCGACGATGAAGTGGGCCACGCCCAGGAGCAGGCGGCGCACCGCCAGCGTGAGCTCGCCGCCGGTCGCAGCGCCCTGCTCGCAGTCGCGGCTGAACGCGGTCAGCTCGACGATCTCCACGGCGAACTGGCGCGCTACGCCGCAACCTTGCGCAGCGGCCTGGGTGCACTCGCGCGCCGGCATGCACCCGGGGCGGTGGTGATCGCCAGCGAAGAAGCCAGCCCCGAGGCGGATTTCGATGCCGCCGTGCAGGCGCTCGACCGCAGCCTGCGTGCTGCCGGGCAGGTCAGCGTCGAGGTCATCGAAGGCCGCCTCGACGGCGTCGCCCGGGCGGTGACCATGCTGCGCATCGCCGGCGTCGGCTGGTGGTGCGACCTCGCTGGCGACGGCGCCGGCTGGGTGCGACCGGAGAACGGACCACCTCGGCTGGAAGCCTGCGCCGACAGCGGCGATCGTGAGGCCATCCGCCGCGCCGTGGCCATCGCCGAGGGGCGCCGGCTGCCCGAGCCGGTGCGCCTGCCGTTGCCTCCAGTGGGGCCGCCATGAGTCCGTCGCCCGCCAGGCAAACGTCCCCGGCGGTGGGGGTCGCGGTCATCATCCTGACTCTGCTGGTCGGCCGCGCCGCCGGCGAAGACGGCCTCGACCTGCTCGCTGCCGGACGCGCCGCTCGCGAGGAAGCCGCGGCGCAGCTCGCCGCCACCCGGCGCGCCATCGTCGACCAGCGCGGCGATCTGACGCGCCGGATCGAAGCGGCGCAGCGCGCGCTGGCGGCCCTGCGTGCGCGCGATGCGATCGCCGCCAGCGAGGCGCGCCGGCTCGACCAGGAACTGGTCGACAACCGCAGCGCCCGGGCCGCCGAGGCCGCGGCGATGCGCGCCTGCCGCCAGCGGCTGGCCGACGCCGCTGCTGCTGGCGGGCTGCCGGCGCGGCTCGAACGCCTCGACCGTGATCTGCGTTTCAGCCTCGCCGATGCGGAGGTGCTCGGCCGGGACGGCGCGCCGGCGACGGTGCCGGTGGCGCGCCTGGGCGCGGCGCGGGCGGTGGCGCTGGGCGCCAGCGACCACCAGCGCGGCTTCCTCGCCGGGGACGCAGCAGGAACCAACGCCAGCACGCGACGGCTGGTCGCCGGCGTCGCCCTGGCGGCCGCCGATGCCGCGCTGGCGCGTCCCGACGCCGGCACCCTGCTGCGCGTGCCGGTGGACATCGACGGCAGCCTGGCGCGCGGCGGCGGCGGCGCGAACCAGGGCGTGGCAGAGTGGATGCGCGCCGGCGGCCTGTTCATGTGGCCGATCCTGATCACCGGCCTGGTCGGCCTGCTGCTGGTGCTCGAACGCTGCTGGTGGCTGCTGCGCAACCGCACCGCCGACAGCGCGATCGACCGCGTCTTCGAGAACCTGCTCGGTGCCGGTGCGCCAGCGGTGGCGACCATGATCAGCGTGCCGCGCACGCCGCTCGAACGCCTGCTGCGTGCAGGGCTGGATTGCCTGCGTCTCGACCGTCCCGGCCGTGAGGCGGCGCTGGAAGGCGTCCTGCTGGCCGAGGACACCCGCCTCGAACGCGGCCTGTCGCTGCTCGCCGTGCTCGCCGGGGTGGCGCCGCTGCTCGGCCTGCTCGGCACGGTCAGCGGCATGATCGGCATGTTCGCCACCATCGCTGGCGCCGGCACCGGCAATCCCCGGCTGCTGTCGGGCAGCATCTCGGTGGCGCTGATCACCACCCAGTTCGGCCTGGTGGTGGCCGTGCCGCTGCTGGTCGCGCATGGTGTGCTTGGGCGTGCGGTCGAGCGTCGCCAGCTGCAACTCGAACGCGCCGCCAACGGTTTCCTCGGCCTGCCGGCGGCGGCGCCGTGAGTACGCTCGACCAGCTCGCCGCCTGGCTGCATGCCGGCGGCCCGGTCCTGCCGGTGATCACCCTCGTTGCGCTGGTGCTCTACGCGCTAGTCGCCGCTCGCGTCGGCGATCTGTGGAGTCTCGATCCCGCGCAGTTGCCCGGCGATCCCGCGGCGCGGCGCAACCGCCTGGCGCGCGGCCTGGCCAGCATCCGCGTGCTCGCCGGCGTGCTGCCGCTGCTTGGCCTGCTCGGCACCGTTCACGGCATCATCGCCGTCTTCGCCACCGCCGTCGCCGGACCGGGCCGCGCCGCCGCCGGCATCGGCGAGGCGCTGATCACCACCCAGTACGGCCTGGCCACCGCCATTCCCGCGCTGATCGCGGATTGGGCGCTGCGGCGACGGGCGCAGGCGCTGGAACGTTCGGACCTGCGCCCAGCGCTGCGGCCGTCGATCCGCACGGCATCGGCGCCGAGCGGACCGGAGACACCGCGGTGAGCGACGATGCCCCGCTCGCGGTCCCGCTTCCGGCCGTGCTCTCCGGTCGTCTGCGCCGCCGCCGTCGGCGCGGTGGTGGCGCCCGCGAGGTGATCAGCCTCAACGTCATCCCGCTCATCGACATCGTGTTCTTCCTGCTGGTGTTCTACGTCGTCTCGACCTCGTTCAGCAGCGACGCCGCGGTCGGCATCGAGCGCCCCGAGAGCGGCAGCGCGCAAGCCGTCAGCCAGGGCTTCGTGGCCGTGGCGGTGGTGCGCTCGGGCGCGGTCTTCGTCGGGCCACGGCCGGTGGCGACCGGCGAGCTGTCGGCGGTGGTGCGCCAGGCGCTGCGCGAACACGGCGGCGACCGCGTCCTGCTGCGCGCTGACCGCGCGGTGCCGACCGGAACCCTGCTCGCGGTGATGGACGCCTGCCGCGCCGGCGGCGCCGTCCATGTCGATGTCGCCGCCGTGCGCACGTCCGCCGCGGAGACGCCATGAGCGTCCGCGCCCGGCGCCGACGCTGGCCGCGGCTGGCGCTGATCGCTCTGTCCACCGCCGGAATCAACCTCGGCCTCATCATCATCCTCGCCCGCCTCGGTGACGGCGTCGCCGGTCCGCGCGAGGCACCGCCGCGTACCGTCGCCTTCACCGCGTTGGCGGTGACGCCGCCTGCGCTGAGCGAACCGCTGGCGGACGCGGCAGCTGGCACGGCGCCCAGCGTCGAGGCCGCCGTGCCAGCCGAACCGCCGACGGCGCCGCCATTGCCGGCGCTGGATCTCGCCGTGACCAGCCGGCGGGCTGACGCGCTGCGCCTGCCCTGGCCGGCGTTCGCGGTCGGCGACCTGCCGGTGTTCGTGCCCGCCCTGCCGGTCGGCCGCATCGCCGCTGGTGGCGGCGTGCCGTCACCGCCGCTGGCGGCGGTGACGGCGCAGCTCGACACCCCGCCGCAACTGGTCGGGGGCTTCGACCTCGAACGCTTCTATCCACGTCAGGCGCGTCGCTGGGGCCAGTCCGGCCACAGCGTGGTCGAACTGCGCATCGACGCCCGTGGCCGCGTGGTCGATGGTACGGTCATCGCCAGCGAGCCGCCCGGCGTTTTCGAGGACGCTGCCCTGCGTGGCGCGCGCACGCTGACCTTCGTTCCCGCCCGTCAGGGCGACGGGCCGGCCCCGGCGACCGTGCGCCTACGCATCGACTGGCAGTTGCGGCCATGACGCGAGCAATTCGCTGCGCCATCATCGGCCTCGCCCTGTCATGGCTCAGCACCCTCGCCGCCGTCGAGGTTCCCGCCGATCTCGCCCGCGTGCTCGCGGCGGCCGATGCGGCGGCGACGCCGACGGAAGCGCTGCGCGTGCTGACCGGCTGGTCAGGCGCGGCGCACGCCCTGCATCAGGCCCGCCTCGGCGCCGCATTGACGCAGGAACAGCGCTGGCCCGCGGCCGAAGCGGCGTGGCGGCGCGCACTGGAGCTTGATCCCACCCTGCACGGCGCCGGTCTTGGTCTGGCCGAGTGCCGCCTGCGCCAGGACGACGCCGCTGGCGCGCTGGCGCTGTGCGCCGTCCACCTCGACCGCGGCACGGCGGCGTCGCCCGAGCTGCTGCTGTACGCCCACGCCGCTCGCGCCGCCGGTGACAGCCGGCTGCTGGCGGTGCTGATCGCCGACGGCATCGCGCGCTTTCCCGCCGAGTCGGCCTGGCGGCGGCTGGACATCGGGCAGCTCGCCGACACCGCGCGCTGGGGCGAGGCGGCGCAGGCGGCACGGGCGCTGCTGACGCGCTCGCCGGCGGACGTCCGCCTGTGGCAGGCGCTGGCCGCGGCCGAACAGGAACTGGGCCGTGACGCCGCCGCCCGCGTCGCGCTCGAAGCCGCGGTGCTCGCCGATGACGGCCGCCATGACCTGCGCCACCGCCTCGCCGATGTCCAGCTCGCCGCCGGCTTCGCCCCGGCCGCGCTGGCCAACTACCGCTGGCTGCTCAATTCGCCCTACCGCACCAGCGCGTCGTCCATCGAGGATCGCCTGATGAGCGCGTCGCTGCGCGCCGCCATCGAATGCGGTGAGGTCGACCAGGCGCGAGCGTGGTTCGCCGACGTCCCGAGCGATCATCGCGATCCCCGCCTGGCCCTCGCCTTGGCCCGCCTCGCCGTCGATCTCGCTGACCGCGAACTGATGCAGGTCGCCCCGGCGCTCACCGCCCGCCGCCTGCCAGCAGCGGTGACCGCCGTCATCGCCCACGCCCGGCACATCGCGCTGGCGGTGAGCACGCTCGACGCCCTCGCCGGCCTGGGCGCGGTCGGCGCCGACGTCCTGCTGTGGAGCGGCCAGCTCGCTGAGCGCTGCCGCGACGCCCCGCGCGCCGAGGCCTGCTACCGCCGCGCCGTGGTCGCCAGCGGCGCGGCCGCCGCACTGGCGCCGCTGTACCTGGCGCAACTACTGCATCGCCAGAGCCGCCGCGACGAAGCCCGGCAGGTGCTGGCCGAGCACCTCGAACGTCATCCCGCCGATGCCACTGCCCGCACCTTCCGCGATGCGTTGGTGGGGGCGGGACCGTGAGCGAGAGGGGAAGGGGACGCAGGGCGCGAAGAGCAGCGAGTTGAAGCGAGGCGCGGTCTAGGAATGCGCTCGCCCGGGATTGCGCGGTCGCGTGCGTCGGCCACCATTCCCCGCCATGTCCCGCTGGTTGCGTGCGCTGCTGCTGCTGGCTGGTGTCGTCACCGGCATGTCGGCGGCCACCGTGGTCTGCCTGGGCGACAGCCTGACCGCCGGCTATGGCCTGCCCGAGGCCCAGGCCTATCCGGCACTGGTCCAGGAGCTGGCACGGCGCGACGGCCTGGCGTGGACGGTGGTCAATCACGGGCTGTCCGGCGACACCACGGCGGGAGCGCTGCGTCGGGTCGATCGCGCGCTCAAGGCCAAGCCCGACCTGGTGCTGATCGCGGTCGGTGGCAACGATGGCCTGCGCGGCCAGCCCACCGAGGCGATGCGCGCCAATCTCACCGCCATCATCCAGCGCCTGCGCACCGCCGGTGTGCGCAGCAGCCTGGCCGGCATGCAGGTGCCGCCCAATTTCGGCACTGATCACCGCCGCGCCTTCGCCGCCGTCTTCACCGACCTGGCAGCGGCCGAGAGCGTCCCGCTGCTGCCGTTCCTGCTCACCGGCGTTGCCGGCGATCGCGTGCTGAATCAGCCCGACGGCATCCATCCCACCGCTGCCGGCCAGCAGATCATCGCCGCCAACGTCTATGCCTTCCTCAAGCCGCTGCTGGCGCGCTAGGTGATGGCTGCGGGTGTGCCGGTGCTGGAGGTCGTCGGCCTGACCCGGCGCTATGCCGGCGCCGACGGGCCGCTCTCCGTGCTCACCGTGCTCGACGACGTGTCCTTCCGCGTCGACGCCGGCGAGAGCCTGGCCGTGGTCGGGCCATCGGGGTCGGGCAAGTCAACGCTGCTCGGCTTGATCGCCGGCCTCGACGCGCCCAGCGCCGGTCGCGTCGCCATCGAGGGCCGCGATCTGGCGACGCTGGGCGCCGACGCCCTCGCCGAGCTGCGCGGTCGGCGCCTCGGCTTCGTCTTCCAGAGCTATCGCCTGCTGCCCACCCTGAGCGCGTTGGAGAACGTGCGTCTGCCGCTCGATCTCGCCGGTACGCCCGACGCCGACGCCACCGCCTTGACCTGGCTGGAACGCGTCGGGCTGGCCGCGCGTGCGCAGCATCTTCCGGCCAAGCTGTCGGGCGGTGAACAGCAGCGCGTCGCCCTCGCCCGCGCCCTGGTGGCCGCACCGGCGCTGATCATCGCCGACGAACCGACCGGCAACCTCGATGGCCGCACCGGTGGGCAGATGGTCGAACTGCTCTTCGGTCTGGTCGCCGCCCACGGCGCCACCCTGATCCTGGTCACCCACAGCCACGAGCTGGCGGCGCGCGCCGGTCGCCGGCTGAGCCTGCGCGATGGCCGCGTGGTCACGGACGGATGATGCTGCCCGCTCCGCCGAGCGCGTCAGCGGCGCGCGGTCCCAGGCGTGGTCAGGGACGGCTGCCGCTGCCGCCTGGGACCGCGCGCCGCTGGCGCGCTCGGTGGATCAGTCGCGGCGTGGCGCCCCAGGCCGACCGGTGACCTGGCACCGCGACTTCGGCCTGGCCTGGCGGCTGGTGCGCGGCCGATCCGGCCGCCTGCTGCTGCTGGTGCTGTGCCTGGCCATCGGCGTGGCGGCGCGGGTCGCCGTCGGCACGGTGTCCGGCCGCCTGGCCGACACCCTGGCGCGCGAATCGGGCAACCTGCTTGGCGCCGACATCGAAATCGCCGGCGGCCTGGACGCGCTCGACGCCGGCGAGAACGCCGATCTCGATCGTCTGCTCCCGCCCGGCTCCCGGCGGGTGGCCAGCGCGCGCCTGCCGGGAATGGCCAGCAGCAGCGATCGCGCGCGCGCGCGACCGGTCGAAGTGCATGCGGTCTCGCCGGGTTTTCCGCTGCGTGGTGCCGTGCGCGTGGAGACCGCCGCCGGCGAACTGGGCAGCGCGGCGGTGGACGCGCTCTTCGCCGGCCCGGTGGTGTTCGTCCAGCCGCAACTGCTTGCCGATCTCGGCGTCGCCGTCGGCGGCCGGCTGCGCCTCGGTGATGGCGAATTCACCGTCGCCGGCACCCTGATCGAGGAACCCGGCCTGGCCGCCAGTCCCTTCGCCATCGGCCCGCGCCTGCTCGTCGCTGGTGACCGCATCGCCGCGGCCGGCCTGGCCGCGCAGGGCACGCGCATCCGCCAGCGCACGCTGATCGCCCTGCCCGACGCGCAGCGCGCCGACGCGGTGGCGGCGCAGTTGCGCCGGCATTGGCACCTTCCCGGCGTCGAGCCGGCTGGCGCGGTCGAGAACGCGCCCGAACGCGATGCCCCGACCGATCAGCGCCGACGCACGGTGCGCACGGCGGCGCAGACGCAGTTCGGTCTGGGCACCGTGGTCGAGCGCGTCGCCAGCGACTTGCAACTGAGTGCGCTGATCGCGCTGCTGCTCGGCGCCGTCGGTGTGGGCAGCCTGGTGCGCAGCCACGTCGCCCGCCAGCTCGATACCGTCGCCGTGCTCCAGGTCCTCGGCGCCACGCCGGGACGGGTGGCGCGGCTGTTCGCTCTGCACTGCCTGGGTGCCGCGCTGATCGCCGGCGTGCTCGCCGGCGTGCTCGGCAGCCTGCTCGCCCACGTCGGACTGCTCGCCCTGGCCGGCGTCCTGCCGGTGGTGGTCGAGGCCGGCGTCCATCCCGCCGCCATCGCTGCCGGCCTGCTGCTGGCGCTGGCCGCCACCGCGGTGTTCGCCGCCCTGCCGCTGATCGAACTGCGCGGTCTGAGCCCGCTGGCGGTGCTGCGTGGCGAGCCGCCCGGACGCGCGGCGAGGTTGCCCTGGCTGGCGGTGGCGCTGGCCGGCCTGGTGGTGTTCGCGGCGCTGGCGGCCTGGGACACACGGTCGTGGATCATCGGCCCGGCGGTGGTCGGCGCCCTGGCGCTGGCGTCGGCGGCCTGCGCCGGACTCGCCCTGGTCTGCGGCCGGCTGCTCGCCGCGCTGCCGCTGCCGGCGGCGGCGGTCGGCCTGCGCCTGGCCCTGCGCAACCTGGCGAGGCCGGGTCTGCGGCCGGTCGCGGCGGTGGTGGCGCTCGCCCTGGCGACCCTGCTGGTGACCACCCAGGCGGTGATCCAGGCCAGCCTCGACCGCGAACTGGACACCGGGCGCGGCGGCCAGCCCGGCCTGTTCCTCATCGACATCCAGGACGATCAGCGCGAGGCCGTCCGCGCCCTGGTCGCCGGCGTCGCCGGCGCGCAGGCCGATCCCCATCTCAGTCCGCTGGTGCTGGCGCGCTGGCGCGGCCAGGCCGGCAGTGGTCGCGCCCCCGTCACCAGCGACCGCGTCATCCGCGACCGCGAGATGCGGGTGAGCTGGCGCGAGACGCCCAGCGCCGACGAGGAGATCGTCGCCGGACGCTGGATGGCGCATGATCCGGCCCGTCACGAGGCCTCGCTGGAGGTGCTTTTCGCCCAGCGCTTCGGCCTGCGCCTGGGCGACTCGGTGGCCTTCGCCGTGCAGGGCGAGATCATCGTCGCCGAGGTCACCAGCCTGCGTCGGGTGCGCTGGGTGGGCTTCCAGCCCAACTTCGTGATCCTGCTCAGCCGCCCGGCGCTGGAGGGCCAGGCGCGCTCGTGGATCGGTACCGTGCCGATTCTCGAAGCCGGTGCGCGCACCCGGCTGATGGCGCTGCTGGCCATCGAACTGCCCAACGTCACCGCCATCGACGTCGGCGAGGTGGTGCGTCGCGGCGTCGCCTTCGTCGACGCCATCGCCGTCGCCGTGCGCTTCCTGGGCTGGTGCGGTCTGGGCGCTGGTTTCGCGGTGCTGCTGGCCATGGCGGTCTCCACCGCCCGCGACCGCCGTCTCGACGCTGCGATCGTGCGCGCCGTCGGCGGCCGTGACCGCACCCTGCTCACGGCCCTGGCCGGCGAGTTCGCCGCGCTCAGCGTCATTGCCCTGGTCTTCGCACTGCCGTTGGCAAACGCCTTGGCCGCCACGCTGCTGATCGGCGTCCTCGACCTGTCTCTGACCGTGCCCTGGGCCACCTTGGCCGCGCTCGCTGGCGGCGTGGTCGCCGCCAGCGTCTTCGCCGGCGTAGCCGCCAACTGGACGGTGCTGCGCTCGCCGCCGCTGGCGGTGCTGCGCGATGAGTAGGGGGCCGATGGAGGGGATGACGCACGTGGCCGCCGGCCGGGCGGCCGTTACCGTACCCGACCAGCACTCGGGAGCAGCCATGACCTCGACCCGCCGTGACCTGATCAACCGTCTCGCCGCCGCCGGGGGCATCCTCGCCGCCGCACCGGTGCTCACCGCCACCGAGCCCAGCGGCGATCTCGCGCCCTACGCGCGCTTCTTCGCCGATGATCCGCCCAAGCCGCCGCCGGCGCTGGTGCCGACCGAAGCCAACACCGCCGGTCCCTACTTCCGCCCCGGCGCGCTCTTCCGCGCCAAGGTCTGCCCACCGCGCGCAGCCGGCACCGTCCTGCTGATCAGCGGGCGCATCCTGTCCACCGACGGCAGCGCCTTGGGTGGAGCGATGCTCGAGATCTGGCATGCGGACGACAAGGGTCGCTACGACAACGACGATCCCGACAAGCCGCCTGGTGCGGTGATGATCAACCGCGCCCGGCTGGTCGCCGACGAACGCGGGCGCTACGAATACGAGACCATCCTGCCCGCCGCCTACCGCACCGGCCCGAAGAGCTGGCGCCCGCGCCACATCCACTACCGCGTGCGCGCCGCCCGGCACGGCGAGCTGATCACCCAGCTCTATTTCAAGGGCGAGGAGCACAACGACACCGACACCATCATCCGGCCAGCGCTGATCATCGCGCTGTCCAACGCCACCGGCGATGCTGGCGCCTATAAGCAGGGTGTCTTCGACGTGGTGCTGGCGAAGGCGCAGGGATGACGTGCTCGCGGGGATGCGGGGCGCGCTGGGCAGGGAGCGACGAGCGCTGAGCGCTGAGCGCATGCCGATTCGCGAACGCCGACACGGATCGCGACCAACGCCCGTGAGTCACCCACGTCGTCGACGAGGGCTCTCGTCACGCACCACCAGGACACCGGCGGCTTCGTAATCACGCCAACCAATCCCCGGCCCGTCCGGGACGAAGGAATCACAATGACCAGAAATCTCCTGCTCACCGCCGCCATCGCCGGCGTCCTCGCTGGCAGCGCCGGCTGCGGCAGCTCGGACAGTGCGCGCAGCGGTTCGACCGGCTCCACGACTGCGGCGAAGCCCACCGTCAGCATCGAGAAGCACGCCTGCAAGGGCCTCAATTCGTGCAAGGGCCAGGGCGGCTGCGCCGTGCAGGGCAAGCAGGCCTGCGCCGGCAAGAACGCCTGCAAGGGCCAGGGCGGCTGCTCCACCGTCAAGCACGCCTGCAAGGGCAAGAACGCCTGCAAGGGCCAGGGCGGCTGCAAGACCGACAAGACCGCCTGCAAGGGCAAGAACGCCTGCAAGGGCCAGGGGGGCTGCAAAGTAGGGTGAGCCTGAGCTGGCCAGAGCTGGCCTGACATCGTCCGGCCGGAACAGCCGCGTCCGCCCCAGCGACTCGGCCTGCCCGACCGCGCAACCCACTGAGAGCGTCAGCACCCGGCGCACGCGCGCCGGGCGTGCCGGTCGTCCGGCACGGGTCGCCGTCGTCGGCGACCTGCGTCAGCGGGGTTCCGCAGCAGAGCTGGCCTGACATCATCCGGCCGGACCAGCGGCGTCCGGCCCAGCGACTCGGCCTGCCCGACCGCGCAACCCACTGAGAGCGTCAGCACCCGGCGCACGCGCGCCGGGCGTGCCGGTCGCCGGCACGGGGCGCCGTCATCGGCGACCTGCGTCAGCGGGATTCCGCAGCGGCTTCCAACACGGCGGCTCAGCCGCGCACGTTGCGGGTGGACGCGGAAACCCAACGACGGAGCCATCGAAGGTCGGCCGTGCCGGGTTCGTCCCGGCACGAGTCCCCATCGCCGTCGTCGGCGACCTG
>Ga0163144_10000601_pt1 | contig 84058 bp, 84 predicted proteins | sample OliLak19BULKMAT1_FD_123175 | JGI IMG/M metagenome (GOLD analysis project Ga0163144, IMG submission 123175) | Freshwater microbial mat bacterial communities from Lake Vanda, McMurdo Dry Valleys, Antarctica - Oligotrophic Lake LV.19.BULKMAT1 | ecosystem: Environmental > Aquatic > Freshwater >... | reverse complement strand
GTTCACCTACCGGGCCAACGACGGCGCGTTGGATAGCAACGTCGCGGCCGTCACCATCACGGTGAGTCCCGCCAATGACGCGCCGAGCGCGACCGTCGCGCTCAACACGATGTCGCCAAGTTCGACGGAGACGCTGACGGCGACGGCGACGAAGGCCGACATTGACGGCGATGCGGTGACGCTCACGTTCGTGTGGCGCGTCAACGGCGCGGTGCGACGCACCTATTCCTCGGCAACCGCGCTCTCCGACAGTTTCGCGGTCGCCGGCAACGCCTCCGTCGGAGAGACGATTACCGTGACGGTGACGCCCAACGATGGCAGCGGCGACGGCGCCTCGGCGAGCGCGGCAGCGACCGTGGCGGCCCCCGCGGGACCAATCGACGTGTCGGATCGGGTTCAAGTTTGGCGGTCCGGGTTCAGCGTGAACCGGCGCACCGGGATTTGGGCTCAGGATTTGGTGGTGACGAACACGTCCTCGGCCACCCTTTTGGGCGGATTCGCCCTGCAATTGGAAAACCTGACGCTGGGCGCCACGTTGTACGCCGCGGGAATCACGATCGGCAACACGACATACACGCTCGCCATCGACCGCACGGGGCCGAGCGGTCCGCGCATCGTGATCCCGTCAGCGCTTGCCGCTCAGTTGGCGCCGGGCCAAACGTTGCGGGTGAAAGTGCAATTCACCAATCCCCTGGGCGCTTACATCGACTATGGCACGCGCCTGTTCTCCGATCCGAACGGGTAAGCGCGTTCGCCGCGATCCGAATTCCGCCCAGTACCAGCGCACTTTATCTTTCGCCGCTCTTTGAGGAAGTCATCATGTTGATTCGATCACTCGCCCGCCGCTTCGCAATCGCGGCGGCGTTCCTTTTGGGGATGAACGGGACGGTCTTTGCCGCGCCGGTGGTTTATTCCATCGATGTGGACACGTCGGCCGTCGCCGGAACGTCCGGCTCCATCGAATTTCAACTCAATCCCGGAGGCAGCGGCGCCTTGCCGGCAAGCGGTGAGATTTCCGCTTTCGCCGGCGGCACGCTGGTATTTGGTAAATTCAGTCCGGATTATTTCGGCAACGCCTCGGGCACTCTGTCCCCCGGCCTGGCCACGCTTGACAACGGGATGCCGCTGAACCTGATCCTGCACAACTTCGACTACGACGGCGGCTTTTCCTTCCTTCTGACCGTCGCCGGGCCGGCGCTCGACACTCCCGACCCGCTGCTCCCCGGCACGCGTTTCTCGATTTTCTTGTGGGACAAACAAGACGGGTTCGGCAACCCGCTCTTCCCGATCGACGGGTTCACCGACGCCGCCCTCACGATCGACATCAATCCGGACGGCAGCATCACGATCGCAAACGCGCCGCAAGTCCCCGTAACCGCGGTCAACTTGGTCGCCGCGCCCGAGCCGGCGACGTGGTTTCTGCTGACCGCGAGCCTGCTTGGGTGTCTCGTCGTGTATCGTCGCGGCGCATGGTGAAATGTCATTCCTTCAAAAACGGGCGGTGTTTGGCTGGGTTGAGTTCACGTCCCCCTTGGGGCTCTCACAGTCGCGCGGTTGCTGGAAAGGGCGCTGATTTCAGCGCAGTTCAATTTACGGCGCTGGACGGCATGCTTTTGCGGATCGCGCATTCGCGCCGAACGATTCAAGGCAACGCAAAAGCATGTCGGCGCCTACCACTTCCAGGCAAGACGAACCCAGCGAGTTTCGGCGTTGGGACGATGTCCACATGCTTTTGCGGTGGCGTGGAAGGGATCTAGTCGACGCGTGGCGCCCGCAAAAGCACGCCACCCAGGATTCTCGCGTCGTGCCAAACAAGAGGCTTTAGAACTCGCCGAGGACTTCGCGGCCGGCGCGCGTGGCTAATCCGCTCCATGTGCCAAGTTCGATTCCCTCTTGAATAAAGCGGACGCTGCCGTCGCCCATCAGGAGATTGACGCCTCCGGTGTGGTTGCTGCGCGCCGCCTTCCAGGCGGGATTGCTGTGCTTGACGCAATCCATGGTCGCGCTATTGGGCGGCAGAATGTGGTTGTACAGTCCGCAGTTATAGGATCCGTGCGCGCTTCGTCGGAGGGGCAGAGAAAGCTGGGGATGATCACCGAGAGGGCGGGACGATTCTGGGGAAAGGGAATAACGGCCGGCTGAACGGTCCCACCGCCATAAAGTGGGACGCTCATGTCCATGCCGCGGTAAACGCCGTCCTGCTCTAGGTAGGGCGTCAGTTGCGCCAGGCAGGACCAGCGGAAATGCCCCTGCGGATTGGTGGGATCGACGGGCCAGACCTTGCGCCAGTGGGAAGCGGGAAGGCGCTTGTACACGCCCTCGTAATTATGCAAGGCCAATCCGATTTGCTTGAGGTTGTTCGCGCACTGAAGCCGCGCGGCCGACGCGCGCACTTTTTGCACCGCGGGAACCAGTAAGGCAATCAAGACGGCAATGATCGCGATGACGACCAGAAGTTCGATCAAGGTGAACGCGTTTCGGCGTGGCATGACGCTCTCCAAAGTCAGGGCGTTACTTCCAAAATCAACGTGGTGGTGCGGGCGTCGAAGTCGAATTGTTCCCGGGCGACGCCCTTGGTTGGGATGCGCTGCACGGCTTTGAGAACCCAGACCGAAGCAGTTTTGGTGCGAAGTTCGGCGATGCCCTCGTCATTGGTTTTGGCGGCCGGCTGATCGCTTGGTGAGCCAGCGCCGATAAAGGTCGCGTGGATCTCAATGCCCGCGGCAGGCTTGCCTTCTTGCAAGACCCTGACGCGAAGCATCCCTCCCGCTTTCCATTTCGCGGGGGGATCGACCGGCACAATTTCCAACGGCAGACCGACTGCTTTCACGGGGGACAAATCGCCCTTTACGGTAATCAGCGCTTTGCTGAACATCTGGCTGCGCAGAGAGACATCGATTTTCTCGTCCTTGAACGTGTCCCTGCTGCCGCGCCTCATCACGCGATTTCCGTCCGCGTCAATCACCCAAGTCAGGAGCGATGGTTTGCGACTTACGACGACTTGATAGAGACCTGGCTCGTCGAGGATCACGACATTGGCGTGGAAAGAAACTTCGCGGGTTTTTAGGGAAACCTTTCCCTTGGGCGTTAGAATGTCATAACGCTCGATTGTCTTGGCATCAACCAACTCGTCCACGGGCAGCAAATGGCCCCAGCTAAGAAAGACCGTGGATTTCCCCGGACTGTCTAAAGTAAAGCGACTGGCCATGACCTTCAAATCATGGGCAACAACGGGCGCGGCGAAGAGCCCCAATGTCGCGGTGGCAAGGATCAACATTCGATTCATGGCATTCCGCCGGGAAGAGTCTACGGTATTACTATTATGATATTTGTATTACTGCTCCAGATTCCGCTTGTCCAGTGAGTCGAGAGAAAAAAATCGTGTCGAATGAAAAAAGGGAATGTTTGAAGACTTTCCCTTTCGGCAATTCCGAGGAGCGATATCGTGTCTGAACTGGTGCGTTTCAGTGTTTCTTTGGAAGCCGATTTGCTGGCGGAATTCGATCGATACTGCGCCAAAAGGCATCTCGCGACACGTAGCGAAGCGATCCGACAGTTATTACGCGAGACGTTGACGGAGCAGGCGTGGGAGGAGGACTCCAAAGACGCGGCCGCGACGCTGACGCTCGTTTATGACCATCATCGCGCGCAGCTGTCGGATAAGCTTCTCGAACTGCAACATCAACACACGAACGTCGTCGTCGCCAGCACACATGTGCATCTGGACCATCACAATTGCTTAGAGGTGATCTTCCTGCGCGGCAGGGCGAAAACGCTCCGTGATTTCGCGGACCAGCTGCGCGGACTCAAAGGGATACGCACCGGCCATCTCGTGGTGGCCCAGACCGGCGAAACACCATGACGCATTTTCGGGGCGGGTTGCAATTGGCGTCGATTCGCGCGTAGCTCGGCGCCCAGCGTCGTGACGGCATGTTCGAGCAAGGTCAAAGCCCACTGGTGCTCGAAGAGTCCAATAGGTGGAACAAAGGACGGACAAGGCTTCCTGGCATTTTTTGGCCGGCGTCCCCATGATAGGATGAACCAAACCAACAAACGCCGTCCGAACCGCGGAGATTCGAGCTGTGGCCCGCGCCGTTCATCCCATACCCAAGGAAATGGATCGTCGAGCCCAGGTGTACTGCCTTGGCGTCCTCGCGGGCATTCTGAGCAAAAGCCGGGCGGGATACCGTTTTCATTATGTGCCGGACTATCTGCGCGATTCCAAGGCGCCAGCGATCAGCTTGACCTTTCCCAAGCGTGAAGCGGTTTTCGAGTCGGCGGCGTTGTTTCCGTACTTCTTCGGACTGCTCGCGGAGGGCGACAACAAGAAGGTGCAATGCCGGGTGATGAAGATTGACGAAGCCGACCATTTCACGCGGTTGCTCATGACGTGTCAAACCGAGACTATCGGCGGCGTAACGGTGCGGGAGATCGCATGAGCCGTTGCCCGGGATGCTTGAAAGCGGGGCGCGAGGCGTATTGCGTTTCGTGCCGAAGGCGCTGGTTCGACGGCGAGAAGGTCGCGCCGATGTTGCCCTTTTCCAGGCCCGCGTACAATCGGGCGAAGCTCGCGGCGGGAAACGGCAGGCTGTCCATCTCGGGCATCCAAACCAAGATGTCGCTGGTGTTGCGCGCGGGGCGGCTGGAGATGACGGAAGCGGGCGGCCAGTACATATTGAAGCCGATCCCGCACGGCGCGTTTCTTCGGCTCGATGTGGTTCCACTCAACGAACATTTGACGATGCGGATCGCGCGCCAGGTCTTTCGCATGTCCGTGGCCGAGAACGCACTGGTGTCTTTCGAGGGCGGCGAGCCGGCGTACTTGGTTCGGCGGTTTGATGTGCAGGGAGACGGCACGCGCTCGTTGCAAGAGGACTTCGCCCAGATAGCCGGGCGAACTGAGGAGACGCACGGGAAGAACTACAAATACGATTATTCCTACGAGGACATCGGCGTGCTGATTCGCAAGTATGTCGCCGATTATCCAAGGGCGCTGGAGCGATACTTTCAACTGGTGGTGTTCAACTACTTCGTTCACAACGGCGACGCCCATCTCAAGAACTTCTCGCTCATCCGAAACAAGGATGGAGATTACACGCTGACCCCCGCGTATGATCTACTAAACACGCGGCTCCATGTGCCGGAGGAATCGCGGACGGCACTGGCGCTGTTCAAGGACGATTTCGAGACGGAGAGTTTCCGCGCGAATGGCTTCTACGCATACGACGACTTTCGTGAGTTCGCGCTGCGGTTAGGCCTGCGGGAAAGTCGCTTTCGACGCATGATGCGAACGTTTGTCGAGAAGGTGGAGGCGGTGGAGTCGCTGATCGAGCGGTCGGCGTTGTCGCAGGAGTGCAAAGCGTTGTATCGGGAGCATGTGCGGGATTCGGCGCGGGCGCTGGGGTATTCGTATGCGGGGTTGCAACGGAGATAGGCGCGGAAGGGAGGGACGGGGCGAGCGCGAAACGGGGACGGCAAACGGGGTAAACGGTGAGAAAGGACTCGGGGTCCGGCGAAGCCTTGATTCGCGGCCCGAAGGGGAGCGGATAAGTTGTTTCACGGACGTATGATGGCAGGGATGCGAAGCTTGGAGAGCGGGTCAGGGGCCTCGAAGGAGAGGTGAACGTGGGAGGTGCGCGCGGGTTGCTGCGCCGAAAGCCCAGGGACGGCCGTCCCTGGGCTTTCGGGGGAGGTTTATGTGGGCTGTACGGTTTTTGGGGGCGCGGCTGAGGTCGGGGTTGGTTCCGGGTGGGGAAGTTGGGCAGACTTTTCGCTTTGGGCTTGAGAGAATACCAGACCCACGCGGTTTTTTGGATGTCAGGATCGCCATGTCGCGTCATCGAGTCGCCCTATCGGCGTTGTTGATAATGTTGCCCGTCATTCTCGTAGGGATGGAGGGGTTTGGGTCGCCGCCGTTTATTGAGGGGCCCGCCTTGTTGCCGCCGCCGCTGCTGCCGGCGCCGGGCGGGGCTGGCCCGGAGTTGGATCCACCCGCGCCGCTGGTGAAGGTGCGGGTACGGGCGCCGGCCTGCACGGGGCCGATGGCGGAACTGAAGTATTGCATCCTGGTGGAGAATTGTTCGCCGGCGGAGGCGCATCATGTCGTCGTCAAAAATCCGTTGCCCAAGAACGCGAAATTCGTGAAGGCAGAGCCGGAGCCGACGGAAAAGGACGGCGAGTTGCGCTGGAACATCGGCACGCTCGGCGGCGGGGCGTGTCGGGAGATCGTGCTTTACTTAAGACCGACGGATCGCGAGGACGTGAAGAACTGCGTGCGCGTCCAGTATGAGCACGGGCAATGCGTGACGACGCGGCAATTCGCGGGCTTCGGTCCGGGGGCGGGACCGCAAATCATCGACGGGCACGACAAAGACAAAGACAAGGACAAAGACGGCGGCAAGGAGAAAGACAAAGACAAGAAGGAAAAGACGAAGGACAAGGACGTACCGCCGCCGCCGGACAAGGACAAGCCGGCCAAGCTGAAACTGACCATCGACGGGCCGGCGAAGCAATACCTGAATTTGTCGGCGCGCTATTTCATCACGGTGACGAATGAGGGCATCGGGCCGGCCGGCAATTTGCTGGTGACGTTTGACCTGGCCAAGAACGCGGAGTTCTTGAAGGCGGGCGACGAGGGCAAGCATATCGAGGGGCAGGTGGCGTGGGTGTTGGGCACACTCAACGTGGGCCAAACCCGAACGGTCGTCGTCGAGCTCAAGGCGAAGGCGGTGGGAGAATTATGCCATAAGGCCAGGGCGCTGGCGGACGGGGGCATCGCGACGGCGGCGGAAAAGTGTACGATCTTCGCGGGCGTGTCGGCGCTGCTGCTCGAGATGTACGACCGCGATGATCCGCTTGATGTGGGCGGGGACACGTCCTATCCGGTGCTGGTGCGGAACACGGGGTCGGCGCCGGTGACGAATCTGCAACTCAAGGCGGTCATCGGCGACAATCTGGCGCTGGCGCGGGCGAAGGGGCCGATGGACCATCGCCTGGGCGAGAAGACGCCGCGCGGGCAAGAGTTGTTGTTCAATCCCGTGCCGACGCTGGAGCCGGGGGCGGAGATCAACTTCGAGGTGTTCGTGAAAGGCGCTCGACCGGGCGACGCGCGCTTTCGCGTAGAGATGAGCGCGGATCAACTGCGGGAGGGCGGGCCGGTCGTGGAGGAGGAGACGACGCAGGTGATTGACGAAGAGGCGCGCGGATTGATGCGTCGGCGCGTGAGTCGGCCTGAACCCTATCGACCGGCCGCGGCATCCAAATAACCAGCGAGGGTCGTATCATACTCTCGAAAATGCCGCTTGCGGCTTAGCGCGAACGAATGGCGCTAAGCCGCAAGCGGCGGAACCTTCGAGAGAGGTGCGCCCGATGAGCGGTCATTTCGCGGATCGATTGGCGGAGGCGGTGCGGTCGAAAAAAACGGCGTTGTGCGTGGGGTTGGATCCGCGCTGGGAGCAGTTGCCTTCGGCGCTCCGGGCGAAGCATGCGCTGCCGACGCTGGGGGCGGTGGCGCTGGCCTATGAAGAGTTTTGCGTCCGGGTGTTGGATATCGTCGCGCCGCTGGTGGGCGTGGTGAAGCCGCAGGCGGCGTTTTTCGAGTCGTGCGGCCCCGACGGGTTTCAGGCGCTGGAGAACGTCTTGCTGCATGCGCGCAAGTTGGGGATGTTCACGATCCTGGACGCCAAGCGCAACGACATCGCCTCGACGGCGCAGGCTTACGCGGATGCGGCTTTCGCGGGCAGTGTGTTCGACGGGCATCGGCAACCGGTGTGGCAGGCGGATGCGTTGACCATCAATCCCTATCTGGGTCGGGACGCGGTGGAACCGTTCTTGACGAGCGCAAGGTCGGCGCAAGCGGGCGTCTTCGTATTGGTGCGGACGAGCAACAAGGGCGCAGTGTTGTTTCAGGATTTGCAATGCGAAGGTCGACCGGTGTATGAACACGTCGGCGACGCGGTAGCCAAGTGGAACGCGGAAAGCCTGGGCGAGTGCGGTTTCGGCGATGTCGGCGCGGTGGTCGGGGCGACACATCCGGAAGAGCTAAAGCGACTGAGGGAAATGATGCCCGACGTGATCTTTCTCGTGCCGGGATACGGTGCGCAAGGCGGAACGGCGGCGGATTGCAAGGCGGCGTTTCGCGCGGATGGTTTGGGCGCGATCATCAACAGTTCGCGCGGCATCACGGCTTCGTTCGCGCCCGAAGAGAGCCAATGGGAGAAAGCGATTGAGGAGGCGACGCGGCGGACCATCGCGGATTTGCGCCAGGCGTCGCCGGGTTTGTGAGCTATAGTTGTCCTGGAAAGAGAGGCACGCCATGAGTCACACCGATTATCGCACGCTGGTGGATCGCGGACGCAAAGCGGGTTTACGGACCTCGGAATTGTATCAAGCGTTATCGACGCGCCAATCGCAACCCGGGGATTTCACGCAACAACAGACCGACGGCAACGGCTTTATCGGTCGTCCGGATGCGCACGGTCGGGCGATTTTTAGCACGCCGACGCCGCGCGATGCGTAGGCGACGCGAACGCTAAGCCGCAAGCGGCAGGGGAGGCGTCCATGTTTATCCTGGGCGATGAAACGAAACACCGGGGGTTGCCCTGGGTCACGCTTATCCTCGTTGTCATTAACGTGGCCGTGTTCGCGCTACAACTGGCGATCGGCGAACCGTTCACGCGCGGCTTCAGTCTGGTGCCGGCCGAGGTCACTACGGGTAAGGATCTGACCCACCCGGCAAGCATGAAAATCAAGGAAGCGTATCGCGACCGGTATCCCGGTCGTGACTACGGCAAGGTGAAATATCGCGACCGCGTGGTGCAGGTGCCTCAGGCGACGGGTCCGTTTCCAATCCAACTCACGCTGCTGACCAGCATGTTCATGCACGGCGGTTGGCTGCACCTGATCGGCAATATGTGGTTCTTGCTCATCTTCGGCCGCAACGTCGAGTTGGCGATGCGGCACGGCTTGTTCTTGGCGTTCTATTTGACGTGCGGGATGGTCGCGGGGCTGGCGGATGTGATCGTCGCGCCGGATTCGGTGGTGCCGTATCTGGGCGCTAGTGGTGCGATCTCCGGGGTGATGGGGGCGTATTTGTTTATCTTTCCGCTGAACAAGATCAAATGTTGGTTTGGGTTTTATTGGGGCGTCATCGAGTTGCCGACGTTCGTGGTGGTGGGATTCTGGTTCGTGGTGCAGTATGTGAGTACGTTCGCGTCGATCACGGCCGGGCAGATTCACAGCGGGGTCGCGTATTGGTCGCACCTGGGCGGATTCCTGGCGGGCATCGCGTTCGTGTTGATTACGCTGGCGGTCTTGAAGCACCTGCATCGCAGGCAGATGGAGGCGTTCGCGATGGCGATCACGGAAGACCCGGCGGACGATGAGGGCGCCGCGATTGGGGACGAAGATCGTATTCCGGAACCGATCGTCGATCCGTTCGACAATTTCTTGCCGCGCGAACCGGTGGACGAGCGGATACGGACGTATCGTTAGCACGACGCGCCAGCGAGTGAATTCCGCGGCGTGCCCACTTCATGCGGTCAAGGCGGCGGTCCTTGGCCGAAACGCGCGGTAGGAATCGATGCTAAACAAAATCAAGCCCGCCCAGATGAACAGGAACGCCTGGAATCGTTCCTCGTCGAATTCCTCACCCAGAAGCAAGACGGCGAGCAGAAACTGAATGGTGGGCGCCAAGTATTGCAAGAAGCCCAGCGTGGAGAGCGGCAGTCGTTGCGCCGCTTGGCCGAAGCATAGGAGCGGCACGGCGGTGATGACGCCGCTCAAAACAATCAAGAGGGCGAAGCCCGGGTCGAAGAACCAATCGTCGGCAGGCACGGTCCACCAAGCGAAGAGAAAATAGGCGAGCGCGGCGGGAACGAGGAAAAGCGTTTCGACGCTCAGGCCGAGGAGTCCGTCGACGGGGATGCGTTTGCGAAGTAGGCCGTAAAAGCCGAACGAGAGGGCGAGCACGAACGAGATCCAGGGCCATTCCTTGCCGATCCAGACGAGCCAAACGACGCCGACGACCGCAAGCGCCAAAGCGGCCCACTGCAAGCGGCGAAGGCGTTCGTGAAAGAAGATCATGCCCAGGACGACGCTGACCAGAGGCGTGATGAAGTATCCCAGGCTCGCTTGCACGACCTGCCGCTTCTCGATGGCGAGGATGTAGCAGAGCCAATTGACGGCGATGAGCACGGTTGTGATCGCGAGGACGATGACGAGTTGGCGCTGGCGGAGAACTTTGCGTACTTTGCTCCAGCGCCGCGACAGCATGAGCACGAAGCCGAGGAACGCCATCGACCAGATGATGCGATGGGCGAGCACGTCGAATGCGTTCAAGGGGCCGATGAGAAGGCGGAAGTAAAGTGGGACCAGTCCCCACCAGCCGTAGGCGACGAGGCCATAGAGGAAGCCTTCGCGGGTGCGATTGATCAACGGGGTAGCCTCGCGGGTGGTGGGGCCTTGCGTTAGCACGACGCGCAAGCGAGTGGAATTGCGTTGTGGGTATTTCACTCGCTGGCGCGTCGTGCTAACGGCGTCGTGCTAACGGCGTCGTGCTAACTCAGGTGGAGCGTGCGTACAGGTGGGTCAACTCGCCGAGGCGGTCGAGGGTCCAGGGATGAAGTTGGTTGGACTGAAAGCGCCAAGTCCAATTGCCGGCGGGGCGGCCGGGGAGGTTCATGCGCGCTTCCGCGCCGAGATTGAGAACGTCCTGCAACGGCACGATGGTGTAGTCGGCGACGGAGGCCCATGCGAGACGGATGAGATCCCAGACGACGTCGCTGCCGTCACGGGCGACGTAACGGCGGGTGAAGTCGCGTTCCTTTTCCGTGATGGTGTGCCACCAGCCCCAGGTGGTGTCGTTGTCGTGCGTGCCGGTGTAGACGAAGGAGTTGGCTTCGTAGTTGTGGGGCAGGAAGCGGTGTTCCACTTCGCCGCCGAAGGCGAATTGCAAGACGCGCATGCCGGGCAGATGAAACTGATCGCGCAGTTGTTCGACTTCCTCAGTGATGAGGCCCAAATCCTCCGCGATGATGGGCAGCCCTTTGAGTTCGCGGGTGAGGGTGCTAAAGAGGTCTTCACCGGGAGCTTTGACCCATCGGCCATGCTCCGCGGTGGGGTTGCCGGCGGGGATTTCCCAGTACGCCTCGAAGCCGCGGAAATGGTCCAGGCGGACGATATCGACCAGTTCGATGGATTGGCGCAGGCGGTCGACCCACCAGGAATACTTGGCCTTTTTGAGAGCGTCCCAGTCGTAGAGGGGATTGCCCCACAGTTGACCGGTGGCGGCGAAATAATCGGGGGGGACGCCGGCGACGAATTTGGGTTTGCGGTCCCGGTCGAGGTGGAAATATTGCGGGTTGGCCCAAACGTCGGACGAATCGCCGGAGACGAAAATCGGGATGTCGCCGATGATGCGAATGCCTCGATTGTGGGCGTAGTCGCGCACGGCATGCCATTGGCGATAAAAGAGAAACTGGCGGAATTTCTTGTCCGTGATTTTGCCGGCGAGTTCCTTGCGCGCGGCGCTTAAGGCGCCGTCCTCGCGGCGGCGGAGTTTGTCGGGCCATTCCATCCAGCTCTTGCCGCCTTGCTGATCCTTGAGCGCCATGAACAGGGCGTAGTCCTCGAGCCAATTTTTTTCCTTGACCTGGAACGCATCGAAGGCGGCTTTTAGGCGTGGGGCCTTGCCTGCCTGGAAGTTGGCCCAGACGCGGTCGAGCAAATGAATCTTGAAGGGGATGACGGCGCCGAAGTCGACGCGATCGACGGGAAAGCGAACGTCCTGGAGATCGGCACGCTGGATCAAGCCGTCCTCGGCGAGGAGTTCGGGGCTGATGAGGTAAGGATTACCCGCGAAGGCGGAGAACGCTTGGTACGGAGAGTCGCCGTAACCCGTGGGGCCCAGCGGCAAAATCTGCCACCATTTCTGCTTGGCGTGCGCCAAGGAATCGACGAAGGAAAAGGCGGCGGGGCCGAGGTCGCCAATGCCATAGGGTCCGGGCAAGGAAGTGGGGTGAAGCAGGATGCCCGCTGACCGATTGGGCCTAGTAGTGTCCGCCATGAACGCGAATCCTTGTGTACGATGCGGAGAGGACGTTGCATGTGTTCTATCGATTCGGACAGGTGCGGGGGAGGCGCGCGAAAGCCGGAGACGGCGCTCGGCGGAATGCGGACCGATTCGCCTTGGAAAGATTAGGGCAAGAGAATGGTGAAGGTCGTGCCTTTGCCGATCTCGCTGTGGACGGAGACCTGACCGCCGTGCATCTCGATGAACGTTTTGACGACGGCGAGCCCGAGCCCCAAGCCGCGGCGGTCGAACTCGTAGTCGCCGGAGGAATGGCGGGAGACGTCATAGCGGGTGAAGAACGGCTCGAAGACGCGGGGGAGGCAGTCCTTTTCGATGCCCATGCCTGTGTCGGCGACGACAATCTCCGTGACATCGCCGGGCGTTTGTCGAACCGTGACATAAATGACGCCGCCGTCGGGGGTGAACTTGACGGCATTGATGAGAAGTTGGACGAGAACGTCGTGCATCTTCTCGCGTTCCACGGACACCTCTTTGAGATCCGGCGCCATGGTGAATTCAAATTGCAGCTTGCGTTGCCGGGCGAAATGGCTGACTTCGGCGACGGCCGCCTGCACGAGCGCGGCGGGGTCGACCATTTGCCGGCGCAAGGGGCGCTCGAATTGTTCGGCGAGCAGCATCTTCACGACCTGATCGACCCGCTCGTTGAGGCGAATGCTGGAGCGGTGGATTTGCTTCATCCAGTCGTCAACGGGCGAAGGCAGTCCTGCTTGGCTTTGGCCCAACTCCGAGAGACCGAGGATGATGGTCAGGGGCGTGCGCAATTCATGGCTGGCGACGCGGATGAACGCGCGTTTGAGTTCATTGGCGCGCGAGAGTTCGCGATTCGCCGTCTCCAGTTGGCGGTTCTTTTCCTTGATCTCCTCCGTCAATAGCCGCCGTTCCTCCTGCAATTCGTAGAAGTCGACGGCTTGGCGCAGGACGGTCTTGAGTTCCTCCGGATCCCAAGGTTTGGAGATATAGCGATAGACGTTGCCCTGGTTGATGGCGTCCGTGACGGCCTGCAAGTCGGCGTAGGCGGTGAAAAGGAGCCGAATCGCGCTGGGGTGTTGCAGCTTGAGTTGCGAAAGGAATTGCACGCCGGACATTTCGGGCATGCGCTGATCGGACATGACGACATGGACGTTCTCGTTCTGCATGATGCGCAGACCTTCGCTGGCCCGCGTGGCGCAGAGTACCTTGTAGTCGAACCGCAGCAGGTCTTTTACACTCTGCACAAGGTCCGGCTCATCATCAACCACGAGCAGACAATGCTTTGCCGACCGCGTCATGGTGTCGAGCTCCCGACGAATGGACTGTGCTTCATTATCATTCTTTAACCTGCGATGGCAAGCGAATCCCGGCGCATGGGGTAAAGATGTTAGTCCCATGCCCACGCAAAGCCGTGGGCATGGCACGCGCGGATGCGGAGTCCTAATCTTTGTTGCGGGGGCAATACAATAGTTCCCATTCATCCAAAAAAAGGGAAATGCCGTGGGAAATGTCGCACGCCTTTTGCTGCTGGGGATTGGGCAGGTCGCCGTGGTCGCGGGAGCGGTGATGGCGGGGCAGTTCGCCGCTTGGGATGCCCTCGGCGCGGACTCGGGACCGTCGGCCCTGATTGCGCTGGTGCTCGCCTTTGTGATACCAGCCTGGGTTCTCGCGCCGGTGGCCGGCCGGGTCGCCGCCCTGGGCAGTCGGCAAATTTTAATGCGATGGGCGTCGATGTTTCTCGCCGTCGTCGGCGTGCCTTTCCTTTTCGTGCAGGGGGCTTGGCTTGTTTGGTGGTTCTTGGTCAGCGTCGGCCTGGCCTTCGTATTGCCGCTCCGCGCGTCATTCTTGGGGGTCGCGGCGCGAGCGGTGCATGCCTCGTTTCCGCGCTTGATCACGGTGGGAATTTTCTACACGTTCGCCGCGTCGTTTCTTGGCTGGATCCTTGGCCTCCTACTTTGGCGCCTGGAAGGGCCGGGCCTGCCGCTGTCGGTCGGATACGCAGTCGGCCTGTTCGCGCTGGGCTTGGCGACCACGCTCGTTTCGCCGTTCCCGGGAGACGGCGCGGCCGACGCGCCCCGCACGCAATCTCTCCCCAGCCTTTTTCGCCAACTGTCCCAAGCACCGACATTTCGCTGGGGCCTGCCAACGGGCGCGTTGATCCGCGGCGGCGTCCTCGCGCTGGCGGCTTGGCTATTGTTCGGACCCGCGGGATCGACCAGTTCCGCGACGCCACTGCACATGATCACGCTCTTCCTCTACGGCGCCGGCGCGGCCACGCTTCTCACGTCCATCCTCTATCACCCTCGCCGTCTTCTCGGCGTGTTGCCCTTCGCGCTCACCGCCGCCGCGATCGTCCTGTTTCTGCAAGCCGCTTCGGAAGATCCGCTCGGCTATCTGCCCGCGCTGGGCTGGATCACGGGCTTTCTGTTGCCGCCCTTGCAAAACGCTCTCTTCATGGAACTTGAAGATCACGAACATTTGCCGGCGGAATTCTTGCGGCGCGCCTGCGATTTCGCCGCCGCGGGATTTTGGGGATTGGCGTTCTACATCCTGAACGTCGGGGCGGGCCTTTCCGTGTCGTGGATTCTGCTCCTTGTGGCTCTGGCGACTCTCACCGCCGCCATCGCGAGTTGGTATTTCCGCAAGCGCGACGCTTTCGAGTTGCTGATGGAACTTCCGGTGATGTTGATGTACCGCTTCCGCTCGACCGGCCCGGGATTGGCTGCGTTTCCGCGTCGCGGTCCCGCCGTGGTCATCGCCAATCATGCCTGCTGGCTGGATCCGATCTTCCTTGGCAAGGCGCTGCCGCGCAAGATCATTCCCATGATGACGAGCCTCTTTTATGATTTGCCCGGCATGCGTTGGTTCTTCGAGCATTTCATCGAGGCCATTCGCGTGGAATCGAACACCTACCGCCGCGACGTGCCGGAGTTGCTTGAAGCCGTCGCGGCCCTGGATCGCGGCGAGATCCTCGTCATTTTTCCCGAGGGCAGCATGCGCCGCCGCCAGGAGCAATGGCTCAAGCAGTTTGGGCAGGGCGTCGTGCACATCCTCCGCGAACGACCCGACACGCCCGTGTTCACCGTTTGGATCGAGGGCAACTTCGGCAGCTTTTTTTCCTACTTCAACGGCCCGCCCACCAAGAACAAAAAGAAAGACTTCCGGTACAACATCGAGGTCGCCGTCGCCGCGCCGCAAAAGATCGACCCCGCGCTCCTGGAAGATTTGCGCGAGGCACGCACGTATCTGATGCAAGCCGTGATCGATACGCGCGGGCTGTTGGGATTGGAGGTTCCGCCGCTCCAGCGCGATATTGGCACGAAGGAGGAGAAGGAAGGGGCGTTGTAGGATGAGGGCGGTCTCGACTCGGCTTTCGATGTGTTGTACTATAAGTTACGCACTTTTGGAAACGGCCACGATCGATTGAAGATGTGTCCAATGGCTGACAATGCAAGCAAGCGAGTTCACCGGCCTCGAAAGCAAACTCCCGATCAGGAAACAGCGGAACAGGCAATTCGAGAGCGCTTTCAAAAGGGACGGCCGACCCTAAATAGTTTGATCGACAGCGGAGATGTGTCGGAAGTGTTCTCGATGGGTCAGTACTGGGAGTTGCGCCAGGCGTTCGCCGCGCTCAAGGCTTTGCGTGAAGAGCAGCACCTGAGCATTTCCGATGTAGCCGAACGCACTGGGATGGATGGCGCCGTGATCAGCCGCATGGAAAACGGGCAAATGGATAACCCGACCGTCGCGACTCTTGCCCGCTACGCCAACGCGATGGGAAAGAGGATTGTCGTGAGCATTGTCGACAATTGAGTGGGTGACATCCGAGATTTTGGGTGCCCTGCCCACGGCTTTGCGTGGGCAGGGGGCGGCAGGCGGTGACGGCGATGTCTCCCATGCCCACCCAAAGCGGTGGGCATGGCACGCGACGCGACGATCACTGTCCCTTATACGGAAAATCCGAATCGGCCAAGAAGCCCAAGTCGTACTTCGTCATCGCGTCGTTGAACGCGGTCGGAACGAAGGCGGGACTGGCGAGGATGGCGGGTTCGCGGGATTCGACGTGGCCGTCCGCGTAGGCGACGTTCGCCATGCGCGCGAAGCGAAAGTGCGCGAGTTGGAAGCCGCTGAAACCCCAAGGGCCGGGCGTCAAGAAATCGCTCGGCGCCTTGAAGTAACCGCCGAAGGGTTCCTCCAGCGCGCCGCTGCTTTTGACGAACGTGGTCTCGGCAAACAGAAAGACCTGGCTCGTGGGAATCGTCACGAGCCGTTTTTCGGACATGTAGAAGTTGTAGGCATAGCCGGCGGTCAGGCCGTTGTAGACCTTCGCGATCGGATAGGCGTCGAACTTGGGGCATTGCGTGACGGCCGTGTTGTTCTCGTAATAAGGCGTGAGGACTCCCTTGGCGGCGTCGGTCGAGGTGATGGCGTAGGGGGAGACCGTTTGCGAGACAGTGAAGCCGAACCAATAGCGGCCTTGAGGCCAGGAGACTTTGGAGTCGACGGCGGGGGGCAGCTTTCGAAACGCGGATTCGTAGCTGTGGGCGGCGAGGGCGAGTTGGCGCAGGTTGTTGATGCCCTGCGTGCGCGCGGCTGCCTCGCGCACTTTCTGAACGGCGGGGACCAATAGGGCGATCAAGACCGCGATAATCGCGATCACGACCAACAGTTCGATCAAGGTAAAGGCGGGGGAGCGGCGCTGCCGCGAATCGAAGAGAGTCATCCGACTGTCCTTTCTGCCGGGCCGGGCAAAAGAAAGGAGCGTTCGGCCACCGATGCGGCAACGGGCCCAAGGCAGAGGGATGCGAAGCGATCTTCGTCAACCAGAGGAACTGCCAGCGTGCCATCGGAAGCTTGAGACCGAAGCTCCAAACCACATTGCGACAGGCAGGTCTTCTGGCTTTCGGCTCATCGCGGTCCCGGACGCCTTCCCGACCCTCCCAAGGAGAGTCAGTGGCTTCGTGTCCGGAACCTCGCCGATTACAGCGGCGGCCCCGCTACGGATTCGCACCGTATTCCCTTTTCACCGCGCCGCTTCCCATGGAAGGCAACGCGAAACCCGTCGAAATACTTGGGGTGTTATAGGAGGACAAGGCGAATCGACTAGACCCTCGTGAGGCGAGCCCGCAGCGCTAGCAAGGGCGAGCCGCAACGCCCTCGCCCTTGCTAGCGCTGCGGGCTCCGGGGTTCGTAGCCGATGGATTGAAGATGATTGTCTTGCAGGACGAACGGCGACCTCGGAATGGCGGCGAGATCGAATCGCGTCAGAAGAAACGCCGCGTCAATCGGTTCAATTTTTTCCAGCCAACCGCACGACCATGCCAGCAAACCGATGACCGCATCCGCGCGAACGCCGGCGTCGCGCAGCGTCGATAGGCGGGTGTCGCCGTGGCGTTTCGCCAACCGTCGGCCATCGGTTCCGACGACGAGCGGGACATGCGCGAACGTCGGCGGCTCGTAACCGAGAGCGTCGTAGAGGAGCAACTGGCGCGGCGTCGATGGCACGAGGTCGTCGCCGCGCACCACCTGCGTCACGCCCGTCAGTGTGTCATCGACGACGACCGCCAGCTGATAAGCTGGCGTGCCGCTGGATTTCCAAACGACAAAGTCGCCGCCGATTTGTCGAAGGTTCATTTCTTCGCGTCCACGAAAGGCATCATGAAAACGGACGGCTTCGCTCGGGGTGCGGAAGCGCCAGGCAAACGATTGCCCGGCAAGCAGATCCGCGTCGCGGACGGATCGTGCCGCGCAGGTTCCGGGATAGACGGGGCCTTCATGCTCCGCGTGCGGAGCGCTTGCCGCGGCCTCGATGTCGCCGCGCGTACAGGTGCAGGGGTACACCAGCTCGCGCGATTTCAAACGCGCGAACGCCTCTTCATATAGGGCGAGGCGTTCGGTTTGGACCATCGGTTCGCCGTCCCAGTCCAGCCCGAGCCAGCGCAGGTCGTCGAGCGCTTGCAGGGTCGCCCAGGGTTTGACGCGGGGCGAGTCGATGTCTTCGATGCGGAGGAGGACTTTGCCGCCGCGCGAACGGGCGGCCAGCCAGGCGATGAGATAGGTGCGGGCATTGCCGAGATGTTGCGCCCCGGTGGGGGAAGGGGCGAGTCGGCCGATGGGAGGAGCGGCGGTCATGAGCGCGATTCTACAAACCTTCGCCGATGAGATCGCGTTCGCTGGTTTCGACGATTTGCAACACTTCCTGCGGCGATTGCGCCTCGCGCAATTCCTTCGTGAAGCCCGGCCTCAACAAGAGGCGCGACAAACGAGCGAGCACGCCCAAATGCGTGACATGGTCTTTGCAACAAACGAGGAAGAACAAATCGCTGAGGCCGCCGCGCGGACCGCCGAAGGGAATGCCCGTCGAGGTGCGCCCGATGGCGACGACGGAATCGCCCAGGATGTTCGGGTTGGGCCGGCGCGGATGGGGAATGGCAATGCCGTTCTCCGTCGCGGTGCTGGACATCTCCTCGCGCTGGCGGACGGCTTCCAAAAGGGCATCGGGATCGTAGACCTGCCACGATTGCTCGGCCAGGTTGACCATGCCTTTGAGCACGGAAGCCTTCGTCGAGGCCGGCAATTCCACCGAGATGGCATTCTCGAATAAACACTCGAACAGGAGCGGTTGCTGGTCGAGTCGGCGGTGCTTGCTCGCGCCGACTTCCAAACCGGAGAGTTCCGCTTCGGTATAGGCGTGCATCTGGGTCGAGATCCAATAGTTGATCTCGGCCGAGGCGAAACGCCACTCGCCGCCCACCTTCTGCCCCGGCAAGTAACCGCGGCTCGCCAGCTTCGTCACCTCGCGCAGGTCGCGCTGAAGGTACGAAGCCAGCTGTTCTAGGTCCATGATTTCGCGTTCCATATTTGATCTTCCTTCGCTCGTTCCAATCACGGCGACTTATTGATGCGAATGAGTATGTTTTTCAGTTCTGAGCTTCTTGGTTTACACGGATGTCATTCTCAATCTGTTCCAGATGCTCGTGGTAATAATTCAGGGCTCCGCGAATCTCCGTTTGCGTCAAAGTCGTGGTGAAGTAGTTTTGTAGTTCCTGTTCGCTCAAGCCTCTTTGCGTCGATTCGACAATCGCCCAAACGGGTATCCGCGTTCCCTGGATGCACGGTGCGCCGCCGCAGACTCCTTGACGGCTCTGGATCAGATCTTGTTCGGTTTCCTTGGTGGCCATGGCGGATATCCTTCGGTTCGCTAAGCCGCAAGCGGGGTTATTTATCGTGGCGCAACAGGCCGGGGAGGTCGAAGCCTCCGCCTTTGAGGAGTTGCGTTCGCGCTTGCGTTTGTTGATTCAGGCCGTGGATCTTGATGAAGCCCTGGGCGGCGGACTGGTCGTAGTCGCTGCCATGGTCATAGGTGGCGAGTTTCTTGCTGTAAAGGCTGTAGTCGCTCTTGCGACCGACGACAAACGCACGACCCTTGTAAAGTTTGACGCGGACCAGCCCGGTCACGAACCGTTGGTTGCTGGCCACGAAGGCGAAGAGATCTTGGTGGAAGGCGCTGAACCACAATCCATTATAGATCAAATCGGCGTATTCCTGCGCTACCAATGTCTTGAAGCGGCTCGCCTGCTTGGATAGGGTCAGTGTTTCAAGCTCGCGATGGGCCTCGTGAACGATGACCGCGGCGGGGGCTTCGTAGAGTTCTCGGCTCTTGATGCCGACCAGGCGGTTCTCGACATGGTCGATCCGGCCGATGCCGTGCTTGCCGCCCAGTTCGTTCAATTTTTCAAGCAGGGGCACGCCGTCCATCTTTTGGCCGTTGAGGGCGATGGGCCGGCCTTCCTTGAATTCGATCTCTATATACTCGGGCTGGTTGGGCGCCTTGACGGGATCGACGCTCCAGGCGAACGCCTCCGCCGGCGGCTCATCCCAGGGATCTTCGAGGACGCCCGCCTCGCAGCTGCGGCCAAAAATATTTTGGTCGATGCTGTAAGGACTCTCTGGCTTGGCGTCGACGTGGATATTGTGCTCGGCGGCGTAAGCGAGCGCTTCGGGCCGGGTCATGCTCCATTCGCGGACGGGGGCGATGATTTTAAGGTCCGGAGCGAGAGTCTGGAAGGTGACGTCGAACCGCACCTGATCGTTGCCTTTGCCGGTGCAGCCGTGAGCGACGGCGTTGGCCTTTTTTTCGCGGGCGACATCGACCATGAGCTTGGCGATGAGAGGCCGGCCCAGCGCGGTGGCCAGCGGATACTTGCCTTCGTAAAGAGCGCCGGCCATCAGGGCGGGCCAGACGAAACAATCGACGAACAGGTTGCGGGCGTCGATGGCGACGGCGTCGACCGCGCCGGTCTTCATGGCCTTTTCGCGGATTTTTTCGATGTCGTCGCCCTGCCCCAAATCACAAGTGAAGCAGACGACGTCCAGGTTGTACTTCTCGATGATCCAGGGCACCATGACCGAGGTGTCCAGACCGCCCGAGTATGCCAGAATAACCCGTTCCCGCGCCATATTCGTTGCCTGAGAGTTTGGTCGAAAAAAGGATAGGCTGCCCTACCCGATTTTAACGAAAAGGCCGCCCAATGAGGAAAGGGAGCCCAGATCGGCCCCCTTGCCGTCGTTATTCTAGGGCGCAAGCGTAAACCTTCCAGATTCTTCCGATAAGGCGGGTCTAATATCATGCAGGAGGGCGGCAAGGACGTCAATGGCAGAAGGGCTTGCCGAGAGTGCCTAAATTTGCAAAACGGGTGCTGCAACTGCTATAGGCGCTGAAAGCAATACACGCTCGAATGTCGTCGGCGGAAATCGAATACTCACGTTCGAGCGTCTCGTAGCTATCACCGCCGGCCAGGGCGCCAAGAATCACAAAAACCGGGGTACGCGTGCCGCGAATCACCGGCTTGCCATGGCAGATCATCGGATTGATAATGATGCGCTCTTCCATGCTATCCTCTCTTCCGCTCTATTCTATTTCACCGTGCCGAGTTGGAACAATGTTGTTGCCTGTCCGCCGTTCCTCTCCGTATTTCCTCGCGCAGCCCCTGTATCAGTATAATGGCCCCATGAAAGACTTTCGCGATCTATCTCGAGATCCCGAACACCGCCGCCGCTTCGAGAAGCTGTTGTTCCTGGCCGCCAAGCGCGGGGACGCGGACCTCGTGCGCGAACGGCTTGGCTGGGGCATCGATCCCAACTGCGTCTCGGCGAAGGGGCGGACGCCGCTGATGGCCAACGTGGGCGGCTCCAGTCCCAGCGCGGCGACGGTGCGGGCGCTGCTCGCGGCGGGGGCCGACGCGAACCTGATCGACCTGGCCGGTTTGACCGCGCTGGATTACGCCCGCCGTAAACTATCGCGGCTGCAATCCCGACCGCGTCGCCCGCAAGAAAAATCCCCGTCGCTGGACGAAAATGACCAGCTCAGTCTCAGCCCCGAGGAACAGGCCGAACTGGAGAAAATGCGTGAGCGGGTGGACGGCGACCCCGAGTTCATCCGCATCTGGTGGCAGGAACGCCTACGCGCGGCACGGCGAGTGTTCAACGATCCGGATGAAGTGGAGAGAATCGTCGAGATTCTGGAGGAGAGCACGCGCGGATAGCAGTGGTTCTAGTCCTCCACATTGTCGCCGGTTTCGCTGTGAGAGCCGTGCCCGGACTTCACATGCAATGAATTTACCAAACAATTCTAACGCGAAATCCTCCAGGCCGCATCAGCTGGTTGTGGCAACATTCGTGTTCGGCCTCGCCGCCGGTCTGGCGGCGGTCGCGGCATCCTTGGAACATCGGCCGGTCTTCATCGCGGCTTACTTCATTTTCACTTTCCTCGCTGTGGCGGGCTTTTTCGTTGTCAAATTCAGTGTTGCGAATCGATTCCGCTTCGGTGCATTTGCGATGGTAGGAGTATTGATTCCTGCTTTCAGTTTTTGTTGCTTGGGATTGCTCATCCCCAATGTCTCTTCGGTTAGGAATGCGGCCGGACGAACGGAGGCCAACGGCAAGTTGTGCGCGATTGCATGCGCTATTCACTCCTATCACGAGTCCAAAGGCCATCTTCCTCCGCCGGCCATCAAAGACAAGAATGGCCGACCCATGCTTAGTTGGCGCGTCGCGATTATTACCTACATCGAGCATTCGGGCCTTTACAAACGCTTTAAGCTGGACGAACCGTGGGACAGCCCGCATAACATTGCCCTGCTCGACCCGATGCTGCGGTTCTATCGATCCGACTATTTCGCCGAGCCCGAAGAACCGCATCACACGCGGGTGCAGGCGCTGGTCGGTCCCGGCACTGCGTTCGACGATGATGCGTTTCCCATCACATTGAAGGGGTCATTCCCGGACGGTCTTGATTCGACGATCCTCCTTGTCGAAGCAACTCGCGCGGTTCCCTGGACAAAGCCGGAGGATGTGCCATACGATCGAGACGGCCCATTTCCACAACTCGGCGCCGAGTACAATCAAGCGGCATCGCTGTTTGGCCCGAAGCGGATTCGCGCGTTTCATGTCGTGATGGTTGATGGCACCCGGCTATTTCTGCAAGTTCCCGTCGATGAAGTGCGTTTGCGCGCCTGCTTCCTCCGCAATGACGGCAAAGGTTGGTGGCCCCAGTGAATTACTCCTACCGCCTCCTTCTTCTGGCGGGCGCTATGCTTTCGTCGATCCCTTACCAGCATCAGCAACGTGCCAGCGACACGACGAAAGATGGGAATCGGCAACCGTCTCGGCGGACGTCTGGCTGGCGCGCGTCGGTCAGCCCACGGCGTACAAGTTGAGGCGCCACCCATGATCCGGCCGGGTGGCGCGGTCGAGATCAGCTCGATCCCTTGAAGAATGCCGAACCCAATTGGAAGGTCGAACCGGATCGCCTTACAATGATCCAGCTAGGAAAAGGCGTTCGCCCCAAGACCCAATTCTACAAGCCTCCCGGAAAACTTTGAAGTGAAATCCCCAAGCCGATACCGCTTGGCTATCGCAACATTCGCGTTCGGGATAACCGCCGCCGTGGCCGGTTTTGTCGCGGGCATGGAGCACCGGCCAGCCTTGATCGCGGGATACTTCGTCTTCGCATTGCTGGCGATCATATCCGCATTTCTCGTGCAGGTCCGTGACGCTGTTGATACCGAAACAACGACGACGACGCGCCTGGTCTGGATAGGACTACTGGCGCCCGCCCTGAGCTTCTGTTGGGCAGGGTGGCTGGATCCAGGAGTATCCCATGTGCGGACTTCGGCGGCCTACACTCAGGTCAGCGGCCAGTTGTGCCAAATCGGAGTCGCACTTCACGCCTATCATGACGTAAAGGGCCATCTGCCCCCGCCCGCCATCAAGGATAGTCAGGGCCGGCCACTGCTCAGCTGGCGCGTCGCCTTCCTTCCCTACATCGAGTACGGCGAACTTTACAAGAAGTTCCGGTTGGACGAACCCTGGGATAGCCCACACAATTTTGCCCTGCTCGACCAGATGCCGCCAATGTTCAAGTCCATTTATCTCTCCGAACCCGACGCGGAGAATCACACCCGCATCCAGGCGCTTGTCGGTCCGGGCACGGCGTTTGACGACCGTGAATTTCCCATCACGTTCAAGAAAAACTTTCCGGACGGCCTGCATGCCACCATCCTGCTAGTCGAATCTGCCCGGCCCGTTCCCTGGACCAAGCCCGAAGATGTCGCCTACGACCCAGATGGTCCCTTTCCCGAACTTGGCGGTGAAACCTGGAAATCCGTTCCCCTTTTCGGGCCGAAGCGAGTTCGCGGCTTCTTCGTCCTGATGGCCAATGGCGATCGTCGATACCTTGAATATCCGGTCGATGAGGCCCAATTACGCAACGCCTTTCTTCGCAACGACGGCAAGGGGTGGCGACCAAGATGACTAGCAAATTTCGACTTGTGCTGCCCCTTGAGATCTACCAGGCCATCCTCGACCAGGCCCGCCTCGAAATGCCCAGCGAATGTTGCGGCCTGCTTGCGGGAATTGCAATACGGCAAAGGTTGCTGGAACTGCGATTAAATCGGCGACCGACAGCGAATTCGGCCCAATTCGACGCTCGTGATTCGTCCTGGCAAGTTGAACGCGTGGATAAGAGGAATTCCAGTATTGCTAATCCAATTCGATTTGAAAACTCGTCATCCAGATTTCAAGTTGCCTAAGCCGCTCCTTCCAGCGTGTTTTGAATTGCTTCATCCACTTGCGATTCTTCGCCGTATCGCGTATGTCCACGATTAGCCGGGAAAGTTCATCCCGATACATCGTTCCCTCATGTTGCCACTGACCAACCACCGCTTGCGTTTCAAAGCTAGCCGCGCCAAAGCGATCGACGATTTCGTTTAGTGCTTCGCCGAGAAGTTCTTGCGGAATCTCTGAACCGTCATTAAACCGAAGGGGAAGCAGCACTTCGAAGCGCCGCAAGGTGCTGCTCATAGGAGGCTTTCCCTTTTACGGTAAACTCGAAATTTCTCTGCGCCAACGCCTCAAGCGCCGCTTCGGGTACGATATGTTCGCCTGATTTCAAAACAGTTCCCGAGAATCGGCCCAACAAAAACCCTAGGGCTTTTTTTTGGGTTTCCTTGTCTGGAAAGGTGATGACAACCATATATATGCCTCTACGTTCCGCCGAAGCCGCGATTGTATAATGGAACACGGAGTGTGCCGCCCAGTCAATTCCTAGTCTAATTATTGCCTGCAAGCTTCGCAAGGGAAAGGCAAAACTCATCGACATTTGAATTGGTGGCCCCAGTGACAAACTCCTACCTCCTTCTGCTTCCCAACGCCCTTCTCCAAACCGTGCTCAACCACGCCCGCTCGGAACTGCCCAACGAATGCTGCGGCTTTCTGGCGGGGACGTTCGAGGATACGGACAACGGCAAGGTGGGCCGCGTCGTCCAGCGTTATCCGCTGGTCAACGAACTGGCCAGCCCCGTCGAGTTCCTCTCCGAGTCGCACAGTCTTTTCAAGGCCCATCGCGCCATGGATCGCGACGGCTTGGAGTTGCTCGCCATCTACCACTCGCACCCGACCTCGGCCCCGATCCCGAGCAAGAAAGACCGCGAACGAAACTACAGCGAAGACGTGATGAACCTCATCCTCGGCATGACGAGCGACCCGCCTCTTTTGCGCGGCTGGTGGCTCACCGCGGACGATCAAACCGAAGCGATTGTCGAAGTGCAACCCGGCGAGCCAAAACCAGAGTAGGCGAGCCTGGAGCGTCAGCGACCGGAGTTTCCCGAGGCGAACGCTAAGCCGCAAGCGGCAGATAAATCGGGAAGTTATTCTCCGAATGTTACTTGATCGGCAACTCGTACACAATCGCCCCCAGCACCCGCCCTTCCTTGCCGCCGTGGCAAATGGCGCAGGCGGGCAGCACCGCCGGCACGACCGTCGCCACGCGCAACACCGGTTGGCCGTCCTTTTCGCCGATCTCCTCGTAATAATCCTTGCCCGCGTTCATCTGCTTGACGCCCTCTTTCTCGAATGCCGTCTTGGGAGAATTTTCCTTGCGCTTCGGCTTGCCCGTCGCATCCACGAGCCGGGCATGGTGCCAGCCCTTCTTATGCATGGCCGAGAAGATTTCTTTGGCGATGGCCGCCGCGGGCGTGTCCGACTGCTTCTCAACGTAGTGCTTGGTGATGCTCACGACCGCGTTCTTGTAGAGATCGTCGAGCATCTTGACGGTTTCCCGCGTTCGTTTCAGGGCGGCCGGGTCGACTTTGTCCGCTCCTTTGCCCGCGTTCGCGGCGCCGCGAAAGCCCAAGGCCGCCGTCGTTAAAATCGCCGCGCTTACCAGTGACCAACGCAGAGTCCGCATTGCGCAACCTCCCAAAACTAAAAACTTGGAGAGCAAGGGGATCGAAAGCGAGGCTTCCGGCTCCGCCTATAAAAGGACAACATTGTCCTATTATAAGATTTGATGGGGGCGTGCCAAGGATTTTTCGAGGTGACGGGGCGAAAGAAAAGCGGCGATGAATCGCCGCAGACCAAAAAAAGGCCGTAAAGCAAGCTGCCAGCTTGCTCGAAACGCGCTAAACCATTTCACGATAGAATGGTTGAGCGGATTGGGAGGACAGGTAAGTCTCCCAGTTTGCGTGATTGACCTACCATTTTCGACGGTGATCGGGTAAGTTCGCATCGCTTTGAGGCCCGGAAGGGAGATTCCGCGCCTGCGACCGACTCACCCGGAATGGATTCTGGCATGATTCGTCCCTTTTCGATTCTGACCTGTGGGTTGCTGCTTTTGGCAAGCGGTTGCCGGTCCACGCCCTGGGCGAGCGGATCAACCGCCGGCAGACCTCTTGGGAGCGTCGCCGTTACCCCATCCCTGTCGCCGGGTTTGCCAAACCCGCCCAAGCCGGCCGTCGCACTATACATCCCCGGCAAGAACGGCAGCGACGCCTTAACGCCCGACATCGCCCCTCCCGCGACGCTCGCTTTCGGCGGCGATCCAAAAACCGCTCTCCCCGAAGTTCCGGGCCTGCCGCCTTTGCCGGTCGGCGATCCGCTGCCGCCGATTCCGCCGCCGCCCCTTGGGCCGCCCACGATTTCGCCTCCGTTACCTCCGGTCGCGCCGCCTTCGGTTGCGCCATCGCCGGTTGTGCCGCCGCTGCCTCCGCCGACCGAACCGCCGGTCGCGTCCGATTCCACCGACTCCCCGTTGCGCGCCTTGCACGCCAAGGCCGTCAAGCAATTCGCCACCATGGACTCCTACGTCATGCGACTCAAGCGCCGCGAAGTCGTCAACGGCACGCCGCGCCCCGAGGAGATCATGCTCTGTAAAGTTCGCCAGGAACCGTTCAGTGTTTACTTCAAATGGCTCGGCGCCGAGGGCAAAGGTCGCGAAGTCGTCTTCGTCAAGGGACAGCACGGCGGCCTGATTCACTCGCTGACGGCCGCCGGCGATGTGCTATTCTTGCCGGGAGGCAATCGCTTCAAGGTCGCGCCGGACAGCTTTCTGGTGAAGTCGAAATCGCGCTACCCGATCACGGAAGCGGGCATCGGCTCGATGATCGCTCGCTTCGGCCGGCTGGTCGACACCGTTGAAAAAGGCGATAGCCGCGAGGGAACCGTCAAATACTTGGGCGAATTGAAACGTCCTGAGTTTGAGAACAAGGTCGCGGGCGTCCAACAGACGGTGCCGCCGCGCAGCGACCCGAATCTACCCAAAGGAGGCCAACGCCTTTGGTTCTTCGACACGAACAACGGTCTGCCCGTCTTGTTGATCGCGACCGAAGCCGGCACGGGCCGCGAAGTCGAGTATTATTGCCACGACCGCTTCCTGTATCCCGCGAATCTGACCAACGAGGACTTTAACCCGGATCTTTTGTGGAAATCCGGATCATAACCCACAGAAGCAAATGCGTGAGTGCCCGGGAGCGTTCCTTGCATCCGCGTATTAAAACCCCCGTCAATTTGGCAGCCTCGACGCGAACTTTGGCAGGAATTCGCCCTGCGGCGTCAGGGATCGACGGCAATCGTGACGGCGCATCCTTTTACAATTAAGCTAGTTACATAAAACATCCCTCTTGAATCGGCAGCTGGTATATCGTTTGCATCTGGTTTCTGGGCATGGCGGGCGGGAATTCGGTGTTCCCTGCCCTCATGCCGCCGATCATGTTGGAACGGCGGAGTGAGGTATGCGGCATGAAAACAACAACCGGAGAACCTTTTTCGCTGCTGATCACCGATGACGACCCCGATTGCCGGGAAACCCTGCGGGAGATCGTCGAGCCGGAAGGATTTCGCGCGGTGATGGCGTCCTCGGGCGAGGAAGCCATCGACATCGTTCAAGATATGCCGATCCACCTGGCCCTGCTGGACTTCCACATGCCGCGCATGACCGGGCTGGAAACCTTGCAGCTGGTGCATCAGATCAATCGGATCTTACCCGTTATCTTGGTCACCGCGGACGCCACCGAGGAGATTGTTCGCCAGGCTTTCAACATGCGGGCCTACAGTGTGATACCCAAGCCCGTCAGCAAAAATATACTGCTCTATACCATCGTCCGCGCACTGGTGCGGGCGTATGGCGAATTCCGTCGGGATGACACCAGTAACACCTAGTTTTTCTCCAATTTGAGGATCGCGAGATGAAGGTCGTACCGCTCAATGACAAGATTGTCGTCAAGCGTTTGGAAGCCGAGGACAAGACCGCCGGCGGCATCGTGCTGCCCGACAGCGCCAAGGAAAAGCCTCGTCAGGGCAAAGTCCTGAGCGTCGGCGACGGCAAACTCCTGGAAACCGGCAAACGCGCCGCCTTCCAGGTCAAGGAAGGCGACAAGGTTCTTTTCACCTCCTACGCCGGCAGCGAGGTCAACATCGACAACCAAGAATACCTCATCATGTCCGAGGACGACATCCTCGCCGTGATCGACTAACCCCCGCCGCTTGCGGCTTAGCGTGACAATGTCCATTTTCGGCCACGATGTCCCCATCGTGGCTGTTTGCATTTCCAGACTGGCGAAGCGATAATCACCTCTGGCGAAAAAACTCTCAAGGCGAGACCCGGACGTCTGTCCCCGAAGCGTTTCCACGCAACGGCACGTGCCTACCGGGGACTTACGTCCGCCGCTCGCCAATTCCGATGCGAGGGGCACTGTATTTGCACCCAAGTCACTGGCTTGCATCGAATCCATCCGTCAGGGAGAAACCATGAAGTACCGTAACCATCCGCTCCGATATGCCCTCGCCTGCCTCGGCGTCGCGTTTGCCGCGGCCTCCGCCTCCGCTCAGGGAAAGGTTGGCCCCGATCCCAAGGCGTACGACGAAGTCGTCACCAAGGCGGTCAAGTACCTGAAGAGTTCGCAGGAAAAGGACGGAGGCTGGAGCACCGCGCGAAGTCTGGGCATCACCGGCGTCGCCCTCACCGGAATGCTAAAGAGCGGCAAAGTAACCTCAGCCGATCCGGCCGCGGCGAAAGCCCTTCAATTCATTGAAGGCCTGGTCAACGCCGAGAAGAAGCACATCGCCGGCAAGGATCCCAAGGTGCAGCTACAAAACTACGTCACCAGCATCAACGTCCTCGCCCTGGTCGCCGCGGATCGCTCCGACAAATACAAGGCGATCATCGGCGACGCCTCCGACTTTCTCAAGAAGCTGCAATGGGACGACGGCGAAGGCAAGACCGAGGCGAGCGACTTCTTCGGCGGCGCCGGCTACGACAGCAAGTCCCGCCCGGACCTGTCCAATAGCCAATTCTTCCTCGACGCCCTCAAGGCCGCCGGCGTTCCCCCGAATGATCCCGCCTTCAAGAAAGCCCTCGTCTTCGTCAATCGCTGCCAAAACCTCAAAGGCGAATGGAACGATCAGCCCTGGGCCAAGAAGATCAACGACGGCTCCTTCATCTACACTCCCGCCACGGGCGGCGTCACCAAGGTCGTCGATAAGGCGCTCGAGGACGGCAGCTTGCCCGGCTACGGCAGCATGACCTACGCCGGCATCAAAAGCATGATTTATTGCGGCGTCACCAAGGACGATCCGCGCGTGAAGAAGGCGCTGGAGTGGATTCGCAACAACTACAGCGTCGAGAAGAACCCCGGCATGCCCGAGGCACGTTCTCAATGGGGCCTTTACTACTACTACAACACCATGGCCAAGTGTCTCGACGTCCTGGGCATGGATTACGTCGTCGACGCCAAGGGCGTCAAACACGATTGGCGCCGCGACATCACCGAAGCCCTGCGCAAACGCCAAAACGACGATGGCAGCTTTCGCAACGACGCCGCCAACTGGATGGAATCCGATCCCAACCTCGTCAGCGGTTACGCGTTGATGGCGCTGAGTTATTGTCGGCCGAAGTAGGGACGACAATAAAGCGACCCGCGCCGGGGATCTTGTGTTCCGGCGCGAGTCAAGGGGCGCTAAGCCGCAAGCGGCGGTTATCCCTTCGATTTGGCCGCCCGTTCGGGGCGCAGCGAACGCACTACGGCGCCGGCCTGCCACATCTCGCTGTCGGCGATTTCCTTCAATTCTTTTTCCAGTTGCTCGCGATAATCCGGCCGGCTGTTGGCGTCCAGCACCCGCTTGGTTTCTTCGCCGCTGGAGACGCTCTCGTAAAGCTTCTCGAAGATGGGTTTGGAGGCGTCGCGGAACTTCTTGAACCAGTCGAGCGCGCCGCGCTGAGCGGTTGTCGAGCAGTTGGCGTACATCCAATCCATGCCGTTCTCGGCGATGAGTGGATACAGGCTCTGCGTCGCTTCCTCGACGGTCTCGTTGAACGCTTCGCTGGGCGAATGGCCCTGCTCGCGCAGCACTTCGTATTGTGCCAACCACAGGCCATAGATCGCGCCCATCAGCACGCCGCGCTCACCGGTGAGGTCGGAGAAAACTTCCTTTTGAAACGTCGTCTCGAACAGGTAGCCCGAGCCGATGGCGATGCCCAGCGCGAGACAGCGATCGGTCGCCCGACCGGTGGCGTCCTGATGGATGGCATAGCTGGCGTTGATGCCTTTGCCTTCCAGAAAGAGACGGCGCACCGTGGTGCCCGATCCTTTGGGGGCGCAGAGGATGACGTCGATGTCCTTCGGCGGGACGACGGCGGTTTGATCGGCGTAAGCAATGGAAAAGCCGTGCGAGAAGTACAGAGCCTTGCCCTTGGTGAGACGGGGCTTGAGCTTGGGCCAATAGTCTTTTTGGCCGGCGTCGGAGAGGAGATACTGGATGATGGTGCCGCGCTGGGCGGCCTCGTCCGGGGAAAACAGAGTCTTGCCGGGCACCCAGCCGTCCTGCTGTGCGAGATCCCAGCCTCGGCCGGTGTCGCGGATGCCGATGATTACATTGAGGCCGTTGTCCTTCATGTTGAGCGATTGGCCACGCCCTTGAACGCCATAGCCCAAGACGGCGACGGTTTCGTTGCCCAGGATTGCCTTGATCCGCTCGGGCGGAAAATCGGCGCGTTCGACAACGGACTCGGCATTGGTTCCGATCTGAATCTTTCGCATGAGAGAAGCACCTAAGGAGTGGCCTACACAATGTCAAACGGAAATTGTAGGCGCGAAGCCGCGCGCCGCCAACTCTCGGCGCCTACAATAGGGTTTTCCGCCCCGGCCCGCGCCCCATATAACAATTCAGGCGAGCCGGGGGGCTTGCGCCCCGCCGCTGGTAATCGTGAAGGAGTCTTCGCCGTGCCCCGCTTCGTTTGTCTACTATTCGCGACGTTGTTCGTCTTTCCGGGCTGCGGTCCCGCCGACGATCCGAACATGAAAGAAAAAGGCGCGCTGGGACTCAAGTACCACGACGTCCAGGAAGGCAAGGGCGAAGAGGCCAAGCGCGGCGATCTCCTGGTCGTCCATTACACCGGCAGGCTGCGCAACGGCAAAGTCTTCGACTCCAGCCATAATCGCGGCGACCCGTTCATCTTTAAGCTCGGCGCCGGTGAGGTGATCCGCGGCTGGGACCAAGGCGTGGTCGGCATGAAGGTCGGCGGGATGCGCAAGCTCATTATCCCCTCGGAACTCGGCTACGGCGAACGCGCTCAGGGTGGAATCCCGGCCAACTCCGAACTCCGTTTCGAAATCGACCTCGTCGAAAACAAATCACTCGACTCGACGCCCAAGGAAGAAAAGAAGGACGATAAGGACAAGTAACAGGAGATTTCTCATGCGTTACGCGGCACTGGTTCTCGGTTTCCTCGCCTGGCCGCATTTTTTTTGGACTGCGGCGATTTATCGCCGCTTTCCGTTGGCCGTTATCGGTTCCTTGACGTTTTGCGCCAAAGGCCAAGACATCGAACCGTTCGTCCTTTTTGGGGACCGGTTGAATTAGAAGGTGGGCGCCGGGAAAAAGAAAAGCGGCGATAAATCGCCGCACTCCAAAATTACTTCTTGCCGATGCAATATAGGTAGTCGTTGGACCGTAAATACATGCGGCCTTCGCTGACGGCGGGGCTGGCGTTGAAGATGCTGCTGTCGCCCTCGAACTCCAGATGGCTTGTCTTGGCGATTTTGTCGCCGCTGGAGAGAACGTACATGCCGCTGAAGCGCGTCAGGGCATATACTTTGTCGCCGACAACCACGGGGGAGACGTATTCGCCACGGCCATCGTAAATGCGTTCCAGTTGCGTCGTCTTGCCGTCGGCGAGCGACAGACAAGTCGCGGTGCCGGCGATGAAGCAGAGGCGGTCGCCGATCAACACCGGCGAAGCGGTGCTGGTGCCGGCGCGGGCGTGCCAGAGAACGTGCGACTTGGTGACGTCGCCCTTGCCGCCCGTCTTGACGGCGAGGGCGGCCGCCGGCGTGGTGGGACCGCCGCCGCCGATGACATAGACGATGCCGTCGCGCGCCACCGGACTGGAACTCGTGTAACCGAATCCCGAGCTGCCGATGCCGTCGCAACGCCAAAGCTCTTTGCCTTTCTCCGGATCGTAGCCGACGACTTTGCCGGGCAGGCTGACGACCAACTCGTGCTTGCCGTCTTTGGTTTCCACGAGGAGCGGCGTCGACCAGTTGGTGGCGATGCCTTTGATGCGCCAAACTTCCGTGCCCTTTTTCTTGTCGAGCGCGACGATCGAATCGCTTTCGACGGCTGCGTTGACAATGACGAGATCCTTGAAGAGAACGGGGCTGGCGCCGGAGCCCCATTTGTCGATGCCGGCGCCGACGCTGGTCCGCCACAGTTCCTTACCCTCCATATCGAAGGCGACGACGCCGGATTTGCCGAAGAAGGCGTAGACCGATTGGCCGTCGGTGACGGGGGTGCTGGTGGCGTAGCCGTGCTCGCGCATGAAGCCGGACCAGGTCATCTCGGGGAGCTTGGGTTCAAGTTCCTTCTTCCAAACGACGTTGCCTTTTTCGCGGTCGAGGCAGACGACGAGGAGTCGCAGTTTTTTCTGATCGCCGCCGCTGTCGGCGCCTTTGCCGAAACCGCCTTTGCCGCCGAAGCCACCCTTTCCACCGAAGCCCCCCTTACCTCCGCCGCCCATGCCTTTGCTGAGCGTGGTGCCGTAGCCGTTGTAGGCGGTGACGAAGATGCGGTCGCCGTAGGTGATGGGGCTGGACGAGCCGAGGCCGGGCAGCTTCACCTTCCAGAGAATGTTGTCCTTGGAGATCTTCGCGGGCAAAGATTTTTCTTCGGAGACGCCATCTCCGTTGGACCCGCGAAAACCAGTCCAGTCCGACGCGACAAGCGGACTCGCGCAGGCGACCAAAAGCAGCGAGGCGGCCGACATCTTCATGACGTGCTCCTTTTTTCAAAGTCGGAAGATGGAGAGGGCATCGTTACTGTGCCGATTGGGCGATGAAAGGGCAATGAGAAAGCGGCGATGATTTGTTTTGCCGATTCTTCCGCCGCTTGCGGCTTAGCGTTCGCCTTGCCCGTTCAGAAATCGTGATCGAGGACACTGCTGGAGAGATGTCGCGCGCATAGAATAGGAGGGCGACGAAGAACAGTCGGACAGGCTGGAAGCCTGTCCTACGGGGCGATTGGATGTTTCGCGATTTGGTGAATCTGGCTCGGCGGTTTTTGCAGCGCATCGGCGAACCCTTTCGCGTCGCGCCGCCGCCGGAGCGTTTCGCGCCCGTCGAGACGATATCCGCGACGGGGAAGAAGCCGGTTCGAATTGAGCGCGTGGTGCTCACCGACGCGGTCGCGCGCACGCTCTTCGAGGATTTCGCCACGCACAAAAAGGGACGACGCGGCGAAGAGGAAATCGGTTGGGTCATCCTCGGCGTGCGCGACGGGGCCGACGGCATCGCGCTCGCGACTCTCCCGGCCGGCACGCAGCGCAGCGCCGGCGTCGCGCATGTCCGCTTCAACAGCCAAGCTCAGGCCCTCGCCAGCCGCATCGTAAGGCAATGGGACAAGCGCCTCGCCATCTTGGGCGTCGTACACACGCATCCGGGCAGCCTTCGCCATCCCAGCGGGGGCGACTATGAAGGCGACATCCTCTGGGTTCCGCAATTGCGCGGCGGCGAAGGAATCTTCGGCATCGGCACCGCGGACGTCGATGAGGAACGCACCTCCACCTCCTATGCTCGTCAGCCGGAATCGCATCGCAACGTGCTAGGCGAACTTTGTTTTTCCTGGTATGCTCTGGGGAAAGGAGACCGGCGCTACCGCAAGCTGCCCGTTCACTTCACCCTCGGACCCGATTTGGCTCGCCCCTTGCATCCGGTATGGAGCGTGCTCGAGGATCATGCCGAGGAACTAGAGCGGTTGTCTCGGCAACAGGCGCAGGCGTCCTTCGAGGTACTGACGCACGGCAAAAGTCATGTGCTCGTGTTGACGATTCCGCTCGCGGAACCGGAATGCAGCCTTAAAGTCTTGCTCGATGGCCGTCAAACACAGTATGTTGTTGAGCAGCGAGGCGCGCTCAGCACCGTGGATCCCGAAGAGTCAAGGATCGACAAAGCCGTCTACCTGATTCTCGCGGAGTTGTGCGGAACAACAGCGAAAAAGTCGATTGCCCGCAACCCAGGTAAGGAGAAGAGTCATGGATTTTCGACCCCTAGACGATAGCGAACGCAGCCGGCTCATCCAGGCCCTACGCGGCAACGCCGAGGACAACCTCACCATCCTGATGGATCGCAAGGACACCTCCTTCGTCGGCTCCACCAGCAACGAAGTCACCGACGACGAAGTGATTTCCGCGATCAAGTCTGTTCCTTGTCACTATTAAATCCAATGGGGCGGCGTGACAGGATGCGTGTCAGTTGTCAGTTGTCAGTTGCAAAAAAAAAGACTCCATCTCCGCATCAACTGACCACTGACAACCATCAATCACCAGTATCCCACTACCCACTAACGTCGCCTTCAAAAAATGGGATTATTCGATTCGGAATCCGGCAAGCGGCGGTTGTTGACGGTCGATTTGCCCGCGATTGAGCGGTATAACGACGGTCGGGATGCCGAGTATCAAATTCGGGCTGAGCGGAAGGGCAACTTCCTCATCCTGAAGCTGAAGCTCAAGCCGATGCATAATGTGTACGAGCTTGAGATTCGGCTACTGTCCAGCTATCCGATGGTGCCGCCGGAGACGCGGGTGCTGACGCCGCTGGAGCCATGCCCCCATCTGCTTGAAGGCCAAGTGCTGTGCATGTGGCGGCAAGGCAGCACGCGGCAGACGAGCCGTTGGGATCCCGCTCGCTATACGTCGGTCTTTGCCGTGCAGGCGGCGTGGCGCTGGCTTGCCTGTTACGAAGTTTGGCGCGACACCAACGAATGGCCCCTGCCCGAGGCGAAGTGACAACCTCAATCTGCCGCTTGCGGCTTAGCGTTCGCGTTTAGCGAGGCGAGATCGTTTATGACCCACATCCTCCAGGTCGGCGCCGGCAGCGGCGGCATGCCCGTTCTCGACATGCTCTGTCGCGATGAACGCATCCGCAAGCTCACCCTCATCGAGACCGACATCTACAAACCGCACAACGTCTATCGCCATCTCTTCCCAGCGTCCAGCGTCGGCAAGTCCAAGGCAGCGCTCGCCAAGCAATGGCTCTTGGAGCGCCGGCCCGATCTCGACATCACCCTGCTGGAAGTCGATCTGCTCGATCCGCTCGTCGCCGGCGCGATCGAGGAAGCGGCATCGGAAGCCGACCTGGGCATCTGCGCCGCCGACACCGAACACGCCAAGTATCACTTCGACGCGTTGATGCGCCGCCAGGGAAAACCTTGGACATTGGGCGAAGTGCTCTCCGGCGGCATCGGCGGTTTCGTCCACTGGTTCGTCCCCAACGGTCCCTGCTATGGCTGCGTCGCCAGCCACCTGAAGCGTTCCATCCAAGTCGACAAGCCGCCCACGCCCGACTATTCGCAGCCCGGCGGCGCGGTCCATGAAGTGACGATCCCCGCGAGCAAGGCGTCGGTCACGCTGATGGCCGCTCTGCACGCGCAGATCACTTTGCAACTCTTGGCGAATCCGGCGGGCTTCGATCCCGGCTTCACCAGCATGCTCCTCACGCTGGAACGCGTGCCCGGAGTTTTCGACGACCCGTACAAGCCTTTCAAATTCCGTATCCCAAGACTATCGACGTGTCTTATCTGCGGCACCCCTCCGTTGTCGATGGACGGCGATCTGGACGCGGAGCTTGAGAAGGCGCTGGGACGCTTGGGCAATGGCTGACAATTTCCCCTTGTTCCGTGGCAACCCCCAACCGCAAATGCAAGGATTGCGCTACCGATTCGAGAAAGCGGGCCTCCTTGTTGAGGACCAGCCTATTCCCTGGAACGCGGACGCGGTCCTGGTGGAAGCGGTCGTCTTTGTCCCGTCGGCCTTCGCGTCGCGCACCGCCAACGATTTCCCGCTGCAAATCGATGGAGGCCAGCCGCCCGTATTCCCTGAATCGATGGCTCCTTTGCCGCGCGGCGGGTTGCGTCTGGGCTATCGGCTTGGCGTGCCGCGCCAGACCGCGATGGTCGAACTTTTCTATCGGCATCGCTCCTTGGGCCAACTCGCCTTGCCCGTTTTTTCCCAGGCCGAGTTTGAGCGCCGCTTGCTCGTGGAAATGCCCACGGTCTCCGCATGCATCGGCTCGGCGACGGTGGCGTGTCGGGCGGTCGTCGGCAGCCAGTGCCAAGGGATGATCGCGACCGCGCTGGTCCGCTCGACGCACTTTAGCCTGCTCCCCTTGCTTGATCTCGGCATGAGCGTGCAGATTATCGGCCCACGCGGCGACGAGGCGGTGTACCCAATACATTTCTCCACGCAGCAGACGGCCGGCAAACAATTGTTGATCGCCGCCGCCTTGCCGCGCCTCAAACGAATCGGCGGTTGGAGCGTGAAATGGCGTTTAGGTGACCGTCCGGTAGCCGATCAATTCATCCGTTCCATCTCCAAGCCGATGTTCCTGCGCTCCCTACATGTGGCCGCGACCCGCTTTCTGGTGCAGTCGCAGGGAGTGCTGGCTTTCGCGCCGACGCTTCCCAAGCATGCGGCGGAGATCGAACGCGCCGGGCCGTGTTTTCTCGTCGAGAGTGAGATCCTGGGCGCCGCGGGTCTGGCGTCCCTGCGCGTCCTGGCCCAGGTGAACGATGCCGTCCAGCCGCCGCTTTTGGAGGACCGCGAATTCCTCATCTCCGACGGCCCCAATCCCATCATCCCCGGCACGCTCCAGGCCGAAGACCTCGACCAGATCGAGGCTTTCGAGTTGCATTCGCAGCGCGGCGTCATCGGCAGGCTGCCGCTGCGCATTCCCGTCGCCGCCATCACGAGCGAAGGCGGCTTCCAGGCGCCCGGCGACTTCACCTGGAGCGAAGCCGCCGAGGAAGAACTTTGGCAGAAGATCGCGACCCTGGGCGCGAAGAAGTGATGAAAGCCCGAGGATCCCGAAAGCCCAGGGACAGCCGTCCCTGAGCTTTCGTTAGCGCGCTGCCTGCGCGACGCCCGCCTCGCTCAATTCCAGGGGCCGTTCGTAGACATGCAGCGCCCAATGCCGGAATTGAGCCGCGCTATGGGAGGCGTTTTCGCTCGTTAGCCAGGATTGATACAACTCGATGAACGCCCGGTGTCTGCCCGTGCTCGCGCGCCACGGGAGATGTCCGCGCAACAAGCTGAGTTCATCGAGCGCCTCCTCGGGACTTCCGGACGGATCCAAGAGCAATACGCTCACGGCGGCGGCCGGACCCGAACGATCGATACCCGATTCGCAATGCATGAGGATCGGCCTCGCGGCTCGATCCAGGAGATTGACCAATTCGCGAAGTTCGTCTTTCGTCGGCGCGAAATTGGAATTGGCGCGGAAGTCGCGATGGGCCACGCCTGCTGCGTCCGCGGCGGCGCGTTCGTCGCGATACCATTGGAGGTCCGGATTGGGGCCGCGCAGGTTAATCACGGTGCGCAAGCCGTTGACGGAAATGCGCGCTTGCAGCGCCTCCGGCGACAATTGGCCGCTGCGATACACGCTGCCGGCCACGACGGTATGCCAATTCTCGCGCACCACCCGATACAGCAGAAAGCCCGCCACGCCGATCACGCACAACCAAACCAATCTACGACGAATCCCGCTCGCACGCGTCCCTGTATTCGCGGCATTCCCTTCTTCAAGCGGCGCGCCGGGTGTTTCCCGCATCCTACCCTCGTTGTTGTGAACTGCTGTTATCAAAAAAATCACGATGTCGCGCAATCCCCGTAATCGACCGTTTTCATCTTCATCGGCAAGATCGCGTCAAACTATGATGAAGAATGCGACAAATCTTGCCGCACTTGGGCAGCGGGTCTTCCCATATTGTCGTCCAACGACAGTTATTTGCGCCATCTTGCATCGGTCCTTACGCTCTTCGAGGTTTGCGACGTTCCGCCGATAAACTCCACGATGGCGCGTCCGACGGGATCGGATGGCTCTATCGCGAGGAAAATTACGGAGTTATGATTTCTCTTCTCAGCTTGCTGCAAGCGCGCCGCGCATCCTTTCGCAATCAATGCCTCGTGAAATTCCGTCGCCATCGCCGGCAGAGTGGGCAAGTCCCGCTCCGCCGAAACGAGCAGAAACGGCGGCAGCCCTTCACGGACGTGAAACAACGGCGAAGCGCTCCGACGTTGCTCCGCGTCAGCGCCGAACGCGGCGGCGAAAACATCGATCAACACCGGCATGCCCGGCCCAAGCGGCTGGATCAACCGCGCGCGTCCCTCCGCCCGAATGGGAAACGCTTGGTCGAGACGCACTGCGTCCTTGTCGACGCCGCCCAGACGCACATGCATCTTACCGTCGGGAATGCGATACACCCCGCTCACCGATACGACGCCCTTGATCCGCTCGACCGGCATGCCCTCGGCTTTCAAATAGCTCTCGTCCGTCGCCAAGAGTGATACCAGGTGGCCGCCCGCGGAATGCCCCACGAGATAAAGCTGATCCGGATTGCCGCCGTATTCGCCGATGCACCGCTGCGTCCAGGCGACGGCGCGTGCCACATCGCGGACGTGCTCGGGGTGTTGCACGGTCGGCGAAAGGCGGTAGTTGGGCATCACGACGCCGATGCCCTGGCTCGCGAGAAATTCGCCGACTGACGAATAAAGCCCGCAGCAACGATTGTCCCCCACCAGCCAGGCGCCGCCATGGACGAGGACGACGACCGGAAACGCCTTCTTGTCCTTGGGCAGAAAAAGATCCGCGCGATGGCGAAACGCGTCCGAATCGCTTCCCTTGCAATAGGCGACATCCTTGATTCGGATTACTTCGTTCGCCTCCCCGTGCCGAGGCGCCACGGGTCCCCAAAGCGGCAGGGACGTCACATGGCATCCCGCCATCACGACGAGGGCGGCGCCAACAAGCATAGAGCGCGTAGCGATGACGGTGGTTTTGCGGCAGCCGTGCATGGGCGACACCAAGGGCGTTACGCGACCGTTCCATCGTGAAGCCGGTCACGGGCAGTACAAGATATACGGCCAAGCCCTTTTTTTTCATAGGGGAACCCGTCCTTCGCGTGAAACCAGCCCACGCTCCGGGCGCTGACGCTTCCGGCTCGCCGCCGCATTCGCCGCGAACCATTCCGCTTGCCCCGCTCTCCCATCCTGACACGCCGTTCCCGTTGCAATTGACTGGTCTGCTTCAACCACTAGAATCCATAATTCAACGGGAATTCCCGCTTTGCGTTCTCTCACCGAGAGTGAAACACGCCGTGGCCGAACCGCACGAGAGCATTGAAGCCAGCCGCAGCGAGAAGCTGCATCGACTGGAGCAACTGGGCGTCGATCCCTGGGGAAGTCGTTTCGACGGCCATCAACCCATCGGCACCGTCCTGAAACTCCCCTCCGAACTTCCCGAAAACGAACGGCCCAAGGTCCGCGTCGCGGGCCGTATCGTCCTGCGCCGCGTTGGCGGCAAGATTCACTGGATCGATCTGTGGGATTGGACCACGCCTCTGCGCGACGGCGAACGCGGCAAGATCCAGGTCATGGTCGGCCAAAAGCAAGTCGGCGAACAAGGCTGGGCCGTCACCCAAAACCTCGACCTCGGCGATCTGGTCGGCATCGACGGCAGCTTCGGCAAGACGCGCACCGGCGAACCCACCATCTTCGCGGAAAAAATCACCTACCTCGGCAAGTCGCTCCAACCGCATCCGGACAAGCACGCCGGCATGCAGGACATCGAGTTCCGCCTCCGTCATCGCTATCTCGACCTGATCTATAACCCCGGCATGCTCGAACGCGCACTCAAGCGCGTCAAAATCATCCGCACGATCCGCTCTAACCTCGACGCCCAGGGTTATTGCGAAGTCGAAACGCCGACGCTCCACGCGATCGCCGGCGGCGCCGCCGCGCGACCGTTCACGACGCACCATAACGCCCTCGACATCGATCTCTTTCTCCGCATCGCCCTGGAACTTCACCTGAAGCGTTTGCTTGTCGGCGGCATCGAGAAAGTTTACGAGATCGGCCGGGTGTTTCGCAACGAGGGCATCAGCCCCAAGCACAATCCCGAATTCACCATGATGGAGTTGTATCAAGCCTACGGCGACTACAGCACCATGATGGAGCTGACCGAAAATCTCATCCTCGCCTGCATCGACGGCCTTGGCGGCGAGAAGAAGCTGCCCTACGGCGCGCGCACCATCGACTTCTCATCGCCCTGGCCTCGCAAAAAATACGCCGATCTCTTTCTCGAAGCGACCGGCGTCGACATGACGGATCACGCCGCCGTCGCCGAGTACGCCAAGAGCAAGGAATTTCCGACGGCGAACGTCGATCCGGAAGTGCTTGTTCACAAGCTCTTCGAGGTATTCGTCGAACCGCGCCTGGAAGCCTCCGACAAGCCGGTGTTCGTCTACGATTATCCGGCCGCGTTGTGTCCGCTCACCAAGCGCAAGAAAGACGACCCCAACATCGCCGAGCGGTTCGAGCTTTACGTTCTCGGCATGGAACTGGCGAACGCGTACACGGAACTGAACGACCCGGTGACGCAGGAAGAGACGTTCCGCCGCCAGTTGCACGGCTTGGCTGAGGAAGATTCGATGGCCAAGATGGACGACGACTTCGTCCGCGCCTTGCGTCACGGCATGCCCCCGGCCGGCGGCTTGGGCATCGGCATTGACCGCTTGATTATGCTGCTCACGAACTCGGAGACGATTCGAGACATCTTGCTGTTCCCGCTATTACGAAATCAGTGACGACTACCAGATCCGTCGCGCAAGCGACGGGATTGCCGGAAGGGAATCCGCGTATGTACAAATTCCTCCTCTGCTGGCGCTATCTCAAGACGCGCTATCTCGCGATGGCGTGCATCATCAGCGTCACCCTCGGCGTGGCGACGCTGATCGTCGTCAATTCCGTCATGAGCGGATTCTCGACCAAGCTGCGCGATCGCCTGCATGGACTGCTTTCCGATGTCGTCGTCGAATCCGACGGCATGGAAGGCTTCGGCGATCCCAAGGGCAAAATGGAAATGATCCGCAAGGATCCCTTCCTGGGCCCGCGCGTCGCGGCGATGACGCCGACGCTGGAAACCTTCGCCATGCTGCAATTCGGTCTGGGCGACGTCTATACCCGTCCTGTCAAAGTCATCGGCGTCGACCCCGTCGGCCGCAGCAATATCGGGGGATTCAAAGAGTTTCTGGTCAATCAGAAGGACAACGCCGTTCCCTCCCTGGACGTGCCCGCCCCCGTTCGCGAAGCGTATGCCAAGCAGATGCTGGCGGCCCGGCATCGGCAATGGCAGGAGACCATGCGCGACTTCGAGGAAATGCGAAAATTCGATCCCGATTTGTTGCCTCCGCCCATGCCCGCCGGCGGGGAAATCAGCGTCCCGCGCGGCGCCATCATCGGCAACCTGATCGCCTGCCGTCGCGTCAAGAATCCCGGCGAGAACGAAGAACGCGAAAAATACTTCGTGCATCCCGGGGACGCCGTGATTCTCACGACCGTGAGCGGCCAAAAGATGGCGCCGGTCTTCGATCGTTTCATCGTCGTCGACTACTTCAAGTCGGAGATGAGCGAATACGATCAGAACATCATTTTCGTGCCGCTGGATTACTTGCAACACCTGCGCGCCACGCCGGATCAAGTGACGAGCATCCAAATCAAGGTCAAGGATTACCGCGAGCTGCGCGAAGTGAAGAGCGCTTTGGTCGCGCTTTTCGAGCGGATCCCGCATGTGCGCGTCGCCACCTGGGAAGACAAACAGGGGCCATTGCTCGCCGCCATCTCCATCGAGAAGGGCATTCTCAATGTGCTCTTGTTCCTCATCGTTGCCGTCGCGGGGTTCGGCATCCTCGCCATCTTCAGCATGATCGTCGCCGAGAAGACGCGCGACATCGGCATCCTCAAAGCGCTGGGCGCCTCCAACATCGGCGTCATGAAAATCTTCCTCAGCTACGGCATGCTGCTCGGCCTGGTCGGCGCCGGCCTGGGAACCGTCATCGGCCTGGCGATCACCATCAACATCAACGAGGTCGAACAGTTCATCGCCCGCTTGACGGGGCAGCAGATCTTCGACCGCAGCGTCTATTACTTCAGCGAGATTCCGACCGATATTCAGTCGTCGATGATTTTTTACGTGAACCTGGGCGCGGTCGGCATCGCGGTTTTATTCAGCGTGTTGCCGGCTTTGCGCGCGGCTTGGCTGCACCCCGTCCGCGCCCTACGCTACGAAGGCTAAAGGCGAGCCGGGAGCGTCAGCGACCGGAGTGCGTGACCAAAGTGCGAAGCCAAAGTGTGAATCCCAACAAATTCGGACAGGCTGGAAGCCTGTCCTACGGAGAATCGGCATGAGGCATCCGCTCCTCAGCGTTGTCGGGTTGGAGAAGACCTATCGCAAGCATGCTGAAGAAATCAAAGTGCTGCGCGGCTTGGATCTCGACGTTGCCGAAGGCGAGTTCTTGAGCGTCGTCGGCGCCTCCGGCAGCGGCAAGAGCACGATGCTGCACCTCATGGGCACGCTCGACAAGCCCGACGACGGCGCCATCTACCTCGAAGGCCGCCGCATCGACACGTTGCCCACCGCCAAGCGCGACCAACTGCGCAACCAAACCTTCGGCTTCATCTTCCAGTTCTATCATCTGTTGCCGGAACTCTCGACGCTGGAAAACGTGCTCATGCCGCAGATGATCCGCCTCGGCCTGTTCTCCTGGTTGGCGGCCAAGCGCGGTCTGCGCAAACGGGCCATGCAGATGCTCGACCGCGTCGGCCTGTCGCATCGCCTCAAGCATCGCCCCAAGGAACTTTCCGGCGGCGAGATGCAACGCGCCGCCATCGCCCGCGCCCTCATCAATCAGCCGCGGATTCTGCTGGCCGACGAGCCGACCGGCAACCTCGACTCCGCCAACGGCGCCCACATCATGGGCCTGTTGCGCGATCTCAATCGCGACGACAACCTCACGATCGTCATGGTCACGCACAATCAGGAGTTGGCCCGCGCCAGCGACCGCAGCGTCCGCATGACCGACGGGAGGCTGGAAATCGAAAACCCCTTTCCCGCCTCGTACATGACCGAGACCCCGCTCGCGGTTTGACCTGTTAGCACGACGCGCAAGCGAGTGAATGTCACTCGCTTGCGCGTCGTGCTAACAAGTCGCGCTAACGTCGTCCAATATAATGTCGCAACACCCCCACGCAAAAAGCGTCAAGGAGCCGCGTCAATGGCCAGTCCCCGAATCTACATCAACGGCAAGTTCTTCAACAAGGAAGACGCCAAGGTCAGCGTCTACGACCATGGCTTCCTCTACGGGGACGGCGTCTTTGAAGGCATCCGCGTTTACGGCGGCAACGTATTTCGCTTAAAGCAGCATGTGGACCGCATCTTCGACAGCGCCCGCGCCATCCATCTTGAAATCCCCATGACCAAGGCGCAGTTCGCCGAAGCGATCCAGGCCGCCGTGCGTGAGAACAAAAAAATCGACGGCTACATCCGCCCCATCGTCTCGCGCGGCGCCGGCACGCTCGGCCTGGACCCGCGCAAGACCAGCGATCCGCAAGTCATCATTATCGTCGACGACATCGCGCTCTATCCCGCGGAACTTTACGAGAACGGCCTGGAGATCGTCACCGTCGCGACCATCCGCAACCACCCGGCCGCCCTCAATCCGCGCATCAAGTCGCTCAACTATCTCAACAACATCCTCGCCAAGATCGAAGGCATCCAGGCCGGCTGTCTCGAAGCCCTGATGCTCAATCACAAGGGCGAAATCGCCGAATGCACCGGCGACAACATCTTCCTCATCAAGAACGGCATCCTGAAGACGCCGTCCATCGACTCGGGCATTTTGGAGGGCATCACCCGCGAAGCCGTCCTTGAGCTCGCGCGCCAAGCCGACATCGACACCCGCGAACTCGGACTCACGCGCCATGACGTCTTCACGGCCGACGAAGTCTTCCTCACCGGCACCGCCGCGGAAGTCATCCCCGTCGTCAAATGCGACAGCCGCGTCATCGGCGACGGCACGCCGGGGCCCATCACGAAACAACTACGGGCGGCATATCAGAAGTTGACGCGTGAAGAGCGCCAATAATCTCTGGCGAGCCGGGCGGCGTCAGCCCCCGGAGTCCGCGCGGTCGACCTCACAGGGGGGAGTCCAGCCGCTGCACTTGCTGGGCCCCGTAGCACCGCCGCCCCTACTAGCTATTCCTGTCATTGCCCGACGGCATAAAATGAAGATATGAAAGCGAACATGTTATTGACTCACGAACAACAGCAGGCCATCGCCAGCGGCAAAGCGGTGGCCCTCATTGTCGGCGGCGCCGAGTGCGTTCTCTTGCGCCGAGACATCTATTTCCGCCTCGATCCGGATTATGACGCCGGGCCATGGACGCCGGAGGAAATCAACCTCTTGGCCGACGAGGCGGACGAGTTGATTTCCCAAAGAGAAGCCCATGAACCTTGTTAAGCGGCAGGGGTGGCCGGGGCTGAGGAAGACTCGGCGACATGGAAGCTTCCTTGGCCAAGCCCCGGCCTGCACCAGGCAGCAACGGGCGCTCCCGCCGGGGTTTCGCATCCATGCTCAACCCCGGCCACCCCTCGATTCGATCCCATGAAGCGCAAGGATACTGCCGTGAATCATATTGCCATCGACGCCCAGGACGAAGCCGTAAAGCGGTTCTTCCTCTCGTTGCCGGCTGAGCCAGAGGGGTCTGTCGTGGAGTTGAACGGCCAGGTCGTCGCTTGCCTGGTACCGCCCCCGAAGTCGATGAATGGCGCCACGGAAGCATGGAGCGACGCGAAGAACGAGCGCCGGTGCGCCCTGATCGATCGAGAGTTCGACGGGCCGCCGTTGACCCCAGCTGAGAAAGTTGAGTTGGCGGGTCTTCAAGAAGAGATGCTCCGGTATCGTCAACGCCTGGCGCCGCTACCCATAGAAGATGCGCGTCGGCTACACCAGGAATTGCTCGGCGTGGGAAAGAGGGACGCAATTAGTTGATTTCGCCTCTTTTTCTGTCTCTCGATGTGACACTAGACGTCGTCATCATCAACGTCGTAGTAGCCTTTTCTGAAAATCGTAACGCCTTCAATGGGTGTTCCGAAAAAGGATAAGCCCAAATCGTCGAATTCGTAACCAGGATCGATCTTGTTTGGCCGATGCCCGAGTTTCTTCATTTTCTCGACTACCTCTTTCATTCGACCGCCCACGATGGAAACACCGAATATCGTGGGCGACATTGGCTCGAAGGCTTCGATGCATTCGAGGCAGTCCTGATCGTCATAGTAAAGATGGAGGCCTAGCTTGTCGTATGAATCCGAATCGTTCTCCCCCTCATCCTTTTGGAAGACTGAAAAGTCCGAGCCGAGGGAAGCGCGAACTTGTTTTCGCTCCTGACCGAATCGTAGTTCCCCAAGTCCCTTGAACGGATGGATTTCCCAAACCATGTGCCACCTCACTTGCTCATGCTCAACTTCTAAACAGAAATGTCCGCATATTACACCGGCCGATAACATTCTCACTTCCCGCGCAGAAAGGGGGACACAATTCGTTGACTTCGCCCCCAAAGGGCAATCTACGCCGCCCAACTCCTTTGCCGGTTACTTGATATTCCACACATGCAACGCATACCCCTCCTTCTCGCCATAGTTGTTCTTGGCGAAGATGTTCACTGTTTGGTCCGGCTTCCAGTCGCCCATGAGGAATCGGTGCGAGACGATGCGGGAGCCGGGTTTCAGGGCGTCCTTGAGGACGGGCTCTAGTTTTACCATCAGCTCTTCGCTCAGGTAGAGCAGGACGACGCTCGCTTCGGAAAAGTCCTTGATGGTTTGGCAGTCCTGGGCGCGGAATTCGACTTTGTCGGCGACGCCTGCTTCGGCGGCGTTTTCCTGGCATTTCTTGACGAGATCCTCGTCGATGTCGATGCCCACGCCTTTCTTGGCGCCGAAATGCTTGACCGCGCGGATGACCATGCGTCCGTCGCCGCAGCCGATGTCATAGACGACGTCGCCTTTGCCGGCCTTGCCCAGCTTGCACATCTCGTCGACGACTTCCTCGGGCGTCGGGAAGAAAATCGGCTGCACCCTGTCACGGGCGTCGGCCATGACGAGATTCGCATCGCTGATCTTGCCCGTTACGATATCGACGCGCTTGCTGCGAATGATCTTCGTGTAGGTGTTGGGCCAAAACGTATACTCGACCACGACGCTGTCCTTGCCTTCCCACGGTTCGACTTTGAGGGAGCGCCAGGTTTTTCGCGGCTCGGAAAAATCTTTGCCGTCGATCTTGAGGAAGGAAACGCGGTCGGGAGCATGCTTGGGCGGATCGACGCTCTTGGGCAGGGTGAGCGTGAGATTGTCGTCCGGATTGGACTTCTTGTCGGTCCTGCCGCACGCGCCCACGACCAGAAAAGACGTCAAAAAGAGAAACGCACTCACGCGACGAATCATGATCGCTCCTGGATGGGGCCATGGGGGATGGTGCTTGCGGAGTCGGGCGAGGCAGGCCGATGCGGATCGCGCCCCGCCCAAAACGAACAGGGGACCCAGACGCCGTAGAAGGAGAGCATATAGAAACTGAACCAGCCCACTTCGAGCGTCAGGTAGATTCCGATATGGAAGAGGATGCCGAACAGGAGCGCGGGCGGCCTGGTCCAGCGCGACAGAACGAGCAGCGGAAAGAACACTTCCCACCAGACGGACGCGTAGGTCATGAACGCGGTCAGCCAGAGCGGCAGGGGAAGTTGGGCGTACGACCATCGGCTCATCGTTACGTAGTTGAGCACGTAATGGATCGACGTGCCGTCCCACCAGGTGCCCTGCAAGCGGAAGCCGTCTTCGATGGGGAACAGCGGCAACAGCACCTTGCACAAGCCGGTGGTGAGATAAATCATCGCCAGTTGGATCTGCAACACACGCACCAGCCAGGCGGTCGTGTGCGTCGGCAGCGGTTTGCCCTTCGTGCGGGCGCGCCAGGCGTCGACGGAGAGCGCCCAACCGCTCGGCCCGAGCATCAGGAGGAATAGCCCCATCTGCATCGCGTCGTCGCCGCCGTTCAAGATGTTGGGGTTGCGGTTGACGAAGCACATGGTCAGAAACCACAGAAGCACGTTCATGAGCCGGGTATGCCAGCCGATGGTGAAGAGCAGCGTGACGAGCACCCATAAGCCGAAGACGGGGTAGAGAATCGCGAGATTGCCGGTGTTGAAGAAGAGAATCGTCCAACGCCACATCCGCATCTGATAGGCGTCGAACAGCCCTTCGGGGGCGATGCCGGTGTCGCTATAGAAGTCGGCGAGATTGGGCAGCAACTGAAAGAGTTGATCGCTGAGAAGCGCGACGCCCAGGAGGATGCGCATGAGCGCCAAACGCTCGGCACGGAGCGGATAGTGCCAAAAACGCGTCCAGGGCGAATGCGATCGGGGCGTGCTCATGGCGTCTGGGGCGGCGGGAGCATCTTGCCGCTCTTGGTTGCCGCGTCGTATTTGAAGAACGTCGGCGAAACTTGATCGGCGGGCGGTCCGTTCTGGGCACGATAGAACGCGACGGGATCTTCGCCGGGCGGACAGTAGGCGTACCAAATCTGAAAGAGCTCAATCCGCGCAAGGGGAGAGTCGCCCTCACTGCGCGGGTGGCGATGGGCGAGCAAGTTGCAATAGCCCTCGCAGTCGACGACCCGGCCTTCGCCCTCGCGGATGTGCAGTTCGTAGTCGAGAATCTTTTCCTGAAACCAATGCGAGTAACAGGTCAAGTCTTCGGGGTCGGCCGTCTGACGCACGATCTTTTGCGAACCGTCGGCGTAAATCAGCCGACAGCGCGTGAGCCATTTCTTCTTGCTCACGTTGGGGGAAAACATCGGCCAATCTTGATTGATGCCCAGAATCGTCTCGACGAAGTCGAATCGGCTGCTCATCCAGGCGAGCGTGTATTTGGTCCAGTCCTTACCGGTCCGCAACTTGGGGCGCGTCTTGGGTGAAGGCCAGGGGCGCCAGTATTCCCATACCGAATCCGCCGAGGCCAACAAATCGTCGCGCAACGGATGCGGATTCGCTTCGCTGGCGCGACTCGCGAGATTGGCGATCTCTCTTTGGCTGGCCAGGCGCACCGGTCGGCGCTCCATCTCCAGTTCTTCCATCCAGTCGGTCCAGGGGAACAACGACATGTGGCTGCGAAAGACCATGTTGAAGACGAGAACGAAAAGAAAAATTCGCATGGGCCAACCGAAGCGCGGGTTGGCGGGCATCAAATCTTCCGGAGGCGCGGCGGCGGGTGGGTCGGACATTGGGGGTTGCTCGCTGGAAGCGCGCTCGGGATCGAAAACGCCTCAGGAATTATCGCGGCGCGATGCGCGTTGTGCAATACCCACGCTATTCATACGCGATGGCATCCGGGATGCGCTGCCTCACCGCGTAGAGCGCCGGTCCCAGCCCGGCGAGCGTCGCGGTCAGCATCGACCCCATGCCGATGAAGAGGGCTTGCTTCCAGGGAATGTACATGGGGAATAGGAAGCCGGATTCGTCGAGGATGATGACCCGCAGCACGTACCACTGCAAGGGGATGCCGATAAGGATGCCGATGGTCGTGCCGATGATGCCCATGAGGCAGGCCTCGCATAGTACCGAGCGGACGACTTGCCCGCGCGAGGCGCCGATCGCGCGCAACAGTCCCATCTCGCGCCGCCGTTGGAGCACGGAAATCAACAGCGAAGTGACGACGCCCAGCGCCGCCACCACCATGACGACGATCTGCTGTCCATAGGCGATGCCGTAGATTTGCCCGATCATGTGGTGGATGCGGCCTTGTAGTTCGGGGCGCGTGAGGATGTGCAGATCGTAAGCCGCCTTCAGTTCGTCGTTGATCTGCTTCTTGACGGCGAGACGGCGCGTTTCGACGTTGGCCGGCGTGTCGTTGACGTTCTTTAAGAAGACATCGAAAACGTCGACCTGCTCATCGTTCCAATGTTTGAGATAATCGTCTCGACTCATGATGAGGCTGCCATGGTTCCAGGTGTAGTCCTCGATGACCGCGACGATCTTGAGGTCCACGCCGCCGCGCTGTCCGGGCAGGGTGACGACGTCGCCCACGCGGTAGCCGAAGATGGCGGCGAAGTTCTTGGACGCGATGACGGCATTGGCGTTGTCGACCAGTAAATTGTAAAAACGCGCGTGGGTGCGTTCGGTTCGGCTGCGTTCGATTTCGCTGGCACGGCGTGCGTCCAGGGCGACGACGGCGATGCGCGTTTCCTGAAAAGGCACCTTGAGCATCCGCACGGGCAAGACGTCGGCGATTTCGTCGGAGAGGGTTTTCAGTCGCGGGCCAAGTCCAGGGTCCATCGGCCGGAGGGCGCCGCCGGCGCCGACGAGCCCGCCGGAGGTGACGATGATGTCCGCGGAAATGTATTCCTCGACCCAGTTATTGATGGCGGTTTGATTGCTGAGAATGACTCCCGCGGTCTGCACGACCAGGGCGACGCCGGCCGCCAGGGCGCCGATCACTAGCCCGGTGCGTCCCGGGGCGCGGACGAGATTGTCGGCGGCCAAGCGCCATTCGATGCCCAAAAAGCGGCGGACGATCGGCTGCAAGATGCGTGTGAAGCCCGCCGCGAGAAATGGGGCGGAGACGAGCGAACCGATCAGCATCAGGCTGACGCCGCCATAGGTTCCGAAGCGGCGCGGAAAGACGTCGCGAAGGAAAATGATCGTCAGGCCGAGCAGGATAAGAAAAACGCTGAGGGCGGCCTGCGCGAAGAGTTTTCGTGCCGAGGGCGCCTTGACCACGCGGCGCACGGCTTCGGCCGGCGTCTCCCGCGAAGCCGCGAACGCGGGAACCAGCGAAGCGAAGATCGCCGTCGCCATCCCGACGCCGACGGCGAGGAACAGCAAGTTGCGCGGCACCTCGACGGTTTGCGAATCGATGGAGTAAAAGATGTCCTGCAACATCTGCTGCATGGGGCCCAGTCCCAGGTGGGCCAAGCCGATGCCGAGCGGGATGCCCAACAAGGAGCCGGCCAATCCCAAGAGGGCCGCCTCCCCCGCGAAGAGACGCCACACCTGTCCGCGCGTCGCCCCCAGCGATAAAAGCACGCCGATCTCATGCCGACGTTCCGCGACGCTCACGGACAGCGAGTTGTAAACCAGGAACATGCCGACCACAAGCGCCGCGATGCCGCACAACGAAAACCCCGTTTGCATGCCGCGCATGACGGACTGGATCGATTCGTTTTGTTCCTGCGGCGTACGCACGATGCCGCGTCGAGCGACGATGGCTTCCACGTCCTCCCGCACCTTGATGATGTCCGCCTCCGGCGTCAGCACGATGTCGATACGCTGCACCTGGCCCGGTGGGTAATCCAAAATGGTGTTGGCGGCCCGCAAGTCGAGCACCATCACCGGGCCGGACAAGGGAGCGCTGTCTCCGGTCCCTTCCATGACGCCGACGGCCAAAACGGGATACACGTTCGTCGCCTTTTCCCCGATGCGGACGCGTGAACGATTGCGCACCTTGAGCAGCGATTTCGCGGCCGGGATGCCGTCCTTTTCGACGATGCCGAGATCTTGAGCGAGGAATCGTCCCAACACGACCGGATATTGCCCCAACCCGCGAAACAACAGGAATTGGAAGATGACCTGCGTCTGATCGGGCAGCAGTTTGATGGAGGTGGCAAACGTTTGCGTCTGCATGAACTCCGCTTCCATGTCCAGGCCAAGGACGAGAATCTCCCGCTCCTTGCCCTCGGCGTCCTTGAAGTCGGGAAGCGACACCTTGCCCGTAAGCAGAGGACGCGCCGACTGCACGCCGGGAACCTTCAAAAGTTCGCCCGCGATCTCGCCACTTAAGGGCAGGTCGTCGTTGCTGACGGTAAGGTCGGCGATGCCCGCGAGCGGGTTGGCGGCGGCAAGCGCGGCCAGCGACATCGTGCGATTGAGCGCCTGCGTCGCGATGAGCGTCGAAACGCCCAGCGCGATGCTCGCGACGATCAAGATGGCCCGAAACCACCGTTTGCTCAGGTAGCGCAGACTAAGGGTGCGAAACACCGAGAACATTGGCGTCCTTCTGTGGCACCGCTTCCTCGAAGTCGATGCGGCCATCGCGGATGTGGATTACGCGGTCGCCGTAGCTGGCGGCGACGGGATCGTGCGTCACCATGACGACGGAGCGCTTCCCCGGCTCCGGCAAGCTGCGGAGCAAACGGAGAATCTCGGCGCTGGTGGCCGTGTCGAGGTTGCCGGTCGGTTCATCGCAAAGCACGGCTTCCGGTTCGATGACGAGGGCGCGGGCGATGGCGACGCGCTGCATCTCGCCGCCGGACATTTCGTCGGGGAAATGCGTGGCGCGATCTTTGAGACCGACGCGATCCAGATGTTCCAGCGCCGGTCCCATCGCCTTGCCCCGGCTTTGTCCGGCGAGGAGCAAGGGCAGCGCGACGTTTTCGGCCGCGGTGAGAGTGGGCAAGAGATTGAAGAATTGGAAGATGAACCCGACGCGATTACGCCGCAGGGCCGAAAGCTCGCGATCCGCCATGGCGTGCAGCGGGCGACCCTGAAAGAAAACTTCGCCGGTCGTCGGCGTGTCCAGTGCCCCGAGAAGGTGCATCAAGGTTGACTTGCCCGACCCGCTCGGTCCCATGATGGACACGAACTCGCCGGCGTCGATCGTCAGGCTCACGCCATTAAGTGCGCGCACGACGCGCCGGCCTTGAGGGTAATGTTTCGTAACGTCCTTCGCTTCCATCATTGGCGGGGGCCTACATCTGGCAGGGGATGAACAAACGGCACGCGGGTGAGACTCTATTGATACCCCAAATAGGAAAGGGAGGTTTCTCCTCCCCTTGAAAAAACGAAATTCTTCGGCAATCGATCAGTCATTGTCACCGACGATGATGACTTCCGGATCGCGCGACTGCCCTTCCGCACTTTCTTTGCTCAGCCATTGAGCTCGTTCCTTCATCTGCTCTTCCAATTGTTTGCGAAATTGTTCCGGAACGGGACGTATGGTCCTATCCACAGTGCTGTTGGCATCATCAACAACGATAATCTCAATGCCTGAATTATTCGGTCCAAGAGGCAGCGGATTGGAATTATTCATCCTCGCTCACCCTCCTCAACAATCGCTTTCTCGCACACCCTCAATCCTACCGCATTGGGTCGCTTGTTCATAGTTGGGCATCCGATTTTTCGCACACCGCTCTGGAAATTGCCCGTGACAAGTCCGTGCAACTGCTAATGCGTTAGCTTTTTATATTTGATCCTGTGCGGTTGATCGGCCTCCGCGCCCAACCGTTGTTTGCGCATCGCTTCGTAGGACTGATAATTTCCTTCGCACCAGGTCGTTTTGCTGTCTCCCTCGAAGGCGAGGATGTGCGTGGCGATGCGGTCCAGGAACCAGCGATCGTGGCTGATGACCACGGCGCAGCCGCCGAAGTTGAGCAGGGCGTCTTCCAGGGCGCGGAGGGTGTCGACGTCGAGATCGTTGGTCGGCTCATCGAGCAGAAGCAGATTGCCGCCGCTGCGCAGCAACTTCGCCAGGTGGACGCGGTTGCGTTCTCCGCCGGAGAGTTCGGAAACCTTGCGCTGCTGGTCCGGCCCTTTGAAGTTGAACCAGGAAACATAGGCACGCGAGGCGACCTTCGACTTGCCCAGCATCAAGAATTCGGCGCCGTTGGTGATTTCCTCGAAGACCGTCTTAGTGCCGTCTAGCGCGTCGCGCGACTGGTCGACGTAAGCGGGTTGAACGGTCTCGCCGACGCGGAGCGTGCCTTCGTCGGGCTTTTCCATGCCCATAATCATCTTGAAGAGCGTCGTTTTGCCGGCGCCGTTGGGGCCGATGACGCCGACGATGCCGCCGCGCGGCAAGTCGAGGTTCATGTCGTCGACGAGTTCGATGTCGCCGAAACCCTTTTTGACGTTGTCGGCGCGGACGACGAGGTCGCCCAGGTGCGGGCCGGGGGGAATCTGCATGCGCAATTCGCCGGCCGAGTCATCGACCTCTTGCGAAGCCAGCTTTTCATAGGCCGCCAGACGCGCCTTGTTCTTGGCCACCCGGGCGCGCGGCGCCATGCGAGCCCATTCCAGTTCGCGCTCCAGGGCTTTTTTGCGCGAACTTTCCCGGCTCTCCTCTTTCTGAAGGCGGTCCTTCTTCTGTTCCAGCCAGCCGGTGTAGTTGCCTTTGAAGGGATGCCCCTCGCCGCGATCGAGTTCCAGGATCCACTGAGCGACGTTATCGAGGAAGTAGCGATCATGCGTGACCGCCACCACCGTGCCCGGATACTCCTGTAGAAATCGTTCCAGCCAGGCGACCGACTCGGCGTCCAGATGGTTCGTAGGCTCATCGAGCAGGAGCAGATCGGGCTTTTGCAGTAGTACTTTGCAGAGAGCCACGCGCCGCTTTTCGCCGCCGGAGAGCGTTTTCACGTCGGCGTCGCCGGGCGGCAGACGCATGGCGTCCATGGCGATTTCCAGTTGGCGATCCAGCTCCCAGCCGTTGACGGCGTCGATCTTTTCCTGGACGTTCCCCATCTCGTTGAGGAGCTTCTCCATGACGGCGGGAGTAATGTCTTCGCCGAGCTTGTTGCTGATTTCCTCGAAGCGGGCGAGCAAAGCGCGTGTGCCCGCGACGGCCTCCTCGACATTGCCCAGGACCGTTTTCGTCTCATCCAGCCGGGGTTCCTGCGGGACGAAGGCGCGGGTGAAGCCGTCTGTAAGTCGGCCGGTGCCGATGAAATCTTTTTCCTCGCCGGCCATGACGCGCAAAAGCGTGCTTTTTCCGGACCCGTTGCTGCCGATAACGCCGATCTTGGCACCGGGATAGAAGGAGAGCCAGATATTCTTGAGGACTTCGCGCTTTCCGTAAGCCTTTGTGAGTCCTTCGATTGTGAAAATATACTGTTCAGCCATGGATTGCAAAACCTTGAAAGGGATATGGGTACGAATTCATTTTAGGGAGTGGCCGCCGGAAACGGAACGGAAATCGCCGCTTGCGGCTTAGCGACAAGGGATTCGGTAAAAAAGTTGGTGCCACCGATCCTTTCTCTTGACAGAGGTGTTCAATCAGTTAGACTGTACTGAGACGCAATCTCAGCGAGAGGACATGGCTGAGTGAGGCGTTCCCACCCTCCCTGTGGTTCCCGACCATGAACTACTGCTCCACCGAACTCTGTTCCGACTGCCCGAATCGGGTTGTGTGCCGTTGCCTCAAAGTCACCGAAGGCGAAATCGTCGAGGCGATTGTGAATCACGACCTGGAAACGATCCGCGAACTCAAGCGCATGACCGGCGCCGGCGACGGTTGCACCTGTTGCCACGAGGAACTGGAGACGTATTTTGAACGCATCTCGTTGGCGGTCGCGTAAGGGTTTCGGTCGTACAATCCCTTAATGAAACCGCTCATTAATGAAACCGCTCATTATCGAAGGGCGTCTCGCCGACATTGACGGCGTGCGCCATGGTCAAATCCTGATCGAAAACGGCGTTATCCAGGCCGTCGGACCCCACCTCGGCAAACCCGATCACCTTTACCCCGAAGCCTGCCTGATTTTCGCCGGCATGGGCGACATCCACATTCATGCCCGCGAGGATGTCACCGGCAAGGACAATTACAAGGAAACTTTCGCCGACGCGTGTTCCGCCGCCCTTCATGGCGGGGTCATCCACGTCGCCGACATGCCGAACAACCCAGCCGCCCCCATCGACGACGGCAGCTATGCGGCGAAGGAAAAGCTGCTGCTTGGCCAAGATTTACCTGTTGTGTTCACGCTTTACGCCGGCATCGGTCCCGGAACGCGTCCCCTAAATCGCGACGTGCCTTACAAGGCGTACATGGGTCCAAGCGTCGGAGAATTGTTCTTTTCGACGCTGGAGGACTTGGACAAGACGCTGTCTCATTATCCGGGCCGCAATGTCAGCTTTCATTGCGAAGACCCGATCTTGCTCGAACAGCACCGCGGGGCGGCGACGCATGAGGCACGTCGGCCGGCCGAGTGCGAATTGAGCGCCACCCGCTTCGCCTTAGCGATGATCGAAAAGTACGGCTTGCGGGGGAAGCTCTGCCACTATTCGGTCGGCGAGGGCTTGCCGTTGATCCGCGCCGCCAAGGCACGCGGCCTGGCGGTGACGGCCGAGGTGACGCCGCACCACGTCTTCTTCGACACCGACATGCTCACGCCGGCCAACCGCCCCTGGATGCAAATGAACCCGCCCCTTCGCTCCCCGGCCGACCGCGAGGCGATGCTCGAAGCGTTGCGCGACGGCACTTGCGATTACCTCGCCACCGACCACGCCCCGCACACGCTCGCCGAGAAGGAAAAAGGCGTCTCCGGCCAACCGCACCTGGACACCTACGGCCCCTTCGCCGCCTGGCTACTTGTCGAGCAAGGTTTCACACCGGAGCGCGTCGCCGCCATCTGCTCCGCCAACCCCGGCACGTTCGTGAACCCGTATCAGCCGGACAAATTCGGCCGACTCCTGCCCGGCTACGTCGGTTCGCTCACGGTGCTCGATCTGAAGAAACCCGTCACGATTCGCCGCGAGGATCTGAAGACGAAATGCGGCTGGAGTCCTTTCGAGGGGATGACATTTCCGGGCAGCGTCGCGGCCGTGTTCGTGCGCGGCCAACGATTGGCGTAAACCCTGACATTGTGGTGCCGGTATTCTACCGGCACGAGAAGAATGCCCGCTCATCGACTTTCCATTGCCCCTTCGTAACACCACGCGAACAACATTTCCCACTCGACCCGCTGGATTTGCCTGCACAGCTCGTGCGCCGATGCCGTCTCGTCAGCGCTTGTTTCGCAAAGGTCCACAAAGGCGAACGGATCCCAGCGCGCTTGCTTCGTCAAGAACGCCCCCGCCGCCAGGTTCACTTCCCCGGCCAACCGCGCCGCTTCCTCACGCAAATCCGCAAAGATCGGATGCGTCCCCACCCGTCGAAACCAATACTTGCTATTGCCATAATCCGGCTCGCGCCGATGCATGATGGCGTGCCAATAGCTGCCTTCGACCGTGTGCAGTTCCTGGCTGATCGAATGCGATTCATCGAGAAAGTCGTAGGCGAGCCAAAGACCAGCCAGACAGCCCTGAGCCATGCGTTCATCGCGGAGGGCGTGCGGCGCGAAAGCGGTGGGCAGCGCCAGGGCCGCGAGCGCGGAGCGTTTGTCCGCGTGCGTGTGGCCGGGGCCCAGGGGTTGGAGCGGCATTTGGGCGATCAGAGGTTCAAGGGTAGGGGGAAAGCGAGTCATCGTTGAGATATTAGGGTGAGACGGTTTCGACTCGATGGACTCAGTTTCGACAGAACTCTTGCTGTTCATTCTTCGCACTCCCCTTCGCTTTCTCCGTTTTGCACTTTTTGGGGCATGCCAAAAAGCCCCTTGAAGTTATACCGCCATTGGAGTGCGAGGCTCATGCCAATGATCCCGTCGAGAGGACTCGCCAAGAACCGTTTCCATTCGTCTTCGTTCGGAGCGCGCGCACTGTCTTTTCGCGTTTCAATGATCCAGTTGTCGAGTGCGTCGATGACGCCGATCTTGAGGGGGTTGGTTTTGAGAACGCCCTTGATCGCGGCAAGTTCATCATCGGCAATGGGAATCTTGTCTTCTTTGATATTCTTGTTGTTTTTTACTTGGAAATCCCTTTCCGCAGCTTGGATTGACGCGGCCACGGCATTCTCGTCATCCAAGTGAGCAACCAATTTGAGCAGGCGGCTTGCACGCCAATCGGCTTGGTTGACATAAGCGAGAAAACGGACGAGTCTCTTCGTGCGTGAAATATCATCTTTGAGCATCCAGTCCCGGTGTCGGCGCGCGATTATGCAAAGATTCTTGTCCGCGACTTTTGTCTTTGTGAGATACCTGAAATCGATTATCTGCAATCTGAGCGGCGGGTTCTTTTTCGCTTCCTGGTAATCGGTGAGAAGGGCGAGAAGGTCGTGATCGCTTCCGAGCAGACGCTCGTATGCTGAGAAAAAAGGTTCGCTCGTGCAGCCGTTCTTCGACGGAGATTTTACGCCCAAGTCAAGATCGGGAAGATCGACGCCTTTCGCGGGATTGATCCGAAGAGGAGCCGCACCGGTCCCTTTCAGAATGTAGGTTTCGAGTACGCCCACCAGAATCATTTCGACAACGCTTCCGATGGTTTTTCCATCGAGATTGGGCAAGACATGATCTCGTTTGAGACCTTCATACCAATGAGGAAGTTGCTTGCCCCGACCAATTCGCCTCAGAACCCCCTCGATGCTCTTGACATTCTCGCCCCGCAATACGGCATTGACTTTTTTGATCGCAAGCTTCAGTTTCTGCTGAAGGATTGTTCTGGGTTTTTCTTTAGTGAGCATTGTCAAATAACCCGATTTGCCGATTTTCGCTGAGAAGTTCAGCAGCGGAAAGACCGGCTAATTCTATCCTCTCGATGACCCAGCGTGCCATTGGAGGGGGGACGGCGTTGCCGTAGAGCGCATACTGATCGTAAACGGAAACAGCCCTGCAATGGTCATCAGTAAAACCTTGGATACGCGCATATTCCACGTTTGTCAATCGCCGATAGCGATCGCCAATTCGGTAACGCTCATAGTGCCGGCTCGTCGTTGACGTAAGCGTGGGCGCAACGCCATTGACGCCAAAGATGGTATACCCCATTCTGGCGCCTCCGCCTTGGTTGCTCAGTATCTCCACACCTTGGATAAAGCGGTTTACGGGGGTGTTGGCAGGCAACCATTTCAAAGTCGCGTCGGTGAAGTCAAACTCGACAGGAACGGTGGACTGCAAAACAGTGCGTACGGGAACCACTGGACCCTTATTCGTTGAAAAAAGCTCCAAATCTCTCGCAAAGAACTTTCCCGAACGCGCCAGGCCCCAAGACGGGAATCGCCGTCCGTGTCTTTCGATCGGCCGCCAACTTGCGGCGTCCGTTAAGGAATCAAGTTGGTCATATGGCAATTCGCTCAGTTCTTCTCGGGTTGCGAGACGAATGCGCGTTTGGCCTTCGTCCGAAAGTCTTTTGTCCTCATTGATACCAACAATGAAGATTCGCTGCCGATTCTGTGGCAATCCAAGGTGCATGGCGTTGATCAACCGCCATTCGATGCGGTAATTCAGATCGGCAAGCGAAGACAAGATCGTGGCGAAGTGAAATCCCTCTTCCATTGTGAGTAGGCGTTTCACATTCTCCAGAATGAAGCAGTTAGGGCGATGGCTGCGGAGCGTGTTTACGATGACTTCAAACAACGTGCCCCGCGGATCTCGAATTCCCTTCTTCTTTCCGGCACTGCTAAATGGCTGACAAGGAAATCCAGCCGCGAGAATATCGTGGTTGGGAATTTCTCTATGGAGACGCCTAATGTCGCCTTCATGGATCTCGGCCTTGCCAAAACGGTCGCGATAAACCGAGCATGCCTTGGGACAGACATCGTTGGCCCAGACCGTCGCAATCGAACGCTGCTCCGCCGCAAGACGAAAACCGCCAATTCCCGCGAATAACTCCACCATCTCGTGTTTCATGGAGCCAACCCTGTCTTTACCAATTTTCGTTTGAGCTTTTCGGTTTTGCCGACATCGCATTCCCAAACGACCAGGCCGCGTGTTTCCTCGGCGGACCTGTTTCATCAGGGACGACCGAACGGCTTTCGTGAATCTGTCCATGATCCCCTGCCGATTTGAACATAAGTCCACTATAGTGCGCATTGGCGGTTGCGAAAAGGACTTTCGTTGTTACCCGTATCTTCCCCCACGTTCGCCCCTTTACCTCACTTTTTCTCTCCTGCCCTCGCCGATCAACGCCGATATTTGGTTAAGTTGACTTCGATTCCTACTCCATTGAAAGACACCATGGAACCCTTTTGGTGCATGATCGCGTTTTGGGTCGACGGGGTGGGCATCGGCCAGGCGCCGAGTTTTTTTCTGGGCAAGGATTACCTCAACAAGGTCAACGCCAAGCTGCACGGCCAGGTGCTCGACTTCACTGAGAACCACGGGCACGATCACCGCATCTGGTCGCCCTCTTTATGCAAGAAACGCGACCTCTACGTCTACCTGCCGCCCGGCTTCGATCCAGCCAAGCAATATCCCCTGACGATATTTCTCCACGGCGCGGGCCAGGATGAAATGTTCTTCCTGCAAGCTCAAGTGTTCAACATCGATCGCGCCATCGTCTCCGGCGATTTGCCGCCCGTTATCGTCGTCGCGCCGGACGGCAGTCTACGCGGCTATCCGTCGTATAAGGAACCCGCGACGTTCTGGGCGAATTCCCGCGCGGGACGTTTCGAAGATTATGTCATGGGCGACGTCTGGGACTTCATGATGTCCACCTTCCCCATCCGTCCGGAGCGGGAGTCGCATGCCATCGTCGGCGCCTCCATGGGCGGTTCCGCCGCCTTCGCCCTGGCGATCAAGCACCGCGATCGCATTAAGTCGGCCGTCGGCTTTCATCCGCTCCTTAACCTGCGCTATGTCGATTGCCACGACAAATACCGCTCGAAGTTTTGTCCGGATTGCTTCAACTTCCGCACCAAATGGCGCGGCTTGGAGGCGCTGGGCCGGCGCAAGCTCGTCGTCCTCCGTTTCAACAACCTCTTCGAGCCGATGTTCGGACGCGGCCAGAAAGCCATTGACGGCCTCAGCGATATCAATCCTTTGGAGTTAATGGAGCGAACCAATCTTAAGGACGGCGAACTGGACCTTTACGTCGCCTACGGCGGCAAGGACGAATTCAACGTCGCCGCCCAGGTTGACAGCTTCCTCTACTTCGCGCGGCGGCGCGGCATTCATGTCACCGTTGACTACGACCCCAACGGCCGACACGACCTCGCCACCGGGCAAAAGATGGTGCCCGCGGCATTCAATTGGATCGCCCAACGCGTGGTGGCGTATGACGTACGCAACCCGACGCGCGCCATCTTCACGAACATGCGCCGCGAGAAGAAGGAGTAATTCACTCTACCAGTGCATCGTCAACGTGAAATACTGAGGTTATGTCGTGGCCGGGGTCGGTACTCCGACCCCGGCGGTCGCTTTGGCAAACCTTGGTCGGTACTCCGACCCTGGCGGACGCCAAGGCAAACCTTGGTCGGGACTCCGACCCTGGCGGACGCCAAGGCAAACCGGGGTCGGAGTACCGACCCCGGCCACGCCGGCCACCCGTCGATTAGGCCGGGGCTTGGCTAATGGCACTACTCGGTTACCGAACGTTCGCCAGCCCCGGCCACCCGGTCCCCGGCCACGATTCTAGAAATCGCGCAGCGCCTGTTCGTATTCCTCCGGCGTGTTCACATTGCGCAATGAATCCAGGACGGGATCCACGTCCATCAACTCCTCCGCCGACACAGCGCGGGTGCGACATTCCTCCAGCAAGAGCATCACCTTGCGACGACCCGCGTCGATCAACCTCCGCGCTGTCGCCGACACGTCGACGCGCAGCACCGACGCCAGGGGATGATAACGCGCCTCCACAAACGGCACGGCGATGTCGTTCTCACCCAGCAATGTCGCCATGCGCACGATGAACGTCGGCTTCAGATAGGGCACGTCGCAGCTGGATACATACGCCGCATCGCACATCCCTGTCAGCGCCGCCAACCCCGCCTCGATACCCTGCAATGGTCCCTGTCCCGTTTCGCGGTCTCGAATCACGCGCACCGTCTCCGGCAACGGCGGAACCTCTTGGCCCAATCCCGCCACGACGACGATCGGCCCGACCGCTTCCTGAACCCGGCTCACAACCCAGGGCAGCATCAAATGCGGGCCGATCGGCAGCCAGGCTTTGGGCCGGCCCATCCGGCTGCTTTCTCCGCCGCAGAGTACGATGCCGCCCAGACGCATGGTCCTATCTCGCTTCTTCCACCAGCAACGCGTGCGCCGCCTCGGCGACCCAGCCGCTATGCCAATCATGTTTTCGCGCGGGCCCGTCGCGGTAGACGTGGGGAATCTTCAAGTCGTCGAGCAGCGCGTGCGCCTTCTCGTGCTGATCGCGGAAGCCTCCATGACCCAGGAGAATGAGGCGACGGTTTTCACGCAGCGCGGCGGCGTTCTTTTCAAGCAACTTCGTGATTTGATACTTCTCGAAGTTCGCCTGCGTGCCGAAAATCTCTCCCATGCCGAAACGGTCGGGCCGGGTCATGACGAGGGGCGCATCCCACGCCGCCGCCTTCGCGAAGGTGTCCGGATGCCGCAGCAGCAGGCTGTAAGCCCCCCAGCCGGACTTGCTGAATCCCAGCAACAAACGACCGGCCGCTCCGGGCAGCACGGGATACGTCTTCTCGATGAACGGCAACACCACCTTGAGGAAGTAGGCTTCCTGCCGTATCTCGGCTTTGGTCGCGTGATCGGCGAACCAGGGCAGATGGGAGAACGTCGGCGCGACGAAAATCGCCTGGTATTTGTTGTGCAGGCCCAGCTTTTTGACTTCGAGCAGGCCGTCGCCATAACGGGCCTCGCGGCCGGATTCCACGGGAAGAACGTAGACGACGGGATAGCGTTTGCCCTTTTCCATCTTGTCGGGCAAGAGGACGCGAATCTCGGTGGCGCCGGCTTGGTAGGGGGAGCGGACTGGGTGAACGAGGAAGCCGTTGGCGTCCTTGCTCGCGGCCGAGACGACGACGTCTGACGATTCCTTCGCAGCGCCGCCCAAGAGCAAAGCAGCTGCGGTCATGAGCAGTTTGGAGCAAATCATGAGGAAACCGCCTGAAAGTAGCCGCGATGGGGCGTGTGCCACGATGAGCAAACAAAAAAAAGCGGGACGAACACGTCCCGCCCGAAGGAGCCAAAAGATTGGCAAGAGCTTAGTCGCGACCCGAGCGCATGAGCAGCATCATGATGTAGTAAAGCAGCAAGGCGACGGAAGAGAACAACTCCAGCGACGCCGCCACATGTTGGTCGGTGCGGAAGTGATGGATCACGTTTGAGGTGTCGTAGAGGATGTATCCGCAAGCCAGGGTGATGGCCGCCAAAGAGAACCACATGCCGAGGTTCAAAGACGCGGGGAAGAACATCGCGATCACGATGACGCCGAGCATGAGGAAGCTGGCGATCGAGAGAATCGGGCCAAGGAAGGAGAAATCCTTGCGCGTGATGAACGCGGCCGCGGTCAAACCGCCGAACACGCAAGCGGTCAGGATGCCGGCAGAGGTCAGGATGCTGCGGTCGCGATAGTAGTAAAGCGCGATGAAGATCATCGGGACGAAAATCAACGCTTGAAATACTACATAAAGGCCCAAGCCCAGATACTGCTTGCCGCGTGATCCGCCGTTGTGAGCCCAGCTGCGGGCCACATAGCCGATGGCAATGAACGCGACCATGACGATCAAGTGGCTCATGGGGTTCATGAACCAACTCATCATGGAAACCTGGGCCTCCATGGGTGTCGCGGTGAAGAACAGGAAAAGAATGGCCACAAAGGCGCCGACCGCGCCGGCCAAGTGGAAATACGTCCGTTGAATGAACGCCGCGCGCTCGCTGCGCTCTGCTTGAATCGCGAGCGGCTGTTCCATCGCGTAATACATGGACCGGCTCCTTTTCGATAATGAAGGATTTCAGGGCGATTCACGCCCCGTTCTGATTTTACAGTATCGTCAGTATTCTATCCCGGCATTTCCCGCCACGCAAGACGATCAGGAAATTTTGAATTCCCGTAGGACAGGCGCGCTCCATCAACCCCAACGGGGTTGGTTCGCAAAGCCCAGGGTCGCGCAGCGCACCCTGGGGTAATGCCGCGTCGCCGAGAATCTACCCCGAAGGGGGTTGTATCGACGTGAACCAACCCCTTCGGGGTAGTTTCCGTGGGTTCCCTCGTCACCCAGGGTGCGCTAGCGCGACCCTGGGCTTTGCGACAAAACCCCTTCGGGGTAGGGGACGAGCATTCCAGCCGCAGGTAACACGAGCAAGTTCATCCGAAAGCGAATCCGACGAAATTCGCGCCAAAGCCAGAAGCGAGCAAGCTGGCGGCAGCTTGCTTTACGACGTTATTCGCCTTAACTTGGGGCGTCTTTCCCTGTTCCTTGCTTGCGGCGACCCACTTGGTCAAATTACAATACAGCGACGCCGTCTTTCGCATCCGTGCCCGGAGTGTCCATTATGATCCGTTCCGTGAATCCGATATTTCTCTCGCGCCTTGTGCTTGTCAGCTGCCTTGTCTTCCAGGCAGGGATAAGCCTGGCCCAAGATACACGTCTGCCCACGCTCGACGACGCCAAGACGCTCAAGTCCCGCTATGAAGCGGAACGCGATCTCATCCTGAAAGAAGGCATCGACAAACGCTATCTGCCCATCCTCGTTCAGAAAGCCGAGGAAATGGCGAAGAAGGCGCAAGTCGCTCTCGACGCCGGCCGGCTTCTCCAAGCCACCGAACTTTATCGCCAGGCCCGCTGGCAGCTGCCTTACCAATCCAAGAACGTCCCCGACAAACACGTCGCCCGCATCCTCGGCAACCTCCGACTACGACACGGCCAGGAAATCAACGACCTCGCCTTCAGCCCCGACGGCAAGCTGCTTGCCACCGCGTCCCGCGATCGCACCGTCAAAATCTGGGACTTGGAGAATGGCCACGAACTTCTCACCTACTCCGGCCACGCCGAAGCGATCCGCACGGTCGCCTTCAGTCCGGACGGCAAAACCATCGCTTCGGGCGGCGCGGAGAAAGACATCCGCCTCTGGGATCCGCGCACCGGCAAGGATGTGCGCACCTTCAAAGGGCAGGGCGTCTACGTCACCGGCCTCGTCTTTTCCAAGGACGGCAAACACCTCATCGCCAGCCAGGCGGGAGACACTACCGCGGGACTTCTGACCGTCTATGAAACGGCGACGGGCAACGTCAAACGCTCCATCAGCGATTTTCGCCTGCTCGTTTACAGCGTCGCCTTCAACTACGACGGCTCCATCCTCGGCGTCGGCGTCGGCGACGGCATGATGAAACTCTGGGAATACCCCAAGATGGTCGACAACCCGGCCCAGCCGGAATACTGGGCCCAGCAGGATCCTAACGGCGCGACCTATCAATTCCTGTTCAGCCCGGACAATCGCTTGATGACCCGCATCGGCTCCGACGGCATCAAGCTGTACAACATGGTGCTGCCCGGCACGCCGTTCGGCGTCACCACGCCGCGCAAGCACATCCTCGCTTTGCCATCGCCGCAACGCTTCACTTGCGCCGTTTTCAGCAAAGACAGCAAGTCGCTCTTCACCGGGGCGACCGATGGCATCATTCGCGTTTACGACGCGGAATCGGGCGAGCAAACCGCGACCTACAAGGGCCATAACGCTGAGATTCGCGGCCTGACATTCAATCCCGGCGGCACGCAGCTGGCGTCCGCCAGCGCCGATTACACCGTCCGCCTGTGGGACTTCGATATCGTTCTGCAATCGCGCGACTACACCGGCCACACCGGACCAGTCTGGACCGCCTACTTCAGCCCCGACGGCAAAAGCATTCTGACCGCCAGCGCCGACCACACCGCCCGCCTCGTTGAGGTCGGCACCGGCGAACTCATCCACACCTTCAAAGGTCACACCTCGCCTGTCACCTACGCGATCTTCAGCCCCGACGGCAAACTCATCGCCACCGCGGCCGGCGACAAGAAAGTCAAACTCTGGGATGCCGTCTCCGGCAATCTAATTAAAGATTTGACCGGGCATAGCGGCACGATCACCTGTATCGACTTCGCCGCCGACAACATTCATCTCGTATCGGGCAGCGCCGACAAGACCGTTCGCGTCTGGAACGTCGTAACGGGCAATGCGGAAACAGTCATCAAGGATAATGGCTCCGTCGTCACCGGCGTCGCGTTCAACCCCAAGGGCACGCAGATCGCCGTCGGCAACGTCGATCAGACCATCAAGCTTTACAACGCCGCCACGGGCGTTCTCGAACACAGTTGGAGTGCCCACGCCATCGCCGTCACGGGCGTCGCTTACAGCCCCAACGGCGCCTTGCTCGCCTCCTGCGGCGCGGACAATTTGGTCCGTGTGTGGGGCCTGGAGAAGCCGGGGGAAAACCCGCTTGTCCTCGCCGGGCATACCGGGCCGCTCAGTTCCGTCGCCTTCCGCAATGACAATCAGCATCTGGTTTCCAGCGGCGCCGACATGACCGTCAAACTCTGGAAGCTCGAAGGGACCAGTTTCAAGGAAGCGCAGACCTTTCGGGGCCATCGCGACTGGGTCTCCAATGTCAGCTTCAGTAAGGACGGCTACTTCGTGCTGTCGGCCGGCGTCGACAAACTCGTGAAAATCTGGGAGATCACGAGCCGGGAAATTCCGTTTCTCACCGAGCACACCGGCGCCGTCGACGCGGTCGCCGTCAGCCCGGACGGCAAGCTGCTCGCCAGCGGCGCCTCCGATAAGTCCATCAAGGTTTGGGACCGCGCCAACGGCGTCGAGCTACATACTTTGCGCGGCCACACCGAGGGCCTGCTCGCGCTTACCTTCCTCGCGGACAACAAGACGCTCGTCTCCAGCGGCGTCGATCGCAACATTCGGCTTTGGGACGTGACCACTGGCAAAGAGATCGCGCTCAACGCGGGCCAACAACACGCCTTCACCGGCCTCATCACGCCCAGCCCGTACTTGATCGCCCCCACCACCGGCGGCCGGCTTCAGGCCTGGCTGCCGCATGAACGCTATTCGACCTTTATCGGCTGGGATCCGGCCACGGGCAACGATCTTTTCGACTTCAACGACAACCGCAATATCTCTTCGGCCGCCTATAGCGCCAATGGCAAGTTCGCCGCCGCCGCCGCCCGCGACGGCAGCCTGCGCATCTTCGACCTGGACAAGAAGGGCGCCGCGATCGGCGCGGACTGGTCCCCATTCGAGAAAGGCGTCGCTGTCGGCGACATCGCCTTCACCCCGGACGGCGCCAGCCTCGTCGTCACCAGCGAAAAGGGCGAGGTCAAGCTCCTCCAAGTCGCCAAACGCGAAGTGACCCGCACCTTCAAAGCCCACCCCGGGCGCATTCGGGCTTGCCTGGTCAGCCCCGACGGCAAGAAACTCGCGACCGTCGGCGACGACAATATCGTCAAGCTTTGGGATTTGGAGGCGGGCACGGAATTGCGTACCTGGGACATGAGCGGCGCCGAACGCGGCGCCTTCCTCCACAGCCTCGCGTTCGCCCCCGATAGCCGTCAATTGATCACCGGCAACGCCAACACCACGGTCTTTGTGCTAGAATTGCCTTGATCGCGGAACCAATCGCCCCCGTCATCGCGTCGAAATGCCGGCCGCTCGCGTTTGGTGCAGACTCATGTTTCCGCACCAGGCGCGGGGACGCACCCACCCCCTTCGAGGATCCAATATGAAGCGTTTGATCCCATTTGCCTTGCTTGCTTTGTCCTTTGCCTTCCCGACCTTCGCGGGCGGCGACAAGGCCTCCGGCTCCAAGGAAGCCCTCCAGCAACTCCAGGAGTTCATCGGCGGTTGGAAAGGAAACGGCAGCTCCGAAAAGGACCGCTCCGCCATCTGGAAGGAAACCGTCAACTGGAGTTGGCGCTTCAAGGGCAAGGAAGTCTCCTTCTCCGTCGCAATGGACACCAGCAAACACTTCAAAAAGGGCGAGCTCAAGTTTCTGCCCGAGAAGGACGAATTCCGTCTGTCGCTGATCGACCTCAAGGGCAAGCCGCAAGTGTTCGAGGGCGAGCTCAAGCGCGGCTATTTGACGCTGGAGCGCACCGATGCGGACGCCAAGGAAGTTCAGCAAATCAAGATGAACACGGCGGGCGGCGGCCTTCGCCTCATCCTCACCTATTCAACGCGCGACATCGACCGCAAGTTCTACAACAAGCAGTTTCAAATCGCCTACACCAAGGAAGGCGAGAGCTTCGGCTCCTCCGGGGCCAAGAAGCCCGAATGCTGCGTTACGGGCGGCTTGGGGACCATGCCGGTGTCGTTCGATGGCGTGACCTACTACGTCTGCTGCTCCGGCTGCCGCGACGCCTTCAACGAAAACCCCGCCAAGATCGTCGCCGAATACAAGGTGCGCAAGAAAGCCGGCCGTTAGGTTTGTGGCACAGTTGTGGCCGGGGTCGGTACTCCGACCCTGGCGGTCGCCTACGTAAACCGGGGTCGGAGTACCGACCCCGGCCACGATTTTGTGGCACGGAACGGCGAAAGCCCGGGGACGGCCGTCCCTGGGCTTTCGCTAATGTCAGGTGTTACCGAGGCCGTTTGAACTCGAACTTGAAGCCGCCCTTGCCGTTGCCGCCATCGGGCCGGCCAAAGCTGGTATTGCCGCCGCCGGGAGGGGCGCCGAAACCGCCCTTGCCAAAGCCGGTATTGCCGCCGCCGAAGCCACCCGTTCTGCCCTCGCCACGGGAAGAACGATCATCGCTTCGCGCGGTCGTGGCGGCGGCGCCGCTTAACGTGGCTTCGCGCGCCACCGCCACCTGCCGGAGAACTTCCTCCGCGGTCATCAGGGCGTCGTCGTTATGGTCGTATTTGGCAAACTCGGCCAGGTCTTTATTCCCGGCCCGCCATTCATGGAGCGCGACCTGGCCGTCCATGTCTGTGTCCAATTCCTTAAACCAAGAGGGCAGCTCCTTGGGGAGATTTCCCGCCCGATATACGGTAGGACGAAGTTCCAGGTTCTCTTCTTCGATAATGCGGGTCACGACGCTCGATGAGGCGTCGTCGCGGCGACCGGACTGAAAACGATCCTGGAAATACTCGCGGTATTCGTTCATGCTGATGAGGCTGTCGCCGTTCTTGTCCCACTTGGCAAAATCTTTCCTGAGCGAATCGGGAGCTTCGTCGGTGTTCAGATAGTTGTCGTCATTGCGGTCGCGGCGTTTGAATTCCGATTCCGCCCACGCCATCAGCGCTTCGTTGCGATCCGCGCCGGCCGGCGGACCTCCGCCAGATCCCGATGGAGCGGGCGGTCCTTTGGAATCTCCGCCCGGCGCGGTCGGGGCGCGGAGCACTTCCTTTTCCATTTTCGTTTTCCAGAACGACTTGAATTGATCGCGCGTGATCTGCCCGTTGGCGATGCGCTGCTCCGTCGCATATTGCGTCAATTGGTCACGCATGCTGCGCGTGTCCGTCACCATGAAAAAGCCTCGTCCCTTGGAGAGGTAATCGAAGAGTTTGTCCGGATCGCCCATTATGCTGGAGCCGCTTCTTCCTCCGCTTGGAGGCCCCCCGCCAAAACCCCCCCGTTTCTGACTTTCCGCGGGCTGCGTGGCAATGAATAGAGACAGAGCCGAGAGCGAAATCATAGAAAACAACAGACGTGTACGCATGGCTAGCTCCTTGATGGGAAGAACTCCCACACCACTATAACCCCTTCCTCGTCGCCGTGTCACGAGAGAATTGACGGATTTCACTTTATCACGACTCGCATCTCAATGAAAATTAAACCTTTATGAATCTTGGCCGAACTGTGGTGCCGGTGTTCTACCGGCACGAGCAAGAGAACGAAGTCGGGTGTAAAGAAGACGTTTTTTTCGCGACGCACCGGTTCGTGCCGGTAGAATACCGGCACCACAGATCACCTTTTGCCGAGGAAACCTCATGCGAACCTTTCTGCCCTTGGCCCTTTTCCTTTGCCTTCCGCCCGCGACATTCGCTCAGCCGGGCGACCTGTTGCCGGACCGTCTCGCCGCCGTGTCCCAACCACCCAAGGAGCTTGCCAGCGACTTCGGCGCCTACAAATCGCCGCTCAAATTCGCCGACGGCAGCCCCGTCAAAACCTCGAAGGATTGGCTCAAACGCCGCGCCGAAATCCGCAAGACCTGGCACGACGCCATGGGCCCTTGGCCTCCGCTACTCGACAATCCCAAGATCGAATACCTGGAAAAGGAACGCCGCGGCAATGTCACCCAGCATCGCGTCCGCATTGAAGTCGCCCCCGGCCGCTTCACCGACGACGCCTATCTGCTCGTGCCCGACGGCGACGGTCCCTTTCCCGCAGTCGTGGTCGTCTTCTATGAAGCGAAAACCGGCGTCGGCCTGGGCAAGAACAAGCAACTCGACTACGCTTGGCAACTCGCCAAGAAAGGCTTCGTCGCCCTCTCTGTCGGCAGTCCGCCCGATAGCCATTACCCCAGCAAGGATAAATCGCAGCTGCAACCGCTCTCCTATCACGCCTATGTCGCGGCCAATCTCTACAACCTCTTGGCGAAACTGAAATACGTCGACCCCGCCCGCATCGGCATCGTCGGCCATTCCTACGGCGGCAAGTGGGCGCTGTTCGCCTCCTGCCTCTACGACCGCTTCGCCTGCGCCGTCTGGTCCGACCCCGGCATCGTCTTCGACGAAAAACGCGGCAACGTCAACTACTGGGAACCCTGGTATCTCGGCTTCGATAAGGACAACCCCCGTCCCAAACGCGGCATCCCCACCGACGCCAACCCCCGCACCGGCCCCTACAAGACGCTCTTTGAAAAGGGCCACGACCTGCACGAACTCCACGTCCTGATGGCCCCGCGCCCCTTCCTCGTCTCCGGCGGCTCCGAGGATCCGGCCTCGCGCTGGAAAGCCCTCAACCACTCGGTCGCCGTCAATCAACTATTGGGCCACACCGACCGCGTCGCCATGACCCTCCGCCCCATGCACACGCCGCGCGATGAGGATAATGAGGTTGTGGTGCTGTTTTTTGAGCATTGGTTGAAGGGGGAGAAATAAGAGCGAAGTTATCAGAGCAGGGAACTTTACGCGCCGACTACCAGAGGCGAGAAATTCCGTAGGCGTCAAAACTCAAGTCGGCGCCAACGATGTTCAAGCCATGCCGCTTAGCGTGTGTGACAATCATACGGTCAAAGGGATCCCGATGATTCGGCAACGGAAATCGCAATGTCTCGTATTCCGCGCAATCCTCAAACGAGATTGGCAAAACCAGCAGACCATAGCCAACGATCGCTCGAGTCATGAAAGGGACATACGAACTGCTGAGGGTGAGCTTCTTTAGCCCCAACTTGATGGCAATTTCCCATACGGATGCCATGCTCAGGAATAGCTCATTGGCCGGATCGACCAGCAATGCCGAGCCCGTCGCACTCATCTTCGAACTGCCGACCGAATGCCAAAGAAAGGTATGCGTGTCGAGCAGGAGTTTCATTCCATGTACTCCTTCATATCCTCCAGCGGTGCGTCAAAATCCGCGGCCATATAGGTCATCATTCCGGCACACAGGCCCGGGCCGGGACGAATCGTCTTTTCCGAAACGGGTTGCGATGGCACGTTTTTCGGCTCCGCTTTCCTTACATGCGCCAGCGGCGCACCGTGGTCAGTAATGGTGATTTCTTCTCCGGGCTTGAGCTGTCGAATGATCTCCGTCAGCTTAGCCTGGGCTAATTCGATGGTGAGGGTGGCCACTGGGAATTCTCCTGCTTATGACGGCGTAATCGTACAAAGTGCCGGCGAACTTGATCGAGTCACCGCTATTTCTTTGCGAGGTACTTCTGCACATCTTCCAAGACTTCGTCCCACCGCGAAACGATGCGGTCGATTTCGTCGTAGAGCCGTTTCGCGATTGGCCACAACTCGTCGTCTTCAAAGGCTTTCACTTGTCCAACCGTTCGACCGTCCTTGCGATTGAATTCGATGGAGATATTGTCAGGCTCAGCGACAGGAGTTACATAGCTCACTTTGACTTCCGCGTTTGGAAGAGGGAACGAATAAAAGGCGCCGAAAGGCCCATCATTCTCTTCCCAGGGTATCTTCCTTGCTATTGTCTTATCGAGGATGTCGCTGACGATTTTCGCGAGTTTGTCGTCGGGGATCATTGTTCACCCGTGCCTTTCCTAGAAAACACAACGACGGCGCAATACTCCACGGCGAGGCGTTCAGGCCAATTCCCAAGTCCAGCGCAAAGATTCCTTCGCGCAGCGGAGTCGCCCTTGCCTACGAAGCAGGTCCGCCGCCCAGCGGACCTCGAATTGCCAAACGTAACGAAAATCGTCCGCGCCTACGATCTGCACGGAATGGTTTTCCCAAACTTCTTTGCACATTTGCAAGATCGTTGCCTTGCCACCGAGGTGCCGGATGGCTTCCAGGGTCCATGTCGCCATGACTGTCCTATCGATGGCCTGAGACAAAACCTGTAGGCCATTCTTGAAATGGCCGTTCTCGGAAGGTTCCGAATCCGAAGGTGAATCTTCTGTGCGAAACAAGTCGTTGATGACCACGCCTACCGGGTCCGATGCCAACAATTTGCGCAGTGACTCGTCACCATCGACTTCGAGTTCCGTGTAGGTAATCTCGGTTCCGTCGCCGGGGCGTTCCTCCGCATCCTCGCAAAGAACCAGTTTGCGAATCCCCGCGAAGACAAGCATCGCGGCCTTGCCCTCCCAACGGAAGGAACCGCCCGCATTTCCTTCGGCCGAATGACCATGACGCTCCGCCTTCTCGAAGGCTTCCTCTTCAGAGGTGGCGTGAATCAAGACGATGTTTTCCCACACAGGGATACGGCGTGTTTCCCCTTCCGTGGTTTTGATGACCATGATTAAGTGTGCTGCGTACCAGTTCATTGGAGGTCACTTCGATTTCCTGAACAAACGGACGCCTGAAATGGATTCGGCGTCACGGTCACGCCACCCGCCTTCGATTACTTTGTTGCCAGGTATTTCTCGACGTCATCGAGGACTTCGTCCCAACGTGTGACGATCCGATCAACTTCTTCATACAAGCTCTTCGCGGTTGGCCACAAATCGTCGCCTTCATTAACTTGCAAGGATCCGACGGTTTTTCCGTCTTGGCGATTGAATAAAAACGAAACGAAGTCAGGTTCAGTTTCAGGCGAGGCGAAATATAACTTGATTTCCGCATTGGGAAGTAAGACGCGGTAATGATCTCTCCGAAATTCGTCTTCACGTTCTTCCCAAGGGATCTTGTTCGCCTTCGTTTTATCCAATAACTCGAAGATAATATTTTCTAGTTTTTCCCTTGGAATCATTCTTCACCTTTGCCTTCCCTTGAGAACAAGGTTACGCACGAATCGATTTTTGTTTGGAGTCGAACGACGAACTCGGCCCATTTGTTGCTTGCGAATCTCGCGCTCTTGTTTCGCGTCATCTTACCAAGGGTTGCGGACCATCTGCGAAGCGTATCGGCAAACTCCTGCCAAGCCGGATCCAGACTCGCGAGTTGACCGGCCTGGTCCGCCAAATCGTTTACCCGCATTCTTCCTTCTTGCCAAGAGCGATTCTCCACATGTATAGTCGCTTCGTTGATGAATCGTTGCGCATTGGAGGCGGCGTAGCGTTGAAATAAGTAATGACTCTCATTCAACGCCGTCTTTGAGGCCTCTTCGGCCGCCCTCGCTGCCGTTTTCGTTTTCCGAATCTGCGCAATGGCGTAATAAAGCCCGGCAATCGTCGACGCGAAACCCACTATGGTCAGTATGTCTCTCCAGAAATCATTCAGCAAGGCCGGGCTCCTTTCTGAATTCTAGCAACTCGACGTATTGTCATTCTTCAGCAAATCACAACGTCGGCCCAATGCTCCACGGCGCGAATTCCTCCTCCCCAACCCCCGCGATTTCGCTCTTCGTTTTCTTGCCGCTGGCGACCGCGAGGATCTCTTCAAAAATCTGTTTGCCGACAACCTCGACCGGGGTGCCTTCCAGGATGACGCCGGCGTTGATGTCCATGTCGTCGGTCATGTGGTTGTAGAGCGGGGAGTTGGTGGCGATCTTGATCGACGGGGCGGGTTTGCAGCCGAAGACGGAGCCTCGGCCCGTCGTGAAGACGCAGACGTTGGCGCCGCCGGCGACGATGCCGGTCATGCTGACGGGGTCGTAGCCCGGCGTGTCCATGACGACGAAGCCCTTGGCCCGGACGGGTTCGGCGTAGCGGACGACGTCGACCATGGCGGTGCTGCCGCCCTTGGCGATGGCGCCCAGGGACTTTTCATAGATCGTGGTCAGGCCGCCCTCTTTGTTGCCGGGCGAGGGGTTGTTGTTGATCTCCGTGCCGAAGATGCCGGTGTACCATTCCCACCATTTGATGCGTTCGACGAGCTTTTCGCCGACGGCGCGCGAGACGGCGCGGCGGGTGAGCAGATGTTCCGCGCCGTAAATCTCGGGCGTCTCGCCGATAATGCTCGTCGCTCCTTGAGCCACGAGAAGATCGCTGGTGACGCCGACGGCCGGATTCGCGGTGACGCCGCTGTTGCCGTCGGAGCCGCCGCAGTTCGTGCCGAGCATGATGTGTTTGGCGGGCAGCGTGACGCGGGTGATCTCGTTGACGCGCGGCAACAATTCCGCGACGGCGCGGACGCCGGCGTCCACCGTCTTGCCGATGCCGCCGCAATCCTGGATTGAGAGCACGAGCGGTTTTTTCTTCGAGCCGTTGAGCTGGATGAGGCCCTGGTTCTCGATGAGGTGGACGGCTTGCCCCGTTTCGCAACCTAAGCCGACGATGATGTAGGCGGCGACGTTGGGATGGCGCGCGAAGCCGGCGAGGGTGCGGTCCAGCTGTTCGTGGTCGTTGCCGCCGTATTGCATCGCGCAGCCGGCCTTGTGCGTGATGGAGATGACGCCGTCGACGTTGGGATATTGCTGGAGCAGATCGGTCTGATGAAAGCGCTGCGTGATGTATTTGCTGGTGTGGGCCGAGCAATTCACGGTGCTGATGACGGCGATGTAGTTGCGCGTGCCGTAGCGGAGATGCTCTTCGCGTTCGGGGCCGCGGTCGTATCCCTCGAAGGTGCGCGGCTCACCGGGCGTGGGCGGCGGGGGACAGTCGCGGCAGAAGGCGTAGTCGCGTTCGAAGGCGTCGGCGGCGACATTGTGAACGTGGACATGGCTGCCCGGCTCGATGTCCGTGCTGGCGAAACCGATGATTTGGCCGTATTTAAGAATCGCGTCCCCTTTGCGGATCGCTTGGAGGGCGAGCTTGTGGCCCATGCCGACGCGCTGGCGGACGCGCAGGAGGTTGCCGCCGCTCGTTTGCAACTCAGCTCCCTCCGGCAAAGTGCGAGCGGCCACGGCAATGTTGTCTTCCGGCCGAAGGTGGACCGCCACCTGAGCCAGGGGAGTTGCGGACATTGTTGGAGGGTCTCCAGTGGGGAATGAAATCGCGCGTCGTGTCCATCACAATAACGCGCCTGAGAGCAAACGCAAAGCGCCCAATGGCGCCGGTCGCGGGGGCGACGGCATCGCTTTCGCGCCGTTTCCTTCTGATCTCAGCTGCGCGAACAGGCGAGAAATGCCGATTTTTCCGCTATTTTTGATTGACAAGACCCTTCCGTGCTCCTACTCTGCCCACTGGCATGAAGTGTGAAGCTCCAGTCACATCCCGATAAACTTGAGAGGACCAACGCATGAAGAAGGTGACGACGACCAAGCCGGCCACCAAGCCGGCCACCAAGAGCGCCATGTTCCAGGCGCTCGCCGACGCGACCGAACTGACGCGCAAGCAGATCACCACTGTTTTCGATGAGATCAACGCGTACATCAAAGATCAGCTTGGCAAGAAGGGTCCGGGCGTCGTCACGGTGCCGGGCCTGCTCAAGATCAAGAAGGTGGATAAGCCCGCCACCAAGGAACGCCAGGGCCGCAACCCCCTCACCGGCCAGCCGATCACCATCAAGGCCAAGCCGAAGCGCACGGTGGTCAAGGCGTATGCGCTCAAGGCCCTCAAGGAAATGGTCCAATAGTCTCGCCGGTTTCCTGCCGCACACGGTTAGCACGACGCACAAGCAAGTGACGACACTCGCTTGCGCGTCGTGCTGACTTTACGCCGTCCCGCCCAGGCTGTATGCTGGGTTCCACGCCCAAACATAACCACTATTTCGTGAGGTTCGCACCATGATTCGTCGCTGCCTGATTGCCCTGTTCGCTTTGGGCTGGGCCGTCGCCTCTTCCCATGCCGGCGACAAACCGAAGCAAATTCGCGTCGTCATCATCGACGGCCAAAACAACCACGACTGGCGTACGACCACGCCGTTCATGAAAAAGGAACTGGAGAAATCCGGACATTTTAAGGTCGATGTCTCGACCAACCTGAACAAAGGCGACAAAAAAGGCGCGCCCGAGGGTTGGAAGAGCGTGCCGTTTCCTCCGGACCTTTCCAAGTACGACGTCGTCCTGAGCAATTACAACGGCGCCGGTTGGCCCAAGGAATTCAACACCGCCCTCGACGAGGCCCTTTCCAAGAACAGGATCGGCTTGGTCATCGTTCATGCCGCCAACAACGCCTTCGGCGGGTGGAACGAATACAACCTCATGATCGGCATGGGCTGGCGCGGCAACAAGGGCGGCGACCGCCTCAAATTCGACGACCAGGGCAAGCCCGTCACGGTCCCCTCGGGCACCGGCGACGGCTCGGGCCATCGTTACACCGGCCCGTTCAGCGTCGCCGTTCGCGACAAGGACCACCCCGTCACCAAGGGCATGCCCGCCGAGTGGATGCACAATCGCGATGAACTTTACGACAACATGCGCGGCCCCATCGCCAACGTCCACATCCTTGCGACCGCCTATTCCAAGGGCACGAAGGAGCATGAGCCGATGATCTGGACCGTCAAATACGGCAATGGCCGGGTCTTCCACACGCCGATGGGCCACGACGTCAACGCGATGCATTGCGTCGGCTTCGTTTCGACTCTGCTGCGCGGCACCGAATGGGCTGCCACCGGCCGCGTCACGATCCCCTTGCCCGCCGATTTCCCCAGCGCGGACAAGATTAGCTTGGTGCCCAAGAAGTAGTCGAACGCAAGACCCGACTCCACGCTAAGCCGCAAGCGGCGGGTCTACGATACGGTTGGGACGTGTTCCGCGCCGCCGGCGATGCGGACGAAGATATCGTGCAGGGTGGGATGGGCCACCTCGAAATGGGCGACGCGGCCTCGGTCCATCATCAGGCCCAGGAGGCGTTGCGTGTCCGTTTCGGGTTCCAGGCGGAGTTCCATGTATTGGCCGAAGTCGATGACTTTGACCACGCCGGGCAGCGCGTCGAGGGCGGCGCTGCTGTCCCAACGGACCTTGACGACGTCGGTGCCGAACTGGTTTTGAATCGACGAGAGAGTGCCGTCGAGCACCTTTTTGCCCTTGTAAATCATGAAAAGAAAATCGCACATCTTCTCCGCGACGGCCATGTCGTGCGTCGAGAAGATGACGGTCGCGCCTTGCTTCTTCAGCTCCAGGATTGCGTCGCGCAGCACTTCCATGTTGACGGGATCCAGGCCGCTGAAGGGTTCATCCAGGAGCACCAACTCTGGCTGGGCGACGACGGCGGAGATGAATTGCACCTTCTGCGCCATGCCCTTGGAGAGTGCTTCGACGCGTTTGTTGCCCCACTCGGACAGGCCCAGGCGGGTGAGCCAATGGTCGATGCGGGCGTCGCAGTCGCGGCAGCCTTTGAGAGAGCCGTAGAAGACGAGGATGTCGCGGACCTTCATGGTCTTATAGAGACCGCGTTCCTCGGGGAGATAGCCGACGCGGTCGTTGGCGGCGCCGTGGCGTTGCTCGCCCAGAACCGTGATCGTGCCTTCGTCCGGATGGAGGATGCGCATGATCATACGGAGCGTCGTCGTCTTGCCGGAGCCGTTGGGGCCGATGAAGCCGTAGATCGAGCCGGTCGGAACCTGAAGGCTCAGATCGTTGACGGCGACATGCTGATCGAAGCGTTTGACGACATGGTCGATGACGACGGCGTGGTCGGACATAGTGGATCGCTCCGTTATTCGGACGAGACATGCGGAAACACGCGTCCGGAATCCCAAACGCGGACGACGCCCTTGCCCGCGACGGCGAGGAATCGGCCGTCGGGGCTGAAGGCGACCTGACGCAGGCTGCCGCTGACGTCCTCCAGTTCCAGAATCTCCTGCCGGGCGACCACGTCCCAGAGGCGCACGGTTTTGTCTTGGCCGACGGTGGCGAGGCGTCGTCCCTGGGGATGAAAGGCGACGGAGAACAACTGCCCGGGCGAACCCTCGAAGACTTGGTCGCGCTGGTCGCCGCGCAGATCCCAAACCCGCAGCGTGTGATCGCTGCTGACGGAAGCGAGCGACCCGCCGTCGCCGCTGAAGGCGACGCCGTTGACCGACCCGTGATGCCCTTCGAGGATGGTCGCCTTGCCCGTCTTCCAATCCCAAACGCGCACGGTCTTATCATAGCTGCCGGAGGCTAAGCTTAGGCCGTCAGGACTGAACGCGATAGAGAGGATGCCGTTTGTATGCCCTTTCAGTTCGGTCACCAGTTCGCCGGTAAGAGGATCCCAGATGCGTACGGCGTCGTCAATGTCGCTCGCGCTGGCGAGATGTTTGCCGTCCTTGCTGAAGGCGAGGGTACGCAGGCGCGGCGAACGGCCCGTGATCACGGTGGGCATTTGCTCGGGATGCTCCAGGTTGTAGATGCGGATGAACTGATCCACGCAGCTAACGGCGAGCCGATTGCCATCGGGGGCAAAGGCGAGCGCGAGGACGGCGTTGCCGGCGCCGGGAAGCGTGACGGCCTTCGCGGAGGCATCTAGCGCCCAAAGTTTGATCGAACCGTCATTGTTGCCGGCCGCGAGGAAACGCCCCTTGGGGCTAATCGCAAGCGCCTCGATCTGGCCGGTCATCGGCAACACTCGGGTCTCCAGGCCCCCGGAGGTGTTGTGCAGCGTGATGCGGCCGCTATGTCCCGCGGAGGCGAGGCGATGTCCGTCGGGACTGAGCGCGATGGAATAGACCAGTTGGTTGTCGCCGCGAAAGGTGATCGCTTCGGAGGCGAGGGGCTGATCCCAGATGCGGAGGATGCCGTCGCTGCCTGCGGCCGCCAGCTTTCCGGAGGCGCCATAGGAAAGAGAGAGCACGCTGTCGGAAAGGCCGTTGCGGGCCAGGCGGGCCTTGCCGGCTTCGACATCCCAGAGCTTGATTTCGCCGGAGCGCGCGCCGCGGCCGCCGCCGGTCGCGAGAAACTTGCCCTGGGGGCTGAATGCCAGGCAATGGACCTCGCCACGATGACCGGTCAGGGTCTCCACTTCCTTCGCCTGGACTACGTCCCAAAGTTTGACCACGCCGTCGAAGCTGCCCGAGGCCAACAACGAACTCGTGGGAGAAAACGCGACGCTGGAGACTTCGCGAGTGTGGCCCTTGAGGAAAAGCGGCTTGACCTTTTCGCCGCGGCGCAGGGCGTCGAGATCCCACAGACCGATGCTGCCGCTGGAGCCGGCCGAGGCGAGCCAACGACCGTCGCTGGAAAAGCAAACCCCGTTGACATGGCCCGGACGGGCGTCGAGGAACCAACGCAGTTTCCCGGACTTTACATCCCAAACTTTGACGAGTCCGTCAAAACCACAAGAAGCGAGAAGATCCGCGGGACGGGCGTCGGTTCCGTTGTATGCCAACGCGGAGATTTTGTTCGCATGGCCCGGCAATGCGGCGACAAGCGCTCCCGTGGTCGGATCCCAGATCTTAATGGCGTGCGGTTTCTTGGGTTCGCCGCCGGCGGAGGCGATTTGCTTGCCGTCGGGCCGGTAGGCGACGGCGGTGGCCGAGCCGGCATGGGCGAAAAACGCGTAGCGTCCGCCGCAGCGCCCCTTGAGAAAGAACCACTCCCAATCGCGCAAGTCGGAGAGATTGGACTTTGGTTCCGCCCAGGTGTTGAGCAGATGTTCCGCGCGGTCCCAGTCGGCGTTCTCCAGAGATTGCTGGGCCCGGCGCATGTGCGCGTGATAAAGAAGATACGCCATCGTCTTTTCGCGCAGCTGCGCTTTCGCCCGCGCGTCCTCGGCCTGAGCGCGCAGCTCGCGTTCCTGGCGGGCGTTCTGATGCTGGAACAAGATGAAGCCGGCGACCGCAGCCAACGACATGCCCAGGAGCGCGGCCTGCCAGGGCTTGCGCCGGCACCACTTGACCGCCCGCCCGACGACGCTGACCCGCCGTGCCGCAATCGGCTCGCCGTCCAAATAACGGCGCAGATCGTCGGCGAGCGCCTCGGCGGTCGGGTAACGGCGTTTGGCGTCTTTCTCCAGGCATTTGAGGCAAATCGTCTCCAGGTCGCGATCCACCGAGGGAACCAGCAGCCGCGGCGCGATCGGCTCCTGGTTGGCGACCAGGGCTAATGTCGCCAGCGCGGTCTCGCCGCGAAAGGGAGGCCGACCGGTGAGCAACTCGTAGAGAATCGCTCCGAGACTGTAGATGTCGCCGGCAGGCGCGATGTCCTTGCGGCCCTGCGCCTGCTCCGGACTCATGTAGCTGGGCGTGCCGAGCACGGCGCCGGTGCGCGTTTGTCCCGAATCGGTGGAGAGCACCTTGGCCAATCCGAAGTCGGTGACCTTGGGGTGGTCGGCTTCATCCAGGAGCACATTGGCCGGCTTGAGATCCCTGTGCAGAATGCCGCGTTCGTGGGCGAAATGCACGGCCCGCGCCGTGGGCTCCAGATACGTCGCGGCCTTGCGCCCCGCTACGGGTCCATTCGCAATCGTCAACGCCAGGCTGCTGCCGCTGATATACTCCATGCTGAAGTAGGGTTGGTTGTCGTGGCATCCCACTTCATAGACCGCGACGATGCCCGGATGTTGCAAACCCGCGGCGGCGGCGGCTTCCATCTCGAAGCGCTGCAGATCGTCCGGTCGAGCCAGCGACCCGCCCAGGATCATCTTCACCGCGACGGTTCGCCCCAGCTTGATTTGTCGCGCCTTATAGACGACGCCCATCCCGCCCCGACCGACTTCCACGATCAACTCATAGTCCGCCAATCGCGACAGCGGCGCCGGGCCCGACACCGACGCGCGGCCCGTGCCGTCGAGAGTAAGTTCCTCAACGGGGACGATGGCCGGCGGACGTTCCTCAAAGATCGTCCGCTGTTCTTCGGCGGGGCGGTCGTCCTTTGGTTCGCTCATGCCATCACGCGAGCTGATATCGAAAGGGTATCCACCCAGTGTCTTGATGATCGAAATGGAAGGACTGGGGATGCAGCAACTCGGCCAGGATCTCCAGCGACTCGACCAAACGCGGGCCGGGCCGATTGAAGTATTGATTGCCGTCGACGACGAAGACGCGGTTTTCACGCACCGACCGCAGGCGCTGCCAATCCGGGTGCGTCGACAGCGCCGCCAACTCACGCCGGGTACGGGCCAGGTCGAAGCCGCAGGGCATGGCGATGAGGATGTCCGGATCCTTTTCGAGCAGCGCTTCCCAGGTCATCCAGGGCGAATGTTTGCCGGCCTCGCCGAACAGATTGACGCCGCCCGCGAGTTCGACCAGTTCCGGAACCCAGTTGCCCGCGGCCATCAGCGGGTCGGTCCATTCGAGGCAGGCGACCGTCGGACGCTCAAGCCCTTGCGCTTGAACCGCGATCTTCTCGATGCGATGTTTCAATTTCGCGATCAAAACTTGGCCGCGTTCTTCGCAGCCCAAAGCAGTTGCCACGCGCTCGACGTCGCGCCACACATCGTCCAAGCTGTTGGGTTCCAGAGAGACGATTTGAGGGCGATTTTCGAGCCAGGTGTAGAGGGCGGCTTCGACATCCTTACGGCTCACCGCGCAGACTTCGCACTGGATCTGCGTGAGAATCACGTCCGGTTTGACGTCGCGCAGAACCTGCTCATGTACACGATAGACCGAGACTGCGTTTTTCAGGGACGATTTGACCTGCTCGTCGATGTCGCGGCTGGAGCCGTTGACGTCGATGCGCGGTTCGGTGCAGACGGGGAGTTGGAGCACGGAAGGCGGATAGTCGCATTCATGCGAACGGCCGACGAGATGCTCCTCCATGCCCAAGGCAGCGACGATTTCCGTCGCGCTGGCGATGAGAGAAACCACGCGCGGCATGCGAAATCCCCCTGTAGGACAGGCATCCTGCCTGTCCGATTTGACGACGTTATTGGAAAGACAGGCAGGATGCCTGTCCTACGAAGCCGCTTCTTCTTGCTTTTTGCGGTTGGTCCAGTTGTATTTCTTCTGGAACTTCTCGACGCGGCCGGTGGCGTCCACGAACTTCATCTTGCCGGTGTAGAAGGGATGGCAAGCGGAGCAGATTTCGACCAGGATGTTTTTGCGGGTGCTGCGCGTGACGAACTTGTTGCCGCAGCCGCAGGAAACCGTTGTTTCCTCGTATTTGGGATGGATATCTTTTTTCATGAGGATCCTCACAATTCTGGACCGGATTTTGCCGGCCCGGTTTGAAATCACATGCCTTCGATGCGGAGTTCGACCTCCGCGGGGAAAGCGCCCACAAGCCGTGTATCCTATCGAAAAACGGCGGGGCAACAAGGGCAGTCGGCCGGCTGTCCATGAGGACATGAGGATGACGGACACACAAGCCCTGCACCACTCGCGAGAGGGGAACCAGACAAGGCTACATCCTGCATGCTTTTGCCGTTATATGAACGGACCCGCCTTGTCTGGTTCCCCTCTCACATGGTGCAGCGAATTTTGGTTGTGTTGAACGTTGTTGTCTCATTTTGTTGGGCGCCATGTTTTCGGAGATGCCGTGGGATGCGAAAAAAACGCGCTTAACCCCTCCGAAAGCATGCCGCATTTGCGATGTCACCCCGCCGCATGCGTTGTCACAGGCGAGTTACTCCGATATACATTAATAGCCGTTAATGATTGTCTGACTTCCAGCGTAAAGGAATACGTAATGAAGCTCGTCATCGCAACGATCCAGTTCGCCCGCCGAAGTACTCAATCGACGCCAGGATTCCATACGAAAATAACCCTAATGAGCATGCGTGCCGCCTTTGGGTTGCCCACATGCCATCCTCGTGACTCCCAGGGCGATGCAGACCCCCTTGATGTGACGCATCCGCACGGGAAAAAATTGTGCCGATTTCCCGACTGCGAAAACATCGCCGAGTTCAAAGGGATCGTCGAAAAAAGGCGTAAATATCGCCGTTTTTGCTCACGGCGCAGGGGGGGAGGGGGGCCACTGACAACTGATAACTGACAACTGATCACTAAAAAAGAGATTTGAGTAGCCTAGAAGAACGGGATGGGTATAGGCTGGCTCACCCACCACTCGGGAATGGCCGGGTGTTGAGTCAATTCACCAAGTGGCGACAGCAATTGCATTCGAAACTCCGGGGCCGAACGACTGAGCTCAGCCGCCGCCCCAGCGACAAACCGAGACACAATATTAACTGGAACCGGCGGTCGGCAGCAGCAACTGGTTCACTTTCCTTGCGGCATCCTGCCGCCCCACTGTGCCAGGAACTTAGCATCAGCGAATGCCTATGCTTCACTGTGGCGTCTGGCGTTGATGCCCGTTGTGTTTCTGGTGCAGCGAGCCTTTGCGCTCGGCCCGTTGGTTCGACTGGGCGGGGAGCGTTTTCGGCCTACTCGTTTGGCGACCCGCGCCGTTCGGCTTCGTGCCGACCGCGCGGGATCCCGTTGGATCGGCTGATATCTTTTGCCGACTCCCCCGTTGGACGCCTCATTCGCCCATTTATTATGAGGGTCTCCGATGGTCGTTCGCAACCACAAACCCCCCAAGCGCGCCAAGTCGCGTCTCGAGGCACTGCGTCATGAGGCCGCCGCCCCGGTATAACGTGATGCGTTTGGGCCTGCCGTATATGCGGCAGCAGGAGGCGGCCTATGCCGAAGAAGTGCGCGATCGCCTGGAGAAGCAGTTGCACCGCCGCGCTAAAGAATTGGGATATGAATTGGTGAAACCGACGCCGGCCGCGCCAGAGCCCGCGCCGACGGAGCAGGCGACGAGCGCGCCACCCAGCATCGCCTGACCGAGCCAACCGCCCCCGCGCAGAAAAACCGAAAGAGCAAGAGAGGAGCACCGACTTTTTAAATATCTCACCACGAGATAGCGAAGAAGCTGCGCGCCGACTCGCGCGCAGCCCGCATTCAATCACCTCGCCGGATCATCTTCGCTATGGGAAGTTCCTGGAACGGCCGGTCGCCTCGAACGGGCTCGTCAGATGATCGCCGCGACCTCGTCAAGCCGCACCACTCGCGGAGCGGCTTCACCATCGGCGATGAATGAAACGACTACCGCGTTCTGGCTCCCGTACTGGAACGAGAACGGCACCCCGTTGAACGTGGTCCCGTCTTTCAGGGTGACGCGCGACGGCTGTAGAATGCCAGGCCCGCGGTTCATAAGCCGGAGGATCTCCCGGCCGACATCTTCGGGGGTCATCGGATTCGCCTGAGTGAACGTGAAGACATGGGATGAGTAGATATAGATCTGTTCGACGGCCATCGAACCCAGTGTCTTGCCCCCATATCGCGTGGCCAATCGGCCCGGATGACGGGCCATGATCGCCAGGACATCCTTGGCGATGGGGTTACTCGGGCTGACGACTTTGATCTCGGAGCTGGCAACCCAGGTATCACCCAGCTTCCGCAACGACGCATGAACGGCGCGGTATGCGGCGGCCGGCCCATCGCGATCAACGATGTCGGTAGCGACGTACAGAAACCACAGCCCTTCCTCAGCCGTCTTGACCCAGAAGGCGGCATGAACGGGGGTGCCGTCAGCTGCGAACCGCTCGACGAACCGACGACCGTCATCGATCTGGTTCTCTACCAACGTGCTTTGATCCACGGCAACACTCCCTTCTCGATCGCGTCGTAAAGGTCTTGGGCGTCCTTCTCCTGCTTGCCAATCGCGTAGCGGGTTTGCTCGCTCCAGTCCTTTACGATGTCCCATTGAGGACTGACTGCCGCATCCTTGTCCATCTCGTCATCCAGCCCGGCCAGTTTCCGGAGCAGCGTGAGTTCATGCTTGTAAAAATTCTCTGCGAGCTTCTTGTCCGGGAAACTATCTGATTTTATCAACTGAGCGATGATCCGGATTTTGAGCGCGAACTCAACTGAATAGCCGGCGGATAAGAAAAGGTGACAGCCACCTATTTCAATCGCAACTCGGTTTCTTCGGGCGGCCACGCGGGCGGAGCGTCGATTCAAGTTCCAATTGTTTGGCGGTCGTCGCCGCCCACGCTTCGTAGC
>Ga0163144_10000599_pt1 | contig 84156 bp, 77 predicted proteins | sample OliLak19BULKMAT1_FD_123175 | JGI IMG/M metagenome (GOLD analysis project Ga0163144, IMG submission 123175) | Freshwater microbial mat bacterial communities from Lake Vanda, McMurdo Dry Valleys, Antarctica - Oligotrophic Lake LV.19.BULKMAT1 | ecosystem: Environmental > Aquatic > Freshwater >... | reverse complement strand
GCTCGTACAGCGAGTGCTTGACGGCGCCGAGGTCGGGGTAAGCGCGATCGCACTCGGGAGGCATCGGCACACCCAGCTCTTCAGCGAGTGCGCGGGCGCGCACTCGTGCGGCGTGATGGTCGTTTCCTCGAGGTGATCGAGCGCGGCCTTGCCGATAAAGTTCACTACGAGATAGCCAACTCGCTCGGCGTCTGCGGCTGTCTGCGCCGCAAACAGGCACCCGCTCATGCCCCGCCGCAGCCAGTCCCGAAGATGCTCGGTAACGATCTCGGTTGGCTCAAGGCCTTTCACGGCACGAGCCGATCAGCCGTCGCCAACCGGCTTTCGATCTGTCGGCACGCTCAGCACAGCGACGACACGGCCAGTGCGGTCCACCAGCTGGACCCCGCGGGGCTCGGTAGCCCGCGCGAGAACCGCGGCACGGTCTTCGCGAAACTCTCGAGTCGTGACTGGATTGCGCACCGTCTTCGCGTCTGCTGAACGGGTTGTCATCGGGCAACCATAGCTGATCTGGGACCACATGGACAATTCGATCAAGCTCAATGCGCTAGGCCGATGCGACGGCCCGAAGCGGCCCCGTCCCCGGAATCGCGATCCGGTCGATCGCCTCCCGCAAGACCGCGAGCGACGTCGCCGCGTAGTGTCGGCCAAGCACCGAGCGCGGCTCGTGACCCATCAGCCGCTCGATCGTCTCGTGCCCGACACCCGCTGCCTCGAGCCAGGTCGCGAATGATCGTCTGAGCGCGTGGAAGGTTGCGCCCTCGAGCACGACCCCTGCACTCGCCAGGTCGGCGCGGAGCAGCCGAGCCGAGTCCGGCCGATGCGTCTTGCCGTTGCGCGCGAAAACCGGCGCGGCCGAGTCCGCCACCGCCAGCCCGCGGAGCCGCCAGGCGAGATCCGGGTGAATCGGCACGCTGCGCGTGCTTGCGAGCGTCTTCGTCTGCCTTACGCCCCCGCGCAGAGCGCAAGCCCGGCGGACATGGAGCAAGCCTGCCGAAAGATCAACGTCACCCCACGTGAGACCCGCAAGCTCGCCGTCACGAAGCCCGGAGAGAAGAGCCGCGGCGTACCGGGTGCGACGGGGCTCGGGAGCAGTCGAGAGCAGCTTGCTCGCATCTTCGGACGTGAGAAAGATCGGAGCCGCTCGGCGCTTCGAGGGCAGCTCAAGGCCGGCCTCGAATGCGTCGCGGACCGGGTTGCACGTCAGCTTTGGGTCGAGCTCCCGCACGCGCACGATCTTTAAGAACATGCCAAGCGCCTTCACGACGTTGCGCACGGTGAGCGGAGCCAGTCCCTCCGCCGTCAGCGCATCAACGAAGCCCGCGAGGACGGAGCGCGTCAGCTCGTGCGGGCAGAGCGCACCCAGAAGCCTCACCACGTGGCCCGCTCGCGCCTCCGGCTTGCTAGCCGTGCCGCAGACGACGCTTCGAAATTCGTGGTGGGTCGCGGGGGCGAGGTCTTTGGTTTCGTAGACAGCCACCACTTGCACGGCAAGCGAGCGGATCGTGTGCCTCACCTCGGGCGCCGGCGGCTTGACCTTCCACGTGCCGGCGATCACAGCGTCGATGATTTGCGAGGCGTCTCGCTTGACCCGAACCGCCGGCCAGTCGGCAGGGTAGCGCTTCGTCACGCGGGCAAGCCGTCCGGTGGCAGGATCGAGGCGTCGGAAATCGAGCTGATAGCGGCCCGAGTGCCTCCCGCTGGCCACCCGGGAAAGCCCTGTGACGCCCGAGCGGCTAGCGCGCGCCATCGGTCACCTCTGCCAGCCCGAGCTCTTGCTCAAGGGCCGTCAGCCCTCGCAAGAGGCAATACTTCGCGACGGTCGCGCGCCGCTGCGGCACGCCTGACTACGTGACGTCAGCTCGTGAGCGACGCGATCGATCCGCGCCTCGAGACTGCGCCATTGGTGCGCACGCTGACGCCTTGAAACTTCTTGGTTGATGCCATTGCCATAAAGATATCCAGTAGAAACGGTTCGAAAAGAGGGGCGCCTGACGATTACGCGTAAGTGCGCGGATCGATATCGCTAATGGCTGATCGATTCTCGCCACCACGTCTCCCCGTGGCGCCGCTAGGCGGATCGTTGCCAGACCAGCGATCGCATCGAAGCGGGCGCGGCGAAATCCTCGCGAGCCGAGCGGTTAGCTGAACCGTCGCCCGGCGCTGGTGCCCGAGGGCGGCCCGCCCGGCTGGTGGACGCAGTGGAGCCATACGTCGGCTGTGGACGCCGCGCGTGCGGGCGCGCGTGCGCGGGCGTGCGCGTGCGCGGGACCTTTCATTCTTGGATCAAGCTCCACTAGCTCCACTAGCTCCACTCGCTCAACCGCCGCCGAAGGGTCCAGACGCAGAAGCAGTGGGCCGAAGCCAATACTCGTTGGCCGTGCTGACGCTGCGCTTCCGCACTGCGAGGGCGGCCAAGCGGTGTGCGAAGGTGCGGATGCTGGCGGGACTGCGAAACCCCGAGGCCGCGCAGAACAGCTGATAGGCCCGATAGAGCGCGCTCGCTGACGTCCAGCAAGTTGCCACCCCGCACTCCGTGACGAATGACGAAACGGAATCGGCGTGCGCGCGCCACGCTTCGACCTGCTCCGCACTCGAGCGCGGCACTACGAAGTCGCCGCGCGCCAGCAGGTGGGCCGCCCCTTGCACCAGCCAAGAGACGAGTTGCGGGCGTTCGCGCGTGACCAGCAGGGCCGCGAGGCCGGGAACACGACGATCGGACGGCACGACGTGCGAGTACTTGATGACGACAAGGCGCCGGAAGAACGCGCTTGAGACGTCCGGCGTCGACGGGAGCGCGTTCGTGGCGAAGACGTTGCCGGCGATGGGACGCAGAGTGAATGGCGCCTCGCGGATGGCCCGCGCATCGATGCTTGCGCCGTCAATAATCGCCTTGAACGCCTCGGAATCCGCGATGTCCTGCGCCGGCAACTCGTTGACGGAGTTGAGACGCACGCCCGCAAGCTGTGCTCGGCGGTACTCGTTGCTCCACAACTGCGGGGGGATCGCTGCGGTCGTGCCGACAGGCATCGCGCTCGCTCCGATTTCGATCGTTGTGCTCTTTCCAGTGGCACCCTGCTCGCTGAACAACACCACGGAGCGCTGATAGCGCGTGGCTACCCCGAGAATGCACGCCCCCCAGAATTCCTGCAGGAATGCGATCCGCTCCTCGGCGTCCGCTTCTCCCTCGAACGTGGCCGCCAGCAACGCCCGCGTCTCCGCTGGACTCGCTGCTTCGTCGAACGCGAAAGGGTATGCGGCGCGAGCTCTGTTGCCTTCGTGGTGCGGCCTCTTTTCGAGACCTGTCGGGGTGAGGGCGAGAAAGCAGTCGGCGAATGCGATCCCCGCCGGTGCGTTGGCAAAGAAGTCCTTCCGCGCCGTGCGGTGGGACGCCAGCTGGATGCTGCCCGCGACATCGGATGCCCCGATCCTCAGCGGCACCGACTTGTCCTTGCCTCTGGACACCGGGCGTCCCGCAAAGCTCTGCACGATGCGGCTCTGCTCGTCCCTCTCGATGCGCTCGTAGAGCCCGCGCTCTGGCACGTAGCGCCACTGCTGGCCCTCGTCTGCGACAACAGAGCCCAGGGTGGCGACCAGCAGGTCCGCGAGCTCCACCTGGTCGCCACGGCGAAGCGGCACCTCCTTCGCAAAGTCCAACAATTGCTGCGCCTGGTCGACCGCAACGCCTCCGATCAGGTCGGCCAGCGTAGGCCTGCCGGTAACCCATTCGCCGTCGCTGTGCTTCGCGTAGGTCGAGCGGATCGTGCTCTCGCGCTTGGCTCTGTCCTCATCGCCTGCCTCTCGGCACACGTCGCAGACGATCTCGAGCGCCTCGGATTCCGGGACCCTGTTGTGCGCCAGTCAGCCTGCTAGCGCGAGCTGTGCCGCGTGGCGGTTCCCCGCCCCCGGCGCAGGCCAATCCCTAGCGATGGCCGCCGCCGCAGCGCGGCGCCGAAGGTTGCTTGGGTCGAGCGAAAGCGCCTCTTGGTGCACCACCCCTCCCGGGCTGCCGTCGGGCCGATGACATGGCAGAAAGTAGATCCGGCACGCGTCTTTCGTCGATTTGTCTTCGCTCCCGTTGAGGCCCAGGAAGATGAGAGCGGCCGGCAGGACGCGCTGGTGCTCGGCGGCTGTGATCGGACACGAATAGGGGACGACGACTCGCATGCGCGCGGGCCGCTCGTCCTCGTAGAGTTGGCCGGGTGTCGCGTAGGCGATGAATGACAGGTCGAGGGCTTTGGCGCGCTCGATGAACGCCTCCACGACCTCCATCGGCACGTCGTCTAGATCGGCGACGAAGCACGAGACATAAAGGACATTCGCCTCCGCGCGGCATCCAACGAAGCTCGCGGGCGAGGGCGAGGCGCATGTCACCTGTTGCATCAGCGGGTATCGGCGCCTCGCCCGGCACGCATCGACCAGGCAACCGGCCTGCACGTCGCGCTCGCTCGCTGCGGGTTTCCTCGCCTGGGAGCACAGCCCCGAGCCTCTTCGCCGCCCGCTGCAAACGCTCCCAGCGCTCTGCTGACGAGACGGGCCAGCTGCCCTCATGGAGCACAGCTGCCCTCACCGCCTTGAGACACGTGAGCGCAGCCGATAGCCCTTCTTGGTCCGCATCCGCCAGCCGCTCCGCGAGCACGAGCGACCAGACCGCTCGGTCAAGATCAACGAGAGCTTTCGTTGCGCGCGGCTCTTGCCGCTTCTTCGCGCGCCTTGCTCGGCGCTTGCTTCGGTGGGATCTTCGACACGCGTCGACGCCTCCAACGCGTCGCGCTGAGCGGCTCGGGTTGTCCCCCGAGCCGTTCGCCTTCCCAGGGTAGCAACCCCACGGAGGCAGCGCCCGCGCGTCTGGCAGAGGTCCGGCTAAACCGTCGCGATCGGCTGCAAGTTGTCACCAACTTCCAGCGCCTCTCTAGGCGCCTCGCCGCGCGCGGTCCGCAGGATCAAGCTGATCGAAGGGGCATGCGAGAGCGGACCCTACCTTTTTGAAAACCGCCGTACCGAAAGGTACCAAGAGTTCGAATCTCTTTCCCTCCTCTCGAAATCCGAGCGTTTTGGTGTGCATCGACCCCAGGCGCTTGAGCCCGACTGGCAGAGAGATCCTCGCCTCGAAGAACCGCTTCTACCGGTTCGAGGCGATCAGCTCGGACGCCATGATGCGCGACTGCCTCCAGATGAGGGGCAAGTGGACCGCCCTCGCCAAGGACAGATCGGTCGTCACCACGCGGCGTGGCAACACAAATGCCACGTCGCGGAGAAGTTTGGGCGACTCTTTCGGTAGAACAGACAACTCGTTGACCCGTGCTGCGTGCTTGCCATGACGGCGTCATAGCCCGCCTTGTTGAGCCCTGTGGGGCAGGTCGATCAACCCAACGGTGCCCTTGGGCTTGGCCTTCTTGTGAGAGTTCTCGTAGCCCTGCGCCGCTTGTGCGACGGATCACTGAACGGCTCGAAGTCGTCGCCGCAAAGTATCCTGCTGGAGCGCAGCGCCTCTCGCTGGTCATCTGCGCGCTCGTCGGTGTCGTTGGCGACGTGGGCCAGCACGGCATTGAGAAGACGCGCTGGGCGGCGGGGGCTGGTCGCTGGCCATGGTTGCATATCGACAACCCGCGCCTCCAGTTGCGTCGAAAACTACTTCGCGCGCTCTTTCTTTGTTGCTGCCTCTGCCCCATCCTCGCGATGGGGTGGCGCCCGAGAAGGTCCGCTAAGTCGCGAACTTCTGCCACTTCGAGTTGGCGGAGCTCAGGAACCCAACCCACTCGGGGTCTTTCGCCTCGACGCACATTCGGACGTGACTTCTCATTGCGTCCTTCGTCACCTCGACAAAAAAGACTTCTAAATCAGCAAAAAGCTGCGCTGCGACCTGTTGGCGCTCGTGAGCGGTTGGGGTGGCCAGCAGCCGATGCGCCGCGTTGGTGAACGAGAAATGCAGGCATGGATCGTCTGCACTATGGTTCCAGCCAAGTGAGGTGACGTCGAATCCGCCGCTGTTTCGCGGCGGATCCAGCCGCGCGCTCGCGTTGTGCTCGACATGAGCGCGCGCGCAGTTTTGGGACTCGATATCGTACACGGACAGCTCGCTGTCTTCGTGCGCGAGCTCATTGTCGAAGAACTCCTCAGCCGTCGAGGCAGTCATCGACGCGCGATATCGCATGACCCTGAAGAGCACTAGGACCCCGAGATCTCCTCCAGCACCTCGGCGGCAATCTCTCGGACCAACCGATGCGTCGAGTCCGACTCCGCCATCACGCGGAGCGCGGCGACAACTTCCTCTGTCGGATGGCGCGACAGGCCGTAGATGCTCGCCTCCTGCACCACCAGCTCCTTCGCCTCGAGCAGCAGTAGCAGTGTGGGAACGGCGATAGTCGAATCCGCGATCTGACCAACCGCCTCAGCGGCGCGTGCCATTAGTCCCGGCGAGAAGTCGCCAGCGCGGACGCGGTCCACGAGACGCCAGGGGTCCAGCGTGGCGAGCGTGCGCAGCTGTCGTTCGGTGGGCATGGGCTCCGGCGGGAAAATACCGATGGGGAGCCGCCGCTTGGCTTGCTTGGTACCGCCTTGGAACCACTGCCTAGTAATCTCGATGCCGTCGTGTCCGGCTGCGCCGCCAGGACCATCCAGCAGCGACGTGGCGCAATCGTCCCTGTACCTACTCATAGAGCCCCCGGGTTTTGGCTGTGATGCTTCCGAAAAAGAACTGGTTCTTGAGGCGCCTGAATTTAGTGACGAGCGCCCAGAGCTCTTCAGACGACGGATCAACCTCGCACTGAGCAAACACCTCAATGTCCAAGATCACCGGTAGTTCGCTGTCCGTCGCGCCGGTGCCATCGACCGCCTTTGTTATCGAAACCTGAGCTCCATCAGCCGACATGATCACGCGCATGAAAACGCCGGAGAACAGCTGCGGCAACTCGGGGCCAACTGTCACGTGCGTGGCGAAGTACTCTTCGAACTGGGCGTGGCGAGGTATCACGATCCGGTTGATAAACCGCAGGGCGACACGCCGCACTGTTGGCGGTGCCACCCTCGCCACGAACGTGCTCCAGTGCCCACGAGCTTCCGCCTCAAACTCGCGCCAGTCGAGGTACTGGGGCAGGCGACTGAACGTGAACCCGTTCGTCCGCAGCTGGAGTGCGCGGGTGCCGTCCTCGGTGTTGAGCAGGAAGCCCTGCGCGACCGAAGTCGTGGCGAGCTCGCCCGTCGCAGCATCAAAGGTCGTTTGTACGTCTTTTCGATCGCTCTTCTTGGGGAACGCGCCCTTGACTTCGTCGGCATGTCCGACGATTGCCTCGAGTGTCACCGAGGGGCCGAAAGCGAAATTCAGCAGCGCCTCCGTGATCGGCGCGCGCGATAGCACCGGGTAGTCGCGCTCACCGTCGGTGGCGCGGGTCTCCTCGGCGGGGGTGGACATCTTGTGTGTATAACCACGTGCCCAAAAAGATCAAAGATCTTAAGATCTTGCCGCGCCTATGTCGTGGAGATTGCTCCGACTTTTGACACGCCAATGAAATTCAATTTCAGCCAGTGGACGGCCAAGGCGCCCCTAGCCCTTGGCCGCCATCGTGTTCAGCCCTCGCCTGGCCGACCGCCCTCGAACAGCAGCGACACGTGCTGCGACGACGCGACGAGTTCCGGCGAGCGGTCAAGCCGAGCCCTCCTTCGCGTCGTGGTCGCCGGCATCGCCACGCGGAATGCCTCGGCAGGCTCGGCTGACGGCGCGGGGCTGGCCGACGGCAGCTCCAGCGTGGTGGTGCCGATGATGGCGGTGACGGGGACGATGGGCGAGATGGTGACGGTGTTTGCCATTGCCTATTCCTGTTGCCTGTCAGTAGGCCCGCCCAAGATTTAGGTACCGATACCCCTGTGCTGCTTCGTCCGCCTGGCGCTCCCAGTAGTCCCGGCCGTCGGGCTCTTCGTCGTCGAAAGCGTGGCCCTCGCCGCATCGAAGGAGCATGTTCTCGGCGTCAGCCATCGCGCCCGTGAGAAGCAACGCGACGTAATCGTCGTGCGAATTGCGACCGGCGAAGGTGAAGGCGCCCGAGGGGGTGATCTTCTCTTCGAACGCGGCGAGCTCAGCGCGTAGGCGGTCGTGTGAGGGCAGGGAGAGCTGACCTTCGCGGAGCCAGCGGCGCACAATCTCGACGGCCTTGATCTTGTTTTGGTTGGTCCAGGCGATTGACGTGTAACGAAGCCTCCGCTTCTCGAACGCGCTCTGCAACATAAAAGTTTCGCGTTGGTCGGCGTACACATCGACGATCCCGTTGGCCTCGCAAAGCTCGACAAGTCGGTCGACAACCTCGTCAACCGTCGCGATCGGCCGCAAGCTGTCACCAACTGCCGGCGCTTCTCTGGGCGCCTCGCCGCGCGCGGTCCGCAAGATCAAGCTGATCGAAGGCGCATGCGAGAGCAGACGCTACCTGTTTTGAAAACCGCCGTACCGAAAGGTACCAAAAGTTCGAACCTCTTTCCCTCCTCAAGGACTTTACGTCGGTTCGTCGGCGGGCGGGCGCGCTCTCCGCGGTCGCGTTCTCCTCGGCCGCGGTGGGGCAGGCTCGTCGCTCTCGCCGGCTGCGGTCGGACCAACCTCGGCCGGCTCGTCGCGCCAGACTGGCTCCTCGGCAAGCGGCTCGTGGGGCAAAAAAGTGGAACGCACACGGCGTGACCAGAGCACATAGGCGCACCACGCCGCGACGCCGGCGAGGCGCGGCAGCGGCTGGTCGCTCGCCTCCGTATTCGGCAACAAGGCACCAACGGCGAGCGCGTCGAGGAGCAACACGATGCCATTGAAGACGCTGACGCAGATGAGCGCGATGGGAAAGCTGCGCCCGAGCGTCCAATACAGATAAGCCACCCACCAGACGCCGACGACGCATGTCGCGTTGGCGCACATCTCGGCGAGCAAGAGACTGGCGCCCAGGCAGCTGAGTAGACGGCCGAAGCCGGGTTCGTCAGGCCGTTCCACGTGTCCCGGTCGAGGACTCCCTCGAACAAGCGGAAGCTGTCCAATACCAGACGAATCGGAGCGATACTGACTGGCAACGCCAGCAGCGCGAGCCAGCCCTTTCTGCCGACCAAGCTCGGGGTGTAAGGAATGTTCGGGCGCTGCAGCCAGGGCTGCTTTCGCTGCAACCAAAAGGCACCGCCCACCATCGCCAACGTCCAGACGACGACGATAGCAAGCGCAGCCGTCAGGCTGAAAGCGGGGCCTCCAGTCAGCGCTGGGGGCAGCCGCGGCGGTTGCTTCGAAATGTGAAAGCTGGCTTCGACCGAGAGTGCCGCGGTGGCATCTCGATAGCCGCCAAGGTCGGCGGCTTGGACGATGTCCGTCTTGGTCGTGAAATCGTAGTGCAACGTGATGCGGTTTCCTCCGGACTGAGCTTTCCAGTCCAGCCGCCAAAACGCGCTATCGGCCGCACCGCTGGTCTTCTCCACAGCGATCGGCTCGGGGGCATCGATTCTCACGTCGTGAACCATTCGAACGGGGTGCGTCAGCGAGAGCGGCGAGACCCGATCGACTGCGGCTGAAGCGACGACGTTGGACAACCAGATCGGGCTGAGCTCGAATGCGTAGCTCGGTGCCTCTCCGCTCCAGCTCTTGGCGGGCAGGTCGAAGGTCTGCGCGATTCGGAGCTGATTCTCCGCCTCGTCATCGTCGACCTTCGTGTCCTTGAGGCTGGCGAGCGGATGTTGCGCGGTCACGCCCTCGCTGATCGCGCGGGCAAAATCGGTCGCCGACTTCGCGGCGTGAGCCGACCGGATCGACTGGGCGTAGCCATGTCGAAACGTGGTGATCAGCTCGAGCGTGCCAGGCCCACCCCACTCCGGCAGCGAGTAGCTGGCGACCGCGTAGACGTCGGCTTGTGCGTGCGCGACAGGGTCGATGGTGGTGAGCGCTTCGGTCGACTCTTCCAGCACCAAGGCGGCCGGGTAGGCGTCGACGGTCACCTCGGTGGCGCCGCCGCGCTGGTAGAGCAGCGTGGGGTCGAACCACCACTCTTTGCCATCGGCGCGGACTCTGACGATGGCGTGATCGAACGCCTCGATCGATGGCAGCCGTTGCGAGATGCTCTTGCCAGCGGTGGTAGAAACGAGCGCCACGTGGGCCTCGATTCCCAGCGCGCGCAGCAGCGCCACGGCGAGCAGGCTCTTGTCCTTACAGTCGCCGAACCGGCGCTGCAAAACGACGGCGGGTTGCGCCGGTCGATGTGAGCTTTCAGCGAACGACAGCGAGAGATAGCGAATCTCTTCTTGTACCCGCCTGAGCGCGAGGAGCGCCCTGGCTGTCTCGTCCTGCGACGCCCCGGCGATCACGCGGCGCCAATCGTCGAGCTCCTTCGTTGCAGCGGGCAGCTTGAAGAGCTTGTTGCCCCAGCTTGCCACCTCGCGCCAAGAGGCGAAGTCGCTGAGCTCTACCCAGGGGACCCCGCTTTCGCCGGCGGGAGTGCCGTCGTCGACGCGGCTCGCCGGCAAATCGAGCTGGTGCCAATCGTAGCTGGTTACGTTGCCTTGCACGGTCTGCTGCGGCACTTTCGCTCCGTGGAAAGCCTTCGTGTAGAGCGGCCTGTCGCTTACGATGCGCACGCGATACGAGCCCACGGCGATGGGCACAGACTGCCCAATGCCGTCCGCGTAGTGACCGTCGAGCACGGGGTTCTGGCCGATGACCGAGTACTCGTAACTGAGCACGTCGCCCACGCGCAGGTCGGAGAGGATGATGACCGCCGTCCTGGCTCCGTCGTAGAGGTTCTTCTCGAGCCGCGCTTCACGGTGAAGCACCTGAATGTCTTTGGCAGCCAGATGCGATGTCACGACGCCATCTCGCCGAATCGACAGCGTGTGCAACACCAGCCGCTCATGCGAGGGATTCCATTCGAACGTACGCTCGCCGAGCGAGGTGGCGCCCGCCTGGGTGGTGACCTTCATCTCGCCGGCGACGTAGCGAGCGCTGCTGCCGCGCTCGTAGTTGACCTGGCGCTCGAGGTGGAGAACCGCGACCCCGCCGTCTGCCTCGGGTTCTCGCGTGCCGCGCTGGCTGGAGACGTTCACCCAAGCCGGCCGGGGCTCGATGAAGACTTTGGGAGTCTGTTGAGCGAGCGCCGACGGCACCCAAAACCAATGCAAGAGCAGGCACAGCACAACGGAGACCCAGCGGAAGCAGGTCGGCAACGGCTTCCGAAGACGGCGCATCGCGAGCATGCTTTCACGCTCGCTGTTCGCTGCCTACCGCGGGGTGTAGACTGACGCGCCGAGGGACCAGAATGACAGACACCAACAAGATCGAAGTCGGCTGCATCGTGAAGCACGGCAAGCTCCACGACGGCCCGAAGATGCTGGTGTCGACGATGCTCAGCGGGGGCGCGGTCAAGTGCTCCTGGTTCGACAAGAACCACGTGTTCCGCGTGGTTGACTTCCCCCTCGACCACCTCGTCTTCGAGGAGAAGCGTCAGGGTTCTTAGTCAGGGAGCCCTACACGCTGGTGTCCTGAAGCAACGCTGCGAGACGTTCAGGGTCGAGGTCGACACCCACCTTGGCCAAGGGCCGCGCGATCTGCTCTCTGACCGCGCGCCGCATCGCTGCGCGATAGTTGGCGTCGATCGAAGTGGTAAGCGCCGTTTTGGGGCACGCGCAGTCGCTCGACTGCCAGAGCGACGCATAAGCTGCGATCGTCGTGAGTGCCAGCTCGGCCAGGTGCTCGCGCTCGCCTTTGGTGGTGCGCTCTTCGGCCCACGCGAGATACGTGAAGCCAACGCGGGCATGCGCGCCCTCGTCGGCGAGTAGGCGCGCGATCACGGCCTGCGCCAATGGATGTTGCGTCGTGCCTTTGCCATGACGCAAGGCCGGCAAGCTCAGTGCTTCACCCACACACGAGGTGGTGACGGCGATCTCGGCTGCGCGCATGACAGCGCGAAACCCGACCGTCGTCAGGGGCGAAACCTTCTCGAGATCCGTTTCGAACGGCGCCGCGCCGCCGAGCTCCGCCAAGAGCCGTGAGGCGAGCTCGACATGTGCGAGCTCGTCGACGGCGCAGTCAGTGATGGTGGCTGTGAGATCGATGGGTGCACAGGCTTCGAGGCACGCGCTCGAGAACGAAGCAAAAGCTGCGGCGCTCGCGTATTCGGTGAAGACGGCGTTCGTCCACACGGCGCGCGCCTCGCGCAAGTGGGCGCTATCGAGCTCGGCTGCGCAGATCGTTCCCCAGGGCAACCGGTCGCTGCCGGGGCGGCGCTTTCGCAACCTGCGCTCGGTGGCGCCACCTATCCACGTGAGATCGAGCTGCGCGGTGGCCATGATCAACCAACTCCGAGGAACAACTGCGGCGGAGCCGGCGCCGGTGCGGGCGGAGGCGGCGCGGGCGGAGGCGGGGTGGGCGAAGGCTGGGGCTTCGGCTGAACCTCCCCTTTGGCGACGACATTGCCGCAAGCAGGACGGCCGTTGAACAACAATCGGGGCTCCGCGTGCGCACATCCGAGCACGATCGAGGCGACGGCGAACAGGCTTCGGGTCTTCATGGGAAGCAAGACGCGAAGCCGGGGAGGCCGTTAACGGCTGCCGGTGCCGATTGCGTAAACGCCCACAGGTAGGTGGTCGCTGACGGTGGATTCGTACGCGCCAACCTCTTCTTCGAGGTGGAAGATTTGTGCTTTGTCGCCGCCGAGCTCAGCGATGGCGCCGTCGGTGACCAGGATGTGATCAATGAGTGAGCTGAACGGAATGTAGGAGTAGTCGCCATCGGCCGCGGCGGCCTCGGTGAGGAAGCTGTACGTCTCCGGCGCGCCGAGGAAGGGACCGAACACGTTCCATTGCGGCGGGTCGTCGATCTTGTCGTTGAAGTCGCCGAGCAAGACGAAGTCGTCCTCTTCGCCGAGCGCGAGCTGGTCGCGAACGTAGTCGTCCAAGGCGATCACCGCCGCGCGGCGTCGCTCTTCGCTGTCTTGATCGACCATCGCTTTCAGGTGAAGCACGATGGCGACGAAGCTGAAGGTGCTGCCGTCGGCTAGCGCGAGGTTCACGCTGGCACGCAACGGCGGTCGAGGAAACGCGTAGTTGTTGCCCTTGAAGAGCGTGTCGACGTTGCCGAGGCTGACGCGGGACTCGTCGAACACCAGGCCGACGCGCGTGAAAGCGCCGGGGTCGTCGTTGAGCACGTGCGCGTAGCCCGGCAAGTCGGCGACCATGCCTTGGAAGACCGAGGTGTTGTCCACCTCGACGACGGCAAGCAGCGCGGGCTTCAGCGATGCGATGACCGCGCTCGCCTTCTCGACCGTGCTCGAGCTCTTGGGGAATGTCTCCAGATTCCACGACATGATGAGCGCGCCAGCAGGAGCGCCGCCTTCGTTCGCGCCGCCGACGGGCGCGCCACCTTGCGACTCACCACCTGCGCCGCCCACGCTGGGCAGCGGCATCTCTTCGCGGCAGGCCGCGGCGAGGGTGACAAGCAGGGCCGCAAGCGCGCGTTTCACAGGCGTCATGACAACCCCTCCAGACGGCCAAGACGCTAGCATGAGCGCGCGACGGATCGTGCAGGAGGATCGACGCAATGCTCGACGGCCAGATGATGGGGTTCCCGCTGACGATCACGCACCTATTGGAGCGCGCGCGGGCGATCTTTCCCGATTCAGAGGTCGTCACTCGGCGACCCGACAAGAGCCTGCTGAGGCAAACGAATCAGGAGACGTATGCGCGCTGCGAGCGGCTGGCGCGAGCCCTCTTGCGCCTCGGCGTGAAGAAGGGCGACCGCGTGGCGACCTTCTGTTGGAACCATCGCGAGCACCTGGAGCTGTATCTGACGGTGCCCGCCATCGGCGCCGTGGTGCACACGCTGAACTTGCGCCTGCACCCGACCGAGCTCGCGTACATCGCGAACCATGCAGCGGACAGCGTCGTCCTGGTGGATCGCTCGCTCTTGCCGCTGTTCGAGCGGTTTCGAGCGGATCTGACGACGGTGAAGCACGTCATCGTGGTGGCGGATGGGCCCGGCGAGACAGCAGCGCCGCTGCTCGATTACGAAGCGCTGCTCGCGCAAGAAGAGGCAAGCGCGCCCGGCGCAGGCTTTGGTCCGCGGCCGGGCTCGCCTTTCAGGCACGGCGACGAGAACGACGCAGCGATGATTTGTTACACCTCGGGCACCACCGGTAACCCGAAAGGTGTCGTGTATTCGCATCGTTCGACGGTGCTGCACGCGCTCGCGGGATCGATGCGCGACGCCATCGGTCTCGGTAACAGCGACGTTGTGTTGCCGGTGGTTCCCATGTTTCACGCGGCGGCGTGGGGCATGCCGTACATGGCGGTGCTCAATGGCTCGAAGCTCGTGTTTCCAGGGCCTCACCTCGACCCGGACTCGCTGCTCGATTTGATCGTCGGCGAAAAGGTCACCGTCGCCGCCGGTGTACCCACGATTTGGAACGGGATTCTGGCTCGCCTCGACGCCGAGCCGAAGCGCTGGGACATGAGTCACGTCCGCACCATGGTGATCGGCGGCGCGGCTGCACCGCCGGCCATGATCGAAGGCTTTCAGGCGCGGCATGGGCTGGCTGTCACGCACGCGTGGGGCATGACCGAAACGAACCCGCTCGGCACGCTCGCGCGCGTGAAGCCGACGGTGGCTGCCCGCGGTGAGGCGGCGGCCGCCAGCGCGCGCGCATCTCAAGGTATCCCGGTGCCCTTCGTCGAAACTCGACACGTGACGGACGATGGCAGGGAGCTCCCGTGGGACGGGCTCAGCATGGGCGAGCTCGAGGTTCGCGGACCGTGGGTCGCGCGCTCGTACTTCGGAGCCGAAGGCGCGGACCGCTTCACCAGTGATGGTTGGTTCAAGACCGGCGACATCGTGACCATCTGCCCAGATGGCTACGTACGCATCACCGATCGGAGCAAAGACGTCATCAAGTCGGGGGGCGAGTGGATCAGCAGCGTCGCGCTGGAGAACGCGCTGATGGCGCACCCCGCGGTGCTCGAGGCGGCCGTGTTCGCAGGTCGTCACCCGAAATGGGATGAGCGACCCATTGCAGCGGTTGCGCTCAAGCCCAGCGCGAGCGCCACCGGTGACGAGCTAGGGGCTCACCTGGCCGCGCAGTTTCCGAAATACTGGCTGCCCGACCACTACGTGTTCGTCGACCAGGTGCCACGTAACTCGACGGGCAAGTTCCTGAAGTCGAAGCTGCGGGACGAGTACGGCGAGCTCTTGATGCCGAAGCCGTAGCCAATTACCACGATGTGTGGCGGCCGCGCGTGGCTGTGACGAAATGGCGCCAAGAGCCACGCGGTTATGGGGCGTTTCGCCCAGTTCACGCGACGGCCCGCGTTGTGCTTGCAGCGCCATGAAGGCGAAGAGGCGCCCGCGAGCATGTTCATAGAAGGAGCGATAACTGCTGAAGAATTCGGGCTAGCGCTGAAGCACTTGCTCCCTTGCAAAGTGATCTTGAGCGACGACGGCGACCACCGGGACGATCGCTACCTCGACCTGGGTGCGCCTGAGAGCGTCGAGTTCGTTGCTGGCAAGGGCGTGCGCGTTTGCTGTCACGCAGTGATCGGTTGGGGGTTTGCCGGCCTAGAGCCAACAGTCAACGTCGACAACCTGACCGTGCTCATCATCCCCAGCGTGGGCGACCAGCTCGGCTATCAAGACCTGCATTTGCACCTACATATCGAAGCCGCCGATTTCTCCAAGCTGCCTGCGCTGCTCGACGGCGTAGTGATCTCCGGTATCAACTCGGCGCTGGAGAAAGCGCCCATCAAATGGGATTTCAAACGCACACTCGAACAAGATGTGGCGTTTTCGGACACGATCGACCCGGCGTCGAGCCTGTTGATTTCATGCGAGTGGGGCAAGCTGGCGGTGACAGCGAATGGCATCGCCATCGCAATGGCGCTCAACTTGGACTTCGCACGCGCACCCAAAGACAAGAAAAGGCGGTAACGGTGGAGCGTCATGGTATGCGTTCGGCGTGTCGACTAGCGCCATGAGGGCGACAGACGTGGTGGGTGTGGTCCGAGCGCACGTGCGGCTGATGACGAGGCTCGTGGCTGTGAGCCCGCTTTTGCTCGGGTCGACCCAAGCAATGGCGCTAGAAGAAGACGCCGACCCACCGCCCAAGGTGGTCGAGCCCGACCTGGTGCGCGGGCTGGAGACGTCTCGACCCATCGAGGGCGAAGACGTCGCGCTGCTGCTGCCGCGGGCGATTCTCTCGATCCCAGGGGCGTTCGTCGGGCTCCTGTTCACCCCGCTGCGCGAAGGCCTGCGTTACGTCGAGAAGCACCACGTCATCGAGCGGGTCGAGAACGTCCTCTATTTCAAGGACGAGGAGCTCGGGAAGGACGGGCCTGGCACTGCGGCCATTCTGCCGGTGTTCACCCTGAGCACCTTTCTCGGTGCGCAGATCGGTGTGCAAGCATTTTACAGAAACTTCGGCGGTAATGGCGAGGAGGCAAAGATAAAGGCCACCTGGGGCGTCGATCGCGAGCAGGTCTACACGCTCTCCATCGCGGCCGACCGGGTCGGGGGCACGCCGCTGTGGCTCGAGTCCACCACTAGCTTCGAAGACCACCCCTCGTTGCGCTTCTATGGTTTGGGCGGTGACGGCGCTGTCGAAGAGCTCGTGCGCAACGCCGACCCGCGCAAGAACAGCAATCAATCGTTCTACGCCGAGCAGCGCTTTCGGCAGCTCGTGACGATCGGTGCGACCCTCGGCGAGCCGGGCATACAAGCGCGAATCGGCGCTCGAGGTCGCTTCAAATCGTACGAGTTCGACGCACCGCGCGGCTTGGCGAAGGGCGACCGAGCGCTCGAGTCGGTGTACGACACGAGCCGCATCGTCGGCTACGACGACGAGCCGGTGGTCGCCGAGGCCGAGGCTGTTGCCACACTCGCCGTCCACGACGAGACGCACCAAAGCGGCCATGCATTTTATGGCGAAGTGTTCGGCGGCGGTGCCCTGCCCTTTCGTCAGTACGAGTATGCGCAGTTCGGCGCCCAAGTGACCGGCTACATCGATCTATTTCGTGGCAATCGATTGCTGGTGTTGCGCGCTGTATATCAAGCGGTTGCAGGCCCCGAAGACGAGATCCCTTTCGTCGAGCTGCCGTCGTTGGGTGGGCCGCACCGCCTCCGCGGGTATCCGCTGTATCGCTTCAGAGACGAGAAGATTTTCGTGGCAACGGTCGAATACCAATACCCCATTCACGAGTTTCTCGCGGGCACTCTGTTCGTCGATGCTGGCGAAGTCTCCCAGAATTTTCAAGCCATGTTCGAAGACCCCCACTTTCATGTCGGTGGCGGCGGCGGGCTCATTCTCCGCAAACACGACAAGGTCTATCTCAGCGCCGAGGTCGCGGGCGGCGAGGGCGTACAGGTCATTTTCACCACCGACCCGCTGCGGGCGTTTTCCGATCGGGACGATCTCCTATGAAGCTCCGTCGCATCGCTCCGCTTTTGACGGCTTCGCTGGCTGCCGTCATCGGCTGTAGTCACGCTCGCTTTCGCGACCAGCCGGTGGTGTGGTCGGTCGACGATACGCGCGCGATACCGGAACCCGAAGAACGGGACTATCTCATCAAGCAATATTTCGCAGATCTGTTCGTGATGCGCCGGCTCGAGCGTGCGCTCACCTTGCCGGATCAAGAACGCGCATGGAACGTGAACGCACTGGAAGAGGTACCCGACTCGGCTTGGTTTCAGAATCGGCTGGGTCGCAAGCCATTCAGCAATGAAGAAATCGCGCGCGGTCCGGACACAAAAGGGCCGCCCAAAGCGCCATTCACGGTCAAGGCAGGCAAGGTGGGCGGCGGTGCGCTCGGCTTCGTGATGACCGATGCCAACGATCGATCGTTCTTGGTGAAGTTCGATCGCAAAGAGAACCCGGAGATGCAGACGGGCTCGAACGTCGTGGTCAATCGGATGTTCCACGCATTCGGATTTCAAGTGCCAGCCGACTACGTGATTGACCTTCCGCGCGATCAGCTGGTCATCGGGAAGAAGGCCATGGCGAAGAATGATCTCGGGGAAAAGGTCCCCTACACGCAGGCCATGTTGGATGAGGTGTTAGCGGGTGGCCCGGCGCCCAAGGCTGGTCTCTATCGCGCAACTGCCAGCGAGTACCTCTCCGGTGTCCCGAAGGGAGGCTTCTCGGCGGAGGGTGTTCGACACGATGACGTCAATGACGTCGTGCCTCACCAGCACCGACGCGAGCTGCGCGGGCTACGCGTATTGGCGGCCTGGACGAACCACACGGACATGAAAGAGGACAACACTCTCGACATGTACATAGAGGATGGCGGCAAGAAGTATCTACGCCATTACCTGGTCGACTTTGGCGAGGCTTTGGGCGGCCACGGCGCCGAGAAGCTCCGCAAAGAGGACGGCTACGAGCACTTTTTCGACTGGGAGCACCAACCCAAGGCGTTGTTCACCTTCGGTTTGCACGACCGCCATTGGGAAGGTTTGAAGCCGACAGGCTTCATTGCGCTCGGATGGTTCGGCTCCGACGTGGACTGGGACCCGAAGACGTGGCGTGAAGCCTACCCGTGGTTCCCCTTCATGGAGATGGATCGCACCGACGCCTTCTGGGCGGCGAAGATCATCGTAAAGTTCACGCGCGAGCATATTCAGGCAATCGTGGCGCAAGCCCAATTCAGCGAGCCCGGAGCCAATCAGTATCTCGTCGACGTGATGGAGAAGCGAAAGCTCGCAATCGGCCGCACCTACCTCGAGGCGCTGTCGCCGCTGGATGACTTCGAAGTAAACGGCGACAAGCTGTGCGCCACCGACGTCGGAGTGCGTCATGGCATCGTGCGTTATGGCGTGCTCGAGCGCCTCGACGACGACGGTGAGGTCGCCGAGAGCGTCGAGATTCTGAATCGCTACGCGAACGACGCGCGTGCATGCGTGAAGATCCCGACCGGGGCTGGCTATGCGGTCGTCAAGCTGCGCTCTCGTCGCGGCGACACGGTGAAGCCGCCGCTCGAAGTGCACCTCAAGACGGGTCCTGATGCGCGGGTGCTCGGGCTCATTCGCGACCCGTAGCCTCAGAACTGACCGGACATCGTGAGCCCAGTCGAGCCGCCGGCGCCGACACCGAAGCCGACGGCGCTTGCGGTTTAGATGAACAAGCCGGGCAGTGGCCCGGAGCCGGTGTCGAGGCTGCCGTATGTGTCGACGTCGGTCAGGCCCATCGCGTGGCAAGCGCTCACCAGCATGCGGTTGAGCGAGATCACCGAGCCCGACAGGTAATGGCCCCCGCGCAAGAGATCCGTCGCGCCCGCAAACACGAACGGGATATTGCCGATATCGTGGTCCCACGCTCGGCCGAGCTCGGAGCCCCAAATGACCAGCGTGTTGTCGAGCACCGAGCGGCCGTCGCTGTCTGGCGTGTTGGCGAGCTGATCGAGCAGGTACGCGAAGCGCTCGGAGTACCAGCGGTAGAGGCCCGCAAGCGTGCTCTGGGACACCTCGCCGGAGTCGTGAGAGAGCGTATGGTGGCCACCCGCATCGAGCCCGACCCACGGGTAAAGCGTGTTGTCGTTGTCGGCGATACGGACCTGCATGCTGGCGACCCGAGTCAGACCGCAGCCGAATGCAGAGGCGATCAGGTCGCTCTGCCGATCGATCGAAGTCTCGCTGTTCACGCCTTCCGGGGCAGCCGGCGGGTCGCACACGGCGGTGAGCGAGAGCTCGAGCTCGCGAATGCTGTCAGCGTGTGCGTCGAGGCGCAGCTTGTCTTTGGCTGAGAGCTTTGCGCGTCGAGAGCCGAAGTCGTCGATCACGTTGTCGAGCACGCTCTTCCGGCGCTTTGCGTCTTTGGCTGCCTGTTCTTGATCCGGGTCGATCGTGCCGAAGAGGGCGTTGTACGCGATGTCGGGCGAGTCGAGCGGGCTGCGCGGCATTGCTGGCGCTGTGTAGATCATGCGGGTGGCCGGGTGCAGACCGCCACAACCGACGCCGAGCTCGATGCTGGAGTAGGGCGTAGCGAGGCCTGTCAGCTGGCTCGCGATGAACTGGTCGACGGAAACGCCCGTGTTCCACCCGAAACACTGGCCGTGATCTTCGCGGCAGAATTCGCTGGTGGATGTGTCGATTGGAGAGCCCGTCCACAACACCGGCATCGTGTAGGTGTGCGGGATGTAATACGAGGTGCCAGTTTTCAGCTCGATGCCGTCGACGATCACCATTTTCTCGCGATACGCCGAGAGTGGCTCGAGGATGGGCGAGAAAGTGTAGTTGGTCTCGCCACCAGTCGGTCGCCACTGATCCCACACGGTGCCGTGGGGTGTGAAGAACAAAAGGATGCGTGGAGGGGTGGGCGCCGCTGAGGCGCGCAGCCAAGGAAACAGCGCGAGTGCGCTGCCGGCTGCGCCAGCCCTCAAGAGAGAGCGCCGAGTCGGAAGCAGGACTCGCCTGGTCATGGCGATTCTCCTGCGACGAGGACAGGCCCGCGCCGATACCAATCGGAGGTCACGAAGGTGAGGATCATGCTGCGCAATCCATCCGGTGCCTGCGCTTCTTCGGCGAGCTTCTCGACGAGACACGCGGTCTCTTCCTTATCGGGGACACCACCGCCGTAGCTCGCCCATTGCTGCGCGACGCACTTGGCGACTCCCTCGCTGGCGGCCATCGCGTCGGCCAAGCCAGCTGGCCCCTCGACCGTGATCTCTTCGCCGTCGAGGAGAAACGAGCTGGTGTCGTCGATCGGTTTACCGAACTCTTCGTCGCGGCTGCGACCGAGCCAGTCGATGCCCTCGAACGCGAAGCCCATGCCGTCCATCGGGCCGTGGCAAGCGTTGCAGGTGGGGTCGCTGAAGTGTGCCTCCAGCCGTTCGCGCGTCGACTTGCCTTCGCCGATGTCAGGCAGCGTGACGCTGACACCCGCAGGTGGCGGGTTCGGTGGTGTGCACAAGAAGTTCGACAGCACGGCGAAGCCACGAAGAGTGGGTGAGGTTGCCTCGGCGTGCGACAGCGCTGCCATCACGCCGGGCAGCGAAAGCAGGCCTGCACGTCGAGCCGGGTCGAGCTCGAACGCGCCGGCTGAGGTCTGCACGATGTCACCTGCGTAGAGCGCTGTGAGCGGGTCGAGCGCCACTGTCGTGTGGGTCGTGAGCAGGCTGTCAATGTCTGCGCCGCTGTCGAGCAACATGCGAAAGAGCTGCACGGGCTCCTGCCGCATCGCGGTCAGTGTCTCGCTGCCCAGCGCTTCCAGATCGGGCCGTGCATCCGGGTCGTTCAGCCGCTCGAGGCGCAACCATTGGTCGACGAAATCGGTGAGGCCGCCTGAGCTGCGCGGGTCCGCGAGCAGACGGGACGCCTCGGCCTCGATCTGCGCCGGGGTCGAGAGCTCGCCTGCGGCGGCGCGCTCGAGCAACTCGCGGTCGGGGTTCTGGCCCCAGAGTGTGAGGGCCAAGCGTGACGCCATGCTGAAGTCGTCCAAGTAACCGTCGTCTTTGCCGACCTCGTCCATGTAGAGCAAGGTCGGGCTCTGCAACATCGACTCGAGCACCCAACGGGCGCCCTCGAGCGGGCCGTCTTCTACAGCGCCTTCGTCGAATAGCGCCTGATAGCGAGCGAGCTCTTCGTCATCGAGCGGCCGCCGGAAGAGCCGCTCTCCAACTTCTTCGAACAGCCACGCGTCGCACGCCTCGCCAGCCTCTGTGCAGGCCGAGAGATCGGCTGCTGCCACGCTGATTTCGGCAAAGTCCAAATAGCCGTGAGCGCTCGCGAAGTCGATCGAGCTCGAGACGTTGCTCCGAAAGGTGAACAGCTTCTCGTCGGTGACGTTGAGCGGCGTCTCGACGCCGAGCACGTCGTTAATCGTCCGCTGAAGCTGCACGGCAGTGAGCCTGCGCATCGGCACCGGCGCGCCGGGGCTCTCGATGGAGGTGCAGACTGGCCCCGCAGGCGGACCCTCGATCGAATCGACGTCGCCGATCTCGCCAGTGCAGCCCGCGGCGGCGATCAGTGACACGAGGCCAGCGATGCAGAGGTGCGCTCGCATCCCCGCAGCGTACACGACGCGCGCGCTCGTCGATGCGCTTTCCCGCTCCTTTGCCTGGCGCGCATCGCACCTAGATATATTTGCTGTCGGTGGATGTCGTCTCTCACACCCACACGTAGTCGGTGTCGACGACGACGTGCTCTGCGAGGGACAGTCGAACCGGGCAGCTCTCGGCGACATCGACGAGCGCACGCTTACCCGCCTCGTCCACAGCTGCCGCGCGCATGTTCACCCGTACAAAGAGCTTTGCCACGCGCCGCGGCGCTTCGGTCGTCATGTGCTTGTCCACATACGCCGAGCTACCTTCGATCGCGTAGCCGCGCTTTTGCGCGAGTATCCCCATGGTGGTCAACATGCACGACGCGAGTGAGGTCGCCAGCGTGTCGGTTGGTGAAAAGGCCTCGCCTTTGCCGTGATTGTCTCGCGGCGCATCGCTGACGAGCTCGGCCTTGGAGGGCACATGCACGGCGCGGCAGCGAAGACCACCAGTGTATTCGACGTCGATACGAACCATCTCGACATCATAGTCGAGGCGGCGCTACTCGACGGTGATCACCACCGCCCGCGTGCCGCTCCACGAGGTGACTGTCATCACCGTCTCTCCGCGCGACACGCCGGCCAGCACGAACGCCGACCGCGGCGCGACCTCGAGGCCCCACGGTGTCTTTTGGCGCTCGAGGAAGGCGGGATAGACGCGGGCGATCTTCTTGTCTTCGGTGCCGAGCGACGCCACCGTGCACGGGTCGCCAGTCCAAATGTCGGCGCAATCGAATGCGATCGCGATGCCCTGGCTGATCTTGATTTCGTCCTCATCGAAGATGTCCGCTCGGTGGCCACCTGTGCGCGTCGGAGGAGGCGTGCTGACCGCCGACAGACTCGGCCCGCAGCCCACCACGCTGCTCAGGAGCAGCGCACCCATGATCGACATGCAGTGTTTCATCGGGTCTTCTCCTTGCTGTCGTGAACGTTGATCTCGAGGGATGCGATGCGATCGAGCATGCGCACCTCCAGCTTGGAGCGGCCTGGCTCGACAGCGACGACTCTGCGTCGACCCGAGCGACCTTCTTCGAGCAGCGCCGCGGCGCGACCGTCCAGCTTCCAGCTGTCTGCGGCTTCTCCACCCAGGTCCTGTCCTTCGCCGCGCAACGTGACGCCGAGGTGCAGCGACTCGCCCGTCATCAGATCGACGCGGCCCCCGAGCTCGATGGCTTTGTCGTCTTGTCCGAGCTGCGAAAGCGCGAGCGACGTTGGCTCCTTTACCCAAAGATGAAAGAAGTCGACGACCACGCCGTCATCGGTGACCAACAGCAAACTGGTGAGGCCAGCCGCCTTGCCGCGTATGGTTCCGTCGCCGGCCTCGAGCACGGACTCGTCGGCGGCTTCGTAGTGTATCGCTGGGGCGCCGGCCCCGCGTAGCGAGTACCTGACGTCGGGCCGGAGCGTGGCGCCCACTGCGATGGGTCGATCGAAGCCCCGTCGGGCGCCTTCAGCGCCCTTCTCGTCGACGACGGCAGCCTGACCCAAAGCCCCCATGCCACAACCCGCGAGCGCGAGCGGCAGCAAAACCCCAAAACAAGCAAAGGAACCAAGGCGTGACATGCGAATTATTCTCCTCGTGCTGAACACGCTGAGATAACGCAACGCAGCGCTCACTCATTACGGTGAGAATGCTGCTGGGCCCCGGCGGCCCGCGCCCCGACTAGCGCTTCTTGGGGGCGCTCTTCTTCGGAGCTGCCTTCTTGGGGGCACTCTTCTTCGGAGCCGCCTTCTTGGGGGCGCTCTTCTTCGGAGCTGCCTTCTTGGGGGCGCTCTTCTTCGGAGCTGCCTTCTTGACCGCCCGCCTCACTTTCGTGGCGACCTTCTTTGCAGCGGCGCCCACTTTCTTGGCGATCTTTTCGACCCTCTTGGCAGTCTTACCGGCAGGCTTGCGTTTCGCGGCAGGCTTCTTCTTCTTGCTCGACGACAGCATGTCTTCGATGCCGTGAACGGCGCGGTCAGCGAGCTCACTGACCTTGTCCCCCACGCTCGCCATCATCGACTCTGCCTTCTTTGCTGCACTCATCCTCGCCAACCTTTCTTCGTTCTAGTGATGTCCCGCAATGGGGCATCGGGACCTCGCAAAGCAACGATTGGTCCAGCGGACGCCTGAACGGAAAATAAGGGCAAAACGCCACGCACGCGCGTCACTGTTGCGTTCTGCGTGATCCCCCCCTGGCCGCGCCCCGTGAGACGAAATTGCGTCGGGTGATTTCCCGTGTGGCAATCGGCACCACTTTTGCGCCTGCGAATGAGCGAGCCGCTCAGCGTGGCAATGGCACATGCGATGCACCTTTCCGTCTCGAGCGACTTGATGCGCTCTGGAGGAAGCCATGTCGATGCGAGCTAGTCTCTGTGGTGTTGCGGCGCTGTGCGTGGCGTTCGCAGGCTGTTCACACAACGAAGCCGAATATCCCGACGAGTGCCGCGATGGGCCGGGTGACGACGTCAAGATGGCAGGTCGCACGGCTGGCCAGGGCGTCGAGGCCGGCGCCGAGACCGGTGTCGCCGGCGTCAAACAGACCGGCCGCGCGGTCGGGGGCTGGCTGGAGGGCGGCAGCGACGAAGCAAACCGCCAATGGGAAAAGGGCAAGATCGAGACGAAACAAGAAGCAGCCGAAGGGAAGCAGGAGATCAAGGCGGAAAAGCGCCCGAACTGCCCTTAGGGGCACGCTCCGTGAGCTCAGGCCGCGGCAGAGACTTCGGCCAGGTGATCGCGGCCCCACTTGCTGCGACACCACTTTTGCCGACGCGTGACGTCTGCGCAGACGGCGTCGTTTACTGGGGTACCGGAGGCACGATGACGGTGTTGATCGCCTTCACGCTCATGCCGGCGGGGTAGCCGTAGCTGACGTCTTGATCGTAGCCCCAGACTGAAAGCCCGAATGGCACGGGGCTGGTCGCGGTATGGACGCCGTTGTCGCACCCACCGACAGGGGCGCCATTGGACACGATGTGGAAGCGCGCGACCTCGTATTGACCGCCGGCGCCGACAGGCGTCCAACCAGTGACAGCGCCCATGCAGTCGAGCGTCACGTCTTGGAAAAATCCGCTGGCGTCCTTCTGTCGCTTGAAGACCAGAGACGTGTACCGGTACGTTGGGTCGGTCGCGAACAGATACGAATTCAAGTACTGGAGCGGCGGCACGATGTTCACGTACTCCGGGTCGCCGATCCCCGAGCCCATACCCGAGCCGGTCATGTATGCGGCCACGTAGAACGGGTGATCCGCGTCTTGGCTCTTCACGCTGAACGGCTCGGTCGTGTTGAGCGTTACGAGCTGTCCGCGGTTCAGCGTCGGAGGCACACCCGGTATCGCCGGGTCGGCTGTGATGGTGGTGCCGTCGACGATGCCGACGAACGAAATCGGCGCGTTGTCGTCGCCACCGCGAGAGGGGTAGCGCGCGACCAGGTATTCATTGCCCAAGTTCTGCACGCCGAGCAGCTGTTGGTGGCCGGCGTCGCAATAGCCCGTATTCGGAGTGGGGATGTTCATGCACGACGACCCTCCCCAGACACCGACAGGCTTGTCCGAGTCGACGACCGACCCGGCCAAACGAGTCGGCTGCAAGAACTGGGCAGCCTGTCCGCGATTGAGCGTGAAGGTGATCGGCGCGTTCGCGGCGCCCCCGGGCAGACCGCCGCCACCGGTGACGGCTGCGACAGGCACGAACGTCACCGTCGTGCCGTCTTCGGATCCGACGATCTGCGTCCAAGGATTGCCGAAGTTCGCGTCCCAACCGTCTGCGGTGACGTAGTTGGTCGACCACGCTGGCGTGGGGATCAACAACGTCGCGCTGGAGACGAAGCTCGGAGAGCCGCCCCAGGGATACACGTCGTACGCGACCACGGGCGCCGTCGTCGTGATGTGGAACGCGTTTCCGAAACCGGTGACGCCTGGATATTCCGCGCTGCCGTCATCGACGTGGGTGTTGATCTCGAGCGCTTGTGGCACCGGGCAATCGATCTGGAAAAGATCGCCCGACTCGTACTTGGAGAGAAACATGATGCCGAGCTCGCCTGGGCCCAACATGCCCCCGGAAAGCGGTTGATACGTGAGCGAGGCGCCTTGGCCTTGCGGCACGTACGTGTACTGCGAGGCGTCGATCGTCTGGCCCGCGTACTCAGCTTGTAACGCGACCGGGCTGGTCCAGGTGTTGGCGACCATAACGGCGAAACAGGAGCCGCGTGATTCTGCGATCACACCCGGTGTCATCGAATAGAAGTCACACCCAATCGTGCTCTTGTTTTCCGCCGCAGCCTGACAAGGAGCGACACAGCTGCCGCCGACGCTGCAGCCCGTTTCTGGGGGGCACTGTTGGATCAGGCCGCCGTCGCAATCGAGGACCTGGTGCAGGTCGGCAGAGCAGGTGGTGCAACCGCTCGGAGGCCCGCCGCCATCCGGATTGAAGTTGGCCGTCGAGCCGCCGCCGTTGTCGGCGCCGCTGCCGTTACCACCGTCAGCTGTACCGCCGCCCAGTCCGTTGTTACCGGCCTCGCAGCCAGAACAAACGCCAGCACCAACAACGCAGATGAGCGCAAAGAGAGGGGTTCGATAAGCGATCACGGCAGCACCTCGCACCGCAATCGTATGAAGATTAGGCGCTGGGCGCGAGCATGTCGGCGATCTCGTCGTGGAAGGCACGGAACGCCGACTCGCTCGGCCAACGCGGTGCGCCATCGATGAGCGCGCGCGCCTTTCCCTCGTTGCCTTGATCGACTGCCACGATCGCGGCTGCGTAGCGCATGGCCCAATGAACGAGGGGACTCTTTTCGCTGGCGGACTCGAGGCGATCGAGGTCGCCTGGCTCGGCTTTGTGGGAGAACGCGCGCACCAAAGCAGACACCGCCTGGCGCAGCGTACCGATGCGCTCGCGCGCCTCGCGGCGGGCCGGCATCGGCAGCGCATTCAACCGGCCGGCGACCTCGTCTGCGCGCGCGCCGTCACCCTCGAACGCGGACAGGATCGCGTCGAGAAACAAGCGATGCTCGAGCGCTGCCTCCCAGGCGGGGCCTTTGGCGGCGTTGTCGAGGGCGCGCCGAGCGTCGCTCACGCGACCGAAAGCGGCGAAGGCGGTGGCTGTCATCAGCGGCGCCATCGTCTCGGCGTGCGGGATGCTCTCGAAGCGATCCGACCAGTGCGCGATGATCTCGTTGACGTCGCCTCGGCGAAGCATGCGCACGAGCCGCGCGTGCGACCACCAGCGCCACAGGAAAAACGCACCGATCGCCAAGCCGACTGCGACCCCGAGCCACGGCCGCGCGATGGAAGCGTGGGCCACGCTGGCGAAAGCCGCCGCGGAGCCGAGGAACAGCGCCGGCTTCAGAAACCTGGTCAGGCCGCGCCGGCCACTGCTGCTGTCGTCGTCTTCCATGACTTGCCTAGGATGCGGCCTTTGGCTCGCAGGGCAAGCGATGGATCGGCCCAAATGAGCGGGAGCGACAAAAGAAGGAAGGGCCTGCCACACCCGCTTTCCGCCACCGTTGCTACCTTCCGGTCCTGGCGGGGTTCACGGCGCGCTGTCGGCAAGCCCACAAAACGAATCGAAAGATGCCTTACCACCCCCTGCGAGCGCTGTCGAGCCGGCGCGCGCCCTGGAGTAGTCTGCCAGCCCACCGTGCCTCTTCGCCTGGGTGTGCTCGTCTCCGGCTCCGGAACCAATCTGGGGGCCATCTTGGCTGCCGTTCACGCGGGAAAGCTCGACGCGGACGTGCGCGTCGTCATCTCCAACAAGCTCGCCGCCGGGGGCCTCGAGCGCGCGCGCGCCGCGGGTGTGCCGGCGGTCGCGATTCCGCATGCGGGCTTCGCGTCTCGTGAGCTGTTCGACGAAGCGTTGGTCGCGTGCTTGTGCGAGCACGACGTCGAGTGGGTCGTGCTCGCCGGCTTCATGCGCGTGGTCACACCGGTTTTGCTCGACGCATTTCCCCGTCGCGTGATCAACATCCACCCAGCGCTGTTGCCGGCGTTTCCTGGTGTCGACGGGCCGGGCCAGGCGCTCGCGTATGGCGTGAAAGTGGCGGGCTGCACGGTTCACTTGGTGGACGCGGGCGTCGATACGGGGCCTGTGATCGCCCAAGCCGCGGTGCCCGTGCTCGAAGGCGATGATCGCGATCGCCTGGCGGCGCGCATCCTCGAGCAAGAGCACGCGCTCTTGGTGGAGGTGATCGGCTGGCTGAGCCAGGGCAGGCTGCGTGTAGAAGACGCCGACGGAAAACGAGCTCGCGTCGTAATCGAGGCACGCGCTCGATGAAGAAACATTACGACGTGATCGTTCTCGGGCGATCGATCGGTGCCCTTACTGCAGCAGCCATTCTTGCTCGACGTGATTTCACGGTGCTCGTGCTGGGCAACGGTGCACCGCCACCCTCGTACACGGTGCTGGGCCACACGCTGCATCGGCGCGCTTTCGCATTTCTGGCGGCGTCCAGCCCGGGTTGGACGCGCGTCGTCACCGAGCTCGCGCAATCGCAAACGTGGAAGCGTCGAGGCGCGCCAGCGAACCCGATGCTGCAAGCCGTCGCGCGCGGCTTTCGCTTGGATGTGCCGACCGACCCCAAGCTGTTCGCGCGCGAGGTCGATCGGGAGTTCCCCGAACTCTACCATGTGGTCGAAGAGCTCTACGAGAACCTCGCACGCGTCAACGCCGCCGCCGACGAGGCGTTCGTACGCGAAGTGTTGTGGCCGCCGGGCACCTTTTGGGAGCGACGCGAGACGGCCAAGTGTGCGGCGGCGCTGCCCTACGTTCACGCCGAGCCCGACGCCGACTTGTTGTCCGAATTTCCGCGCGGACATTTTTACCGACGCTTGGTGCGTGCGAGCGTGCTGTTTGCCACGGACCTGTCGGCGTTTCCGCCGCCGTTCGCAGTGGCGCGTCTGCATGGTGCGTGGACGCGTGGGCTCACCCGGCTCGGCGGGGGCGAGGCAGATTTGGAGGCCTTTCTGGTCGAGCGCATCCACACGCATGGCGGTCACTGCCAGCTCGGTGCTCGCGTCGAGTCGCTTTTCTTGCGCCGTGGCGTGGCCGCTGGCGTTCACATCGACGGCGACGAGCAAGCGACAGGCTCCGAGTTCGTGCTCACGGATCTGGATGGTGAATCGATCGCTTCGCTCGCAAGCGGTCACGGCATCCACAAACGCGCGCTGCGCGAGTGGCCGCGCATCACCTCGACGGTGGCACGCTTCACCGTGTCGCTGGTGATGCGAACCGAGGGGCTGCCGGCGCCGTTCGGCCCGGAGACGTTCATCTTCGTACCAGAGGGCACAGGACCCAGCCGAGGGCGGCCGCCGGCGATTCGTGTGGCGCGCTACGACGGCGAGGACAAGAAGACGCTGCTCGTCGCGGAGCTGCTCCTGTCGGACCACGGTGCGTTACGGCTGCTCGACGCGCGCGCCTTCGTGCTGCAAGCGCTGGAGGCAGAGCTGCCGTTCGCGGACCGTCACTTCTTGGTGGTCGACTCGCCACACGATGGCTTGCCGGTATGGGTATACGAAAATGGGGCGCGCAAAGAGGTCGACCGTCAATCTCTGGGTTTAGCGGCGCAAGAGCCGATGTTGCGCCAAATCGAGGTCGACCCCCCAGGCTATCTCGGTCTGGGTGGCGAGCCTGTCCGCGGACCTATCGATCGCACGCTGCTGCTCGGCCGCAGCGTAATGCCCGGTCTCGGCCAAGAAGGGCAGCTCTTGGCGGCCTGGGGCGCTGCTCGTTTGGTCACGAAGAGCGACCGCAAAAAGGCCGTCATGCGGCGCGACATGTGGACGAAAATGGAAATCGGTTAACAGGCCACAGGCCACAGGCCTCAGCTTCAGAGCGCTGCTTCAGCTGTCCTTCACGAGTGAGCTGACCCTTGCAGGCCCCGGATAGACTCCGAGCACCAACTGATCACCTTCAGCTTGCGATGATCGCGCCCTTTGGCCCTGTGGCCCTGTGGCCTAAGTTATTTCTGAACAGGACCTTGGGTTGCGCGTGCTGGCAAAGGGCCAGTATGGTGGGGTCCGATGGTGTCACGTCTTCTTCTGACTTGCGCACCGGCTATGGCCGGGCTGGCGCTGATAATCGCCGCTCCCGGTACCGCCTGGGCAGAAGACGGCGAGCTGCCTGTCGCGGTGCTCACGGTGCAGACGCTCGACGCCTTCGAGCAGGCCGACGCGCTGACCAACGCGATGAAGCGCGCCATCGAAGATGCGCCAGGCTGGTCGGCTGCGCAGCTACCGAAGGACTACGCGTTGCTCGTGCTGTCGAACAGCTTGGGTTGCACCGACCCGCCCGACGCTGCCTGTGAAGAGAAGATCGCCAGCGAGATCAAAGTGGACCGCTTCGTCTGGGGCCAGATGAAGCAAGACGGCCGCGACGTCGTCGGCGATTTGCATTTTTGGGTGCGCGGCCAGGGCAGCAAGGCGGCGACCTTTCGCTACTCGGCGAACCTCACTACCGCCGCTGACGAGACACTCGTCGACCTCGCGCGCGGAAAGTTCGTCGAGCTCGCGGGCGGCCCACCGGGCGGCAAGCTCAAGATCACCGCCGGCAAGCTGAGCGGTGACATCTTTGTCGACGGCAAACCAGCGGGCAAGCTGGTCGCCGGCGTGGCGACCCTCGACTTGGGCATCGGCACCCACAAGATTCGCGCCACCTCGCGCGGCTACGAAGACATGGAGGCATCGGTCGAGATCAAAGCGCGAGAAGATCGCGCGGTCGCCCTGGTTCCCGTTCAAGAAGCCGAAGGCCCCCCTGTGCAGAAGATTCTCGGTTTCACCGCGCTCGGCCTCGGCGCGGCGGCCGCGGGCGTCGCAACCTACGCCGGGGTGCGTGTGCTGCAGATCAACTCGGATCTCGATCCCTATCAATCCGGCGTCGACCCGGACTGGGCCTTTCTCGAAGGCAAAGACGGTTGCGAGGCGGAAGGCGACTACCCGAACATCGCCCTGGCACCCGGTCAGAACAACGCCAACGATCCGAAGAAGACCGAGATTCAAGACTTGTGTGACCAAGGCAGAACATTCCAGACGATGACGCTCGGGCTATGGCCGGTGGCCGGCACGCTCGCAGGCGCCGGCATCATCTTGATCGCTACCGCCGATTGGAGCGGAGGCGGAAAAGAGTCGGCGAAGCTGCCGTTCACGATCTTGCCGAGCTTCGGGCCCGATGGCGCCAACTTGACTGTCGGCGCGCGTTTCTGATCAGGGTCATCGCTGGCCGGTTCGGTGGCAGACGGCTGGTCGCGCCGCGAGGTGAGGCGACCAGGCCCACTGCCGACCGCGTGAAAGAGTCGCTCTTCTCTGCCCTGGGCGATTGCACCGACGCGAGCGTGCTCGATCTGTACGCAGGCACCGGCGCGCTCGGCATCGAAGCGATCTCGCGCGGCGCCGCGCGCGTCGTGTTCGTCGAGTCGGCGCAGCTCGCGCTGGAGGCACTCAAGAAGAACATCGCCACCCTGGGCATTGCCGCGGAGGCACAGGTGATCTCCGCTGGCGTCGAGCGCGCCCTGCCGAAGCTATCCGCGGTCGGTGGCTTCGATCTGGTGTTGGCCGACCCGCCCTACGCCGAGCTCGCCAAAGCCATCCGCGCACTCGAAGCCATCGCCGACGCGGGCGTGATCAACAAAGGCGCCACCCTCACGATCGAACACGCCTCGAAAGAGCGCCCCACCTTGCGCGGCTTCGACATCGCAGACGTGCGCAAATACGGCACCACCTCGATCACGATCGCGACGTTCGTGTGAGAGCCAGAGGATATTTACCGCAGAGAGCGCAGAGGGGAGAGTGGAGGTCGCAGAGGAGATTTGGGGTTCGGTTTAGCGCGGTGGCTCGGCGCTCGAGCTCGCAGTGCGCTGGATGTCGGCCCCGGGAACGCAGCGGCCCAACTCGACCACGAAAAAACTCTCGCTCTCTGCCCTCTGCGTCTGCCCCCTGCGCCTCTGCGGTAAATATCCCTCTGCTCTTCAGCGCAGCGCTTTGGCGCAGCGAAAGCCCACCGACGCCGATCGTGTTTCGGGTGTGAGCGCTTCGCGGAAGGTGGCGGTCAGGCGGGCCAGCGCGGGGCCCTTGTCGGCTGCGCGTTGGCCTGTCCAGGCGCCGCCGCGGAGGACGCGTTTGGTGCCTGATTTGGGGCCGGCGGGGTTGACGATTTCGGCGGTGGCGTAGGGGCCGAACCAATCGCTGGTCCACTCGGCGACGTTGCCGATCAGATCGAGCACGCCGTCTTTGGAGGCGCCCTTCGGAAATGACCCGACCGGAGCCGTGCCCTCGAACGCGTCTTTGCCGTCCAGATTTGCGCGCTCGCTCGCGTCGACGCCCTCCCACGGGAGCTCGCCACCGCGGCGTGCCGCCAGCTCCCACTCGGCCTCTGTGGGCAAGCGCATGCCACGGAACGCGCAGTACGTGGTCGCCTCGTCGAAGGTCGCGCAGTTGAGCGGATGTTCAACGAGGGCGGCGCTATCAGCGGTGCACTTGCCGCTCGGTTGCACGCCCGCGCTGTGGATGGCGGTGCACGAGCCTGCTGCCAGACAGCGCCCGTAGGCGGCGACTGTCACCTCGGTTCGGTCGATACAAAACGTGTCCAAGAAGGCGTTGTGGGTCGGTGCGTCGTCTTTGGAGACGGGATCGTCCGAGCCCATCTTGAAGCGACCACCCGAGACGACCAACGCGCCTTCTGGGCAGAGATTCAGCTCTGGCACGGAGGTCATCGAGCCGGAAGGACGAACGGTCGGCTGCGCTGCGGTGCTGCTCGCTGGCGTCGCGCTGGTCTCGGCGCGGGCGCCGCTGTTCGCTGTCTTGAAGCCGGCGAACACGGCTGCGCCGAAGATGGCGACGGCTCCGATGCCGAGCGCGGCAACGATGATCGTTCGCGAGCCGCCGCTTCTGCGCCCTTCGGCGCTCTCGAACGTCGACGGGGTCAGCGGTGCAGGCGGGCTGCTGGCCCGTTTGGCTGCGAGCGCTGCTGACGGCCCCGTCAGCGGAAAATTTTCAGCGCGTGGGTCGACCGCGCCGAGCAACGCCGTCCAGAACTCGCTCATGGTCGGGTAGCGATGGATCGGTTGCACCGCCAGCGCCCGTGCGAAGACCGCCTCGCATGCGTCGCTCACCGGGTGGCGCAACGTGCGTAGCGTCGGTCGTCGATCTTCGTCGCAAGACTGCCGTGCCAGATCCATGTAGTCGTCGCCGGCGAAGGCACGGCGACCACCTTGCATCACCTCGATCAAGACCAGCGCCATGGCGAACACGTCCGTCCACGGACCGGTCTCACCGTAAGTGCGGCTGAATTGCTCGGGCGCGCCATAGTGAGGTGTGAACGCGGTCGGCAACGTGCCAGTCTGCTGCAGACCCGACGCCCGCGTCTGCATCACCTTGGCGATGCCGAAATCAAGCAGCTTGATGCGCGCGCCGGGCTGGCTGCCTGCGCCGTCGAGCACGAAGACGTTCTCGGGTTTGACGTCGCGGTGAGCGACGTTGCGTTCATGCGCGATCGCCAGGGCCCCCGCGACGGGCTCCAGCAGCTGCGCAGCCTCTTTCAGTGTGCGCGGCGCTTTGCCCGCGTTCGTCTCGGCGACGATCACTTCGTCGAGTGTCTTGCCTGCCAGCCACTCGAGCACGAGGTACGGCAGCGGTGTGTGGCCCGGGCGCTCGAGCACGCCGAAGTCACGCGCTTGAACGATGGCGCTCGATCGCGCCGAGAGCTCGGCCACCAGTCGCGCCTCGCGGCGAAACTCGTCCATGATTACAGGTCGCTCGTGCTCGGGCGCTTGGCCGAGCGTCACCAGGAACTTGATCGCCACGGTGGCACCGACTTGTGCGTGCGTGCCGCGATAGACCACCGCCGCGCCGCCCTCGCCAACGGCATGCTCGACGGAGTACTTTCCGTCGAGCATCACGCCGGTGACGCCGAGCGGGTCTTTGGTGCTCGCGCTCACTGCCACTCTTCCGAGAAGAAGCCGGCCGCCAGAACGGCGCGCGTATTCATCAACAAGCCGCCTCGTTCTCCGAACGAGGCGCCGTCATACACGACGAAGTCTGGGAGGTAGCGGGGCAACATTCGCGCGGCCAGCGTAGCGCGTGGGGTCACGCCAGCGTGCAAGACTACGTAGCGCGACAGACTGCGTTTCTTCGCGCCGTCGCCGAAGAAGGCCTCTGGGCCGGGAAATACGAGCGAGACCGCCACGTCTTTGCCCACGTGACGTTTTCCACGAAGCACCACGGCGTCGGCGTCGAGCTGAACCGGCAACATGCCAGCGATGGATGCCGTGAGCTTGTTGCTGTTCGGGCCGCCCACCAGCACGACGTTGCGCCCTGCCAGCGCCTCGTCGGTGGCATCGACATCGGCCAGCACGGGGTAACGAATGTCGGCCGAGCCGCCGAGCGTCGCGAGCTCTGCGGCGACGAGCCGGTTGGCCTCGCGGTTCGGGCGATCAAGCGTGCCGTACACGACCGTCACGGCTCCGTTTTGTACGTCGTCGAGCGGCCCGGACGAGCCGTGCACCTTCTTGCCGATCAGCTCTTCGGTGGCGATCGCGAACGTGCCGTCGCTGCCGCGCCGCAACGTGACGCTGCCTTTCGTGTCTGCTTTGGAGAGGGCGCCGTCGATCGTGACGCTTACTTCACCGGTCGGCAGGCCAAGCTTGTCGGCGTCGATCCGGAGCGCGGCGACGTTCTGCGTGGTCATGTCGACGCCGGTCGCGGTGAGCGTCGCGTCGATGCGCGCTCGCTTGCCGCTGTCGCCGAGCTCGAGCACGCGCAACCAGTAGGCTCGGTCGTAGCGCAGCTTGCCGGTGCTGAAGTGAATCGCTTTGGGCAGCTCGGGCACTTTGTGGCGGGTGAGCCAGGGCACCATCTTGCCGTCTTCGTAGGCGTAGTCCCACACGTTGTGGTCTAGGTCTTCTTGGATGTCGAACACGTGGCTGTAGCGCAGCGCCTTGTAACGATCGGCCACCACCTTCGATCGACCGGGCACGTCCAGGCCACCGTGTACGATGTGCAGCGGCACGTACGCGCCGTTCTCGGCGTAACGGACGATGTACTCCTTCTCCAACATCGCCTCTTCGTAGGGCAGGTGCGGCACCTTGGAGACGCTCGCGTAGTCGAGCAAGTTGGGGTAGCCGCAGAGCGGCGCCGCCGCTGCGAACTTGTCAGGGCGATGCAGCGGCGCGACGAAAGACACGGTGCCGCCCAGGGAATAGCCGGTCAGGCTCACGCGCCGCTCGTCGATGTTGTACGCGCGCTTCAGCTCGTCGATCACATCCGAGAGATCGCGCTCGCCGACAGGGAGCACACCGGCATTTCCGTAGCCCCACGGGGCCACCAAGATCGCGCCTTGATCGGGAAAACCAGGCAGATTTCGGGCTGCGAACGACAGCGACATGTGCTGGTCGGGGGCCTGACCGATCAAGGTCCGCAGCGCGTGCTCCGGCAGGCGATCGCGTCCGTGCGCAACCAGCACGACAGGCACCGGCTTGCCCGTGTCGATCGAGCGAGGGATGTACGCGACGTAAGGTTGCAGGCGGCCGTCGAGCGGCGAGCGGTACGCACGAAACACCACGCCACGCTTCTTCGCGTAGGCGTCTTCGCCCTTCAGAAACGCTTCCGCGATCGGCTCGGCGTCCTCGATCTTTCTGCGCAGCCAGGCGCGATCGTTGTCCCCCGCGGCCAGCGCCTTGGCGATGGTGGTGGCGTGGTGCTCGAGGCTCGCCCTTGATCCGCTCGGCAGCGCCGTCTTCTCTCGCGTTTCTTCGACCGTCGACAAGAGTTTCGAGGCGCGCGCCGCCAGGCCTCCGTCGTCAGGCAGCTTGCGCGACAGCAGAGTCTCGTCTCCAAGAGCGAAGCGGAGCTCGGACGCGCCTTTCGTTGGCAGCTCGATCAGCGCGTCGGTGCGCGCTGGCGCCTCGGCGATCAACGTCGAGCGCGCGAATGAAAGCGAACGCTCCGAGCTCGTCTTGCCGCTGCCCGCGACCACGAGACCGAGCGCGAAGTCGGGGGGGAGCAGCGGCACCAGACCTCGAAAACGAGGTGCCGCGCTCGCATGAAACCCGTCTGTGGAGAGCGTGACGGTAGCGTCGTGATCGAGCAGCGCCGACGTCTTGCAGCTCGCGTTCTGAAACTGCTCGGCGAAGGCAAGACCGTTTGGCGTGCGGCCCTGCTTGTCTCGCATGCGCAGATAAAAGCCGCCCGTCTCCGGCTCGAGCACGGCGATGATCGGCGTCGCGCCTGCCGGGACATCGATCTCGAAGAATCGCTCGTCCGGCAACGCGCGGCCCTCCCGGTTCAAGAGCTCGAGCGCCACCAGCGTCTGGCTGCCGATCTTGAGGGTGAGCTTGCCGGAGACACCAGCGCGTATCTCGACGCTGCCCGCGCGATCACGCACCAGCGTGCCGCTCAGAATCGCGGCGCTTTGCGACTTCTCTTCGCCCGGGATGGCTCGGCGCGGGTTCACCCAGCCGTCGGCCGCACAGAGTGGCTTTGCGCCGGCCCCCTCGCTCATCTTGCCCAGCGACCCGCTGGCGACGATCTCGCCCGTGAGCTTTGGACCGATGCCGATCTGAGCGGACCAGGCGTTGAACCAGCCTTCCGGTGAAACGGCTCGCAAGCGCGCTCGCGCGATCGCCGCGGGAGGCGGCCCACATCTGCCGCCGAGGCAGGTCTCGCTTCCGCACGCTCGCTCGGCAAAGGTGCGTTGGGCACCACATGTCAGGACTGTCGCGCTGTCCAGACAACCGACGTCACCCTCGAAAGGACACCGATCTTCCGGCGTAGACGTTGGAGCCGCGACTTCAGCGGCGCTGTGGGCTGGTTCGACGCTCTGCGCCGGCGCCGACCCGCGCATACCGTCGCCGTTTCCGCAGCCGAGCGCGATCAGCGAGATCGCCAGCGGCCAAGGTCGAGTCATCGGCAGGAGCCGCACGCCTGTTCTCTATCCCTGGAACCCTGGGGACGGTTGAAATACCTCTAGACCACCCCTTTGGGCGGTATGCTCCGTGGCCGTTTCGACTGTTGGTTGGATCAAGACTTTGCCGTGCCGTTCTGGACAACAGCGGCACCGCCGCTTCTCGCCGCGCTCAGCGCGGCAATCGTGGAGAATCCTACGTGGCTGAATCGCAACCGCCCGAAACCAAGTCCGGCGCCGGTATCTACATCCTCGGCGTTCTGCTTCTGGGCGGCGGCATCGCGGCCATCGTCATTCTCAGCGGTGACGACAAGCCCCCGCCCACGGCTCCCACCGCGGTGAAGACGCAGGAGCCGGTCGGTGTCGCGGCGCCGCCGCCACCGCCTCCTCCTGCTCCAACAGCCAGCGAGACGGCGTCTGCTGCAACGGAAGAAGACGCCGGCGCACCGGCCAGCTCCGGCACCGGCAAGCTCGCGGGCGGCGGCGGTACTGGCGCGTGCTCCAAGTGCGGCGAAGGCGTCAGCAACGGGTCTCTGAACAGCGCGCTGCAAGGTGCCGCCGGTTCTGCGCGTGGTTGTTACAACCGCGTCGTGCAAAAGAACCAGGCCGCCGCTGGCAAGATGAACGTGGCGGTGCAGGTCGGCGCGACCGGCCAGGTGTGCAGCGCGGCCATCACCAACGACAGCGTCGGCAACGGCGAAGTCTCCAGCTGCGTGCTCTCCCGCTTCCAAGGCAAGAGCTTCCCGAAGCCGGACAAGGGCTGCGTCACCATCAACATCCCGCTGAGCTTCACTGTCAAAGAGTGAGATCGGGGGTGCTGCTGCGCGTCGCCTACGACGGTCGCGGCTTTCACGGTTTTGCGCCACAGCCTGAGCAGCGCACCGTCGCTGGGGAGCTGCTCGGTGCGTTGCGAACGATCGATCCGACGATCGCAGAAGTGCGCGGTGCGAGTCGAACCGACGCTGGCGTGCACGCGCGCGATCAGCGCGTCGCCTTCGACGCCGTTAGAGATTTTCCGATGAGCGCCTGGACCGGCGGCGCGCAACGGCAACTGCCCGAGACGATCTCGATACGCGCTGCCAGCGCCGTCGAAGAGAGGTTCTCGCCGCGCGCCAACGCCATCGCCAAGACGTACCGTTACTTGTTGCTCGACGATGAACAGCGCGACCCTTTTTTGGACGGCCGCTGCTGGCGTGTGCCTGAAGCGTGCACAATGGACGCCTTCGCACGCATGCATGCCGAAGCCGCAGCGCTGGTGGGAAAGAAAGACTTCGCGGCATTCAGGGGCGCCGCCGATCAGCGAGAGAACACCGTTCGCTCGGTCAGCGCTGTCTCCCTCGAACGCTCCAGCGAAGATCCGCGGCTCGTGCGCATCGACGTCCGAGGTGACGGCTTTTTGTACAACATGGTCCGCATCATCGTCGGCACCCTCGTCGATGTTGGTCGTGGCAGGTTGAAGCCAGGCGTCGCCGAGCGCGCGCTCGCCAGCAAAGATCGACGCGTCGCGGGCATCACGGCACCAGCAGACGGCCTCACGCTGGAGCGATTCGAGATGAACGGTGACAGCGAGCGCGGCTGGCTCTGAGGCGCCGCCTCCGCCGCAGCGAGCAAGCCTCCGCCGAAGCGATCGACTCAGCTCAGAGTCGACTCAGCTCAGAGCTTGTCGCTGATCGGTCGACCGCCAACACCGGTGGGTGTTGGTACTGGCTTGGCGGTGACCTCGGGCTTGGCTGTCGGAAGCTTGCCTGGCACACGAACCAGCTTGCCTGTCGGCTCTGGCGCTGCGGATGCGCTGGCGGTTTCGCTGGCCGTCTGGCTTGCGGTCGGCGCGCTTTCGGTGGACGCGGCGGTCGCGGTTTGGGGTGCCGTCGCAGTTGCTGTCGCCGTCGTTTCGCTGGTGGCAGCGGCTGTGCTCTTCGGCTCGCCAGTGGAGGCGGGCTTCGCTTCGGATGCGCTCATCCTGTAGAACGCAAACCCACCCCCCACGCCGAGCGCAGCCATCACACTGAGCGCGATCAACAGCACCGGAGCGCCCTTTTTGGGCTGGCCCGCTGTTACCGCCAGGCCCACCTGAGATTGGCCCATCGGGTGAATCCCGTTTGGCGCAGAAGGATACGGTCGCGGCGCCGACGTGCCAGATTGATTCAGATTTGCCTGAGATTGGCGCATCTGAGCCGCATTGAAGCCAGGGTTACTGCCAGACTGCCCCAAATGCCCGCCTGATTGTGCCAGGCCGGCTTGAGAATGAGTCAGCTGGGGATGGCCCGGTTGGGCGTGACCTGGCTGGGAATTTTGGAGCTGGGAATTTTGGAGCTGGGAATTTTGGAGCTGGGAATTTTGGAGCTGGGAATTTTGGAGCTGGGCCAGGCTCGGCTGCCCGTAGCCGCCAGCCTGTGGATATTCTTGTTGCTGCCCCTGATGGTGCTGCTGCTGCCCATGCTGCTGCTGCTGATGTTGCTGCTGGGCGACGCCGCGGTAGGCGTCGACTGCGTGCGCGAACTCTGTGGCGTTCTGGAAACGGTGGGCGGGATCGCGCTCCATCGACTTGCGAACGATCGCAGCGATGCCTTGGTCGACGCCGGGCGCTACGCGCTCGATGGGCTCGGGTGACTCGAGCGCGATCTTGAAGATGAGCTCGTTGAACGTCTCGGCGTTGAAGGGCACTCTGCCGGTGAGCGCTTGGTAGGCCACCACGCCGACCGAGTAGAGGTCGCTGCGCTGATCGATCGGCTGCCCGCGCGCTTGTTCGGGCGACATGTAGTAGGGCGTTCCCATCACTGCGCCGGTCTTGGTCATGCTGAGCTCTTCGCCCATCAGCGTGAACTTGGACACGCCGAAGTCGAGAATCTTCACGAACTCTTGTCCGCTGCGTTTGACGACGTAGATGTTGTCGGGCTTGAGGTCGCGGTGAACGATGCCGGCTACGTGCGCAGCGCCGAGCCCCTCGAGCAGCTGCCGCAGCAGATTCGCCAAGTCGGCAGAAGGCAGGCGCCCGCGCACCTTGATGCGCTGGGTGAGCGACTCGCCGTCGAGATACTCCATGACCATGTAGCGCTCGCCGCTCGCCAAGTTACCGAGGTCGAGCACTTCGACGATGTGCTCGGAGCCGATGCGCCCCGCGGCCTGCGCCTCTCGTTCGAAGCGCTGCACGATGTCGGCTTTCTGCGCGACGTTCGCGTGCAGCACCTTGATCGCCACTTTGCGATGGATGCGGGTGTTCTCGCCTTCGTACACCTCGCCCATGCCACCAACGCCCAAAATGCGGACGATGCGGTACTTGCCGTCGAGGATTTCACCAACTGCGAGACTCATGAGGACCCCTGGCGGACGCTGACGCCCGCCGTCTCGTCATCGTAGACCACGATCGCGGTAGTGACCGCTACCTAGTTACAGATCGGGACGAATATCCCGACCCTTTACAGTCGAAGTCGGTTTTACGGTGGGCGCTGCTGGTGCCGTCGGCAGTGTACCGGTGGGCCGCGTCGTGCGCACAGGGTTCACCACTGTGGGCGCACTGGTCGCTGCGCCGGTGGGTGGAGTGGATGCGCTGAGCTCGCCAGAAGTCTCGGTAGAGCTGCTCGCTGTCGTCGACGCTGTGGCAGAAGTGTCGGGCGGTGACGCAGTGTCGCTGGTGGCGGCTTCTGTTGCGGTGGAGGTGGCGCGGGCCGTCGTCGGCGACGAGGTGGTCGGACCCGCTTCCGCTTCAGGTGTGCGCCCGTAGAAAAAGACGGCTGCTGCCGCGCCGAGCACCAGCGCAACCCCGAGCGCGATGAAGACGGCAGCGTTCGACTTCTGAGGTGGTTGCGGCGGCGCAGGGTAGCCCTGTTGCGCGGGATAGCCGCCCTGTTGCGCGCCCACGCGCGCTTGTGCCGTGGCTTCGATTTGACCGAGCAAAGTCGAGGCTGCCGCGTAGTTGCGCGGTGGCGGGGCTTGTTGCGGTACGCCTCCGATCATCGGCAACATCTGGGTGCGCGCCGTGGCGTGGTGGCCCATCGCGACGCGGGCGTCGTAGTCGCGCGCCCAAGCCAAGAGCGCTTCTTTCATTTCTTGCGAGCTCTGGAATCGCTCGCCCGGATCGCGTCCCATTGCCTTACGCACCAGTACGCCGAACGCCGGATCGAGGTTCGGTACGAAGTGCTCTGGAGGCGGCGGTGCCTCGAGCGCGATCTTGAAGATCAGCTCGTTGAACGTCTCTGCGTTGAACGGCACTTGACCGGTGATCGACTCGTACAAGATGACGCCCACCGAGTAGAGATCCGAGCGCATGTCGATCGCGCGCGAGCCTTTGGCTTGCTCTGGCGACATGTAATACGGCGTGCCCATGACCGCGCCGGTGCGCGTCATGCTCATCTCATCGGCGTTCAAAATGTTGAACTTGGACACGCCGAAATCGAGAATCTTCACGAAATCGGGGCGGCCCCCGCGGCTCGCCAACAAGAACACGTTGGCGGGCTTCAAGTCGCGATGGATGATGCCGGCTTGATGGGCCGCACCCAGGCCCTCGAGCAGCTGCGTGAGCGGCGCGACCACGTCGCGCGGCGCGATGCGACCCTGGTTGACGATGCGATCACCGAGTGTGGTGCCGTCCAAAAACTCCATCACCATGTAGCGAGAGCCGTCAGGCAAGTCGCCCATGTCGAGCACTTCGACGATGTGGTCCGAACCGATGCGCCCAGCCGCCTGCGCCTCGCGCTCGAAGCGCTGCAACACGTCGCTCTTGCTGGCGACCTCCATATGCAGCGTCTTGATCGCGACGCGCCGATGGATGCGTACGTTCTCGCCCTCGTAGACGGTGCCCATCCCGCCCACGCCGATGGCTTTCACGATGCGGTATTTGTCCGCGAGGATCTGACCAGCTTGCAGGGTCAAGGAGTGCTCACCGTCCCAGCGTGCACGGTATCACGACCGTTTTCCCGTTCCCAAGGGACGCGAGAGCACAGCAGATATTTACCGCAAAGGCGCCAAGGAGCTCATCCGGTCGAGCGGATGTTCATTGCCAGCGGTGCCGGATTTTTTTGTTCTTCGAGCTTGGTGCCGAATCGATGCAGCCGTTCGGGGATTGAGTACCACTCAAAGCTCCACCAAAAAACTCTCGGCTGCCCGCAGGGACCGAGGCTGCCGACACATTCGGACTCCTTGGCGCCTTTGCGGTAAATATCTGCCTCGCGCTTCTGGCACCGGCTCATGTGCGCGCGACTGCGTAGCCCACGAAGAAGGGCCCCATCTGGGCGATGAACTCGGCTGTTTGGCGGGTCTTGCGCATGGCTTGTACGACGTGTGAAAGCGGGTGTAGGTCGTGACCGATCAGGCCGACCACGAACTCGTTGTCTTTTGCGTCGAGGCCGTGACAGGCGAGACGCACGTCGTGCGCGAGGTCTTGCTGGCCGTAGGCGCGGCCGATTATCGAGTGCTCGCGCAAGATGCTGGCTTGCTCGCGGGCGTCGAGCTTGGCGAAGGCGCCGCTGCGGCGGAGCGGATACCAAATTGCCCACGGCCACTCGGGGTTTTGCATCACCGACTTGGGCCGATCGATCAGCGCGTGCTTCAAGTCGGGCTCGTAACCGAGCGAGTAGCTGCGGCCGAGCATGTTGTGATCCATGCGCTGCACGAGCGGGCCGGCAGCGTTGACGGCCGGGCGCACCTTGCGCACGAACACCGACGGGTCTTCGTCGTAGGTGACGAGCCCGATGCCGGCCGGGGCGTTGACGTCGTCGTAAATGACGGAGCTCACACCCCGTTGCTTGAGCTCGCCAGCCAGCGTCTGCGCGACGCCCTCGGGGCGCGTGCCGCTCGGGCAATCGAACACCAAAACCTGGACGAACAACCGTGAATTGGAAACCTGCGGCTCCCCGTCTGCACCTTTTCCCCCGCGCTCACCCACGTCGATGCGGTGCGCCTCTTCTTCGGGTTTGGTGGGGCCAGGCGCGGCTGTACCGTGATCGCTCATCCTGCCTTTCTATCGCGGCCTCGCGCCGGGGATAAGACCCAGGGTTATACTTGGAACCTCGTTCCAGAGCGTTTGGCTGGGCCTCGCCGAAATGGGTCTCCTCTTCGGGTTGCTTCCCAAGGCCGAAGCAACAATAAGCCAGTCCCATGTCTGCGATCGTGATCGTCGGCGCCCAATGGGGTGACGAAGGCAAAGGAAAGGTCGTCGACCTGGCGTCGGAGCACGCCGAGGTCGTCGTGCGCTACGCAGGTGGCCCCAACGCGGGCCACACGCTGGTGGTCGGCAACGAGAAGATCGTGGTGCGCTTGGTGCCGAGCGGCATCTTGCAGCCGCACACCCTGTGTTTGATGGGCCAGGGCATGGTCGTCGACCCTGCCGTGCTGGTGGGCGAGCTCGACGCGCTCGAGGCGCGCAAGATCAGCGTCGCTGGTCGCTTGGTCATCGCGCACTTGGCGCACGTGATCATGCCGTACCACATCGTGATCGATGGTCTGCGCGAGTCCGACGTCGGCTCGCAGAAGATCGGCACCACCAAAAAAGGCATCGGTCCCTCGTACGAAGACAAGGTCGCGCGCCGCGGTATTCGCATCGCTGATCTCGCCGACTGGGCTCGCTTGCGTGAGCTCGTTGCGGCGGCGCTCGGTGCTTGGGCCCCGGTGGCGGCAGCGCTCGGCGGCGCGCTTCCGACTGTGGATGCAGTGCTCGACCACCTGGAGCCGTTCGCCAAACGCCTGCTGTCCCTCGCGGGCGATACGTCCAAGTTGCTCGACGACGCCGTTCGCGCCAAGAAACACGTGCTGCTCGAAGGCGCGCAGGGCACTTTGCTCGATGTCGACCATGGGACGTACCCCTTCGTGACGTCGTCGTCCGCCATCGCGGGTGGCGCATGCACGGGCGCGGGCATCGGCCCGAGCCGCATCGACGGTGTGATCGGCATCACCAAGGCGTACGCGACGCGCGTCGGTGAAGGGCCTTTTCCGACCGAGCTGTTCGGGCCCGAGGGCGACCGTCTACGCGAGCGCGGCGGCGAGTTCGGCAGCGTGACAGGCCGGCCGCGTCGCACGGGTTGGCTCGACTTGCCGGCGCTCCGTTATGCCGCGCGGGTGAACGGCGTCGACGGCTGGGCGGTGACCAAGCTCGACGTGCTCACAGGCCTGCCGACGGTGAAAATCTGCGTCGCCTACGAGACGAAGAACGGCCTCGAGCGAGACTTGCCGCTGGGCGAGCTGGCGACGGCGAAGCCTGTCTTTCAAGACTTTCCAGGTTGGTCGCAGTCGATCGAAGAGGCCCGCAGCATCGCTGATCTTCCGGCCGAGGCCGCAGCGCTGGTTCGCTTCATCGAGACCGAGACGGGGGTGCCTGCGTACTTGGTGTCGGTCGGCCCGCGCCGCGACCAGACCATCACGGTGCGCGACCTGTTCGCCTGAGCTGCCGCGCCCAGATACGGCTGCTAGGCTAGCCATCGATGTCCGCCACTTTGACCTTGATTGCGGGGCTCGTGTTGTTCCCTGCGGACACTTCCGACAAGGCTTCGTTGGAGGCTCTTGCGGCGTCGACCGGGCGCCCGCGAGAGTGTGTCACCAAGGGCAAGCGGCGCGGCAAACGCCCGTCCGTCTGGCAGCGCGCACGCGAGCCGGAGCTCGTGCCTTATTGCGACATGGTCGCCAAGGCGCACATCCTGCTCGAGTCGAGCGGTGAGGCGGACGCGAAAGCGGCGCTCGAGCTCGCCGAGCAGGCGGCGAAGCTCTGGCCTGGCCACGCCGGTGCCTTGCTCGCGCAAGGCCGCGCCTTCTTGGCGCTGGGCAGGGCGAAAGAAGCGCTCGAGCGCTTCCAGCAAGCCAAGCAGATCGACAAGCTCTCGGTCGAAGAGCCGCGCAACATGCGGGCGCACGCGCGGGCGTTCATCCATAGCGGCGACATCGCAGCGGGCGCAGCCCTGTATCGCACGCTGGTGCCGCGCGCTTCTCTGTTGCCAGATCGCCTGCGGGCCAGCGTGCTGCTCGAGGCCGCCTATGTGTCGATGACCGACGCCGGCAAAAAGCCGGGCGCGAAGCCAGCCCTGGTGGAGGCGTTGGCGTTCGCCGGCGAGGCACGCTCACTCGATCACGCGTCGCTCGGCCCCGACGTGCTGCTGGCGCTGGCGCTCGTGCACGACCGCGCCGGGGAAGCCGAACAAACGCAGTCGCTGCTGCGAGAAGCAAAAGGTCTCGTGGTCAGCTCGCCGAGCAACCGCTCGAACACCGAGGGTCTGGTCGCCGACAAAGCAGACGTCATCGCGCTCTCGGCGCTGGCGCTCGAGCTCGACAGCCCAGCCGAGGCGCAGAAAGCTTGGCAGCGCTACCAAGAGGCCTCGACGATCGAGGCGTTCAAGCGTGCGGCGAGCGCCCGCTCGGCCGCGCTCGGGGGCGCGAAACCCAAGAAAGCGCGATGAGATCGCCGGCAGTCGCTCTGGGGTGCGCGCTGTCGCTGTTCGCTCACGGCGCCATGGCCACCCCGAGCCGCTGGTCGCTGGCTCAGAGCCCGCAGGCCTTCGAAGAAGAGGTTGCGGTGCGGACCGCAGAAAAGGCCTTCATCGAATCGGCGACGGTGCGTCTGCGGCGCCAACAAGACCCGCTCGCCGATCCGCTGGCGCCGATCCCTGGCGCGCTCCAGGCGCTGAAGAAGGTCGACGCAGATCGATCCAACAACTGGTACGCGCGGCATCTGTTCGCGCGCGCGACGCAGGCGCTCGGGCGCTGGCCTGAAGCCGTGGTGGTCTGGGAACGAAGCCTGCTCGACCCCGAGACGCCGCCTCCTTTTCGCGCCGATGCTTTGGCCGAGCTCGCCATCGCCTATGCCCGCGTGAACCGACAAGCCGACGAGATCGCTGCCTGCGACGCCGCGATCGCGCTGGAAGAAGGCGGCGCCTCGGCGCATATGTTGCCGCGTGACTTTCCGGGCGGCGGGCGTGTGTCGATGCTTGCCAACCAAGCCGAAGGCTTCTTGGTGATGGGTGACGTCGAGCGCGCGATCGCTGGTTACCGCGCGTCGCTCGAGTCGGTCGATTCGACGCTGATGGGGTTCTTGTACAGCCCGACCGCCTTGTGGAGCCTCGGCGTCGCGCTCGATCGATCCGGCGACTTGGCGGCTGCGCTCGACAGCATCGCGCTGGCCCGCTCGTACGATCCCAACGATAGCCGCATCAAAGGACCTGGCTGGTTCTTCGTGCCGAGCTACGAAGAGCACTATTACTGGGCGCTTGGGCACTTGCTCGTGGCGCGCTCCGCGGCGGATCAAGATGACCGCATCGCGGCCTACGAACGCAGCGTCGATTCTTGGGCGACGTACCTGGCGAGCGCCCCAGCCACCGACCATTACGTGCCTGTGGCTCGCGCTCGGTTGAAGCTCGCCAACAAAGAATTCGGGGATCTCAAGAAGCGGGCCGCGACGCCAACCCCCATCGATCCGCGGCAACCAGCGCAGCCTGCCCCCAAGAAGCCGTAACTCTCCACAGGGTCGAGTGTGGGGAACGGTGTTTCCTATTTTGACCGAACCCCGTTGCCAATCCCCCAAAGGTCGGCACCCTATGGGGGTAACTGTACAGCCACATGGGACGAGACTCATTTTTCGGAGAGACAGTCATCTGGTCAGGCAGACCCGAGCGCGTGACTGTGCCCGCCGTGTATCGCTGGTCGTCGATCGTGTGCGGCGTCATCGCGCTCACCTCGACGATGAGCTCGATCGCGGTGGCGACCTGCCTCGACCAGCCCGTCGGCTCCATGCTCTTGTTCGCCGCCTGGATGGCGACGATCTCGCTCGTCTTCTGGCGGCTGCCGCTCTGGTGGCGCGCGGAGCTCGAGTACACCATCACGGCCGAAAACATCATCATCCGTCGCGGTCGCTATCGCCGTTACATCGATCGGCGCTCGATCAGCTTCGCGCGCATTCACTGGCACCACTCTCATTCCGGCGTCGGCGATCTCGAGCTCGTGCGAGCAGTGCCGACCGGCGCAATGATGCGTCGGCTCACCATCGTACTGCCGGGCATCCTCGCGCCCGACAGGGTGTGGGCATTCGTTCGCGGCGTTACGCCAGCGACGCCAGCCGGTGACGGTCATCGCTTGCTCGCGCAGCGTCTCGACGAAGGCGAGCGCGTGTTGTGGTCGGCGCATCCGCACAGCGACTGGTATCGCTGGGTGCCCACCAACATTCGAGGCGTGCTCTCCCTGCTGCTGGGGCTGTCGCTCGTCGTCGCGGCGGTCGCCACCGCGTCCAGCGCCATCAACGGCGTGCGTGGTGTGCTCGGCGCCGGTCTCTCTCCCGGCAGCGTGGCGTTCATCGCGCTGGTTGCGTCGCTCACGCTTTCGGTGTCGCTCTTGGGGGCCACTGCCGTCTTCGTGGTGTACAGCAGCGTGGTCAAACCCGTCCGGCTCGAGCGGCTGACGCGCTACCTGATCACCGATCGGCGGGTGCTCATTCAGCGAGGCACAGAAGAGCTACACCTCGATCGGGCTCGTATCGTCGACGTGATCGATGGTCCCGGCCACGGCGGAAAGCGTGATCTGTTCTTGGTGTTGGACGGTCCCAAGGCGCGGGCTTTTGCCCCCAGCGGTGCGTTCGGCGAAGAAGCGGGCGGCGGCCTCTTGCCAGTGCTCAAGCTGGTCGAAGACGCTGATGTCGTGCACCGCATCCTGAAGACACCGCTCGAGACTCCCGTGTTGGCGTAAGCTCGCGGCGCGTGACTCCGATCGTCGACCTCGCGCCCGGTGCCGACACCTCGACGTTGGCGCGTTTTTTCGCCGAGCGCGTCCGCGCGGCGATCGAAAAGCCGCGCTTGTTGACCAGCTTTGCTGCCATGAAGGCCACCATTTTCGTGGTCGATTTCGACTCGGGCGAGGCTGCCACGCTGCGCTTCGATCATGGTCGCCTGACGCTTCACGAAGGCACCATCGGGATGCCGACGGTGACCTTCGGTGGGCCTCGCGCTGCGCTGTTCAGTCTCGATCAGGTCAAGCTCGGCGATCTGCCGAAGGCCATGCTCGGCTCGAGCGCCCGGGTTTCGCTGGCTGACGACGCGCGTCGGTCGAGCCCACCACCTGCCTCGAGCCGGCCCGGCGCGAAGCTCGAGCTGCGCGAGATCTTGCGCTTGTTCGCGCGCAAAGAAATGCGCGTGTACGGCTTTCTGAGCCACCCGCGGACGACCGTGCGTTTCTTGCGCTTGGTCGCTGGTTGACCGCAAAATTTTTGCATCAACTAGCCCTGTCGTTGTCCGGTAACTGCCCCTCGGGCTGAAAATTTACCTATTCTGTTTCGGAGTGGTTCGGCTTCGCTACCTCGGTCACAACCTCGAAGTACCCGAGGGCCAATTCATCATTGGCCGCAGCTCGAAGTGTCAGCTCAGCATCGATGATCCGATGATCTCGCGGCAGCACGCGGTGCTCACCGTCGCCAACGGGGTCGCGCACGTCGAAGACCTCGGCAGCCGCAACGGCGTGCTCGTGAACGGCAAGCGCATCACGGGTGTCGCACCGGTCGCCGAGGGCGACACCATCACGGTGGGCTCGCAGCCCATGACCGTGCACGGTTTGGGTGCCGTGGGCTCGGTGCTGTCGCGGCCGCACAGGGTCGAGATGCAAACGATGCAGACCAGCAGCTTGATGGATCTGGCCGACGACCCGACCGACGACACGATGATCCGGTCCGGTCCGCTGAAAGGCGACCCAGGGCGCCGTGTGAACGAGCTCAGCCTGGTGGGCGCCGTGGCCGAAAAGGCGCTCGCCATGGGCCGCGCAGAAGACGCTCAACGACTGCTCGAGCGACCGCTGCACGATCTCTTGAAGCGGGTGAAAAATGGCGAGTCGGGCATCGACGACAAGGTCACCGAGCGCGCCGCGACCCTGGCGGTGAAGCTCGCCATGGCCCTGAACAAAGGCGAATGGGTCGACTACACCTTCGATCTGTACACCGCCCGACACGAAATCTTGCCGCAAGCGGTGGTCGACGAGCTCTACACGGTGCTGCGCAAAGTCCGCTGTGATGGCTCCAAGCTGCAGGACTACTTGGAGGAATTGCAGGCCACCAGCGTGATGGGACCGAACGAGCGTTTTCAGATGTCGCGCATCGAAGGCCTCGAACCGCTGGTCGGCCTGAAGTAGGCTTGCCCTCGGATGCAGCAGTTTCGGCTGCGCTATCGCGCCCACGACATCGAGCTTCTACCCGGCGAGTTCGTCATCGGCCGCAGCGAGGACTGTCAGCTCTCCCTCGACGACGCCATGATCTCCCGCCGGCATGCGCTGCTCCGCGTGTCGAGCACCGGCGTCGTGGTGGCTGATCTCGGCAGCCGCAACGGCGTCGCGGTGAACGGTGACAGAGTCAAAGAAGAGCGGCGGCTGAACGACGGCGATCGCATCACCGTGGGCAAACACGAGCTCGTGCTGTCGGTGTTGCAGCCGGACTCGGTGCGAACCCGCGGCCCATTGGCGCGTACGCTCGGCCCGGTCGAGCTTCACGACCTGGACGCGCTGGTACACGGGCGGCCGCAGTACACCCCCACCACCGGCATGGCCCGCGCGCTTGGCTCGTTCTCCACCTTGTCGCAGCTCGCCGATAAAGCCTTTGCGATGGGCAGACCAGAAGAAGCCGAGCGCCTCTTGGCAGCTCCGCTCAACGAGTTCCTGAAAGAGATTCAGAAAGGCGCAACCATCGACCCGTCGGTGCTCGGACGGTTTGCTTCAGCCGCGCTGCGTTTGGCTACGGAGCTTCAGAAGGCCTCGTGGGTCGAATGGATCTTGCAGGTGTACCAGCGCGCCGGTCACTTCGTGCCCGCCGCCATCATCGATGCGTTGCTCGTGCTTTCGCCCAAGCTGAAGCACCTCGGGCGTAAGCCCATCATGGACTACGTGACGACGATGCAAGGGGCGTCGTCCATCACCGCCAACGAGCGCTTCTTGCTGCAGCGCCTCGAGAGCCTCGCCAAGCGGCTCGCGACGATTCCCTAGGCTCAGCAGCTGCGGCTCAGCGGCTGCGGCTCTTCTTCTTGTCGGCGGGCGCCGTCTCGTAAGCCAGCGTCGTGCGAGCGGCGCGTTCGATCGCCGCGCGCAGATCAGCGTCGTTCACGACATCGAGTGACTTCTTCAACGCGGGCTCGAGCGCGATGGGGTGCGGCACGTGTTTCGGCGGCCGCCGGGAGGGAGGCGGCGGCGGCTCGATGGAACCGACCTTGAAGCGCAGGGCGCTCACCTCGACGCCCAGGCGGCGAAGCTGGGTGACGATCGGCTCTGCTAGCAACGACAGCTCGTTTGCCCACGCGGACGTCGCCGCGATCACAGTCAGCACGCCGCGATCCAAACGGTGTGGCTTGGCGCGCGCTGCGATGCGGGTGCCGACTGCGATCTCCCAGCTCTTCTCCGGGATGGGAAAGACCGGCATGGAGACCAGCGACGAAAACGCCCGGTCGCGGATGATCACCGCGCCGAGCGTCTCGACTTCGCGTCGCCGTTTCTTTCGTTTGACGAAGCCCACTCTTCCTCGGCGAGCACAGTGGAGCGAGAAGACTACGTCAAGAGCCAGGAGAGCGGCTCAGCATCAGCCACGTCAGGGAACTGTGAAGCCTCGGCGTCCGGCACGCCGAGCGCCTTGGCGACCGTGCGCCAGATGTACTTGCCGGGCAAGCGCCCGCTGCCGTCGGTAGCGGCTGCGCCCGGTTGGCCGTTGTCGATGCGCGGCGCGCTGTACGAATAGGTGTGGCCGTCGCCGTCGTCGCCGGCGACGCCGACGTCGCCGTAGTAGCCGCCTTTGATCATGCCGCCTGCGAGGATGACGGTGTTCTTACCTTCGTTGCCTTGCGAGCCAGCGGCCGGCGCGCGGCCGCCGTCGGTGCAATACACCGCGATCAGCGTGCGATCGTAGATGCCGGCTTCTTTCAGCTTGGCGATCAAGCGTGCGAGCGAGAGGGACGCTTGCAAGGTCTCGACTTCCATCTGCTCCACCTTGCGCTCGTCGTGCACGTCGACGTAGTCGAACTCGAGCGACACTGCGCGGCAGAGATCGTTGGAGACGAGCTTGTATGCCCAGGCGACTTGCTCCCAGATCTGGGCCTTGATGTTCACCCCCACCTGATCGGGCACACCGGCGCCCCAGTAGGCTGTCTCTTCTTCGGTGAGCGGCATGCTGACGACCTTGGTCTGGCCGCTGAAGAGCAAGCCCTTTGCCTCGACGATGTTCTGCTCGTGGTTCGTGATGGCCACGTTGCTGAACTTGCGCCGCTCGAGGAACTTGGGGTCCACCTTGGCGAGGATCTCGGTCATCGCCGCTGCCTCTTCGGTCGAGGTCAGCACGTTGAGGTCTTCGACCGAGTCGGGAAAGGCCTGGAAGAGGGCGTCTCGTGTCTGAATGCGATCGAGCTCGGCGCCTGGCAGGCCTGCGCCGAAGTGGTAGGCCGTGTGGATGCCGCGGCTGATCCCTTTGAAGGCGATGCCGTTCTTGGCGCCGGGGTTCTGCTGCTTGTTCCAGTAGTTGTAGAACGACGCGGGCGTCGGCGTGCTGGAATAGAACTGCTCGCAACCCTGCGGGAAGTTGTCGACAGGGTCGTTCAGGTACATCTCCATGCGACCGTTGCCCGACTGGTAAGTGCGGCCGGGTGACCGCATCGGGTTACCCGACTCGTGCCCGTGGATGGCGCCGACCGACAGCTCGCAGGTGTCGATCATCGCGATGCTGTCGATGTGCGGATCGAGCTCCATCGATTGAGGAGTCAGGTAGATGCGGTTGTCGCGCTGAGCGAGATCGCTCTGCTGGAAGAACATCGCACACTGGCGGCCGAACTCACCGCGCTTCAAGTTGGTGTAGGTCGCGAGGCCCGGGGCCACGAACATCTGGCCGTGGTCCCACTGATCGCGGAGGTTGATCTCGATCAGGTATCGAGGACCTGACGACACGCCTGCTTCTGCGACGCCACACATGTCGTGTGCGGCGTAACGGAACGCCTCCGGGATCAGCGGTGCGGCCAGGGCAGCGCCCATGATCTGGAGGAACCTGCGGCGCTTGGGAGCGCTCATGCCTTCGAACACACGGCTCTTCATTGCGCGTCTCCCGAGAGGCCTTGCACGACCGTCAGGACGACGCCTGGGTCGGTGAACGTGGCCTTGACGATCTCTGCGTAGCTCGGCTTGTGACCGGGTGCTTCGGTGCTGGTTGCGATGCGCTCGAGCAGCTCGGCGTCGACTGTCTTGCCGAGCGGCCCGGCCGTGTCGATTCGCAGTGTGTACTCCAGGAGGTTCTGGGCTGCGCATTGCACGAATATCGGGTGCTCCGACAGGACCTTGCCCGCTTCGCCGAGGTCGGCGACCGGGGTCCCGAACAGCTGGCTCTCTTCGTTGGATGCTTCTGCGGGGTCCTCGAAGTGCGAAGCCATCAGCCCGTTGAGGCTGCGACCGAGCTCGCCCTCGGGATCTTGCTGGCCATCGGCTGCGGCTTGATACACGCCGGTCTCGTCGAACTTCACGAACAGCTGCGAGTGGGCGGCAAACTGGCCGTGGCAGTCGTGGCAAGCGCAGCCTGTGTTCACCGCCGAGCCGATCTCTGCTTCGGTGGCCTCGTTGAGATCGGTGATGGCGAACAGATGCATCAAGCGCTCGGGCGCGATCTTCGGCTGCAAGCTGACCTCTTGTGGGTAGACCTGACAGGCGAAGGCGCGCATCAGCGTGCTGGAGCGGGTCAGGTTGAAGCGACTGGCGCGACTGGCGAGATAGCCGCGGGTGGTCAGCACGCCAGCCGCGAACGGCGCGCCGCTATCGCACTCGATCACCGCGCCGGCGCTGTCGTAACAGCTCGCCGAGGTGAGGATGTCGGCCCAGGGTTTGTCGTTGGCAACCACATAGGCGACGAGATTGCCAGGCAGCGAGTAGTCGATCTCGATCGTCTCGCCGCTGACGCTGAGCTTCTCTTCCATCAATGAGCGCGCGCTCATCACGAGGCCAGGCTCGGACGCCCACGCCAGCAAGATCGGTTCGATCGCCGCGCCCGCCTCGTCTTCGATGCGGGCGCGTTCTTCGGTGTCGAGCACGCGGCCGATCAGCGGCGGCGCTATCTTCTCGAGGTAGCTGTTCGTCTCTTCTGCGCTGAGCTCGCGGATGTCGAACGTCTCGGGATCGATCGGCGGGTCTTCTTCATCGACCTTGGGGCTGCCGATGGTGCCGTTGCCGCAGCCAAGCGCCGCCAGCATCGATGAGACGGCCATGAAGCGAAGCGCCTTCACTGAATCACGAGCTCCGCCGAGGAGAAGATCGCGAGACAGACGGCCTCGTAGCGAGGGCCCTCGGCCAGCGCCTGCAGTGAGGGCGCGTCGAGATCGAGCTCGCTCGCCTCCACTGATCGGCCCCACGCTTCGCTAGCCATCGCGATCGCGCCGGTCTTGTTGGTCGCGAGGCCCGGGTAGGCGCTCTGCATCGCTTCGGATGCGCAGACAGGCTTGAGCGACTTGCCCCACAGCGCCATGCGCGTCGGGCTCCACAAACGATCGGGCTTCACGCCGCTCGCGTAATCGTAGTCACCTAGGCCGAGGCGGTTCTGCAGCAGCACGGCGAAGATCGGATCATTGGTGGGCTTGCCGACGATGGCCGCGACTCGCTCGAGCCGGACCCAGAACGGAAGCAGCTGCGGCTGCTGATCAGGCAGGGCAAATGCAGGTTCGAATTCGCTCGGGTCGACATTGCTGTCGCCGTCAGCCGAACCCTCGGTGTCTCCGATGCGGCCGTGGCAGGCGGCAGCAGTCAGGGCGATGAAAAGTAACGCGCGTTTCACGCTTCGTTGATAGCAGTTTCTATTCCGCTGTGAGCCAGACTCTCCTGTCCGCCTTCATTGGAGACACACCGGATAAATTCGTTTGAGCTGCAACGATCCGCGCAAGGGTTGCGGGCAGCTCGTGACAGTCCAGCACGAGCGGCCACGTCTGGTGGTGCCTCGGATCACCACTTGGATCGCGCTGGACCCCGCCGAAATGTACCCGCGTGTCCTACATCAATCCTTGGGATTGACGATGATCTCGACGCGGCGGTTGTTGGCGCGGCCTTCTGCGCTGGTGTTGTCGGTGACGGGTCGATCAGGTCCCAGGCCGACTGTCTTGATGCGATCACCGGGGTAGCCTTGCGACACGAGCTGGGCCTTCACCGAGTCTGCGCGCGCGAGGCTGAGCTTGCGATTCTCTTCGGCCGAACCGACCGAATCGGTGTGGCCCTCGATGCGAAGCTTCGGGTGGTTCTGATCTTTCAGGACCTTGTACACCTCGTTCAGCTTCTCTTTCGCGATCGAGAGCAGGTCGCTCTTACCGGAAGCGAACAGCACGCCGCCGCTCAAGGTGATCACGACGCCGCGCGCCTCTTCTTTGACGGAGGCCATCTCTTTCAGGCTGGCGAGCGCAGCCGAGGCGATGCGTTCTGCCTCTTTGCGAGCCTTTTCAGCCTCGAGCCGCGCCTTCTCGGCTTCTTGTCGCGCCCTCTCGGAGGCAGCCAGCTTTTGACCGCCGGCTTGCAGCGCGTTGCGGGCCTTGTCGAGCTCGGAGGTGCTCTTGTCTTTGAACTCGTTTTCGGCGGCGAGCTTGTCAGCGTCGGCTTGTGCGATCGCTGCCATTGCTTCGGCGAGGCGTGCTTTGCGATCCGCGATGTACCCGAGGGCGCGTGTCTCTGGCGAGTCTTCTTGGTCGCGGAAGATTCGCTCGGCCTTCTGCAGCGCTTGTTTTGCGGTGTCGAGCGCGGCGGGAGCGAGCTTCACCGCGGAGCCTCCCTGTGCGCGTTCATAGCTCTGGCGCGCTTCGGTCAGCTCTTTCGGGGGAGGCACGGTGGCGCAGCCGATGAGCTGGGCGCCGAGCGCCAAAAGAGCGATCGACGGAACGAGCTTCTTGTTGAGCTGCGAGGCTTTCATGTTTCTCATCTCAATCGGCTTTCTCATCTCACTCGACTGGCTTGATCTTCGTCAGTGTTTTGCGGGCGTCGTCTGCCTCGGCTTGAGCCCGCTTGCTGCGCGCGATGCCGCGAGCCAGCTCGCCATCCGCCTCGGCCTTGCGCAGCGCTCGGTCGGCGATCTCGTTGTCATCGGCCTCCATCCGGACCTTGCCTTTGTCGAGATTTTCTTGGGCGAGCTTCAAGTAGAGCTGTGATTGGGGGTCTTTCTCGGCGCCGGCCTCTTCTGCCGCACGCACTGCGGCCTGTGATGTCGCCAACTGTTCGACGGGAGAGGGGAAGCTCGCGCATCCTGCGAGGAGGAACGTCAGGGCCCAGGGCAGTCTCGATCGAACACTCACAGCTCGGGTTATACCGAATCTCTCAGCCCGGAGGATCTGTGATCCATCACCGGGTTGCGAGCTGGGCCCAGGCCCTGCCCGGCGCTGCCCGGCGTTTCCTGCAGCGTTCGACGCTCGCGTTCCGTCGCGCCCGAAATCGTACCTTGCCACCGGACGCGAATGGGCGGGCGCCGCCCTTGCATCTATGTGCTCGAGGCCACACCACCATGCCGCGAGACGCCCAGGGGGCTCCGATCCGAGACACGCGGCCAGACTCCCACGCGCCCAAATCCGGCGTGCGAACGGTGGGACAGGTGGGCTTGCAACCGACCGCCGTTCCGAGGCCGATCGCCAAGACGCTGCCTGACATCCCGCCAGCCCCGGCGAGCCGGCCAGGTCGCGCGGCGATCCGCCCGCGGACGCTGCCCACGCGGTTGCCGCCTCCGCCCAGCGTTCCGTCGCTGCGCGAGGCACCCACGCCGGAGCCGTCCGCGCCATCGATGCGCGACGGCTTGAGCGCGCCAGTCTCGTCGAGCCACGGCTTTCGATCGCTCACCACGACCGCACAAGACTGGCCGATCGCGCCAGTTCCCTTGCCCGTGCAATCGCGCGGCATCGCCGGGCCGACCTTCGGTTCGCGCCCAGAAGGCATCCAGGACGCCGCACGCTTCTCCCTGCTGCCGTTTCTGCCGCCGCAAGACATGCAGGTCCAGATCAGAGCCGCCAACGACGACGGCGAATACGAAGCGCTCGACGCCGCCTTCGTCACCCGCCTCGCCAACGCGCCAGCCCGAACGACACCGCGCATGAACGGCATGATCATGTTCGCCGCCGGCGTCGTGATCGGCATCGCAGTCACGCTGCTGCTTCACTGACGGCTCGCGCACTCGTGCGCTGAAGACAGCAGAGATCGAACCTCTGCCTCTTCCGCAACGATTGGAAGAGAGAGGGATATTTACCGCAGAGGGTGCGGAGGAAGAGACACAGAGCGCGCAGAGGATTTTTGAGTTTCGGTTCCAGCAAGTGGCTCGGCCGTTGAGCCCCCGGGTGTTGCGCACGACGCTGCCGAAGCCAGGCCGTCCGGCGCGAACCCAAAAATCTCTCTTCTCGCCCTGCGACCTTTGCGTCTCTTCCTCTGCCAGACGACGCCCTGCAACGGCGACGGCATCTGCGACTACTACAACGAAGGCTGCAATTGCGACGATTGCGCCGCTGATCCGCTGTGCTCCTGGGACCCTGGCTGATCGTGCTGTCAGTCGTTGCGATGGCAAGCGTCGTTCGTTAAAGTCCGCGCCACCCGGCGCTCGCCGTCGTGGGCCGAAGTGGCGAAATGGCAGACGCGGAGGATTCAAAATCCTCTTCTCGCAAGGGAGTGTCGGTTCGAGTCCGACCTTCGGTACAAAGTGTTTCGGTACAAAATGTTACGGCTGATTGGGTCGCTTTCGACCTGATACATTCGGATGCATGCATAGAGGCTTCGGCCTGGCGCTGGTGTTGCTCGCGATCGCCGCCGCGTGTGACGCCGACGTCGGCGACCCCGAGGGTGGCGGCGGGTTCGCGCCGAGCGCGGGCGGCGGCGGCCAAACTGGCGGCCAGCAAAGCGGCGGCGGCGGCGCCAGCTGCATCGGGGATGTACTGGCGCCCGTCGTGACGTCGCCGGCGGCGGGTCTGCTCGATGTCACCGAGGCGGGCCTCGTCATCACTGTCTCCCCGTGGGACGCATCGGCGGGCACGCTGGTTGGCCTGGAGATCGAGATCTACGACACGAAAGACGACGTCGCGGACGATCGGGTGTGGAGCGCGACGCTGCCTGGGCCGACGGTTCCGGCGTCGATCACCCTCGCTGACGGCAGCTGGGACGACGTGACCAACGCCACCTTCGACGAGTGGGATGACTACGCCGTGCGCGCGCGCTACTTGGTCGAAGTCGATGGCTGCGAAGGCGCTTCGCCGTTCGGGAGCGACGTGCTGTTCAAGTCCGCCGACGGAAGCGTGTACCTGTTCGACGACGCCGCGGTGCGGGACTTCTACTTCGACATCCCGCAAGCGAGCCTCGACGGCATGAACGCACAGGCCTTTCCGCCAGGCTGCGTGCCGTTTCAGCGCGACTACTACACGGCTGATCTGACCTTCGAGAACCAGGTCTTCCAAGGGGTCGGCATCCACATCAAGGGCGGCTGCGGCTCCTCGCGCGACTTCAGCGGCAAGCCGTCATTCAAGGTCAACATCGACTGGAACGATCCCGCGCTCGTTGGTTGCCCGGAGAAGCGCCGGCTGCTCGGGCAGAAACACCTGACCTTGAACAACAGCGTGCAAGATTGGACGGCTGCGCACGAGCGGCTCTCTTACTCGCTGTTTCGCTCGCTCGGCGTTCCGGCGCCGCGTCTGGCTCACGCTCGCGTGTTCGTGAACGGCGAGCTCTTCGGCCTCTACCAGCACGTCGAGAGCATCGACCGGCGTTTTCTGGCGCGCTGGTTCGGCAGCAACAAGGGCATGCTCTACGAGGGCACCTACTGGTGCGATCTGATCTCGTCGAACGTGCCGCCCGATGGCTCGGACGACTACTGCCTGACGCGGGAGTTCAGCCCGGGCGAATGTGATGGCGCGGCCGACCCCGAGGCGGACGCGGAGGATTATGGGAAGCTTATCGAGCTCGTCAGCGCGCTCGACGCGATACCCCCGACGCAGTTCTACGCCGGCATTCAGGCCGTGTTCGACTTGGACAAGCTGCTCACCACTTGGGCGATCGAAACGATGATCGGCCATTGGGACGGCTACAGCTACTACATCGTGAACAACTACAGGGTGTATCGCGACCCCTCGACGAACCTGTGGACGCTCATCGATACTGGCGTCGATCAAACCTTCGCCGATGATCTCGCGCCGTTCGGCGCGCTCGACGCGCGGCTCGCGAGCTCGTGCGCCGCCGACCAGGCGTGCAAGGACGCTTACTTCGCGAAGCTGAAGGTGGTGCGCGACACCTTCGCGGCGCTCGACCTCGACGCGGCGCGCGTGAGCATCAAATCGCAGATAGACCCGTTCGTGATTGCAGATCCGCGGAAGGAATACGACCTCACGGAGTTCGAGGACGAGCACGTGAACACCTCGGGCTTCATTCTCGGTCGCGTCGCGCGCATCAACGAGCACATCGTCGGCGCGGGTTACACGCCGTGACGGCTACTGCCCGCTCTTGGCGCGCGCCGCTGGCGCGAGGCCGGGAACGTAGCCGTAGTGATTGTCTTTGCGGAAGCTGACCAACGCGAGAGACAAGCTGGGCGAAAGGCTCTCTACCTCGTGCCACCAACCGACCGGGATGAACACGGCGTCGCCTGCCTCCAAAGTTGCCTCATAGCAGCAGCCTGCTTCGCGTGCGGCGACCTCGTCGGCCGAGATCATCGCGTGAAACCCGCGCGCCGTGTCGACCACCTCGAGCATCGTGGGCGGCACCAGCCGCACGCGCTTGCGACCGATCACTTGACACAGCATGGTGTTCGACTCGTCGTGATGCAGCTTGCTGAGCGTGCCGGCAGGGCCGAGCCACATCGCTACGCCGACCTTCAGCAAGGCAGGGTCGAACACCTCCGTCGGAAGCTCGACCTCGTCCAACAGCGCGCTCAATGGGCCCGCGAGCACCGCGTTGCGCGCGACGAGATAGGCATCGTTGGACGGCTCGCCCTCGACGCGATCCAGAAATTAACGCAGCGCGATCTGTCTGCGCAACGCGGCGAAGATGAGCTCGGGGCTCTCGTGCGCATCGCGGTTGGCTGCGATCTCGATCTCGGTGTCGCCGAAGCGCTCGCGCAGCGAGGCCAGCGACCAACGCGGCGGCTTCGGCCACTGATGCACGAAGCCGCGGATCAAGAGCGGAGTGTTGGTCGCCCAGTACCTTGCGAAGAATTCGGACGCCGCCGGTAGCTCCGACACGACCTCGAGGGCGGTCGTGCGCCGTAGCCGCGTCTGCAGCGACGCAACTTCCGCGGCTCGGCTTGCACGTCCGATCGCCAGCCGCAGCGCGGGTGTCGCGACCGAACGCGCAAGCTCCCGCATGCCGCGATGGGCCACGCTTTGCTCGACGCCGCCTTCGATCAGCGTGCTGGTGAGCTCGCGCACCGACACACCACGCGCGACGTTTTCGGTGACCCAGGCGACCGCCTCTGGCGACAGGCGCTGACTGTTTGCGAAGGGCCGGACGAGGCCGCGCCGATCGTGCGACCGGCGCTCGCGAATGTGAGCGTCTCTTGGCCGAGATGAAAGCCTCGAGCGCGGAGCAGTCACGCGCGCCTCGCGACCACCACGTTACTGGCCCGCGCCGCCCGCCTGACCGGGCGCGCCGCCGGGATTCTCGGTGCCGCCAGCGCCGCCTTGCGGTGCGCCGGCGCCCGGGGACTCGCCGCCGTCGCTAGGTCCGCCACCGCTGATGCCGGGAGGCGCACCGCCAGAAGTTTGGTCACCGCCGGCGCCACCCGTGCCGCCAGTGCCTGTGTCGTCACCGCACGCAAACGCTGCGGTGGCGATCACGAGTGCGACGCCTGCTGAAACGACGAGGGGGGCCTTGGGGAGGGGCGTGGGTTTAAGTGAGCTCATGCGATCGAGGCTGACACGCTCGGCCGCCTGCCGATCTGGGGAGCTCGCTTCCGAAAAGCGGAAATCTCAACCTACATCGGGGGGTATCGAGGTTTGGATTTCCGCTTATCGGAACCGCGCTGTGGGACGCTGCTATTGACGCGCCAGCCCGACGCCGCGCGATCGCAAATAGCGTCGAGAGCGCCTCAGCTCACGCTCGAGACTGGGCGGTGCGGCCGACGCCTGCGCCTTGGCGCTCCCGTTCTCCCATAGGTCTGCATTGCCGAAGACATACAGGTTGTTCTCGGCCACTCCAGTGAACGCCTCTTCCGGGATGGTCGCGAGGCAGCTCTGATCGACGGGCGTGTTCGGGTCTAGCAGGAAGCCGAGCATGATGGATAGCCCGCACGGTTGGTCGCCCGGCGCCGCCACAGGCGTCGCATTGGCCACGCAATGCGCCGAACGCGGCACCATGACAAACTGCTGGTTCGGCCCATTCAGGTTCTGGCCGGCCGGCTCGGCGACCCAGATGGGCGTTTGCGGATCGAGATCACCATTCATCATCAAGATCGGCACGCTCGTATCTGCCCAGTTGTCGACGTATTGATCATCGGCGTAGGCCGGCCAAATGTCCTGCACCGCAGTCACGCGCGGCGCGAGACCAGTCGTCACATGCAACGTGGCTTGCTCGGCTTCGACGTCCGCGGGGTTCGGGTGCTGATTGGGCCATAGCTCGGAGAGGGCCACGTTGTAGAACAGGCCGTCGGATGACAGCGTGTCGTAATAGCTCGTCTCTTGCGGGCCGCCGAAGAACACAGTCAGCAAGGTATCGATCGCGTCGATGTCCGCCGGGCTGCAACGCGCATAGCGGTAAACCAGTGCCGGCAGATACGTGCGCGTGACAGGCGTCATCAACAGGGTCGAAAGCACCATGGGCAGCGAAGACGCATCGAGGCCCCACGAGGTCGTCAGCGCCGGGCAGTGCCCCTGCTCGAGCGCGACTGACAAATCGACGACTGCAGCCCAAGGGTCTGGCCCGAGCTTCTCGGAGCAGAGCGCGTCGGCGCCGCACAGCGCCATGAAGTCTTGCCCGACCTGGTCGAAGTCCGCGTCGTAGGCCACGAACGACTCGCCCGGCGGCGCAATGGAGTCGAGGATCACGGCAGTCGCTTGCGCAGGCGCGACTTGCAGATAGCGGTGTGCCCAGTAGGTGCCATACGAGACGCCGTACACGAATACGTCTTCTGTCGAAACTGCCGTGCGATCGATCAACCGCTCGAGATCGCGGGCCGCGGCGGTGCTGGTGAACTCGGCGAGGTCGTCGCCCCAGGTGTCGAGCAAGGCGTCGCGACAGGCGGCCGCCTCGTCTGGCGCCACGCTGCCACCCCACAGGCTGCCCTCCGTTTCTTGATCGGGGCAGCTGAGCCGAGCCGAGCGACCCACGCCGCGATGATCGACGGCGTACAGATCGAGCGACGGATCGAGATCGTGCATCTCCTCCATGAAAGAGTCGAAGTCTGCGCCCGAGCCGCCCGGCCCACCCTCGAGCAACCAGAGCTGACCTCGCGTGGCGTCGGCGTCGCCGCGCAGCCGCTGCACGAAAATGTCGATCGTGGGTCCGTCAGGCTCGGACCAGCGCAGCGGCACATCGATCAGCGCGCACTCGGTCGCTGGCCCGTCGGGCTGATCGACGTACAGCGGACACGCCTTCCACTCGACGTCGTTGGGGTTGGGTGGCGCGCCAGCTTCACCGCCAGCTCCGGCGCCACCCCCGCCGACGTCGCCGGGCGCGCCTCCCGCGCCCCCGGTGGGCGTGGGGTCGGTGTCGACGGTGCTGTCGCAAGCAATGGCGAGCAGGCTCGAGAAGGTGACGATCAACCCGAGCGGAGTGGGACGGTGCGACATTGAGACGACCGTTCGCAAGTGGTGTGCCGGTCCGGCCAAGCCGCGATTTCAGCGGCGCAGCCCAGCGGGACGGGCCTTGCCGTCAATCCGGTAACGCTCCGGCGCGCGCGTCGAAGCGGCCCGACCTGCCCAGTGCGCGCCTCACAAGTTCGTCTCGCCGGCAACAAAGAGATTGCCCTGGTGTCCCGCAACCATGCGGGCGGTATTCGCCGCGATGTCGAGCTCGCCCGCCGTGGTGAGATCGACGCGCTCCGCACCGGCAATTTCCACGCCGCCAGGCGATTTCAACTGCGCGACCTTGCGGCCCGTAACAGAGGCAGTGTCGTGAGACGAAACGGCGGCGGACCGATCGCCATAAACGAGCGCGATGTCGCGGCCGACCAGCGCGGCCGTCTTCTCGTCGCCGCATCAGTGAGATGAACGACGCCGCCCGAGCGCAGCAGAATGGAACAGAACGCCCTCAGAAATCATCATCATCAAAAACTCCGATCCCGCTTCTGGACGTGTTGTTGCATGTCCTCACTGGGGCATGATGCAGTCCCGAATCGATACCTCGCCGCCCGAGTTGATCGGCATCTTCGAGCACTCGCTTACGTCGTATCGTTCGCCCTCGGCGCCGACCACCGATGCCCCCGCACAATCGTCATCTGACTGGCAGATGGGCGCGCCCGGGCTGCAATCGTGGCGGCAGATCGAGCCGTCTCCAACCGAGCAGCAGCGAGTGCCACCAAGACAGTCACCCGCCGCGAGACACTCCATGGCCCAACGGCCTCCAGCTCTGCAAGCCCGTGAGTCAGCCGCGCAGAACCATGACGACTTCTCCCAATCGTGGCAGCAAGCCGGCTCGCCGCCGCCACAGGTGATCGGACCGCAGGCGCCAGTCCGAGGCTTGCGACATTCGGCGTCGATACACTCGCGGCGAGGTCTCGCGTTTGGCGCATCGAGCCGGTACGTCGCTGGTGCGTGAGCCGCAGCAAACTTCCTTCTCTGCCGAACAGCGCTCCTTTCCGCACAGGATCGTTCCGCCTAGGGCCGAGGCGGGGCTGGTCGGAGCCGGCGATACGGCGCAAGGCTCCCCGGGTATGCTTGGCGTCGAGCACGCCATTGCGGCAGAGATGGCAATCCCGCGCCACGCGTAACTGGGCCTGGTTCGATGCAGACGCGGAGGCGCCGTCATCATCCGAGCCTCTTTCTGCCCCACCACGTCTCGATGATGGCGCGAATGGTTTGCTTGTCGATGGTGGTGATCTTGGGCCTGGCCGTCAGCGCCGCAGTGCGCTTGGGACCGGTCGCAGAAAGCTCGTGCAACTCATGATTATAGGCCCGGCGGGAGCCGGAGAAGTGGTGCGTTTGAAACGCAGAGCCTGCAGCGACAAGCTGCTCGAAGGCAGGTGTGATGTCTTCGCGCTTCGGGTGTACGCGCGCCGATGAGACGGAGTAGCCAATGTCGAACAGGTACTGCAGAAGCTGCTGGGCGGCCGCCTTTCGTCGATCCAGCGTCCACGACTTGGGATTGGCGCTATCCAATAGATCGGGGGAGCCTATGAAAAGCTCGCCGGCCAGGTCTTCTTCGGCATCCGTGGGCGCGGGCTGCGTCTCCGACGATTTCAACGCCAACGGCGGATTGTGTTGCTCGAGCTGCTCCCATTGAAACGACATTCCGGACGCCGTACCGTGATCGTCAAGGCCACCTTCGACATCTCGAGCTCCGGCACCGCGTTTGCTTTGTCACCGGCGCAGGCGCCATTGTTCGTCGACGAGCATGCAGATGGGCCTGGCGGCGAGCTCGTCCGCGCGTCGGATTTCGCGTCGATCAAGCCACAGGTCGACGTGCTGGTGCATGGGCTTGCGTACGCCCACTCAGACCACTCGACCGCGCGGGTCGAGCTCGAGGTCGGCTCAGTTCGCGCGTCTGTCGCTGCAATGGGCGAGCGAAAGTGGGGCGCGCAGGGGATACCAACGACACCAGCCGCGTTCGAGTCGCTGCGACTCTCGTGGAGCGAAGCGTTCGGAGGTGAGCAGATCGGCGAGAACCCCGCCGGTTCAGGGAGCTCCACGCGATCTCCTCCGCCTCGCATCGAAGACCCGCGCGAATTCTTGCGAGCTGCCGGTGAGACTGTGCGTCCAGCGGGGTTCAGCCCCATCTCGCCGAGCTGGCCAGCCCGACGTGCTAGCGAATCTGACCGGCGCCAGTTGCGAGGGCGCAGTGCTCGAGGGAGCGCTGCTGACCGACACCATACCGCGCCGCCTTTGATGTAGGCTGTCGAGTGTGCTCTCACTGGAGCGTTTCGCCACCATTCGGGCCGAAATCGAGGGAGCTCGCGATCGCGATCGGGTGCTCGAAGCAGTCGGCCTGATTCCGAGGGAATGGCTGTCGATCGAGCGCCACCGGTTGAACGCGATCGCCAAAGAGGTAGCTGCGGGTCGCACCGAGCTCTCCAACCGTTTCCTGGTCAGCTTCTCGGCCGCGCTACCGGAGGTCTCGCTTGCGACCGAGTCGATGGCGCTCGCGCCGCCCGCTGCGGCGACAGTCGAGCCTGCTGCTGCGGCTGTTCCGGCGATTGCCGACCCACCGGCGGTGAAGCGCGTGCTCGCCAGCTTTCAGGTCGGCTCCGCTCCCGCGCTGCGGAGCCCGGAGGTCGATCGCTGGTCGCTCGAGCAATATGCAGCACTGGCGCGAGCTGCGCGCACAACCATCCGACGCGGTCGGCATCATGACGAGGCATGGCCTGTTCAGTGCCGAGAGCCGGCAGCAAATCCACGAAGTCTGGCGCCAGCGATTCGACGCAGTGCCCGACCTTCGACGGAGCTTCGATCGAATGGTCGCCGTTGCGAGTGCGGCGCAGCCACCAGCCGATCCCGATACCACTGGAGAGATCGACCGCGGAAAAGTGAATGAGGGTCTGCTGAGCCGCGGAATGCCGTTTGCCGGGAACGCTCCGGCCGTTCCTCCCACATTCGTGGCGAACCTCGAGCCGCAGAGTGGTGAGACGCTGCTGGCCGATTCGCGAGAGATACATGCAAGGCTCGAAGCCCGCGGAATCCAAGTGGGCGGCTTCGCGCCGAGGGGCCCCGCTAGGTCGCTCCCATGTGTGAACCAGCCGGCTTCACCACGACCTCCCGGACCCACCACATCTGCGGCGGCCGCACCCCAAAGCGGCGCCACCGTTGCCGGCTCTTCCGCCGCACGCCCGAGTATGCCTTTCGCTCGCGTTGGTGCCCCCAATCCCCAATCTGTGCCGCCCGGGTGGACGATCGCCCGCTACGCAGCCTTGTGCATCGATCTGCACGCGAGCGGTATGCCCGAAGAGCGCGTGTTGGCGATGGCTCAGCTGACTCGGAAAGAGCGCCTTGCCCTGGACGACCATTGGCAGCGGCGCATGCTGGAGGATCCTGCACTTCGGCTCGAGTGGAAGGCCCATGCGGACCGCCGCAATGACGAGCTGCTGAGTGGACGCAGAGCGACCTGACAGCGCTTTCTGCTCGGCCGTCCGCGGCTGTCGATCTACTTCAGCTTCCACTCGAGGTGCTCGACCTCATCGATGCAACGCTCCACGCAACGAGGAGCGGCAAGCGTCGCTTCGCTATTTCGGGCACACCACCAGGCGCGGGGGCGGAGGTGGGTTGCCGCCGACCGAGCAGACGCAGTCGGAGCTGTCCGCCTTGGCGAGCACGACGCCGTCGATACAGTCTCGATAGGCCGGGTCGTTGGCGAAGTCAGCGGGGCAGGTGACGGCTTTGCGCGGTGGCTCGGTGCCCGGCGGTCGCTGCTCGCCAGGCTTGAGCGGGCTGAATGGCTGGTACACGAAGCAGCTGCCGTTCGACGCCAAGCGCACGGTGGTGCCCTTCGCCAGCGGGTTGCGGGGGAGATCGTGATCTTGCCGTGCAGCGGTCGCACTCGCAGTCGCAGTTGTTGCAGGCATGGTCGCGGTGTCGCTCGCGACGGCTGAGCTTGTGGGCGATGCTGTGACCAGCTCAGGCAGGTCTTGCGCGGGCGGGTTGTGACCGACCTCGACCGGCGCTTCTTTGGCACAGGCGAACAGGGCGCCAGCTCCGGCCGAGATGGTCAGGACGAAGGCGGGGCGTACGCGAGGTCGGGGCATGGCCGAAGCATAAGCTGCTGTGGTAATCGCGAGCTGATGCGAATTCTTGGAGGGCATCGACGCGGTGCTTCACACGGCGACGTTGCACAAGCCACACGTGAGCACGCACACACGGCAAGCGTTCGTCGATACCAACATCAGCGGCACGCTCAACTTGCTCGAGGAAGCCGTTGAGCAAAACGTCGGCGCGTTCGTGTTCACGAGCACGACGAGCACCTTCGGTGATGCCGACGACAACGCGGAGATGAACGAGTACAACTTCGGGTCGCGGCTCGAGCGGCTCGCTGCTGGCGGCGACGCCCAGAGCGAGCTGCCACTCGAGCTGACGAAGTGACAGTTGTCCTCGATGTCGAGGGGCAATTTACGACAGCGTTGTGGCGGTCGGGCGTGCTGGTAACGCTCCAACGTCGACATCTCAGGTGGTTCGCAGCGTTCGCGAGCGGCGTGCTTGTTGCTCTGCTTGGGACGGGGCTTCTCGCAACGACAGACGTGTCTTTTGCACGTTTCGCGAAGCGCCCCAAAAAGGGAGCCACGACGAATGCTTACAAAATCGCTTCTTCTCGAGCGCGTAACGTCTCTGTCTGCACTGCTTTCCGTGTGCGTCGCGTGTGGCGGTGAGCTTGCGGGCGTCAATGGCGGCGGCAATGCTGGCGGCTCGCCTCCCACCGGCGGTGCTGGCGCGTCATCAGGCGATGGTGGCAGTGGCGCCACCGGAGAAGGCGGCGCTGGAGAAGGTGCCGCCGGAGAAGGCGGCAACGGCGTGGGCGCCGCAGGCATGGGTCCGGCGCCTGTCGATCTCGGCACCGCGGGCGACTTCGTCGTGCTCGCCAAGGCAGGCATCGACACGGTTCCGACATCCGCGATCACCGGCGACATCGGCGTCAGCCCGATCGACTCCACGGGGCTCACCGGGTTCTCGTTGAGCGTCGATGCCGGCGGTACATTCGCGACCTCGAGCCAGCTGACCGGCAATGCGTATGCAGCCGACTACACCTCCCCGACGCCGGAGAATCTGACCGTAGCGGTCGGCAATATGGAGACGGCGTTCACCGACGCCGCCGGTCGCCCCACACCCGATTTCATCGACCTCGGCGCCGGCGAGCTGGGCGGGCTCACCCTCGTGCCAGGCCTCTACAAATGGGGCACAGGCGTGCTGATCAGCACCGACGTCACGCTCGACGGCGGCCCCAACGATGTGTGGATCTTCCAGATCTCCGGCGGCATCACCGAGGCCTCGGACGTGACGGTGCACCTGTCCGGCGGCGCACTGCCTGAGAACATCGTCTGGCAAACTGCGGGCGCATTCGCGTTGGACACTGGCGCCCACTTCGAAGGCATCGTGCTCTCGCTATCGGAGATCACGCTGGGCACCGGGGCGACCGTGAACGGCCGCTTGCTGTCGCAGACCGCGGTGACGCTCGACGCATCGACAGTCACCGAGCCGTAGCGCTTGGGCTAACATCTGGCTTTGTCGAAGCGCGCCGGACAAGCCTGGTACTCGGCGGCGCTGCTGGCCGTGGCATGTGCCGCGCCCGCAGCTCCGGCGCGTGTCGACCCGCCTGTCGCCTCGACCCAGGTCGGCTCTGCAAAGGCGCCTCCTGACGCGTCCGAGGTGGTCGCGGCCGAAGCAGAGGCGCCGACATTCATCGCGCTCGGTGATTTTGGTGACTTGCACCGCCTCGGCAATCAGCTGGCCGCGTCTGCTTGTGCCCGCCTCGAAGACACGCAGGTCGTGCGTGTCGCACCAGAAGCACGCGCGTTCGAGGAGCTCATGCAGGGGCTCGCGCGATTGGAAAAGCGCCACCCCAGTGGTGTGTCGAACAATTGTTTCGGCGCCATCGTGGGCCCTTCGCTCGACGACTTTTGGGTCTCCTACATCGCTCGCGGAAAGTATGGCGATTCGGCGTACGCCGAAATCGAGCGCTTCGAGAAGGGAAAAGCAGTGGCGACGGCGCGCCTACCTGGTCCGCTGCGCTTCGCCGCACCCTGGACATCGTCTCGCACACTCGTGGCGATCGGAAAAGAATGGGGGCCGGGCCCGCTGGGCGCGCCGCTGCCGCAAGAGCCCGTACGCTTGATCGTGCTCGACCGGCGAGGTCTCGCAACGCCGGCGCCCTTGCAGTTGGAGAAGGGTTGCGCGCGCTCGCGTTTGGTCGATGTTGCTGGGCTCTGGGTGGGTTCGAATGGCGAAGTGGTGCTATCGGGCACGGACTGCGAATCCGGCCGTATCGCGCTCGAGCGCTTCGCAGCCGAGGGCCAGGCGCACGCGTTCGTGACGTTTCCCGTCAATGGGGTGGGCCGGCTCTTCGATCTACAAGGTCAGCCGGCGCTCGCGATCCAAGTCTTCGACGCCGAGGGAGACACGCCAGCGCGCGGCGATCTCTTTCGGTGGGACGGGGCGAGCTTCACTGTCGTCGAGCTACCCGACCATCAGATGGTGCTCGCGGCAGCGCAGGCCCCGAATGGAGACTTGTGGGTCATCGTCGACGGCCCGGGTGGTGATCGGCTGGTGTACCGTCGCCGCGCCGGCTGGAAGCGCATCGCCGTGCCGCTGAGCGGATACTTGGACGGGCTGGAGATTCTCCCTGCTGCGAGTGGCGCCAGCTACGACCTTTATCTCTCCAGCAATTCTGAGCTCGCTCGCGCCCACATCGAAGCACTTGGGGACTAACATGCGCGCCATGTTGCGCTTCTCGGTGAGCCTGCTCGCTTTGTCGCTCCTTTGTGGGTGCGGCGACAAGACCAAGGAGACGAAGCGCAAAGGCGACGACGACGATTCGAAGCGCTCCGAAGAAACCGCCAAGAAAGAAGACCAGAGCCTCTCGCGCGCTTCTCGCCGCCTCGCGTGCGAGACGCTGAAGCAAGAGCTCACGATCGACGTGTATGTGACGCGGGACAAGCTCACCGAGAAGGCGATCACTGCGACCGAGGCCCTCTTGAAGAGCTACGCCGAGGCGACCCTCAAGCCCGACGGCGCGAGCGAGGCGCTGAAGAGCAAGATCAAGACGCGCGTCATCGAGGTGAAGAACGACGCAGACAAGACGGTCGCGACTGCCGCGGGCTTGCAAGAGCAGACCTTCAGCGAGACGCAGGGCCCGAACTCCGCGCTCGTCATGCGTGGCTTCTTCGGCTTCGTGCTGACCTATGGGGCCGAAAAGGAGGTGATCAGCTGGTGGCCGCCGGACGACCCCGGCAGCCTCGAGTTCTATCTCACCAGCAAGGGTCGCGAGCTTCGCGCGCGCGCCGACAGGGTGGTCACGCGCATCGGTTTCGTTTCGCAGAAGGACGAGCTCGGTCCCGACGACCCTGATTTGATGCCCGCCCAAGCGGCGTCGCTGACACAAATTTTCGGGCAGTACTTTCCGCAGTACAAGATCGAGCCTGTCGATCTGAAGAACGGCGACGCCGCCATCGACGCGGAGATCCGCGGCCTGATCGTCACGCAGCCAGGCAGACCGTACCGCGAGAAAGAGCTGCGCCGCATCGACGAGTTCGTGATGCGCGGCAGCCGTGGTCTCGTCATCGCGGCGAGCGCAGTCAACATGACGCCGGGCGACCTGCTGATGATGGCGACGCTCGATCGACGCGGTCTCGAGAAGCTGGTCGCCGGCTACGGCATGGACATGCAGAACGACGCTGTGCTCGATTACAACCTGGGGCTGAGCTACCAGGGGCGCAGCCCGATCGGCGCGAACACCACCATGCGCATGCCGGCGATCTTCGTCAGCAGCCCAGCGGCTGTAGGTACTACGCCGTACCTGGACACCTCGTTTGCGCCGTTCTTTCGGCTCGGTGATCTGGCCTTCCCATTTCCGTCGCCGATCGTGCTGCACCCCGAAAAACAACCCGGCGCAAAACAGCGCATCGTCGCGCGCACCAGCGCACAAGCCACGCTCGACGCGCGCGGCGTGAAGTCGATGCTGCCGAGCGACGGGCCGCCGCTGGGTGGCGCCGCTGAAGAGCGCGTGATCGCAGCCGCGACGGAGGGCGAAATCAGCACTGCGTTTCCGAGCGGCGACAATCTCGGCATCGTGGTGCCGGCAAAATCGCCCACACCGAGCCGTGTCTTGTTGGTGGCTGCGTCCCAGTTCTTCGTGAATCCATTCGTGGTGTCGAGCCGTCCGAGAGAGACTGCGGTGATGATCGACCCCGGCTTTTCACAGCTCGGGACCGCCTATGCGCAAGGCAACGCGACCCGGCTGATCTTGGCGTTCCGAGGCTGCCTCGATTGGATCAGCGCAGACGAGGAGATGGCCGAGCTCGCAGGAAAGCTCAAGCCTGTCGTGCGCAAAGACACCCCGGCGGCGCCAGCGCCCTCCAGCAAGTCGCTGCTCGACATGTTCGGCAAGTAGCGCCTCTGCTGACTCTGCCAAGAGGCCCGTTGGCGCAAGGCGCCCGCACGGATAGAGTCAGCCCGATGCGCTCGATCGGCCTTGCTCTCGTCGTCTGCTTCACGCTCTCGTGCTCCTCGAACAAGCCGCCCCAGCCCGGCTACGGCCAGCCTGGCTACGGTCAGCCTGGCTACGGTCAGCCTGGCTACGGTCAGCCTGGCTACGGTCAACCCAGCTACGGCCAACCCAGCTACGGCCAACCTGGCTACGGCCAGCCTGGTTACGGTCAGCCAGGGCAGCCGCCGGGTCAGCAAGCGTACCCAGGCCAGGCGGCTGGCTACCCGCCGCCCGGCTACAACGGGCGCCTGCCGTACTTTCCACCCGGTGGTTATCCGCCGGGTTACGGCCCGCCGCCCGGTCAAGTCGGCGGTCAGCCGCAAACGTATCCGCCTCCGCAGCAGATGCCGCCGCCGCAACAGCCGCCGCCGCAAATCGTGACGCAGCCGCCGCCTCCCGCGATATCCCCCGAGCTCGAGAAGTGCAACGCCCCAACCGGCAAAGCCGCCGACTGCAAAGCGGCCCTCGAGCAGCTGGCCAAGTCACCGCAGCCGCCGATGCGCGTGTACGAGACCTACAAACGCGGCTGCGAGCTGAAGGCCAAGCTGCAAGGTTGCGGCGCGTTCAAGTCGACCGCCATCACCGAAGCCGACAACGGCACGATGGAAGCGTTGATGAGCTGCGAGAACGGCCGCCCCGAGGCGTGCGAAGACGTCAATACCAAGTCACCCCCGCTCAAAGCCTGGCACACCACCCTGAAGGCCGAATGGTGCAAGAAGGGCGAGAGCATCCATTGCAAGATCTACAAAGAGTGCAAAGCCCCCGCCGTCTGGGGCTGCGAAGAACCCATCGGCGCATCACCCGGTACCGCCAAAGTGTGTGGCTGCGTCCCCAAATGCGCGAATGGCATGTCGGTCTTCTCCACCGGCAAGAGCTGGCCGGATAGCACCCCGCGGGGCAAATTCAACTGTGCTGCCAAGTAGCGCGAGAGCGAGAGGATATTTAACGCAGAGGGCGCAGAGGGGACACACAGAGGACGCAAAGAAGAATATTTTGGTTTCGGTTGTCGCGGTGGCGCGGGCGTCGAGACCACAGGAAGCTGAGCTCGCTGCGGCCAGCGCAGGCGCTCGGCTCAACCACAAAAAATCTTTGCGCGCTCTACGTCTCCCCTCTGCGGTAAATATCCCTCTTACTCTGCTGCCGGAGTAACCACAGGTATCGGCTCTTCTACGACTTCGTAGCGCCCGAAGTCGTACGGCAAATCAGGCGCGTCTTCTCGCTTCTCCAGGCGCTCGCGGATGCCCTGCTTCTCGAGGGTTTTGGCGCGGTGGTAGCAAAATGGCATATTGCCCCGTTTGCCTAGCGTGCAATGGGCTGTCCAAGAACAGCCGGCCTTGCATTCATCGGCGTAGTAACAAGTCTTGCAAAAGCCCCACAGCTCGTCGCTAGTGCGGTCGCGTGTGAAGCGGATCTCTTTCGAGTCGGCCCAGATATCGGCGAGCGGGGTGTCGCGCACGTTACCGCCAGCGTAGGGGGCAGTCGGCAATGAGGGGCAGCCTTTGACGGTGCCGTCGGACTCGATGCCCACCACGTATTGGCCAGCTCGGCAGCCTTGCCAGAATGACTCTTTGCCGCCGGGGCGTGAGCGCAATGTGGTCTCGTGCGGGCCGTAGTAGCCAATGTTGTTGCCGATGAAGATGTTGAAGATCTCGCCTTTGCCTTTCCAGCGTTTGACGCCTTCCAGCTGAATCGCGGCGAGGGTGTCGACCACTTCGGGCACCATGTACGGCTCGATGATCCACTCCGGGCGATCGGCTGCGCGGCCCATTGGCACGGTGAACGCGACTTGCCAGGCGATCACGTCTTTCTTCCAGAGCGCTTCGGCGAGCTCCCAGAGATGTTTGTAATTGAGCTGATTGATCTGTGCGTTCGAGGTGACGACCATTCCCACTTCACGGGCGTTCTCGAGGGCCTTCATGGCGGCGTTGTAGCTGCCGAGGTTGCCGCGCAGCTTGTCGTGGATGCGCATGGGTCCGTCGATCGACACGCCCACGCCGTACATGCCCGCGTCTTTCAGCATCTTGGCGCGCTCTTTGTGAAAGGCGCGGCCACCGGTCTGCATGCTGACGCGCATGCCCTTCTTGGTGAGGTACTCGACGATCTTCGGGAGGTCGGGGCGCAAATAGGCTTCGCCGCCGATCAACGCGAGCTCGCGCGTGCCCAGGGCCTCGAGCTCGTCGGCGACGCGGAACAACTCTTCGGTGGAGAGCTCGCTCGTGCGCGCGGCGCCAGCGCGTGAGCCGCAGTGCTCGCACGGCTGATCGCACTTCATCGTCAGCTCCCACACGGCGTACAGCGGGCGCGCGACGCCCACCTCTTTGCCTTGCGGCACTCGCGGGGGCGAGTTGGCGGTGGGGATGGCGGGGCCAGGCGCCTCGAAGGCTTCGTCGCTCATTCGGCAAGCATATCGGCGTTCCAGAACAAGGAAAGCCGGCAAGGTGACATAACGTCACGTTGACTGCCCAGCCCGAAAGGCTCACGATTTGCGGATGTCGCCCTTCATCAGCTGCCCCGCGTGTGGTTGCGCAAGCAAATCGCACGAGCACACCTGTCCGCATTGTGGTGTCACGCTGCGAAACAACAACGGCCTTCTGCAAAAAACAGCGGTCGCCCTCGCGCTCGGTCTGGCGGTCGCAGCTTGCGGCGACGACACCACCGGCAGCGGCGGCGGCACTGGCGGCTTCGCGGCTGAGTACGGCGTGCCTGCCACGGGTGGCGGTGGCGCCAGCGTCGTCGGCGGCTCCGATCAGGGCGGCGCGGGCGGCGTTGGCGGCGACACTGGCGAAGGCGGTTTTGCCGCTGAGTACGGCGTCCCCGGCGTCGGCGGCGGGGGCGGCGGCAACTGACACAGATCGCGGCTCCGGCGTTCGTAAGCGACCGAGCTGCTGAACAAGATCGGCCCCCGGGTCCTCCGACTCGGAAGAAAGATCTCTTCAGCACAGTCGGTTACGCCTACGAATTTTTCCGCGACCCGTTCGGGTTCGTCGGCTCGCGCTTCGATCGTTACGGCGACATCTACTACGCGCCCTCGGGTGGTGTCGGCCTCTACGTCGTGCGTCACCCCGACGACGTGCGCGACGTGCTGGTGACCCACGCTGATTCGTTCGACAAGACGCACACGGCTTTCGATCGCTTGAGCCAGGTGCTCGGCCAGGGGCTGCTCACAACCGACGGCGACGTGTGGCGTAAGCACCGCCGCATCATGAATCCGGCGTTCGCGAAGAAGGCCATCGTCGGCTATGTGCCGCTGATGCTGAAAGAGGCGGAGATCTCCGTTGCTCGCTTGCAATCCGTTGCTCGCTTGCGAAACGGCGGCGAGCTCGATGTCGCTCAGGAGATGGTCGATCTCACGCTGCGTATCGTCGGTCGCACGCTGCTCGGCATCGAGCTTCAGAGCGAGGTCGAGCGCGTCGGCAACGCGATGAAGGTGTTTCAGACAGCGCTTGCCGTGCCCGCCAGCATCCCCAAGGCGCTGCTCTGGCCGATCGAGCGGCGCATCAGTCGCGCCAAGGCCGAGCTCGACGACGTGATCAACAACGTGATCGCTGCGCGCAAGAAGAGCCCGCAACGCGAGCCTGATCTCTTGCAGATGTTGCTCGACGCAGTCGACCCGGAGGACGCTTCGGTGCGCCTCACGCAGCAAGAGATCCGCGACGAGCTGGTGACCTTCTTGTTGGCAGGTCACGAGACCACCTCCAACACGCTCACGTGGGCGCTCTATCTGCTGTCGCAGAACCCCGCCGCTGAAGCCGCGCTGCATGAAGAGCTGGCGCGCGTGCCGGACGAGAAGAACCCCGAGCTCTTGGTCTACACGGAACAGATCGTAAAAGAGGCGATGCGTCTGTACCCGCCGGCGTATGTGCTGGCGCGCAAGGCGAGCCGCGACACCAAGATCGGTCGTTACAACGTGCCGAAAGGCAGCGAGGTGGTGGTGTGGACGTACTTCACGCACCGTGACTCGCGCTTCTATCCCGACCCGACAGCGTTCAAGCCCGAGCGCTTTACTGCCGTCGAAGAAGCCAAGCTACCGAAGCAGGCGTACTTGCCGTTCGGCGCAGGCCCGCGCGCGTGTATTGGCAAGATGTTCGCGCAGGTGGAGGCGACGGTGGTGCTGGCCGCGCTCGCGCGCACGCTGCGCTTTCGTTACGCCGCCAAGAAGCCACCCAAGCCGCAGCCGCGCATCACGCTGGCGCCGGCGGGTGGCATGCCGATGATCGTCGAGCGTCGAATCAGCGAGAAGGCGTAACGGGCACTGTCGTCGGCGACTCGTTGTTCTTCTGAATCGACGGCGCCGTTGCAGACGTGGGCGTGTCGCCTGAGGGCGCGACGATCTCGCGCACCTCGGTCAACACCGGCGTGTACTGACACGCGATGGCGATCGCTCCACAACCGATGACGAAGAGCGCGAGCGGTATGGCGAGTCGCATCCGCGCCCTTTTAGCAGTGTTGCTCAATTGACGCCTGGGGCTTCATGCCCCGCTGCCACCGCAGATCTGGGTTCGAGCCGGGGTGTGGTCCCCTAGCCGACTTTCAAAAACGTACAGTGCCCTTTACGTTTTCGCGGACCGCCAGCCCACGTACACTCATCAAGGGCTTTCGGGCGGCCCAGCGCAGCGCCTCCGCCATCGAGAATTTCAACTGACGCCGGGGGCTTCATGCCCCGTCGCTGCGACGTACTCTTTGTAGCCGCCACCGTAGACCTTCGGCCCGGCTGCCGTGATCTCGAGCACGCGATTGGAGAGCGCGCCGAGAAACTGGCGATCATGGGACACGAACAACATCGTGCCTTCGAAGTCGGCCAGCGCCTTGAGCAAGGTCTCTTTCGTCTCGAGATCGAGATGGTTGGTGGGCTCGTCGAGCACCAGGAAGTTGGGTGGGTCGAACAGCATGGTGGCGAGCACGACGCGCGCCTTCTCGCCTCCGGAGAGGATGCGGCAAGACTTGTCGGTGTCGTCGCCGGCGAAGCCGAACGCGCCGCCGAGGGTCTTCAACGAGCCGATGGTGGCGAACGGAAAGTGAGCCTGAAATGTCTCCAGCACGGAGAGCTTGGGGTCGAGGATCTCCATCGCGTGCTGCGCGAAGTAGGCCATCTTGACGCTGCCACCGACGGTGACGCTGCCTGTGTCCGGCTCTGACTCGCCGGCGACCAGCTTGAGCAGCGTCGACTTGCCTGCGCCGTTGATGCCCATCACGCACCAGCGCTCGCGGCGACGGATCAACAGATCGAAGTGATCGTAGATCGTGTGGCTGCCGTAGCCCTTGGTCACGTCGCTCAGCTTGGCGACGTCTTCGCCAGAGCGCGCGGGCTGGCGAAAATCGAACTCGACGATCTTGCGCCGGCGGGGTGGCTCGACGCGCTCGATCTTGTCGAGCTTCTTCACGCGTGACTGGACCTGTGCCGCGTGGCTCGCGCGGGCTTTGAAGCGAGCGATGAACGCTTGCTCCTTCGCCAACATCGCTTGCTGCCTGGCGAACTGCGCCTCTTGTTGCAGCTCTGCGACCGCGCGCTGCTTCAAGTAGAAGTCGTAATTGCCGCTGTACGTGGTCAGGTCGCCGCCATCGATCTCGACGATCTTGGTGACGAGGCGGTTCAAGAACTCGCGATCATGGCTGGTGATGATGAGCCCGCCCTCGAAGTCGCGCAGAAAGCGCTCGAGCCAGATGATCGACTCGATATCGAGATGGTTGGTGGGCTCGTCGAGCAAGAGCGCGTCGGGTCGCATCAACAGGATGCGGGCCAAGGCGACGCGCATCTTCCAACCGCCGGAGAGCTTGTTGACGTCTTCGTCGACAGCTTCGGGACGAAAGCCGAGGCCGGCCAAGATCTCGCGCGCGCGGGCGTCGAGCGCGTAGCCACCGAGCTCGTCGAAGCGCGCCTGTGCCTCACCGAACTGCTCGATGATTTCGTCGAGCTTGTCGGCGTACTCGGGGTCGCCCATCTTGTGCTCGAGATCGTGAACGCGCGCGGCGACCTCGGACACCTCGCCGGCGCCGGCCATCGCTTCTTCGACGACGGTTTTGCCAGACATCTCGCCGACGTCCTGGCTGAAGTAGCCGACCGTCACGCCGCGATCGACAGCGACCTGGCCGCTGTCAGGCTGCTCTTCTTTGACGACGAGTCGAAAGATCGTGCTCTTGCCCGAGCCGTTGGGCCCGACGAGACCGACCTTCTCGCCTTTGAAGACGCTCATCGACGCCTCCAAGAAGAGAATCTGTTTTCCGTGTTGTTTGGAGATCGAGTCCAGGCGAATCATGAAAAGCGGCTCCGCCTACCATGGCGGAGCGATTGGTGCACGCAGCGATGTAGTCTGGCCGTTGATGATCGTTGCGCGCATCGACGGTGCGATTCAATCAGCGTGGGCGTGCGTGCCTGCCTTGCGCGTGGGCGCTGTGTCAGAGGGCATCGGAGCAGCTCGTTACATCGTCGTGGAGCACGGCGACGACCAACTCTTGCGAGTCGATCTCTATGCCTACGATGCCCGACGTGACGACGCCATTGGCGCCGCGCCGTCTGGACGATACCGCTGCTGGCCGATCCTTGGGCAAAGCTTCCGACCGCTCTAGTCGTTGCGCGTCAGCGTGAAGCGAAAGGTGTCGTTTCCGCCCTGCTCGGTGCAGAGCACGTCCAGATTGCAGATTTCGTCGGAGACCAGCTCGCAATCGAATGCTTCCGTCTCGCCGGGCGCGCTCACCTCGACGTCTCCCTCTTCACTGATGTCGATGATGAGCGTGAAATCATCAGTGTCGAACGTCCATTTGCCTGAGACGTCGCCGATGGATGCAGCGCAGATATCGCCACCGCAACCAGCAAGGAGCATCAGGGCGGGAATCAGCAAAAGCTTGGGCATTGGTTTGGACTCTCGGAGGGGAAAGGAACGGCTGCGAGAGTGCATAGCTGTCGGCATGGTCGAGCTCAAGAGAGTTCGGCCGAACGCGCTTCTCGCCGACGAGCCTCACGAAGCCGTTCTCGCGCCAGGTTCTGGCCAAGTGTCGGGCCAATAACTTCTATTCGGGCGAGTGTTGGCCAGCGAGGGGGCGGGTGGGGCGCCGAACGGGGCGCCATTGCCGAAAAATGTGCTGGTGCTGCGGAACCCATGGGCGGATCGGAGCGCTTCGCGTTGGAAACGCGGCCAACGGTGGAGCGAATAGAAGCTATTGGACCGAGTGTTGGCCGAAGCCTTGCCAGTGTAACGCCATCACGACACCGTCGCACAGCCGCGTCGCGGCTGAGTATGCTGCTACCGGAAGGACTCGACCCTGACGGCCTCAGTCCTGACCTCATCCGCCCTTTGCGCGGTCTAATGCCCGCCGCTGAACGTCGATAGATGGTGTCGAATCCGGATCGGAGCTCGGCACGCTCTGGCCACGTGTGCGGCGAATCCTGCGTCGTCACTGCCGCCTTCACGCCGCCACGCTCGCATACTGGTCGTGTGGCAACGACGCCGACCCTGACCACCAGTTCGCAATCACGCCTCTCATCCGCGCCGTCTGGTACGACGTGCTTGCAGATCCGACCCTTCTGGCCCGCAGATGATCAGGCCCAGGCGTACGGGGTCCTGCGGCGAGGCCTCGCCGCAACAGGTCTCAGCCCAGCGCCCCGTGTGAAGTGCGGGGGCTCGAGCTGCCCTCCTCGCTCCAAAAAGTCTCACGCTCCCGAACTTGCGTCAGCAGCTCTGCCAGCTGAGCGCCGTCGATGCGCTGGTAGCTCAAACGAAAGAGCCTCAGCGCACGCGCCGCGTCGGCTGGGTTCTTGATGCCGAACACCACGAACTCGGCGCTATATCGAAACGGTTTGGCGAGACGCGCCTCAATCAGGGCGTCGCGCAGTGGCCTCGTGACAGCGACGTGAGCGGTGCCATCGAGATGAATATGCCCGAGCTCGGTCTGGCCCAAATAAAAGTCGGCTCCGTCGACCACGCTTTCGTCTCCGAGAAACCAGTGGGTGCGGGCGATGACGCGCGGCCAGGCAGCCAGCGCTTCGCTGACGGCCTGCGCATGTTTCGGAAGTGGCGGCGGCGGTGCGAAGCGCCCCTTTTCGTCGAGCTGCATGGGACGCTAGGCTAGCGCATGCACGCCGATCGGCACGCACGAGCTGATGTCGGCGCCTCATCATGAGTGTTCTGGCTCCCGGGTTCGTTGAAGGCGTCATTCGCAACGGCGACTTGACCCAGGCGCAGGCTCGCGCCCGCGACGGGTCGGCAGCAACCGCAGAACAAGGCTCAGTGGGAGCAGTTCTCCAGTTGGGCGCTGATCTGCGAAGAGATTCTCGACACGGTTCAGAAGCCCGCTTGGTACGACGACGTCATCGCCGAGCTCGCTCGACGTGGCTTCAACGACGACCAATAGGTGGTATCTTGCGCATGGCCGAAGCACGAAATGGTGGGCTTAGTCAGGTGAGCAGCTGGAGGGCAAGGATGGGATCCGAATATCGCCTCGCGTTCCAGTGTCGCGACTCGGCGGCATTGGGCGCACGCGTGGGCCGCGGAATCGAACATACGCCGTTCATCGCCAGGACCCATGCCAGACGCGACCCTCATTCTGAATGCCGAAGGCGCCTACTTCTGCGATCACGGTGGCTCGGGCAAGGAAGTGCTGGGCGAGGTGACCTCGGCCGTGTTGGCTCACGCGCCTGACGTGCGAGTAGAGCCTTTCTAGCCTCTCCCGCGGTCGTAAAGGCCAGTCACGCCAAAGGTGGACGCACGGGCTCGACCCGATCGCGGCCCCAGAAGTACACCGCGACCATGGTCGTCATCGTCAGAAGCGCGTTGAATCCGTGGCCAGCGCTGACGGGCCAGAGCGTGGCGATGCACGCATACAGCGCGGAGAGGAGCGTGACCCAACCGAGCCACCGCGCGATCGCGAGCGCGCCCGCGAAGCACGCGAGCCCGAGCATGATCCCCTCTGACACGAAGAGCTCCGTGACGCTCTGCCCGAGCGGCACGAGCAGGAGCCGATGGAAGGTGAAGGCCCAGAAGAAGGCGTTGATGATGAGCGCGAGGCGGCGATCGATCGCCGTGATCAGCAAGCGCTTGCGAAGCCCGAGCGTAATCGCACCCAGGATCAGCGCGGCCCCGAGCGCGTGCAGGACGAGCTCGGCGCGGGTCAGGCCAGACTCCGCGGTGGCGGCGGAGGCGAGGAGCGAGCTCAGGAGACCACACGGAAGCACTGCGAGCATCACGAGCCGGCGAACGTGCGCCGCGCGGCTGAGATCGTCCTCGGGGCTCACACCGACGACGCGCTCGAGCTCCTTCGCGAACGCTTCAATCGAAGGCCAGCGATCGCCCGGCGCGTGCGCGAGGCCGCGCACGATCGCGGCGGTGAGCGCGGGAGGCACCCGATCGCTCGGCGGAGGCCCGAGCTCGCCTCGCAACACGCTCGCTCGGATCGTCGGCAGATCGTCCCCTGGGAACGGGAGACAGCCGTAGACACCCCGGTAGAGCGCCACTGCGAGCGCGAACTGATCGGTCGCTGGGCCCACCGTTTCACCCCGAAACTGCTCAGGAGACATGTGCGTCGGCGTGCCGAGCAGCGCTCCTTGCTGCGTGAGGCCGACGTCGAGGAGCGTCACGGCACCGATCTCTCCGTCGGGAGCTCGCCCGACGCTCGCGCTCCGCGCCAGGCCGAAGTCGACCACACGCACGCGTCCGTCGCGCCCGACAAGCACGTTGTCCGCCTTGAAGTCGCGGTGGACCATGCCGGCCGCGTGGGCCGCCTCGAGGCCGCGGCTCGCTTCGAGAAAGAGCGCGACGACCTCGCGCCAAGTCCGTTGCTCCGCACGAAGCCACTGTGACGCGGTCGAGCCCTCTATGTACTCCATGACGACGGCGACACCGAGCTCATCCACGTCGACGACCTCGTAGATCGGCACGACGTTCGGGTGCGTGACCTTCGCCATGGCTTGGGCCTCGCGCTCGAGGCGAAGCAGCGCGCCGCGGCTCACCGCTCCGCGAAGCAGCTTGATCGCCACCTTGCGATCGAGTCGGGCGTCGTGGCCGAGGTACACGACGCCCATGCCTCCTTCGCCGATACGGCCCAGCACCTCGAAGCGTCCGATCGCGCCCGGTTCGCGCGCGATCGCTTCGGTGCTCGCGTCCGTCTCCGCAGCGGCGTCCGCCGTGAGCATTGCTTGGAGCTCGCGGCGCAGCGTCGCATCGAGGCCGCACGCGTCGTCGACGAAACCCGCGCGTTTCTCGGGCGTCAGATCGAGCGCGGCGTCGAACAGCTCCTCGAGCCGCTGGGCCCGCGGCGTCAGGGGGCTCGTCCGCCGCGTCGTGCTCGTCGCGCTCGTCACGGCTCTTTCGCCTTCACGTCGGCCGCGCTCTCTGCGTCCCCGCCGAGTCGGCGTGTGAGCCAAGCCCGCGCGAACCTCCACTCGCGCTCGACCGTGCGCGTGGTCACCTGGAAGAGCTCCGCGATCTCCTCCTCCGAGAGACCGATGAAGTAACGCATCATCGCGACTTGATGGCGTCGCGGGTGGTCCTTCGCGAGCGCCTCGAGCGCGTCGGCGAGCGCGAGCAAGTCTTCGGTCGGCGGGGTGATCGCGAGCAAGAGTTCGTCCTCTACCTCATCGAGCGGCTCGGCCCGCACGCCCCCGCCGCGCTTCTGCCGCGAGCGCGCGCGCGCACGATCGACCAGGATGTCGTGCATCGCTCGCGCCGCCGCGCCGAAGAAGTGGCCGCGTCCGTTCCACCCCGGATCACCCTTGGCGACGAGCTCGACGAACGCTTCGTGCACCAAATCGGTCGATTGCAGCGTCTGCCCCGGCGGAAGCTTCGCAAGGCGCGCCCGTGCGAGTCGTTTGAGTGATTGATAGACCAGCGGCAGGAGCTCATTTGCCGCGGCGGCGTCCCCCGCTGCCGCCGCGACGAGCAGGCCGCTCACGTCGCCAACTCGACCGAGAGGATCGACGAGGTCCGCGGGGTCGGCCACGTCCTTGACGCTACCACGACCGCCCGGAACGAGCGGGCTTCAGTCTCGGCCCCTGCAGTTCGGCGCAATCGAAAGAAAGTGAAGCGAGCCTGTCGGGTTTCTCGGTCGATCTCGGACGACGAGCATGACGCCCTCCCCCACCCGAGACCTCGGCGGCCCGAAGCTGCCCGCTCCGCAGACGACGACAACAGAGGTCACCAGCTTGTCCGCACGGGAGCTCGCGCGCCGAATCCGAGCTCGCGAGCTGACCTCGCGGGCGGTGGTGGAGGCGCACATTGCCCGGATCGAACGCCTCGACGCCAGGGTGAACGCGGTCGTGACGCGGAATTTCGAAGACGCTCGACGATCCGCCGATGCGGTCGACCGAATGCTTGCCAATCGCGGCGCCACGGAGGTGCTGCCGCCGCTTTTCGGGGTGCCCCTGACCGTGAAGGACTCGTACGCCACGGCCGGGCTCCGCACGACCTTCGCGATGCCTCGCATGCTCGATCACACGCCGTCCGCCGACGCGGAGCTCGTGCGCCGTGTGAAAGCGGCCGGGGCGATCATCCTCGGCAAGACCAACGTGCCTCTCGGGGCCTTCGATTGGCAGTGCAAGCACCCGAGCTTCGGTCGCACCAACAATCCGTGGGATCTCGGTCGTACACCCGGCGGCAGCTCCGGCGGCTCGGCAGCCGCGCTCGCCGCGGGCTTCACACCCCTCGAGCTGGGCAGCGACGTCGCGGGGTCCATCCGAGTGCCCGCGCATTTCTGTGGCGTCGTCGGACTCCGACCGACCGAAGGTGCGCTGTCGGGTGACGGTCACGCGAAGATCCCTGGCTACGCGGACACCGTGAAGAGTCTAGTGGTGTGCGGGCCGATGGCGCGGTCGGCCGGCGATGTGCGCCTCCTCCACGAGGTGCTGTGGGACCCCGAGCTCGCCGCGCGCGGAGGTGCGCCCAGGGCATCGCGTCGTCCTCCCGAGGCCACGAAGCCCCGCTCGCTGCGGATCGGCTGGTCCACGTCGTGGGGTCAGCAGCCGATCGACCTCGCCACTCGCCACGCGATCTCGTCCACGCTCGAAGAGCTTCGCCGCGCCGGACACGACGTGCGCGAGGCTTCGCCGAGCGCGCTCGATCCGGAGGAGGCCACCGCGATCTGGGGGCTGATCCTCGGCCACGAGATGATCGGCGCGCCGTCGTGGATTGTGCGCTCTGCCCCGATGCGGCTCTTGTACGCGATGAATCCGCTTCGCATGGTCTTCGGCAGAGGCTCCTTCGCGCGGTCTCTCTCGGCTGGCTTCGCGTCGAGCCGCGCCACGTATGAACGTGCGCTCGCGCGTCGTGTCGAGCTGATCGACACGATGGACGCGTTCCTCTCGGGCATGGACGCATGGCTCACCCCCGCCACCTCCACAGCCGCGTTCACACATCGAACGATCGGGTCTGATCTAGTGGTCGATGGCGAATCCCTCTCGTATGCGGACGCCAACGGCCCGTGGCAGGTCCCCAGCGCGACCTACGCGCACCCATGCGTGTCGTTGCCCGCCGGAACGTCACCAGAAGGCCTGCCGATCGGTGTGCAGCTCCACGCCCGCCGTTGGTCGGACTTCGCGTTGCTCGACGCCGCGGCCGTCATCGAGGCCTTGGTCGACAGACCCAGCGGCCTAGTCGCGACGCTCAGCGCGGAGGCCGCGTGATGGGCGCCCTCCTCCGCCCGCCGCCGCACCTCATCCCGTTCGGCCTCCGTGCGATGAAGACCGTCGCATCCGCGCGCGGTGAATTCAAGATCGGCGCACGGCGGTTCCTCGAGGCCGCGCAGCGCGTTCTGCTCGGTGTCGAGGTCGATCTCGACGCGCTCGACCCGATCGAGCCCGCGGAGTTTGCGCTCCGCTTCGATGCGCCGCTCGCCCTGAAGCAGCAGTTCGTCCGTGCGATGTGCGTGCTCACGCTCGTCGATGGCTCACCCGACGAGCGCGTCACCGCTGCCGTTCGGCGCTTCGCGCGCGAGGTCGCGATCGAAGAGCCCGCGCTCCGCGCGCTCGAGCTCCTCGCGGAAGGGCATGTCCTGCTCGGCACACTGGACTATCTCCGTCGCTCGAACCTCCGCGGGATGCTCGAAGGCGAGCTCGCGAAGGGAATTCTTCCAGCCGCGCGAGCGGTCCTCGGCGTCCGCGGCCTCGTGGAGAATCCGCTCATTGCCGAGCCGTTTCTCGCGCTGGAAGATCTGCCCGTAGGCACGCTCGGACGCGCGCTCTTCGATCACTACCGCTCGAACGGTTTCGCCTTCCCTGGCGAGCGTTACGGCTTTCCCGAGTCGGGGATCTATCACGACCTCACGCATGTCCTCGCGGGCTACGCCACGAACCCCTATGGCGAGCTTCAAATTGGCGCGTTCACCGCAGGCTTTCGAAAGAAAGATCCATTCTTCGTCGCGCTGCTGCCTCTCCTTCTCTTCGTCGCGGGCGTGAACGTGACGCCCATTCCACACGACTTCATCGAAGACATGTGGCTCGAGCCCGACGTCGCGGAGTCGTACCTCCGCGCGTTCGATCGCGGCGCCAAGGTGCGCGTCGACCTCTCCGACGGCTGGGACTTCTGGCCGCTCCTGGCTCGCGATCTCGAGCATGTCAGAACCGAGCTCGGCATCGCCGGTGGCGTGTCGGGTTCTTTCGAGAACGACGGACGATCGACATGAACCATCGCATTCGATCGATCCCGAGTCACGTCGTCCTCCTTGGCCTTGTCTGCTTCGGCGCCGCTCACTGCGGCGACGCGAGCGCGCCGGATGGCACGAGCAGCGACGCGAGCGGTGCTGGCGGAGCGGGCGGAGCGGGCGGAGCGGGCGGAGCGGGCGGAGCGGGCGGCGCCGACTCTGACGGCACTGGTGCGGGAGGTGGCGAGGGTGGCGTCGGTGGAAATTCGCCGCCTGCCGAGGACTGCACCAACGGACTCGACGACGATCTCGATTCGCTCGTCGACTGCGAGGATGCCGACTGCGAGACCCACGCATGTGTCACCGCGGTCCCCGCGGGCTTCACCGGCCCCTACCTCCTGTTCGAAGGCGCGGCCTCCGAGGACCCAGGCTGCCCCGCGACGTTCCCCGACTCGTTTTACGCAGGCGTCGGCGGACTCGTGTCGAGCCCCG
>Ga0163144_10000597_pt1 | contig 84466 bp, 74 predicted proteins | sample OliLak19BULKMAT1_FD_123175 | JGI IMG/M metagenome (GOLD analysis project Ga0163144, IMG submission 123175) | Freshwater microbial mat bacterial communities from Lake Vanda, McMurdo Dry Valleys, Antarctica - Oligotrophic Lake LV.19.BULKMAT1 | ecosystem: Environmental > Aquatic > Freshwater >... | reverse complement strand
TATAGCCTGCCGGGAAATTGGCATTAAACAGGCGTAACGTCTCAGCTGCCACCGGAGACTGGCTAGAGGTGGCCACCGCACCCATCAATGCTGCATCGGCCGCCGATTGAAGCTTGGACTGCACCGCGTAAATACGGCCGACATCCACGGCAATACCGAGTACCGACATCAGCACACCGAACATCACTGCGACCAGAATGATCACACCGCCGGACTTATCGGATATAATATTATTTTTCAATCGCATGCCTAATAATAGCCCTACTATCCCACTTTAAGGATAGGTGAATAAGGTGAATTTCACGTTAATAATGCGGCTTTTTGGAGGAAAATATTACTTTTTATTAAACCTTTTCCAGTAGGATAGTAGGTTACAATAGGTGAAAAATCAGTTCATTTTCAGGAACCCCTAATGCGTCATTTCAGGCTATTGAAACAAAACCAAAGCGGGGTGGCTATTATCGAGTTTGCCGTCGTAGCCCCGGCCTTGTTCCTGCTCCTGATCGGGTTTATCGAACTCGGCCTCATACTCTTCACCACCGCCGTGCTGGAAGGCGCCACTACCGGCGGCTCGCGCATCGGCAAGACCGGCTTCACCAGCCAGAATCTGAGCCGCGAAGCCTATATACGCGACCGCATCAATTTTCTGTCCGGCGGATTTTTAAATCCCGCCCAGCTCAATATCAGCATCCTCTCCTACAATAACTTCAACAATGTCGGCCAACCTGAGCCCTGCATACTGCCTCCGGGCGGCCCATGTCCGGGCATACCCGGCGTGAATTTCGTGGACGTCAACGGTAACGGCACATGGGATCAGGATCAGGGCAAAGCCACCGCGGGCGGTGCCGGTTCGGTCGTATTATACCGGGTGACTTATCCGTGGGCATTGTTTACACCCATCATGAGCAGCCTGCTCGGTACGGGTGGGATTTATAACATCACGGCCATTGCCGCCGTAAGAAATGAGCAATTCTGATGATGCGTAGACATTTCCTGCATGCCTGCGAATCCGGCGTAGCGCTTATCGAGTTTGCCTTGGTGCTGCCGATTCTGATTCTCATGCTGGTCGGCATGCTGGAACTGACCTATTATTCGCTGATCAACCAGAAGCTCGATAAAATCGCCAATTCCATGGCCGATTTCGTGACGCAGGGCAGCACCGTCAGCGTCACCGATCTCAATACGTTCGGTCAGGCCGTACCGCAGATTATGCGCCCCTATACATTTACGGGAACCATTGTGTTTTCGTCGGTAGCCAACTTCGCGGTGCCTACCGCGCCATGCCTGATCACCAATACATCCTGCATCAGCTGGCAGCGCGCGATACTGGGGGGAAGCTCCAGCCAGATCGGCAGCGTTGGCGGCGGCGCGACATTGCCTGCAGGCTATACGGTATCGTCGGGACAGAACGTGATTGTCGCGGAAGCCTATCTGCAATACACGCCGATACTCAGCGCATCGAGCAATTTCATTGCCGCCTTTACGCCGCAGACGCTGTATAAAATCGCCATTTACAAGCCGCGCCAGGGAACGCTGACCGTACTGGCTCCCTAAACAGCTAACGACTGAACCACTTCACGCGGGTTTGCGAGGCCGGGGATTTCCGTGCGCATCGGACCAGCAGGCTGTTCAGAGCCCGGCGCATATAAAGGCAGGTAGGCCTTTTTCTTGTTCTCAATGCTTAAGTCCGGATTGGCCGTAATCAGCGCCTGCACTGCACTCGCCAGAGCGCCCATGAACGGCTCGCCGGAATAATCTTCGCGCTTGAACGCCTTGCTTGGCCTGCCCATCAGGATGGAATAGCACTTGTCGCCAAGACCGGTAATGGACTCCTTGATATCCTCAAAAAAGGCCGTCTGCTTTTCCACAGCTACCGATTTGGCATGCGGTCTCTTATGGTCATTGGGTTCAGCGTCCGCAGCTGTTTTTTCAGCAACCGCTTCCGCTCGCTTTGACCAGATTTCAGCAATGTAGGGATCAAAATTCTGCTGGCGCAGCGTAGCCAGTTTCATTTCTTCACGGAAGAACGCAAAATCCTGCGCCATGATATTGAGCGCTTTCTGCCCCGATACCGGCTTGCCCTTCTTGTCCAGCACAGGAGGCCCTTTCTTGATATACATATCGAGCGCCTGCTGTAAGCCGTAATCATGCATTGGGAATTTGGTCACAAGTGCCGCCGATTCCACAGGCACCGCGCGCTCAGGCCCGATACCTTTCTGGTCAGTGCCCGCGCGTTTGGAGGCACGCGAGGAGGCATCCGGGTTTTTAACTACCGCCGCTAAATAGGCAGAGAACTCATCCGTTTTGTCGAAAACGCCGGTTTTAAACGCATTCTCGGAATGCGCAGCAATAAACTCACAGGCCTTTTCAAAGCTCTCAATGCGGCGCTTTTCAAGATCATCCTTTTCCCGGCGGGCTTCCACTGCACCGGCAAGCCCACTGACGGTCATTTCGGCAGCGGTACGCTCGGCAAATTCGGGGTCTATTTCCATGCGGATATTCAGGTCGCTCTGAATGGTCTGGTCATTGACCGCCGATTTATTGGCAACATCATGATGCAGCACATACTGGCGATCATAGCGCCTGACGCCGCCGCGATTCTCACCGCGGCCCGGGCCGCGCATGAAACGCACTTCAAATTCGGGCGGAAGTACTCCCGCCGTTTTCAGTTTATCGAACTGCGCTATAATATCTTTTTCGCATTTGCGTATCCAGTAATGCGACGCGAAATTACCGCCGCTCTTGGCACCGTCGCTATAGCCCACCATGAATTCGGCCTTGCCGCGCTGCTTATAATAACTTACTCCAAGGCGGGATTGCAGTATTTCGCCGACAATTTCCCCCGCGCGCTTAATTTCCGGGGTGGTTTCGAATAATGGCTGTATGCCGATTTTCGGTTTTTCGCTCACCACGCCGTTTTCAATTTTTACCAGTCCGGTCTGCTGGTGCAGATAAAGCTGGGTGAAAAAGTCAGAAGCGTTTTCAAAATTAGCCGCCTGCTCGCGATCGACGATAACCGCTTTGCCCTTTTGCTCATCGACGCATTTATTGACCACAAAAAGCCGACGCAAATACGACATGCAGGCAAGGCTCTCATCTTTATTGATCAGGCGCAATGGCTCATTTCCAGGAGCTTCCGGCTTCTTGGTATCAAAGTTTGCATTCTTGGTGAACTCATTCAGTAAATCCGAAACGGTGAGTTTTTTTCCGGCAAATTCATTATTGCTGTGGGAGTAATGAAATCCAATAATATCACGTATTTCCTTAGGGGCTTTCTCATCAGGCGTTTCCAGCACACGGTTAATCTTATAACCACCCGTTGATGATCTCCCGTTCGAGCCAAATACAATTTCTCCCTTCACCAGATCGAGCTTATCCAGCAATTCTCTATTCTGGTCTGCTGTAAGCCCGGCAAAAGACGTATGCTTATTCAGGTCGTATTTTTTGATCAGTGCCTGGAAAACTTTGTAATACTGCTCATTAAATCCAAGCGTCTCGGATTCCATAGCGCGCCTGTCAAACAGGTCCACTCTTTTCTCAACAAGATATTCAATAAATTTGGTCTGGTTCTTTTCAGACAGCCACTGGAAGACGGATCCCTTGGAATTTTTCCAATGCTCTCCAAGCGGATGGTTAGCGGTATCCGCGCAGAATTCATTGCAGATTGCCCGAAAATCAGGATCGCTATTGTATTTTTTAGAAATCAACCCGCCGACAAGTCTTTTGCGTACTTCGGCATTATCGCGCAAATCAAGGATGGGGCCGGTATATTTGTCCGTGCTTTTCTCGCGCAGATCTTCATCCATATATTTCTGGAAAAAGGCAGTATCGGTCGCTTCACTGCGTCCATCGGCATCGCTGCCCACCCATGTGCGCTGTTCAAACGCCTTGTCTTTTTCTTCCTGATTAAGAAGCAAAGCCCGTACTTTCTTGGGCAGGGAATCATTTCCAGTCGCTATTACCAGGTTCCGTACCGCAGTTGCGACCTTTTTATCCGACAGTATCTCATTCCACATTCCGAATGTCTTATCGATGGCGATACGCTGCTTTGCGATAACCCTTTTATCCGTCTCGTTTTCTTCACCAACTGTTACCTTTTTGAGAAAGGTAAGGGTTTTGGGCGGCTTTTCATTCATCCCGCCACAGGCATCACGTACCGCTTTGGAGAAAGCCCTGTCCAGCGCATCCATGTTCAAAACACCGGAACTATCGGCAGGTTCGTTGGCCGCCTTGCCTAGACGTGCATTGATAGTAGGATCCAGCACCTCATCCTTGCCGGCATATTTCGCATTCCTTACGGCATTGAGCAGCCCTTCTTCATAGGAACGGCCAAACTCGGTATAAAAATTGGTGGGGTGTACCGTATTGATCCAGCTCATGATAAAATTGGCCTTGGATTCGCCCAGCGCATCCAGCCATTTATCCGGCTCCATACCGAAAGCATTTTTACCTTCCTTATCCACCGTCAGTCCGGCGATAAGGTAATTGCGGAATATCTGGCCCGGATTAGCGTTTGGTTGTTCACTTTCACGCACACTGTTGGCGGCGTTGATAACCGGTACAAGAACATCCAGCAGATTGACCAGTTTCCCCTGCTCTTCCGGAGAAAATTTGGCCGCGCCGGTCATTTTCTCAAACCACTGGTTTTTTTCGTCCGGCTTGGCACTGCCAAACTGCTTGGCATAATACAATAGATTGTCCTGCCCTGCGGTAGCTCCGCCGATGAATTTATCAAGCAGTTCCTGCGTTACGATCTTTTCCTCGAGGGCTATTTTGCATGCTCTGTCGATCAGCTGTGAATGCAGGTCATAACGCTCGACCTGATTGGGTGAAAATTTGCGGGAGGGCGTTGGTATGGAAACCATAGAAGGGGGTATGCTCTGAAGTTAATGTTTAAACAAAATTACCACATATCGGGATAATTTAAACCTATAAGTTAAAAATCCCGTTAACTATTAGAACGCACAAACACCCAGTCCATAGCGTTGGAGAGCGCGGGTTGGAACTGATAACCGCCTGCTTTGAAATGTTTAAGTTCCTCTTCATCCACCACCCGGTTTTTCACGATATAATTGGCCATCATCCCACGCGCCTTCTTGGCAAACAGGCCAATGATTTTAAGTTTACCCTTTTGATTTTCCTTAAAAATAATATTAATCAGCCTACCATCCAGCTGTGCCGGTTTCACCGCTTTGAAATACTCCTCAGAGGCAAGGTTAACCAGCACCTTGCTCTTATTCGCCTCATTAAGGGCCTGGGTAATACCCTCGCCCCAGAAACTGTATAAATCCCTGCCCTTTGGGTTTTTCAGGCGGGTGCCCATTTCCAACCGGTAGGGTTGAATGAGATCGAGAGGTCGCAGCAGGCCGTACAGGCCGGAGAGGATGCGCATATGCTTCTGCGCAAAAGCAAAATCATCCTTGCTGTAGGAGTCAACTTCGATCGGCCCATAGACATCTCCTTTAAACGCAAGCAACGCCTGCCTTGCATTGGCTGGAGTAAAGGGCGTCGCAAAATCCTTGTAGCGCTGCACGTTGAGTGCCGCCAGTTTGTCGCTGATATCCATCAGCGCAGAGAGTTTTTTCGGCGTATAGCCGCGCAGTTCTTTGATGAGTGTCCGCGACTCCTTCAGCATATCGGGCATGGTATGCGTCGCAATGCGTGGCCTGGTTTCGAAGTCCAGTGTTTTAGAAGGAGAAAGCACCAGTATCATAAAGGCCTGATAGCAAGACGCTGACCTAAGGGTATGGCAGATTTTTCGATTTTAATGCGCGCATCCAGCGCAATACTGCCCAGATTATCGACCACCAGCGGATTGATGTCCAGCTCGGCAATATCCGCTACATCGCTGGCCAGCTGCGACACTTTCAGCAACGTGCTGATAATCGTTTCCATATGTGCGGGTTTACGGTCACGAAACCCTTTAAGCTGCCGGTACACCCGCGTGCTTTTGACCATATTTTCTGCAAGTGCGGGCGTCAGCGGCGGCAATTGCAGCGCCTTGTCGTCCAACACTTCCACCGCCACACCGCCAGCGCCAAACATCAGCACGGGGCCAAACTGGCGGTCCGTGGACATGCCGATAATCAGCTCATATCCGCCACGGCGCTTGAGCATCTTCTGCACGGTAAAGCCGATAAGCGAAGCAGACGGGCGCAGGCCCTTGACATTTTTGAGCATGGATTCAGCAGCGGCGCGCACCTCTTCCTTGCTGTTCAGGTCAAGCACCACCCCGCCGACATCGGACTTGTGGCTGATATCCGGCGACAGGATTTTAAGTGCTACAGGAAAACCAATGCGTTGCGCGGCGGTAACGGCTTCATCAGCGTTGGAAACACGAAGCGTTTTCACTACCGGAATGCTATAGGCAGACAGTACATCTTTGGCCTCATGCTCAAACAGTTCGTCGCGCCCTTCGGCGAACGCACGCTCGATAATGGCATTGACAGCTTTGCTGTCATGGAAGAACTGCGGCGCGCTTACCGGCTCTTCCAGCATCATCGCCTGACTGCGCCGGTATTCGCCGATATGCAGGAAGGCGCGCACTGCATCTTCCGGGCTTTCATAGGTGGGCAGTCCCGCCTCGGCAAAGAGCTGGCGCGATTCCCTCGCCGTAGCCTCGCCCAGCCAGCAGGTAAGCATCAGCTTGTCGCTTGCCTGCGCGGTCGCCACCACGGCCTTTGCAGCCTCCAGATTATCGGAGACAGCGGTCGGGCATTTCATGACAAATACCGATTCGGTTTCCGGCGCAGCCAGCACTGCGGCAAGCGTATCGCCATAGCGTTTACCGTCAGCATCGCCGATAATATCTACTGGGTTACCGTGCGACCATGTCGGCGGCAAAACAGCGTTCAACACCTCTATCGAAGGCTGACCATATTGCGTAAGCGCACCGCCCTGCGCCGTGAGATAATCGGTCGCCAGCACTGCCGGGCCACCACCATTACTGATGATGGCCAGCGTGTCCGTCTTAAGCGAAGCAGCAAGAGGTTTACGGGCGGTAATGCGTGCGAGCGTTTCTACGGCATCGAACAATTCTTCCATTTCATACACACGCAACATACCTGCGCGTTTGAACGCCACATCATACACTCCATCGGAGCCAATCAATGCGCCGGTATGCGACGCCGCTGCCTTGGCACCAGCCTTATTGCGCCCCGCCTTAATCACGATGACCGGTTTCTTAAGGGCTGCCTTGCGCCCTTTGGCCATGAATTTCTGCACATGCGTCACCGCTTCGATATAAAGCAGGATGGCCGATGTATTATCGTCATTCCCAAGATACTCAAGCATATCGCCAAAATCGACATCGGAAGAATTTCCCAGCGAAATGAAATGCGAAAACCCGATGTCACGCCCAGATACCCGATCAAGAATCGCCGTACATAGCGCGCCCGATTGCGACACAAAGGCAAGATTGCCCGGCGCTGGTGCGATATGGGCAAAACTCGCATTGAGCTTCGCGCCCGGCACCATGACGCCGACGCAATTAGGCCCGACAATACGCATGTCGTGGGGACGTGCCGCATCGAGCATCGCCTGCTCCAACTGCTTGCCTTCGGCGGTTCCGAGTTCAGAGAAGCCCGCGGAAATTACCACCGCCGCACGCGTACCACGTGCGGCCAGCCCTGCAATCGCCTGCGGGATATGCGTAGCCCCGATGCACAGCACCGCAAGGTCAGGGGCTTCCGGAAGGCTTGCGATATCCGGGTAACAGGTAAGGCCTTCCAATGTGGTGTATTTGGGATTGACCGGCATCACCGATCCGGCAAAGCCGCTTTGCAATACATTTCGCAATAATACCTGACCGATGGATTGCGGCCGCTGACCAGCACCGATCAATGCCAATGACTTGGGTGCAAACAAATTCGCAAAGTTGCGAATGCTCATGCGGCGCTCTCAAGCGGTTTCGGATATTGGATCGAGCGGCAGGTTTTGGCCAGCCCGGTGGCGTCATCGGTCTCCACCAACAGGCCGCAGAGTGTTCCTTCACCCGAAGCCGGGTCGAGGCGAATCTTGGTGACCTTGGTCAGGAAGCGTTCCAGAGGGGCTTCCGGCTTGAAACCGATTACCGAATTATAATCGCCGCACATGCCCGAATCGGTCTGGTAGGCAGTGCCTTTAGACAGGATGCGCGCATCCTGCGTCGGAACATGCGTGTGGCTGCCGACAACGATGCTGACGCGTCCATCGAGATACTGACCCATCGCCATCTTTTCCGAGGTCGCTTCGGCATGGAAATCGACAAGGATTGCCGCCACTCCTCCGCCTAAGCGCACAGATTCGAGGATACGGTCAGCAGTCGCGAACGGGCAGTTGGTATGCTCCTTGTGGAAGACTTGCCCAAGCAGGTGGAGTACCATCACTTTTTTTCCAGAGGCGGTGGTAAAAATACCATGCCCCGTGCCCGGTGCTTTGTCGGGAAAATTCTGCGGACGCAGCAGGCGTTTTTCGCTGGAAAGTATCGGCAGTATCTCCTTCTGATCCCAGATATGATCACCACCGGTAATCACGTCCGCACCGGCGTCAAAAAATTCCCTGCAGAGTTGCGGGGTTATGCCGAAGCCCCCGCCAGCATTATCACCGTTTACGATAACGAAATCGATTGCGTGTTCCTTGCGTAGTGTCGGCACGTGCTTGACTACCGCATCGCGACCGGAACGGCCCACCACGTCTCCGCAGAACAAAATTTTCATAACGGAATGATCTCTTTTTCAGTGACGATTACGTCCATCTTCTGGTCATGTGCATCAACCGGAAGATGCGCCACTTCCTGCATCGCATAGGCGACGCCAATGATCTGCACATTTTTTTCAAGGGAGCGCAATTGCTGGATGGTGCGATCATAATACCCTGCCCCATAGCCAAGGCGATGGCCGGTGCGATCAAAGGCAATCATCGGCACCAGCACGGCATTCGGCCTGAATACCGGCGCGCCCGGCGGCGGCACTTCGATACCATAGCGTCCTTTTTCCAGCACTTCGCCAATACGCCAGCGCCGGAAATGCAGCGGCTTATCGGACGCTTCAATGCCGGGAAGGCACAGCGTATGGCCGCGCGCGGCAAGTTGCGACATAGCCTCGCTAATATCGAGTTCTCCGCGCATCGGGCTATAGCCAGCAATGATTGTTGCGCTACCGGAAATCACTTGAAGAAGCGCCGCTGCAACCGCCTGCGCCGCATCCGCCGCTAGCTTGCCGTCAAGGCGCTCGCGCTTGGCCAGCAACTGAATGCGGATCGCATTTTTATCGGTAACGATGTCAGGTTGCATTATGCTCAGCATTGAAAAAAATCACACCATTCCTCTGGTAGCTGCGGTTAGGAACCGCAAGTCTAGACAAATACGCCTGAGGATTCGAGCATAAAATTGCGGGGAAGGAATAAGTGAACGGAACCATCGTAGCCGTCGGTGATCAAGCCGCATTCGACCCGCTAACGCAGGTGGGCGCCGTATGTATGAGGGCTAGGCCCTCACCAGGGACAGCTCCCGGATAAAAAAGTATCGGTCCAAGGGACAATGTACCAAACGTACTGGACAGAACCGTTCGCAGTTAATCTAGCTTAACTCGACCTGTTCCGCAATCTTTTCAATGCGCATGGCGATTTCTTCGAGGGTTACGGCCATGGCATTCTCGATTTCGTACATGCGGCCCTCCTGTTCGAGCTTCTTATCCTCGTTGACGAGTGCCGCCAACCGCTGTACTTCTGCGGCAATTTTTCTTGTTTCTCTTTTATTTTCAATAACTTCATCGGCCATCGTCAGCGCCGTCAGTGCCAACGCCATCGATTCCCCTGGATTGGCGCCCATTGAACGCACCAGCGCCTTGACGCGGCCATCTACCTCACCGGCCAGAGCCCGTAATTGATCTTCCTGCCCATCGTCGCAGGCTACGTCGTATTCCCGGCTATTGATACGGATTCTGACCAAAGCCATCACCACCTCCACAACTATGCTTATTTTTTCAATAATTTATGGCCTGTTGGCGACCAATGCAATCGAAACTTAATGTATATACATCAGCTGATTATCAAAAACTGTCATCATACCTTAAAGAATCTGTAACAATATATTCACGAGTAAGCCTATAGAATACCCGCTATTCTTAATAATTAACAGAACCCGTAATTATTTGAAATATGGCCGATACTCCGTTTCTCCCTCCTGAACAGCGCGCCAAGAAAGCGGCAAACGACTTTGTAACGCAGTACAGAGATCGCCTGGCTATTACGCTCAAGAAATCGTGGAACAAAAAGAAAATGAAACTGCTGGGTGTGCGCGAAGAACCGCCGCCATCCGACGAACAGTTCAAAATATGGGCCGATGAGTTAATCACCGACCGCAAAATGACGCTTCTGGATGAAACCGGGAACAAAATCGAACCGCCGGTGACAATCGCAGATATGCAGCGCGAACTCACTTCGGAACAGCGCGAAGAATTCAGCAAGACATATGGTACCAGCCAACTCAGCGAAATCATTCTGGAAAGAAGCCAGCTCAATAATGCTGCACAGCAGGTCGGTCAGGCTACGTATAAGCATAGTGGCAGTATCCCTTTCCTCGGTGGCGCCAGCATCATGGATGCCATCATGGGTTTCTTCGAATGGGTATTCGCCGGTTTTCCGCGCGGCAAGGATGGTGGCATTTTCTCCGGCCTCAAGGACTCGATTGCCAAGCGTGCAACCAACGGCATAGCCAGCGATCTCGATGGGTTGCTGGCGAAAAACGCACCCACTATTAATCCGGGCATGCGCGGCTACATTGCCGGTCAGGTACTCAATGCCGGCCAGCAGGAAACGGGCCTCATACCGGCTGTGCCTGCAGAAGATATAAAGTCCGTGAAACCCGGTCAGGATGTCAAAATTACTACTCCGTCAGTAGGCGCAGGTGGCGCCACCACTACGCCTCCCGCTAAATTGACCGGCAATGTCGATCAGGATTTGGGGGCCGTATTTGAAGGCGTTGTGAACAATGCCGTATTTGTACGAATGGGCATCAATGATGGCAATATCGATGGCCGCAACAAACGCACAGAATTCGACAGAGCCAAAGCTATCTTTAAAGAAGAAGGCACAAAGCTGGCAAAAAGTGCTGACGGTCAGAAAATGAACAAAGAAGTGTTTGCAAAAACACTCATAACCAGCACGCAGAAGAGATTGGTTGATGAAGGTCTCATAGACCAAACCAAAAAAGACCCCATGATGGATGAACTGCTCCTGAAGATGCAGGCCGAACTCGAAGCCCAGAATGAAGTCATCATGAAGGCCGCCAAAGGCGCAGGCGCAACAGTCATCATACCTCCTGCTCCTGTCCCCGGCGTCGGCACTGACACCACGACACGCCCCGACACGATTACCAAGCTGGTTACGGGAGAAGTAAAAAATTCACTTCGTAATCCGGGCAATCTGGATACGCTTGGAATGATTGCCGGAAGGCCGCTTTCGAAAGACAATATCATCGCCATTGAGAATTCGGTCGTCCCCATTCTGGTCAAACATGCCAAGGACGATAACAAAGCGCTGATTGCCATGAAGAAAGGCATCCCCACGCAGGAGTCGCCCTCACCTCAGGATGCGCTTGCAAAGCAAATTTTTAAACAGTTAACGGACAATAAAGACCTTATTAATGCCGGCGGTGGACAGATTGACGGACCCGCCCTGAAGGTTATGGCCAAGCAAATGGCCAAGCAATATATAGAAAAAGAAGTCAATAAAGATGGAGTCAAAATTCCTCCCGACAAAGATGGAGTCAAAATTCCTCCCGACCTGGATTTCGATGCCCAGTTAAAAGCGGAAGAGATGGCGGTAATGAAAGACGTCGTCAATAGGACGAAAGCACAGAAAATGGGTGAAGCCAAGAGCGACATCAAAGCCAAGCTGACTGAAGAAATCAAGAGCAAGGCCATGGGAGAAATCACCGGTGATCCTAATGCAGGCACCGCCAGCCCCGCCCAGTTGATTAATCTGGCACGGGCCAAAGGGAAAATGGGCCGATTGACTGCTGCTGCTGCAAAGCAGGCATGGCTCGTCGATGTTACCCGCGATGACGCGCTGACCATTGCCCGCAGGACCGGGCTGGCGCCTAACGAGCAGCAAACCGACCGCATGAGCGAAATCATTGCCGGAGCGGTACTCGATGTCTCTACCGGTGGAGTGGATTTCAAGGGTGACCAGAAGGCATTTCAGAATGCCGTAGAAGCTGAGGTGACAAAGCGCTTGCAGGCCAATGCCGGCGATATCAACAATCGCGGCAATAGCTTTGAAAAAGGAAAATCAACGGTAGGTTCGTTGTGGAAGCATGGCAGCAGCATAACCTGGGAGCAATATGCCAACCGGTCGCTGAACCGTGAAGGATATAATATCGACGCTAATGCCATTGACGAAGCCGCTAAAAAGGCAGCAGCCGCAGCAGGTGCGCGCTTCCCGGAAGTTGCCAAATTACAGTACAAAGTGCGGGGCAAAGGATTCTTCCCCGGCGAAGCCAAAGCTACCGACGTTAAACCCGACATAACTCCGGGCAGAGAACGTACCGTAGAAACTGCGCGTTAAGCCTGCTCAGGCTGCTTTGTCTGCAACCCTTCCCGTTACAAACGCCGACGCAAGCTTGATGCCTTCCATATCAATACTGTGGCTCAAGAACGGACGCGGGTGCGATTCAATCGTAAAGCCGTGCGACTTCAGTGCTTCCGTTGCCTGTTTCATTGCGGCAAACGGCACCACTTCGTCGGCTTCGCCGTGCAGCAGGCATATCGGCGGGCGGGCAACAATTTCAGTCCCGAGTATCTCCGGAGCGATCAGCGCGCCGGAATAGCCCACAATGGCTGCAATCTGCGGCGACCGGCGCGCTGCCACATGCAGCGCCACCATCGTGCCCTGCGAGAACCCAACCAGTATAAGCTTGCTGTTATCCAGCGACAGCGCTTTCAGCTGCTCATCAATATATTGGTTCAGGGCCGCCGCGGCATTGCGCACGCCGTCCAGCATATGCTGCGGCTGGCGGTCCATCAGCGAGAACCACTGGTAGCCGAACGGGTTGACTTCGCACGGATAGGGCGCGTTGGGCGCTACGAACAGCGCATCCGGCAGCACCTGCGCGAACATATCGGCCAGATCAATCAGGTTGGCGCCATCGGCACCCCAGCCATGCAGCAATATCACCAGTTGTTTAGGCACGCCGCCGGAGCGTGGTTTGCGGGTGGGGCCGGAAAGTTGCGGGAGGGTGGTCATAGGATAATCCTTTTGTGACGGGGTACTATTACAGCTTTGTATATTTTTATAGCCACCCGGGTCAAGCCCGAGTATGAGAAAAGCATGACCAAAAAACTCTACCTCATTGACGGTTCGGGATTTATTTTCCGCGCCTACCACGCCATACGGTACCCGCTTACCAACCCACAAGGCGTGCCGGTGCAGGCTGTGTACGGCTTTGTCAGCATGATTAATAAGCTGATGGAAGGCAATAATTACGATTACGTCGCCGTCGTCTTCGATGCCGCCCGCAAAACTTTCCGCAACCGCATCTACCCCGAATATAAGGCGCACCGCCCGCCCGCACCCGACGATCTGGTACCGCAATTCGCTATCGTGCGCGACGCCACCGACGCGCTGAATATCCCCCGTATCGAGATGGAGGATTATGAGGCCGACGACATTATCGCCACCTACGCCAGAGAAGCCCGGAAGCTGGGCGTCAAAGTGACTATCGTCTCCTCCGACAAGGATTTGATGCAATTACTCGGTGACGGCATCGACATGTATGATGCGATGAAAGAAAAAATCATCGGCGATGCCGAGGTCATGGAAAAGTTTTTCGTCACCTCCGACAAGATTCTGGAAGTGCTGAGCCTCATTGGCGATAGTTCCGACAATGTACCCGGCATCCCCGGCATCGGGCCGAAAACCGCCGCCGAACTCATCAACGAATATGGCGACCTTGAAAACCTGCTGGCCCATGCGGGCGATATCAAACAGCCCAAACGACGCGAAGCGCTGCAGCAACACGCCGATGCCGCGCGACTCTCCAAGCAATTGATTACCTTAAAAGACGATGTGCCCGGATTGCCGCCTCTTGAGGAACTTGCCTCACGCCCGCCTGACCCCGACAAGCTATTCGCCTTCCTGCAGCAGCAAGGATTCAAATCGCTCGTCACCCGGTTCCAGAAAAAGTTTTCTATGCCCGTGACTGCCGCCATTTCTGCTTCTCCTACCGCACCGACTCAGCCAGCCGCAGCCGTGACCTCGGCCCCTGCCCCGACGGAGAAACGCTATACGCTGGTGCGCGACGAGCAAATGCTAAAAGACTGGATTACCAAAGCACGCTCCATCGGCACCGTTGCCTTCGACACGGAAACCACGTCGGTCAATGCGCGTCAGGCCGAACTGGTCGGATTTTCCTTATGCATTGAAGCGGGCGTCGCCTGCTATGTTCCACTTGCCCATGTCACCAGCAACCATACGGCGGCACAGTCCAACTTGTTTGGCGAAGTCAGCGAAACCGTCACCAGCAAATCGCTTGCACCGAACCAGATACCGCTTGAGCAGGCCCTCACCCTGATCAAATCGCTGTTGGAAGACGACAGCGTGATCAAAATCGGCCATAATATGAAGTACGACATGCTGGTGATGCAGCGTTACGGCGTACGCATTGCATCTGTGGAAGACAGCATGCTGTTATCTTACATATTGCATGCCGGTGAGCATGGGCAAAGCATGGATGAGCTTGCCGAGCGCTATCTCGGTTATAAAACCATCAGCTATGACGAAGTGACCGGCACCGGCAAGGGACGCCTGCGCTTTGATGAAGTTGACATCGAAAAAGCCGGGCAATACGCCGCCGAAGATGCCGATATTACGCTGCGTCTTTATGAACATTTCAAACCGCAGGTGTTTGCGCAGAAACTGCTGACGCTGTACCAAACCATCGAACGCCCATTAATCAACGTGCTATTCGATATGGAAACGGCGGGCATCAAGGTTGACCTCGCGCAACTATCCGCCCTATCGGTCGATTTTGCCGCGCGCATGCAGGAATTCGAGCAGGAAATCTACGCACTCGCCGGTGCCGGCTTCAATGTCGCCTCGCCCAAGCAGCTAGGCGAAATCCTGTTTGAGAAACTGCAATTACCCGGCGGCAAGAAATCAGCCAAGACCGGCGCCTACACCACGGACAGCGACGTACTGGAAGAACTGGCCGAAGCCGGTCACGCCCTGCCCGCCCGCGTGATTGAATGGCGTCAACTCGCCAAGCTCAAAAGTACCTATTCCGACGCGCTGGTCGAACAGATAGACCCGAAAACCAAGCGCGTGCATACGAGTTACGCTATGGCGCTGACCTCGACCGGGCGCTTAAGCTCCAGCGACCCCAATCTGCAGAACATCCCCATCCGCACCGTGGAGGGCAAGAAAATCCGCAAAGCATTTATCGCGGAAATCGGATTCAGATTACTGTCCGCCGATTATTCGCAGATCGAGTTGCGCCTGCTCGCCCATATGGCCGATATTCCCACGCTGAAAGAAGCCTTCCGCAATGGCGACGACATTCACGCCATTACTGCAAGCCAGATGTTCGGCGTGCCGGTAAACGACATTGACAGCGATCTGCGCCGCAAAGCCAAGACCATCAATTTCGGCATCATCTACGGCATCAGCGCGCACGGGCTGGCCATGCGGCTTGGCATTGGCCGCAGCGAAGCCGGGGCCTATATCGAGCGCTATTTCGCGCAATATCCCGGCATCCGCGATTATATGGAAATCAGCAAGGAATTTGCGCGCGAGCACGGCTATGTCGTCACCCTGTTCGGACGCCGCTGCCATGTGCCCGGCATCCAGGACAAAAACGCCGCACGCCGCCAGTTTTCCGAACGCGCCGCCATCAACGCGCCACTGCAGGGCACCGCCGCCGACATCATCAAGCGCGCCATGATCACGATTGCGAATACACTCCCCATCACCGAACCCAAAGCGCGAATGCTGCTGCAGGTGCATGACGAACTGGTGTTCGAAGTGCCGCAGGATAATATCGCGCCGGTAGAAGCGCTGGTGAAGAAACATATGGAACAAGCCGCGCAGATATCCGTACCGCTTACCGTGGAAACCGGCACCGGCGAACATTGGGGCGACGCGCATTAAGATAGACAGATTCGTGCCATCTGCTTAATCTGGCATTCACGCTATTGAGGAGAAAGGTTATCACTGATGTGTTGGAGCGGTGAAGCATCGTCGGCACTTGCTGCTGCCGGGATTGCTACTACGATATACGCCGCATGGAAAAAAGAACCGGCACCGCTATGGATTGCGCTTGGGTATTTTTCCCTGATGGAGCTGCTTCAGGCCTTCACCTATTCCGTTATCAATGAATGCATGAACCCCACCAACCAGATGGCCACCATGTTTGGCTATCTGCATATTACGTTCCAGCCTTTCTTCGTGAATGCAGTAGCCCTTTATTTTGTGCCCGAAGGCGTGCGCAGACGGATTGCGCTCCCGGTCTATACGCTCTGTTTTGCCGGTGCCATCTTTAGCCTGCTCCAACTCTATCCCTTCGAATGGGCAGGCGTATGCGATCCAGCCCGGCCATTATGCGCCGAACGCCTGTGCTCGGTACGCGGCAACTGGCACATTGCATGGGAAGTACCCACTAACGGCCTTGGAAATTATTTCGTACGCCTGGGATTTTTGCCATTAAGCGATGGATTTCCCGGCTATTTATTCCCTGCTTTTCTCCTGCCACTGATCTATGGTTCGTGGCGCCTCGTCGTCTATCATTATTTGCTGGGACCGTTTCTTTCGGTACGCCTGACCGACAACCACAATGAGTGGCCGGCCATCTGGTGCCTGCTCTCTATTGGCATCCTGATGCTGATCGTTAAGAGCCCTCTCAGGAAGTGGCTTCATGTAAGGCGTTGGGTGTTATGGCCAAAACGCTGGTTGCAATCATAATTGCCATGCCGCGTTTTCATATTGTCTTCCCCGGCTTTATGCCTATAATCGCGGTTTCGGATAAATTTTAAGGAATCACCCTGTTGTTACAGCCAGCTACAGTCCCATCCTTTCGCGACAAGCTAAAAAATGTCGCGATCTCTGGGAAGGACGTTTTACCCATCGTTGAGGGCGGCAAAGGTGTTGCCGTTACCAATGGTTACACCGCCGGCGCATTCGCCGCAGCCGGTGCCGTGGGTACGTTTTCGGGCGTAAACCCCGACACGTTCGACGCTGACGGCAAGCCCATACCCTATGTATATAAGGGGCATACACGCCGTGAACGCCATGAAGAACTGATCGTACAAAGCACGCGCGGCTCCATCCAGCAGGCTCAGATTGCGCATGAAGTATCGAAGGGCAATGGCCGCATTCATGTCAATGTATTGTGGGAAATGGGCGGTTGCGAACGCGTGCTCACCGGTATTTTAGAAGGCGCGCGCGGACTGGTACATGGCATCACCTGCGGCGCAGGCATGCCCTACCGCTTAGGCGAAATCGCCGAGCATTATAACGTCTATTACCATCCGATTATTTCATCAGCCCGTGCCTTCAATGCATTATGGAAGCGCGCCTATAACAAAACATCGCAGTGGCTCGGTTCGGTGGTGTATGAAGATCCGTGGCTGGCGGGCGGTCATAACGGCCTGTCCAACAGTGAAGACCCGAATAAACCCGAAGACCCGTATCCGCGCGTGGCAGCGCTCCGCAGTGCTATGAACAGCTTTGGGCTCAATGAAACACCGATCATCATGGCTGGCGGCGCATGGCACCTGAAAGAATGGGAACACTGGCTGGACAACCCGGAAATCGGCGCCATTGCCTTCCAGTTCGGCACCCGCCCTATCCTCACCAGGGAAAGCCCGGTATCCGAAGAATGGAAACGCAAGCTTCCCGTATTGCAGGAAGGCGACGTGTTCCTTAACCGCTTCTCGCCCACCGGATTTTATTCCTCTGCCGTGAATAATAGCTTCATCAAGGAACTGCGCGGCCGCACCGAACGCCAGATTGAATACCGCACTGCACCGGAAGGTTTTTTCAGTGAGCCGCTGCCGGTCGGCGCACGCGGACGCCCGGCATTTGTGCAGCCGGACGACAAGGCGCGCGCCGATGCATGGAAGGCCGACGGCCATGCCGAGGCCATGAAGACCCCGGATTCAACGCTGATTTTTGTGTCTCCGGAAAAAGCCAACCAGATTTTGGTCGACCAGATCGAATGCATGGGCTGCTTAAGCCATTGCCGCTTCTCCAACTGGAAAGACCATGAGGATTATACCACCGGCAAAAAAGCCGACCCACGCAGCTTCTGCATCCAGAAAACCCTGCAGGACATCGCGCATGGCAGCCCGATTGACGAACAGCTGATGTTCTCCGGCCACAACGCCTACCGCTTCGCGTCCGATCCCTTCTATTCCAATGGGTTTGTGCCCACCGTCGGGCAGCTGGTGGAACGTATCCTGACCGGATACTAGGCTTCTTCCTTAAATCTACTGCACCCGCTCATTGCTGCGGTATTCCGTGGGTGATATGCCCACTTTGGCCCTGAATACGCGGTTGAATGACGCAATCGAGTTAAAGCCCACTTCAAAGCCGATGACGGTAATCTGCGAGGATTCATTGCGTAACCGCGTCTTGGCTTCTTCAATGCGGTAACAGTTCACCAGCTCGTTAAAATTCTTGCTGAAATGACGGTTAATCACCCGCGATAAATGGTATTCGCTGATACCCACCATCTCCGCCAGCTTGGCACGGTTCAGGCGCATTTGCCGGTACACATGATCGCGTTCCAGCAGCACCTTCACTTTTTCTGCGTGCGGCTTATCGACTTCCGGATCGTAGGTTTCTTCCTCGCTGAAATTCATCGCATTGGTTGCTAGGCCGGGATAAAATACACGGAAAAGCGACGTAAGCACCAGATAGATAAAGGTCAGCTTGAACATGGTGCTGATAAGAATTGCCTGATTACCGTTCAACTGGCCAAGCGCGCGCGCAAGCTCCACCGCCAGCTCCATCAGATGCAGCAGGATCAGGGCAATAATCAGCCAGTATTTATGTTTTTTAGCGACGTCTTCGCTATGCAGCCCTCCGGCGCGCGAAGTGTAATACATCAGCAACAGGAAAATGACCGATGAACTGAAGACATGGTAAAGCGTTTTAATGGTCGCCACGTCAGGACAGGTCTGATCCTTGGCACAGGCATAGCTGTTTTGCAGCATGGTCGCATAAATCAGCGAGCTGCCACCGAGCAGGGGAATAGCCAGAATCAGCCAGTGCTTGAAGGTAGGAATGCGCCCGGTAATAAACTGCGAAATCAGCAGGAAGCTGAACGCCGTCAGCGTACTTTCCCCAAGCAGCAATCCGCCTTCCACCCACTTGTTGCGCAATTGCGGTGGATACAGGTCGAGCAACGGCATGGCAAAACTGCTCACCAGCGCGGCAAAATAGAAAATGGGGACTATGGCTTGTTTATTGCGGGCGGAGAGGGCTAAAAGAAAGAGTATAACAAACAGGCTGGGGGCGAGCCCAACTAGCTGTAAAGCCTGTGTAAACGTCAAAAGCATCTATCTGTTCGTTAAATAACCAATCCTCGCAATGCCGTATATAACCATACGTATAACATAATGACCAGAAATTACTACATATAGTAGTATTAATAGTGAACAAATACTAAAGGTTCGGGTAATAGTGGCTGTAAAATTGCCCGTGCTCCCGAAAGGCATCAGCAATGCTATCCCGCACTGCAGCAGGGATTTCCGCCTGTTTCCTGTCTATAAATGGTACGGCCTTTTCGGCCGGAATGCCCGCCAGCGAACAGAATGTTTCCGGCTGGTTTACCAGCTCTTCATACTGCACTACCGTCACATGATCGCGGAAGTAATGGATACGCTTGCACAGCAGGTCATACATTTTCACCTGTTTCTCCAGAAGATCGACAGGCGAGCGCGTCAGGCTGTTCATCTGGTCCCAGTAGATGATGGCACCGGGCATTTTGCCGCGGGACAGCGGTATCGGCGCACGGTTCCATGAGGCGATGACATGCACCGGGTGGCGGACGATGACATAGATGTCGAACATACCGGTCTCGATAATTTGCTGCAGCGCCCCGAAATACAGCCCGTTATGCTTCATCGCCAGCCTGAAATCAGGCGTAAGACCGGGACGCGTGAAGGGTACGGTTTTAAACGTATCTTCCATAGCACCGGTCTGGGGGTTGACGTGGTAATAGTTGGTGACGGCAGAACCATCTTCCGCCCGCCGCTCCGGCAAAGCTATCCCCTTGAGCAGTTTATGGCGCGACACGATAAAATCACCCGCCAGCCATTTGGCAAAATCCTCCGGCGGCGAGTGTTCGCGGTTCTCGCGCGCCCAGTCATATTGCCATTTGGGTTCGTTGAGCGCGACCGTGTCCGGCGCGCTGTCCATCATGGCCGTCAAGAGCGTCGTACCCGAGCGCGGGATGCCGGTAATTATCACATCGCGTTTGCGTAACTCAGACATTGCGCGGTTCTGTGTTCAGGAGTGTGGAAAGCTGCGTGAGCCAAGCTGCCCGAAACGGCTCATAGCCATAGTCCGCGGCAGTCACTTCCCCGTTCTTTGCGCAGCGCGCCGCCAGCTCCTCATCCGTAAAGGCGCGGCGCACCACATCAGGCAGGGTACGCAGGTTCTTCATAGAATTGACGAGGCAGTTTTCTTCATGGCGCATGTAATCGACGCTGCCAAGGCTATCAAGGCCGGTGACCATCGTGCCCAACGCCATTGCTTCCAATGGCACCAGCCCAAAACCTTCGGAAATCGATAAATTCACCAGATAGCGCACCGATCCCAGCGCCTGCAGAAAATCGGGATGATTCATCTCCCTGCCCTTCACCACGTGCGACAGGTCAATCTGCGACCCTGTTTTTTTCAGCATTCTTGTCAGATACTCGAGCACGATGTTATGTTCGGTGTTGGGATGTTTCTGGTAGACCAGCGCCGTTCCGGGCGGACGCTCATGCCAAGGCTTTACCTTCGGCATATGGTCAAGTTCGATAAAGGCGGGAATCACCGGCGTGACAATATCGTAAATCGCCTGCACATATCGGCTCACCAACGAACTGACCGACACGTAGAGATCGAAATGGCAATCGAGAATCTTGAAGGTTTTGTGATCCTGAATATACATGATTTTACGGCCCGGAAGACGCAACCCAAAGAATACATGCGAGTAGGACGGATTGACGATCAGCAGATCATCCTTGGTGATGGTTTTTTCCATTTCAGGAATGCCGATAGTGGTAATCGGTATGTCGTAATTGAATACTTGTTTTTCATAATTCTTGGCGTCGACATCGATAAACTCGTAGCCGAAATGCAGGTGCAGCAAGCGCCCGATATGGTACGCCATATAGGCGCCGCCCATAGGCATGAGAGAAGCAAACACGAACACTTTAGGCATGGCGTACCTTACTGTATATTATTTCTTCACCGGGGCGGAGGGCTGGTCCGCTGGATTTTTAAAGGGCGATTTCTTCGATTCTTCCAACTTGCCGATGCGGTTTTTGATGAAAAAGGTCATATACATAAGATCGGCTTCAGGAATGTCTTTAACATTTTCCTTTATGCCTTCCATAATCCGCAGCGCATCTTCCATTTCCCCACGTTTTTCATAGACCACCGCCGTCATTTGCCGGGCCCAGACCGGTACGCTTTCATCCTGCAATGGTTTGGCCACTTTCAGCGCCAGATCCATGTCGTTGAGCTTGTGCATGGACAAATAGATTGATTGCAGCAGCCACCACCATTTATGCGCCACATCGCGGGTAGCGTGCGAGTAAAGATAATCCACCATATAGCGCACATCAGCGGTATTCTGCGTCTGGGAGAAATAATAACTCGCCAGCGACGGCAGCATGTTGGACTGGCTGTCCAGCTCGTCGAGCAGGGTAAACCAGTGGTAGAGCTTGTTGAAATCGTAATAGCGCAACGCCGTAAAGCGCCCGAACGTATCGCCGGCATTCTGCAACACAAACGTCATGCCGCGAAAATAAAATTCATTATCGCCGAAGGTGAGCGCGTGTAATACCGTGCGGCCCGGCACATCGGGAACAATGCCGATATCGGGATGCATATCACGGGTCTCATGCCAGTAACCCACCTGCAGGCCAAATACCACGAGCAGAAAGGAATGGCTATGCAGCCAGTTCCTGACATTCCGCTTCGGCGTTTTTACCACTACATCCGGTGTCGCAGTCATAACCCCAAACTAAAATTGTTTGCGTCGGAAATCGGCAATCGATGCCAGTACCAGCAACGGTACGAAAATGACCGCCTGCGCGACAAATACGATCCAGTCCTGATTGGTGTCAAAACCGTAAATCAGCCACTGGCTTTTAGCGAAGAAATCCAGACGCGGCACTACCGTCGAAATAGCCTGCAGCGTATAGCGCATGAGTAAATGCTGCCATTCCGTACCAACCATGCCGGACTGCGAGGTCACGACGAAAAATGCCATCATCCGCGACAGCACATAAAAGCCCATACAGGCGATGACTGATGTCACCGCGCTACGCAGCGTAAAGGCAGAAAATAGCGCCAGCGCCACAACCATGAAGGTTTCCAGCAGCAGGCTCACCGACCAGCCGATGAATCCCACCCAGCTATTGGCACCGATGAACCCGATAATGCCCACCACCGGAATCGTGAGCAGAAATGCGACGAAGGCAAAGCCGAGCCAGTAGGCAATCACGAGGTTGGAGCGCGAAATCGGACGCGAAAGAATAACGTCGATTTCCTTGGTGTCGAAGGCGTTGCGGATATGGAAACAAACGAAGACGATAAGCCCGACCATCAGGATCAGCCGCGATGAGCTGGCGGCAAAGGTAATGGTCATTTCACGCTGCTCAAGAAAAGCAGTGCTGCCCAGCGTAGCGGAAATTGCCGTAGCGAAAAGGATGCCCGCCAGCAATCCGATAAACAACCAGTCACGCAACGCCGTGATGAGGATATAGCGTATATTGGTCAGCATCCCCTTGCTGTGATTTGTTCTGATTTTCGTCTGTGTCGACATGGCCTCACCTGTTACGTTGTGTTGATCGCCTAGAAATTAAGCGGCCGCGGATCCTTCGTAAATTTCTCGTAGAGCCTCTTATCGGCTGGGGCGGCACCGCCGCTGCTGTCTACAATGGTCGCGCGGATGAAGATGACAAGTTCCTGCAGTCTGTTTTGTTTGTCAACACCCTTAAACAGGTTGCCGAGATACGGCAGGCTGCTGACACCAGGCACGCCGTTATCCACGTTATTGGAAATATCCTGCATCAGGCCACCAATGACCATCACCTGACCGCTCTTAAGTTTGAGGAGCGAATCCAGTTCCCGTACTTCGATAATCGGCACCGCATTGGTCACGTTGACGTTATCAATGCCCGCCGCCGCCGCCTGCGCGATCAGGAATGCCACTGCCGGGTCGGTCACCGATCCGGTGATGCGCGACAAGGTCGGGCGAATGCTTAAGGTCACTTCACTGGTTTCCATATTGATGGAAGGCTGGAGCGTAAGGATGATACCGATAGGCACCGTGTGCAGCGTGCTGTTGACCGTGAGGGTGGAAGCCACGTTACCGGCGGTATTCGTGTTCTGGTTCTGCTGCACCTGGATTTCAAAATACACCTGGTTTTCAGCAAAGGTCAGTACCGATTCCTGATTATTCATCGCATGCAGGCGCGGGCTGGAAAGCGTTCGCGTCGTACCGAAATTTTCCACCAGCGTTACCGCCGACGAAAGGTCGATATTCTTGGTGAAAGCGAGCTGATGCGGCAAACCGATCTTGATCGAGGCCTGATTGGCCAGCGATGTGGCGGGTGCCGGGAAATTACCGGAGAAGCTGATCTTATCGCTGCCAAGCATCGCCCAGTTGATACCGCTCTGGTACTGCTCTTTCAGCGTAACCTCAACAATCTTCGCTTCGATCAACACCTGCGCCGACGCATTTATCCGAATCCTAGCTATGAATTCGCGGATCAGATCATGCTGTTTATCGGTAGCCGATATCGTCAACGTCGAGGCCTGACGGTTCAGGATGTAAAAAGCTCCTTCCGTCAACGTGCCTGCGGCGGTAGCAGCAACCGGAGCGGGTGGTGGTGGCGGAGGCGGAGCTGGCGCGGCAGCGGGTGCACCGGCAGCACCTGCGGCAGCGGGCGCCGCAGGTGCCGCAGCAGGTGCAGGCTGTGCAGCAATGTCGATGCTTGAAATGCGCTTGCTCTCGGAATAGCTCAGGATGCGTCGCACCCCTTCTTCAAATTGCTTCCAGAAATCGGAATCGGTTTTGGTGGTAATCGAGGAACTCGAACCGGTGTTCAGCCCGCCGCCACCGCCGCCTGCCCCGCCAGCGCCTGCCAGAACGTTGGTGCTGATGTTGATACTACCGGTGGATTGACGCTCAATATTCAGGAAATCCAGCGAATAAATCTGCACGTACGGCGTATCACGCTCGACGCGCAGGACGTTATTTTTCATCGTGTAGCGCAGGGCCGCAAGATCGGAAATACGTTCGATCACCTCATTGAAAGGGCGGTCCTTGGCGCGAAACGAAATGCCCCCGCTGATACTGGAATCCACTTCGATATCGACATCGGCAAGGCGCGAAAGCTCGATAAGCACGTCTTTCAGCGGAACATCATCCGTCACTGCGATGGAAACCAGCTTGGTTTCACCGAGCTTAGGCGGTTTGGGGGCGGCCAGAATTTCAGCAAGATCAGGTATCGGCGGCTCCAGCGGGCCGTCGGAATCGGTGGATACCTTGGTTTTTATGTCAGTGGCATTCTTGTAATCATCGCGATCCAAACTCATACCGGGATCAATAACGTCGGGATCCTGCGAAAAGAAATTACCGGATTTCGTAGTGTCACAACTGGCGGCAAGGACAACGCAGGAAAGAACGTATATGAATTTATGGATTCTTCGCACCCGTGATAACCTCTGTAATAACGCGCCGTTCCGCCAAGTAATCGCCAACAAACACTATATCTTGTGTGTATGATAATGCAACGACACAATGCGTATAGTATCGATTATTCAACAGGCTAAATACGCGTCGACAACCAAATAGCCAATTTGGTTTGGTATACAACCATATGGGTTAAGATATGGTAAAGGGGAGACGATTCCGCTCCGTTTGCCAATATGTAAGACTCGGCCACGTCATGATGTTCTTTTTCATCGGCGCGGAACTGGCTGACCGTGGATTTCAACTCCGGGTCGCCTGCTCCCAGTTCTTTTTCCTGTTTGGCATAATGCTCGTCAATGACCGATTCCACCGCCACCGTACACGCCATGGCCGCTTTTTCACCGAGCAAGGCCGTTGCCGCACCGAGCGCATAACCCGCCACATGCCATAACGGCATGAGTGCCGTTGGCCGGACTTTGCGACGGACCATCATCTTTGAAAACGCATCCAAATGCGCTTCTTCCTGCTCCGCCATTTCCTGAATCGCCGTGGCGGCGGCAGATTTCTTGAGCACCGCCAGTTGTCCGGCATAAATCCGCTTGGCGCCGTATTCACCGGCATGGTTGACGCGGATCATCTGGCGGACGCGCTCGTCATAGGAGCGGTCACCGGGCAGGGTTTTATGCAGTTTGGCTTCCATCAGTGCAATGTAGGTTTAGGGCGGCGGGCCAGAAGGCCAAGCGCCCAGAATACCGCAAGGGCGAAGGCAGCTGCCGCCAGCGCGTTCCATGCCGCCATGGACAGGCCCAGAAAATGGGCCATAGGCTGATCGCACGGCACCAGTTGCGCATTCCTGATCGCTTCGCGCATTTCTTCCAGTGTGGCATCCGGGTTGCTATTATTGGTACAGGCTGACGGACCCGTGAACACACCATATTCAACACCCGTATGGTACCCGGCGATGCCCGCATCGACGAGGAATAACAACGCGCACAGGACCGCCACGCGCTTCAGCGCGCCGTCCGTTTTCAGGCACATTCCCGCCACCGCACCCGCCAGCGCGATGATGCCGTAAGGCACGCGCTGGAACAGGCAAAGCTCGCAGGGAAACATGCCCAACCCGTACTGGGCCACCAGCGCCGCCGCCAGCATGGCCGCGCTCACAAAACTGCACGCATAGACCAGCGCCAGCATCGGCTTGTTTTTTGCGTATTCTATCAGGCTCATACACACCATTTACGTTATTTCTCATAATCATAAACGGTTAGGCCGGAAATACAAGTCCGTCCATTACCCCACACCCGCTTGACCGCGGGATACGGATGGTTTAGTGAACATAGGCATTTTTCTGTCGCTTAAGCCCCTGTGGTGGAACTGGTAGACGCGCCGGACTCAAAATCCGGTACCGCAAGGTGTGTCGGTTCGATTCCGACCGGGGGCACCAACCTAAAAGGACAATCATGAGTGACGCAGTAAAAGTAAAAGACAGTAACGGAAACGTGCTGAAGGATGGCGATTCCGTAACGCTGATTAAAGATTTGCCCGTTAAAGGCACGTCGGTAACCCTCAAGCGCGGCACGCTGATCAAGAATATCCGCCTGACCGATGATGAAGAAAATATTGAGTGCAATGCCGAGAAGGTCAAAGGTCTGGTACTGAAAACATGCTTCCTGAAAAAAGCCTGACTACGACGACTTCTTCTGGAACCGCGACACCATCATCCTCAGGCCGTTGAGGAGCTGGCTTTCTTTTGCCAGCGTCTCACCTTTAGCAACCGTGCCCAACAGTATTTTCAGCGACTGCAGGTGCTTCAGGAGTATCTGGTTGTGGCGGGCGTCGCTCATGCTGAAATCAAAGCGCATGAACTGGTAGAGCTGCTGCGCGACCTCGGAAGCCGCATTATAGCCAAACGTGCCGGCGTTCGATTTAATGGCCAGCAGTGAATCTTTCAGCTTCTCGATGGTATCCCTGGCAGGCACTTTGGACAGCAGCTTGAAATACGCCTCGACCTCTTCCAGATGCTTCTTAATCCAGACAAGCGACTCGTCCTTGAGATCGTCAATCACCTGCTGCGCCTCGTTGAGGAGTTGCGGCGTGATAATCGAATCCAGCGGCTCATCGCTGCCGATGCGTTTTTTCAAAACATAATCCGGCATGATGAGTTTGGGTTTTTCTTCTTTCGCTTCCACTCCCCGTGCATCACTGATGATTTCCGGTGATTCCTTCCTGCGCTCAGGGCCGCCCGCATCGGCCTCTCGCCGCCGCCGGTCGGGACCGATATATTGAGGGGCCACCAGAAAACCGCGCGGATTGTCGATCACCTGCTGGATGCGCTGAAAAATAGTACGGCTGTTATAAGGCTTCACGACGAATTCGGTAATACCGGCATCGCGCGCCGCTTCCACATCCTGTCTTTCCGCGCGCGCCGTGAGCATGATGATCGGAAGCAGCCGTATATCGGGGTTCTGCGAGTTGCGGATGAAACTGGTCAGCTCCATACCGTCAACGGATTGCATCTGCCATTCGGTAATGAGGATGTCCTTGCGTTCCGCTTCAATCGCTTTAATAGCGGAAGCGCCATCGCGCACAAACTGAATATGCTTGAAACCCATGCGCTGCAATACATCGGTGAGCACCGTGCCGAGATTACCGTCACTGTCGGCCAGCAAAATTTTGATGTCTTTAAGATTCGTTTTTAGTGCCATTGCCAGCCATAATGCTTTTAAACATGGTAGATACAAGCATTTTTTGCAAACCCTTGCCTACCGCTTCTCTTTCAATGCCTTCAGTGTCAATTTTGTGACCTTCGCCGTCGATGCCGGATTCTGGCCGGTAATAATGTTGCCGTCACGCACGGCATTGGCTGTAAACGGCTTGGCACGCACCACTTTGACACCGGCTTTTTCCAGCGCCATATCGGCAGAGCCCGGTACCACCGTATTAAGTTTCAGCGCCTTTTCCTCCTCGAGCGTAAACACGGCTACCTTGCGGCCTTTCAGCAGGGACGTAGTACCGTCCGACAATAACAGCATCACCGCCGAACCATGATCCACCGCCGCAATAATTTTGTTCGCACTGACAAAATCCCATAACAGTTTCTTGAGCACATTATTATCGATACAATCCCAGGCAACGCCATGCCCGCCCGCAATAAAAACAGCATCATAATCCTGCGCCTTGATGTCGGTAAAAACCACCGTGGACGAAAATTGCTCCATCGCCGCCTGGTCTTTCAGAAAACGCTCGACTGCCTTCGTTTTGTCCTGCTCGCTTCTCGGATCAAGAGAAGGCCGCCCTCCCTTGATAGAGGCCAGCGTGATCTGATATCCGGCATCTTTGAAAGCATAATAAGGTGTGGCCAGCGTATCGAACCACACACCGGTTTTTTTGCCGGTGCCAAACAGTTCGTAATGCGACGTCATAATGAATACGATACGCTTCGGGTCAGCTTTGCGTCCGGCAGCCAGCGCCTGATCAGCGCACACGAGCCCAAACAGGCATAGCAAACAGAGGGTAATAATAGACTTATACATCTTACCTCCATGTAATAGCAGCAGATAAGTACCGGCTAGCACCAGTATACGTTCCTGTAAACAATAAACCCGGCCCCATGGCTTAGGCGCTGATTTATGCAGAAAATCGAATTGTAATCAATGCATTATGGCATTTCGATAACAAATTGTTAATATTTGCGCGCTATACTGGATACTGGTCAATTTTTTTCTTTATTTTGGCATGATATTCAACATATTCCATAAGCGTCGCCATCAGAAAAAACAAGGCGGTTTTTCATTGCTGCAAACCAGTCTTTTGCTGACAATGAGCGCGCTCGTCATGGTCTCCATATTGCCCGGACAAAAAAACGGCGACTACAACCAGAAGACACTCGACGACGTAGCCATTCTCGATCAGGTCGAGGAAGGCATGAAACGCTATATGGCGCTGAACGGACGCAGGCCCTGCCCTGCCGATGGCCAGTATGACGTCAACACCAATAATTTCGGCAAGGAAGCTGGCGAGATAACGCCCAACAGCCCGCTCGGAAGCTGCAAAGGCGGCGCGCCGGTTGCACCGATGGGCCCGGATGCAGGCACCGGTTTTATCGTAGCAGGCAATATTCCTACCAAGAGCCTTGGCCTTCCGGATGATTATGCATTCGATAGTAAAGGCCGCCGCTTCACCTATGCCGTCGACACGCGCGCCACGCTCGCATCAACGTGCTATTCCATGCAGACCGCCGGACAGACCGGTGGATTGCAGGTGCAATACAAAGACCCGACCGGAGCAGTTACTTTTACCGACAACGTCATGTACGCCTATATCACCCATGGCGCTGACGGTCACGGCGCATGGCCGGCAGCAGGCAGCAGCGTTGCAAACCGTATGAACAAGGGCTCCACAGATGCCGATCAACTGGCCAACGCCGGTGTAAACGCCGCTTTCCTCTACAGCACAGCAATCTTCACCAACAACCGTGTTAAAAGAGACCGCACCACCACGTATGATGATTTTGTTTATTACGAGGAAACGCTCAAGAACAGTTGTTGCTATGGCACCGCCTGTTCCAGCGTTACCGGGTTCCAGTCACAGGGTGAAGCTGGCAACGACCATGCCGGAACCCACACTACTTCCGTTGATTTGAACGGTGACGGCGTTGCCGATATCGCAAGCTGTTCTCCCGATGCAACGGCGGGCGGCAATGCTGGCGCCGGATCGGTGTATGTTAAATTTGGCAGCAAAACCACTTATCATACTTCGCCGGTTGCCTTCTCTTCGTTCAACGGCACCAACGGAACCAAGATCAATGGGGTAGCCGTAAACGACCGTGTCTGTAATTCGCTCGCGCATGGCGACATTAACGGCGATAATATCGACGACCTCATCATTGGCGCACCTAAAGTAGCCAGCGATAAGGGGGCAGTGTATATCGTCATGGGCGTACCCGGTACATGGCCTGCCAGCTGCAGCCTCAGCGGCCTTAACGGTGCTGCCGACCCCGATGCCTGTCAGAAAGGTGTCCGCATTGACGGTGTGGCCGCTGGCGATGAATTCGGCACATCCGTCGGTGCTGGCGATTTCAACTACGACAACTATGACGACCTGATCATAGGCGCCCCAAACGCCAACAGCGATGATGGCGCGGCATACCTCCTGTGCGGCGGTACCGGCTTTGCTTCCACCGTGGCGATTTCCGGACTGGCAGGCATCCCTAACGCCATACCCACCTGCGGTTTCAGGATAGACCCCCCCGCAGCAGCCGCTGAGCATTTCGGTCATTCCGTCACCATGGGCAACATCAAGGGTGATAAATTTGCCGATCTCGTGATCGGCGCACCTTATGCCACGATCGGTGCATGGTGGGAAGCGGGTAAAGCCTATTCCATATGCGGTGGAAGTGGCGCGATAGCCACGCCCGTTGATGCCACAGCCCTTACCGGTATTCCCGCTGCGATGGGCAGTTGCGGCGTCGTCTTTGAAGGCGTAGATCACTACCATCACGCAGGGCACATCGTAAAGACCGGCGATATCAAAGGTAGCGGCACGATGGGCGTTGTCATCAGCGCCCCCAATGCCAATCCTAATGGCAATGTGGATGCCGGTTCCACCTACTTTGTCTACGGCAATACGACTTTCGCTCCCACCTTCGACCTGAACACGGTGGATAATCCCACTGATGGCTTCCGGATTGATGGGCTGGCCGGAGATACTGCCGGTGAGAACGTGGATGCGGATTGCGATGTTAATGGGGATGGCGTCAAGGACTTGATCATTGGCGCGCCGAACGCAAGCCCCGCCGCAAGAAGCAATGCCGGTGCTGCTTACGTGATTTATGGCGGCACCAGCAATCTTTCCACCATGAGCGTCGCAACGCTTGACGGCGTCAATGGCTTTGCCATCGAAGGAAAAACTGCCGGCGATCGCGCTGGCAAGGGCGTAGGATGCGCGGACCATTACAACACCGGCAGAGAAGATATCCTGCTCGGAGCACCCAACGCCGATACCGTAGCTTCCGATACGGGGGCCATCTACACCATAAAAGGTAAATCCTTTCAGAGCCCCACTGTCGTCACCTCTACCATTCCCGCATTCTGATGATGGAGCTTACGTAATGACGTAGGCAATGTAAGGCTCTGCTTTACAAAAACGATAACTTCCCGTACAACCCCCTTAGTATAAATTACAAGTTTCTTCCGCATGAATTTTCTTGCTCCTATCGGGCGTGTGTTTCTGGAGTTTCTCGCTGCCAACGGGCGGCTGGCGCTGTTTGTCTGGGCCAGCATGAGTGGATTGCTGCGCCCGCCCTTCTATACCAAAATGCTCATCAAACAGCTTATCGAACTCGGTTATTATTCCCTGCCGGTAGTGGGCATGACCGCATTATTTACCGGCGCCGTACTGGCGCTGCAGACCTATTCGGGTTTCTCCCGTTTCAACGCGGAAAGCTCGATTGCCATTGTCGTTGTGCTTTCCATCACGCGCGAACTCGGCCCGGTGATGGCCGGGCTGATGGTGGCAGGCCGCATCGGCGCGTCTTACGCCGCGGAAATCGGCACCATGCGCGTCACGGAACAGATCGATGCGCTGGTCACGCTGTCTACCGACCCGCATAAATACCTCGTGCTCCCGCGCCTGCTGGCCGGTCTTACCATGCTGCCGGTGCTGGTGTTCATCGGGGATATTATAGGCGTGTTCGGCGGCTACCTCGTATCCGTGCATAAGCTCGGATTTGCACCGGCCCCTTACCTCAAAAGCACCGCGGAATACCTTGAAACCAAGGACGTGGTTTCCGGCCTGATCAAAGCGTCCGCATTCGGATTCATCGTATCGCTTATGGGCTGTTATCATGGATTCCATTCCAAGGGCGGCGCGCAGGGCGTGGGTGCCGCTACAACACATGCAGTGGTTTCTGCATCGATACTGATCCTGTTGTCCAATTACGTTTTAACCGCACTGCTGTTCGGCATATGAGTCCTAAAATCGAACTGAAAGACGTGCGCAAGGCCTTTGGCAAAAAAGTAGTGCTGGATGGTATCAATCTTGTTGTGGAAAAAGGCGAGTCGGTCGTCGTGATCGGCGGCTCCGGCACCGGCAAATCGGTGCTGATCAAATGCGTGCTCGGCCTCATCACCCCCGATTCAGGCAGCATTAAGATCGATGGTGAAGAAGTCACAAAACTCTCCATGAGAGATCGCCAGATCGTCATGCGTAAATTCGGCATGCTCTTTCAGGGCGGGGCGCTTTTTGACAGTTTGCCGGTATGGGAAAATATTACGTTCGCTCTTTTGCAGAATAAGCAGATTAGCAAAGACAAGGCCAAGGAACTGGCTGTCGAGAAACTTAAATCCGTAGGGCTTGGCGCGGATGTAGCCAATCTCTCCCCATCCGAATTATCCGGCGGCATGCAAAAGCGCGTCGCACTCGCGCGCGCCATTGCCGCTAACCCGGAAATTATTTTCTTTGATGAGCCGACAACAGGGCTGGATCCCATCATGGCCGATGTCATCAATGAGCTGATCGTCAAATGCTCCAAACAGCTCGGCGCTACTACGCTCAGCATTACACATGACATGGCGAGCGTCCGCAAAATCGCCAATCGCGTCGCGATGCTCTATCAGGGTAAGCTCATATGGCAAGGTGCAGCGAACACCATAGATCATAGCGGTAATGACCATGTCGACCAGTTCGTATATGGCCGCGCCGAAGGCCCTATTACGGCGGGTGTACGCTAGCCAGTTTTTACCGGTACAAAACCCTTCCATTGGCTTATCCCATTGTTTTATATATATTAATATTTTTATCATCATATCTTAACATTCTTTTGCCGAATGTTGGGCTATAATGAGCACAATATTAAGTTATTTCAGTTCAATAGGAGAATTGCCATGCAAAGACGACCAACCCAGCCTCCCAAAAAAGACCCGCCGAAAAAAGAAGAGCCAAAAATCGATACCGATGCCGCACTTGCAGGTGTGAACCGCTTCGTTTTGCAGACAGCCGCTTCTATGTATATCAATGCTCCGGAACTGAAGATTGATGAACTCAAAGGCGTTCCCGATACCCAATGGTTTGACCAGAAAATTAAAGACACGCGTGGCGCATTGGTAATGTTGGGGAAAAAGGCCGGGGTGAAGGGCGATACCGATGACGAGATCGTCAAAGGTGCATTGCTGCAAGACATCAGAATCCCCATGCCAAAGGCTGGGAATCCTCGCGGCAATCTGTTCATGACGAATTCCAAGTTAAATCCGGAATTCGAACTGAAACAGGTAGAACTTTCAGCACGCAAAGGTGGAAACACGCTTATCATCAATCAGATGGAAGTGCTAGATATGGCCAAGCTGATAAAGATGGATCTGCGCACCGCCGATACCGATACACTGAAGGCTGCCCCTACACGACAGGTGCTAGGAACAGATATCCGGAAATTTTATAAAGAGGTATATGAAGCTGCGGCAAAAGGTGGCGATATCAAAGATATTTACCTCAAGAAAAAGACTGCGCTGCTTACCAAATTAGAAGCGCAGCAGAAACGCATCGAAGGCAAAGGCGGTAAAATACCCGCAGAGGAACAGATTGATTTCGATGCTTATAAAACGCCCGTACTGGACAGAGATAAAAAGCCCATACTGGATAAAGATAGCAAACCGAAGATGCAGTACTCTCCTGAGAAAACCATTATCCTGAGCATGGCCGACGAAGGAAAGCCCGATGAAGGCAAAGCCGATGTGAAGGTGGTCACTCTGCCCAGAACCGCTCTCGACGAGCTTGAAGACGAGCGCCTGTTTGCTGAAGGTATCGTGACGGATTTTACTGCCACCAGGCCGCTTCCTCCTCGTGGCGAAAGCCAGATGTTGAAGGATAAAGAAGAGGCCGCCCCTAAAAAGGATGGCCCAGTCCCGACCTGATCTTCTTCATGTGATAATAGTAAGGGGGAAGCAGACGCTTCCCCCTTTTTATTTGCGGTTTCGGCAGGCTTGCACTATCCCACAGATGCATTAACCTCTCTGAAGCCTGAAATACGGCCTGAAATGCGGGTGTAGTTCAATGGTAGAACGGCAGCTTCCCAAGCTGCATACGAGGGTTCGATTCCCTTCACCCGCTCCAATACTCTAGGAGACTCGCAAACTGAGGCAAACTCTAGGTTCCCCTGTTCTACACCTATCCCTGCCGGATTGTCACCAGAATGCCATTGCTACGCTGTTGCTACGGCAGCACGAACAGAGCTTTTCCCAATGCCGCACAATCTCAATAGGAAGGCATCAATCCTATCGAATGGGAAATAACGAGGTGAAATATACAAAATACCTTGCAAAAGCCCATTTCTTTCACTGGATCGCCTGCCCAAAGCAGGAACTAAATAAAACCGGATCAGCTAAATCTGGATATTACCTGAACGTCGTGGAAGGCCTGCATTAGCTGTTAAGTCTGCATTATTGCCGGAGGGGTTTTTCCCTGGCATGTCCCCACTCAGGAATTGTTCAAGCGCCACCTGTAAGGGATTTTTTACATCTTCAACAACTGGTGCGCTAACCGCTTGTTGGGTGGCAGGCATGCCAGTTGCCATAGCCTGTTTGCGTTCCCCTTTTTCAAGCGCATCAACCAGTTTTTTTGCAAATTTTACATTGGGTTCTTTCCAAAGTGCGCTGTCAGGTTCTTTCTCCGCTTCTGCCAGCAAGGCTTGCGCCATTTGAAGTGGCGTCTTACCGTCTTTATTTTTGGTTGAAAGGGTGGTTTTTTCCAGCAATAAATCCACGGTGGCTAATTTCAAATCCAAATCCTTAGCTGTCGGATCTCTCACTATAGAAATTTCCTTAAGCGCTGAATGCAAAGGAGTGTTTCCCCTATTATCCTGCAGATTCGGATTGGCTCCATTATCCAACAAAATTTTGGTGGTAACAGCGTTGTTTATGCCATAATGCAGCGCGGTCTTGTCTTCATCATTAGTTTCATTAATTCTGGATTTTAAATTAGGAATTTCCAGCAAGGTTACCATCATTTTTTCGGTTTGCTTTTCCTTTAATGCCCCACCTGCGGTTAAGATAGGATTCTGGGCGGCGACATGAAGCAGGGTATTTTCACTCTTATCTGTCCCGCCAACCGAAGCCTTTGTTTGCATATATTCGATATTTTCTTTAGTCGCCCTTCCTGCACTTACCAATTTATAAAAGGCATTTTGGCCTTTGTTATCCTTGGCATCCCTTTCTGCCCCATTATCTGCTAACAGGTCCATGACTTTAGTATCACCAGCTAGCGCCGCCTGCAAATACGGGGTAAGCCCTTCATTATCGGGCGCATCCATATCCGCGCCCTTACCTTTAAGCAGCTTTATTGCGCTGGCAATCGCTTTATCTTTTTCGTCTATTTTTTTGATCCGTTCGTCGCTCATCTGTTCGCCGGATGCCTTGTATTCCGCTATTTTATAGCGTTCACTGGTATCCACCAGATAATGCAACGGCGTCTGGTTGCCATTGGTGACATTTTTAACATTGCCCCCGAGGTCAATAATCATTTTCACCATTTCGGGATTAGATTTAGCGGCGTTATGGAGCGGGCTAAACCCATTACCGCCCTTACCATTAATATCGGCACCTTTTTTAATTAATGCCTCAATGATTTCCTTGGTGGTATCGCTTTCAGCAAACCTTATAAACATCCCCCCACCATCGCCATATTTAGGTCCAACCACAATAGATTTTTCACCATTCATCGCATCAAAAATAGCGTTGTTTTTCAAGCGCTCATCGTCACTATCAATGGCCGTCATATAATCACCCAAGTATTGTTAATATGAACAATATCATTTATTATATAGTAACAAATTAAACAATTGATTAATATTTGTTAATACGAGCAGGAGCTCCTCTAAACGAAGCATAAGGCAACCTGTCATGATGCGTACCCATCAATGATCGCTATGAGGGATATGACCCACTCGAAGTCCAACCACGAGTCATGAGTCCAGAAGAATGCATTGTGAGTGATTTCTTATCAATGGCCGCAATGAAACCCCAAGCGAATAGGTCACCAAGGGAAGCCATCCCGAGGGTTCGATTTCCTTCACCCGCTCCAAACTACGCTGAGTAGAGCTAATTTACTTCAATCGAGCGCAGGAAGGCTTTTTCGAGGGAGGTTTCCGAGTAGCGGGCCTTGAATTCTGCGGGCGTGCCGATAAAGAAAAGGTGGCCACCATGGATCACGCCGATGCGGTTACAAATCTCGTCAATATCCGACAGAATATGCGAGCTGAAAAACACGGTCTTCCCCTGCTCGCGCGTATTGAGCAGCACCGATTTCAGTTTGATGCGCGCGCTGGGATCAAGGCCGCTCATCGGCTCATCGAGTATCAGCAACGGCGAATCCACGAGGAAGGCGCCGAGCAGCCCGAGTTTCTGCCCCATGCCCTTTGAATATGCCCCCACCCTTGTACCAAGCACCTGCGGGTCGAGGTCAAGACGGATTGCATAGGCCTTCGCCTGCTCAATATCCAGTTTTTTTCCATAATAAGACAGGGCGATGTCGAGATACTCAAACCCTTTGAGATAGCGCGAGGGCTGAAATTTCTCAGGCAGATACGATAAATTGCGGCGCGCATTCAGATTGGTGGCAGGAATATCGAAAAGTTGTGCACTGCCCTGCTCTGCCACAATCAGGTCGAGTAGAATTTTAATCAGCGTGGTTTTGCCGGCGCCATTAAGCCCGATCAGCCCAAAAATTTCACCCGGCACCAGCGAGAAACTGATTTCCTCAAGCACTTTGCGGGTGACATAGGTTTTATGCACGCCCTGAACAGATACTGGTGAAGCCGTCATCTTTTTACTCCAATCCCATTCGTTTATACGTTTTATTCAACCCCTTCAAGCCTACATTATTTTTAATGTCCTCTGTAGTAATATTCTCAGTTGCTCTGTTGAGTGCACTTGGGCGGTCAGGATCATCGGCGGTGGCTTCTGCAGCACCTGGCGGCGGCACAGCGGGAGCAGGAACGGGAGCAGCCCCCGTGCGCAGATCAATCACTACCGGCCTTACCTTGCCTTCCACGACACGCATTACATACGAAGAGAAGGTCTGGTTGGGATGAAGCGTAAAAATGACCTTGCCGAACTTCGAATCGACCAGCACATCGTCGTTGCGTTCCCTTACCCATGTCTGGCTGACACGTTCCATATGTTTGGGTTTCCACTCAAACAATACTTTCTCATTATCCACACTGAGCACATTGATTTCAGAATTCTCCGGCTGAACCGTGGCTGAAATGCGTTGCCGGTTGATCATCACCACCCAGTCATCCGGCGTATGATAAACGAGCGATTCGAGGAAAAACTGGGGGTAGGCATACACTGTTTCCTCGACAGGCATCACCGGTTTGGGATCATCTGTAAGTTGGTTTAGATAATCGTTTGCCTTGCTTTCGGCAGCATTGACCTTCACATTTTTCAGATTTTCATGCTCGGCAATTGCCGCCCGGATACGTGCCTGCTCTTCCATAGTGAAAAACAGGCTGAGCGGTAACGGTTCTTTGCCAGCAGGTGTGGTAGGCGCAGGAGCATCAGTGGCGGGCGGCGGAACGGGTGCGGCAGTCTGCGCCAGCACGGCAGGCACACACACCGGCACAAGGAACAGCGCAAACGCCATGGCGCGGCAACCACGCCACCTTGTAGGAATTCCTGCATTGTTATGGCTTTGCTGCTGCATCCGAAGTCTCTACAGGGTTAATGCCAAACCAGATGAAACGAATATTGACGCGAACCATCGGGTAGCTTCCTTTCTGGATAATGGTCTGCACCACGTCTGCGGTCAGCGGTTTCAGCAGCGACATATTGACCTTGACGATTTTGCTGATACCGGGCAGATCCTCACGTAGTGAATCCAACAGCGCATACACGTTCTCATCGGACGTCACTTCAAAATCCACCACCACATCGCTGAAATTTACCGAACTGTTTTTACGCTTGAATACTGGTTCTTTGACATCCTGTGCCGGAGACGCATTCAAGCGCAATGAATTCAGTGCATATTGATTCTTATACTGGTTGAATCGTTCCAGCACCTGCTGCCGATTGATGGCGAGGCGCCCTTCCGCCTGTTTCTTGATGACCTCTTCATACACATCCACATTCTTTCGGATGTTATTGTAACGGCCACGCAGCGTATTCATTTCCAGATCAATGGCGTCCACCTGTTTCTGCGCCGCCTCGTTCCCGGCTACATAATCGTCGCGAATGGCACTGATAAGATAGATGATGGCCGCAAGGACAACACCAACAGCCGCAATAATCGCCAGTTCCACCAGCACTTGCTTCTTGAGTCTCTGATATTTTATATCATCGATCATCGCTACTGCTCCTTCAACGTGAGCTGTACATCCGGCGCCTCTGCATTTACGGCGGTCGCCGTAGCCGGATTATCGAAACTCATGCTCAGGCTGTCGCTTTCGGTATAGCGGGTCGGCACTTTGGTAAAGCTGATATCATAGTTTTTGAATATTTCCTTGAGATCAGCCAGCACTCTTTTGGATACGGCGCGGAAGGTCTCGGCATCCTTCACACCCGGAAACTGCAGCGTAAACACCACGGTCGATTTGGCGGGCAGCAAGGCATTGCCGGAAGCGGTTTTATCCTCCACGCCCCAGTCAATCGTTTTGATGACGATGGGAGGTTTGAGAACGGTCTGAACCTTGGCAATGAAAGGTAAAGGCAAAATAGTCTGCTTCAGCAGAAGCTGATAGAGATCCATCAGATCGCCTATTTTCTCTACGTCCAGATTCGAGCGTTTGATCTCTTCGCGCAGCTCATCCAGTGCTCTCTGATGCTGACGCTTGGCCTGCGCAAGATCTTCGGAATCCATAAAGCGGAGATAAATATCGGATGCCACGCCACCGGCATAACCAAGCGTGCCGATAATCACCAGTGCGGCCAGAACACGCTGAAAGCGATGCGCGTTGTAGAGTGTATCATATTTCTTGGATTCAGGCGTACTAAGCGTAAGGATGTGTTTACGGCTGGTAGCAATGCATGCCGCCAGAATCACGTCGCCAAACTGATCGGTCGGCTGCGTGGCGCCTTCAATGCCCAGATACTGCGCCACCTCATAAGGTGTCAATATCTGGAACGATTTCGTAGTAAACTTCGATTTATCGATCAGTGGCTTGATGGAGCTTGAGGCGATGATGTAAATATCCAGCCCCGCCGCCGATTCGTATGACAATCGTTTCATGTATTCGAGCGTGCTCTGCATTTCCTGCTCGATGTTACCTGCGATCACTTCGGGAGTGGATTCACCGATAGGCTGCGACATACGGGTGAAGATGATGCGGCCGTTACGTAGCACTACCTGCCGGAAACCGCCGACCTTGTTATGGCTGACAAAGATTTTCCATTTCGATCCGGTGCCGGTTTTGGGTACGCCCATCGCCCGCTCGAGATTCCGGATAATAATCTCCGTCTCCACAGAGACCAGATAGATGCCTTGAAAACGATTCGGCAGCGCCAGCAGAAAATCCAGCCACATGGAAACCTGGCGGCTGCGCTCTATCGAAACCATCAGGAAATTCCAATCTTTCCTTCCCGATTCCTCGCGCCCGAGCGAAATGGCGCCCTTGATATCATTGGGACCGAAATCCCTCTCCAGCCTGCGCTTGATCAGCTTGTTGACGCTCATGGAACTCACCGGCGGCAATGTCTGCTGGATGTAGGACTGATCCATGCTATCGACTGCCAGCGAGATCGGCGCCTTCATGTCCTGATTGAGGCTGGTACGCAATTCATCGAGATTCTGCTCGCTGGCATCCGGGACAAACTGGCGGCTTTTGACCACATTGTCCTGAATGTAAAGCAGAATGGCGCCCTCATCGCCTATGAACAGTACAAATCTGGCACCGGATAAAAATTTCTGATGCTTGGATTTGGCGGACTTTACTTTTGGCCCTGCAAGCTTCTTTTTCTCATTGTCGGAACGTTTTTTTAAGGTTAACGCCATGCCGACCTATAGCTTCATCTTGCTGAACGATTCGTAGAGCGGGCCGAATACCGCCGCGATAATCCAGAAAATCATGCCACCCATGACGATGGTCAGGATCGGCTGAATAGCACCGACCATGCTTTCCACGGCATCATCCACTTCGCGCTTGTAAAAGAAGTTCACGTTATCGAGCGCCTCTTTCATGTTACCGCTTTCCTCACCAACCTTGAACATGCGCACCACAAGATTAGGAAACTGATTGGAAAGCCGCAAGGAAGACGTTAGCGAATTACCTTCACTGACATTGGTCTTCACCAACTCAACCGAATCTTTAAGCACGCGGTTATGCACCACATCCTTCGCTGCCTGCAGCGATTCCAGAATATCGATGCCGCTGTTGAACATTACCGAGAAGAAATGCGTAAAACGCGCCATATCGATTTTACGCGACACATTGCCGATCAGCGGAATCTTAAGCACGATGGCGTCTATCTTGTACGCGAATTTTTCCGACGTGTGGTACATGACGATCATTGAGATGATCGAGCCGATAGGCAGGCCCAGAATGATAAACCAGTAATGCTGGAACGCATAGGACACCGCAATGAGCGCGCGCGTATGTAACGGCAGGGTGAAGCCCTGCGAAATAATAAAATCCACAAGCTTCGGCACCACAAACAGCATCATGATACTGATCACGACAGTGATCACCACAAGCAGCACCAGCGGGTAGCGCGTCGCTTTTTTGATCTTGCGGCGAATTTCCGCTGACCATTTGAGGTGCTCGCCCAGATGATGGAACGCTTCCGAGAGATTACCGGTTTTTTCACCCGCAGCGATAAGCCCTACGAATACGTCGTTAAACACTCGGGGATACGTCCCAAGCGCTTTGGACAGCACATTACCGTTCTTTACCGATTCGAATACGCCGGTCATGACGTCGCGCAGACGCGCCGAATCGGTGGAATCGCGAACATCGGTCAGCGCATCGTGCAGTGGCACACCTGCACGCTCCAACTGTTCCAGATGCATACACAGTACGATCAGATCCTTGCTAGCCACTCGCCCACGCCGCGAGGTCTTCTTAGTCTTGGCTTCTTTGGCTTCCACCAGATCGAGCCCAATCTGCTTGAGGCGTTCTTCCAGATCGAGCTCGTTATCCGCGTGAATAACACCGCGGATACGGCGACCTTTTTCATTAATGGCCCAGTAGGTAAAGGACGCCATGCTATAGCCTGTCCGTAAGATCGATGGAATTCATCAGCTCATTCAAGCTGGTTTCTCCCAGCAGCGTGCGGCGTATACCGTCCTGCTGCATCGTGATGAAACCATTTTCCAGGGCATATTCCATCATCACACGGCGCGTCGCTTTGGTGGCGATCAGTTCGTCCATGGTGCGATCAACGCGTAGAATTTCAACAATAGCGGTACGGCCTTTATAGCCTTTGTGTAAACATTTAGGACAGCCTTCCGCTTCGTACAATGTCGGCGGCTTGGCAGAATCCACACCCAGTATTTTACATTCCTCTTCTGTTGCAGTGTAAGGTTTTTTACAATGCACACATAGTTTGCGGACGAGTCGCTGTGCGAGACAGCCGATCAGTGATCCGGCAAGCAGATGTGCCGGCACGCCTATATCGCCCAGACGCGGAATGGCGCCAAGCGCATCGTTGGTGTGGAGCGTGGTAAACACCTGGTGGCCGGTCAGCGCCGCGCGCATAGCCATCAGGGCCGTGTCTTCATCGCGCACTTCGCCGATGAAAATAATATCAGGATCCTGACGCATCAGGGATTTTATGCCGTTCGAAAAATCAAGGCCGGTACCTTCGCGCACGTTACTCTGGCGAATCAGCGGCAGCTGATATTCCACCGGATCTTCCAGCGTCATGATGTTAGTGTCGATGCCATTGATGTAGTTCAGCACCGAATACAACGTCGTGGTTTTACCGCTACCTGTCGGGCCGGTGACGATGATGATGCCTTCCGGGCGCTTGAGCAGTTTTTTCAGAATCGCCGCATTATGGTCCGAAAAGCCGAGCTGCTCCAGCGGCACCAGCGTGGCGCGATCGAGCAGACGCATCACGATGTTTTCGCCGTGCACGGTAGGCTGCGTCGCCACACGAAAATCCACTTCGCGGCCAAGTACCGTAAACGTAATGCGACCATCCTGCGGGTTGCGCGATTCGGCAATGTTCATGCCTGACATGATCTTGATACGCACCATCATCGCCGACCAGTAATCGCGGTGGAACGAACGCACCTGCATCATGTGGCCGTCAATACGGTAGCGCAGGCGCAGGAACGCGCCTTCCGGCTCAAAATGAATATCGGACGCACCGACCTTGATCGCATCAACCAGCAATGCATTCACCAGTCGTACTGTCGGATTGACATAGCCTTCCTGACGTCCGTCCAGTTTGGTGTTTTCGCGGATGCCGGTTTCGATTTCACCGAGAATTCCGTCCACGGAAATTTCGTAGTCGTAATACTGGTCAATCAGCTCAAGGATTTCAGAATCCGTACAATAGGTCGGAACAATCTTGGTATTGCGCGGCATGTGACGGCGCACCTGATCGATAGCAAGCAGGTTGTATACGTCGGCCATAGCCAGCAGCAGCGTATCTTTTTCGAAGGATACCGGTATGACCTTGTGGCGTACGGCGATTTCTTTCGGCACCTTGCGCACAACAGCAGAATCGAGCATCGTCGATTTGGGATCGAATTTTTCGGCACCGGATGATTCGGCAAGCACTTCACCGAGAGCCGACTCGGTAATGAATCCCATTTCCACCAGCAACGCACCCAGAAGTTTTTTGGAGGCCCTTTGTTCGGTCAGCGCCACACGCAACTGGTCAGGCGCGATCAACCCGAGTGCCACCAGCTTTTCACCAAGGCGCATGGGTTTGGGCGCAGGCTCCGCTGGCGGATCATCCGTATTGGCAGGAGGCGCTTCGACAGTTGTTACCGGAGCCGCTGGTTGGTTTGAGGCATCGTCATTGGCCGTGGCCGGCACATTGCCAGTCGCCGGATCGGCCGGTATCGCTCCGCTACTTGAGCTGGTCGTCGTAGATGGGCTGGGCATATGCAAAATCACACCAAGGTTACACGCACGTACATGTGCGCGTACTCAATATATAGCAAAAAATGATTGAAATTAGGTTAAGACGTTGATCGTAAATTATTTTTAACTATACGTCTCAACCCCTTGTTACCCCCGGTCTCGGTGACAGTAGAAATGGGTAATCTGGAATCTGCGGAAGGGTATTCGCTTTCATCAATGACAGCGCATGTTTTAAGGCATTCCCTTTGTTTTTATCAGCGATGCGTGCCGTCTGCCAAAGATAAGAAACTTATGCCGCGTTACTGCGCCATTGCAGATGCTTCAGGCAGGAATCAACCCATTGAGCGGTAAGCTTTTCCTGAACTGAGTTCTGCTTCAACCGTTCGTTAAGATGCGGGAAAGAAACGCTGTCCAGCGGCTGATCCTGATTGAAGCAGGAATAGACGTAATATTCCTTACCCGTCTGGGGATCGACATGCTTCTGCAAGCACTGCGCGCAGATTTCTTTCATCATGCACTGCATCGGCGAATTGATGCTGCCGATGGCGACATGGTTCGGTTTTAGGTGCGGGTGCAACACACCATGACGCGCCACCGCCACTGCCTGCATCATGCGGTCGGAACCGATGGCAATGATGTGATCGATTGTGTTTAAAGGAATGGGCGCAGCTCCAAGCTGCCCTTCACCGTATGCGTGAATGGCTTCAACGATATTGCCGTGGAAACTTTTATCCTGCGAGCGTCCCGGTGTGAATGTGGATTCATCGCAGCACCAGACGATTACATCCGCCGCCTGCTCGATTTCCTCAATTTTATAACGGTCGATGGCTTTTTTATAGCCGGCGAAATAGAGTACCCTTGAACCTTTGGCGCGCATCGCCTTGCCTATGGAAAACAGCACCGCATTACCCAATCCACCACCCACCAGCATAACATCCTGATTGGCGGGAATCTCTGTCGGCGTGCCGGTCGGCCCCATGAGAATCACCGGCTCACCCGGCTTCAGATGGGCGCATAAATCCGATGAACCGCCCATCTCAAGCACAATCACCGAGAGCAAGCCCTTATCCTTATCCACCCATGCACCGGTCATGGCGAGGCCTTCCATGGCCAGCACCGTCTGGCGGCCATGATGGTTCACTTGCACAGCGTTGCTTTCAAAATTCTGCAGGCGGTAAAACTGCCCCGGCTCAAATAATTTTGCTGCCAGCGGCGCTTTGATCACTACTTCAATAATGGTCGGTGTCAGACGGTTGACTTCATGCACGGTAGCGCGCAACTCACGGTCGATGGAAACAATAAATTCCGCCGCTGGTAATTTCGAATAGGACGGTTTTTTTGCAAGTGTGCGCGTCACGACAGGATAGCCCTGCTTGGCGCTGCCCATAGCTTTGACCACGTTGCCAGCAAAAGACGGGTGCAGATCACCAAAGAAGCTGACACTGCAGCTGTTTTCTGCCAGCGACATCAGTACCTGCGGCACGTTCGGTTTTGACACCTGTTGCGGTTTGACCGGGTTGCCGTCTTCATCAATGGCTTTGAAATATTTGCCGTCGAGCTTAAAATGCTCAGGGTCTTCGCGTTGCAATACCGTGTTCGGATTAGTCCCGGCTGCCACCAAAATACTACGCGCCGGAATAGCAATCGTTTCCATGCTTCCGGCTTTTTTAAGCGTAATGCTGCTGGCATAACCAAAACGATCGACATCGATATGTGCAGGCTCGAACAGTTCGGAGAAGAAGATGCCTTCTTCAAAGGCTTTTTCGACTTCCTCATGATTGAGGCGATAGCTCGGCGCATCAATCAGGCGCTTGCGATAGACCAGCTTCACGCCGCCCCATTGATCAAGCAATGACCAGACATCGGGCTTGTCCTTTTTCTTTTCTTCGCGGATAGCTTTGCCATGCGCAATGAATTCTTCAGCAATGATCGTATCTTCTTCGCTCCAGCTCGCGCGCACACTCTGCTCACCGCGCTCACTCACCAACGCTTCATAACGGGCAAGGAATTTTTCTACCTGAACGGGGTAATAGGCCAAGGATTCCGTAGCCGTATCGATTGCCGTAAGTCCGCCACCGATCACTACCACCGGCAGGCGTATCTGCAGATTGGCGATGGAATTTTTCTTACCTGCACCGGTTAATTGCAATGCCATCAGGAAATCCGACGCCGTGCGCACACCGCGCGCGAGACCATTCTTAATATCGATGACTGTCGGCTTGCCTGCACCCATGCAGAGCGCGACATGGTCAAAACCGAGCTCATGCGCATTGTCATAGGTGATGCTGGAGCCGAAACGCACGCCGCCGAACATAGCAAAGCGCTTGCGGCGTTCAAGCAGCAGGCGGATCATTTTCAGGTAATTCTTATCCCAGCGCACGGTGATACCGTACTCGGCCACGCCACCAAAACCAGCAAGCACGCGCTCATCCAGCGATTCGCAGACGCTGGCAATATCCTTGATCGGCGCAAACGGTACGCGCTTTCCCTGTGGCGTCACACCGGAAATCTCTTCGGATACCGGCTCAATCTTCAGCCCATCAATGCCCACCACCGTATGCCCGTCATTGAGCAGATGGTGCGCCAGCGTATAGCCCGACGGGCCAAGCCCGGACACCAGCACCTTATAGCCGCTTTCAGGGCGCGGTAGCGGACGCTCGATATTCAGCGGGTTCCAGCGCGTCAGCAGGCTGTAGATTTCAAAGCCGTAAGGAAGGTTCAGCACGTCTTTGAGCACATGCGTTTCCACCAACGGAATATTTACCGGTTCCTGTTTCTGGTAGATACAGGATTTCATGCAGTCATTGCAGATGCGGTGCCCGGTACCGGCGCACATTGGATTATCGACCGTCACCACCGCCAGCGCGCCTACAGCTACACCTTCGGATTTCAATAGATTCATTTCAGAGATTTTTTCTTCCAGCGGGCATCCGGCCTGCGGAATTTCCAGCGTGTTCTTTTTGAACTCGCCGGTTTTTTCCTTGAGGCCCTTCGAGCAGGAATCCTTGCCCTGATTATGGCAGAAAATGCAGTAATGCGCGTTATCCAGCGCCTGCGCCAGCGTGCCGCCATCGTCGGTCAGCTTGAAACCATCGCGCCCGCGGTAATGCGATTTGGCAAAACGCAGCACCTGCACCCCGTCGCGCATTTCCGTATCGCAGGCTACCAGCGCCATCGGATCGAGCTTTTTCGGCTGCTTAAATAACAGCCCCTTACCGTGGGTTTTGCGTCCCGCTTCGGACAACAGCGCCCACGCGGCATAACGCGCAGCGATTTCGAGTAATGATTTGTGCTCCGCTTCGTTTTCCAGCCAGCCCATCACCGCTTTGGCGAACACCAGCTCAAACAACGGATCGTCAGCATGCAGCACCGGCAACATGGACAGCAGCATGGGTCCATCGACGCGCTCCACCTCCTCCGCAGACAACGCTTTAGCGGCGCGACGCTGCACGAACAGGCGCTTGCATGCAAAGATCGGAGCGAGCGCGTGATGGCGCTCGGCCAGCGTCTGGATTTCTTTTTCGATAGAAAATAATTTTCCGATGAAATCTTCCACATGCGGCGCAAGATCAATCAGCAATTGCGAATGGTCTTTTGCGGCAAGCGCGCTGCGGTCAGCGCGCGCCGCCATGAGTCGATTATGCAACATTACGTCGCCAGTCTTCAACTCACCGATAAACGCACCGTCAAGCCTGACCAACCCATCGCGCGTATAGAGTTCTTCAAACTGAATGCCAAACCCGAACCGCTCCTGCATGATCAGATACCCGTCCCGGCAAAGTCACGTAAGTAGCCTTCCATACCCTCGATGGTGAGATTCTTCACCGGCTCGACAAGATGATGCTCGATGTACCGCACCAGCGCTTCAACGCTGGCCTGCACGGACATTTTTTCGGTATCCACCACGAGGTCAGGATTCACCGGCTCTTCATAGGGTGCGCTGATACCGGTAAATTGTTGCAGCTTACCTTCGCGCGCCTGCTTGTAGAGGCCTTTGGTGTCGCGTTTTTCGCAGGATTCCAGTGATGCCTTGATATAGATATTGTGGAAATAGTCCGGCGCAATCGCACGCACGCTGCGGCGATCCTCGCGGTACGGCGAGATGAATGATGAGATTACAATGGTGCCAGCCTGCGCAAACAACGCCGCCACTTCACCGACACGACGGATATTTTCGCTGCGGTCTTCCGGTGAAAAACCAAGATCGCGGTTCAGTCCTTTACGCACATTGTCACCATCCAGCGCCATCACCTGATAACCCTTGTCAAACAGGCGCTTTTGCAGCTGTTTGGCCAGAGTCGATTTGCCGGAACCGGAGAGCCCCGTAAACCATATGATACCACCAAGATGACCGTTGGCGAGGGCGCGCTGCTCCGGCGTTACCCCGAAATCGACGTCAAAAATATTCTTCGATTTTATGTGCGTCGATTTAGCGGAGCGTTGGTCAAATACCCTTTCCAGGCTGATAATACCGCCACCGGCGACATCGTAATCCTGCTGAATGACGAAACGTCCCAGACGCGGGTTGTTATTGAAATCATCCACCGACGCAATGCCGCGCGTACGGAATACTACTTCGGCAACATTGCTGCGCTCAACGCGATCACTTTTTACCTGCGCCAGCGTGTCGGAATCGATGACATGCTCAATGGTTTTGACTTCCGCCATAATCTCGCTGGTAGCGAGTTTGAGCTTATAGCGTTTCTCGACTTCCAGCGGTTTACGTCCCAGCCAGAAAATGCGGGCACGGAACAGGTTGGTCAGCATCGGCGCATTTTCGGCGTGACTTGCCACATGCCCGCGCTCAACGAAAATCTGTTCTTCCAGCGTAATACCGACCGATTGCCCGGCCGATACGGTAGTGACTGCCTGCTTCTGCGGCCATGTTTCGATGCTCGCCACTTTTACCTTGGTATTGGTGGGTGAAAAGAGCAGCGTATCGCCGACGCTTAAACTACCGCTTTCAATACGCCCCGCGAGGATGCGGCGCTCATCGAATTTATAGACATCCTGAATCGGGAAGCGCAGCGGCAGCTGGTCGTCGGCTACCGATACCTTGAACTGATCGAGTGCGTCAATGACACTGGTGCCTTTGTACCACGGCATCTGCTGGGATGCAGCGATAATGCAATCGCCCTCGCGCGCCGATACCGGGATGAAGCAGGTGGGTTCAACACCTACGCTGGCGAGATATTCACGGTAATCTTTTTCAATACGGCGGAACGTCACTTCATCATAATCGACCATGTCCATCTTGTTGACGAGCACGGCAATCTGACGCACGCCAAGCAGATGCAATAAATAACCGTGGCGCTTGCTTTGTTCGCGGATGCCTTCCTTGGCATCAATCAGCACCAGCGCCGCATCGGCCTGCGACGCGCCGGTGATCATGTTCTTGAGGAATTCCTTATGGCCGGGTGCGTCGATGATGACGACATCGCGCTGTTTCGTTTTCAGCCATATCTGTGTCGTATCGATGGTGATACCCTGATCGCGTTCAGTCTGCAGCGCATCCATCAGGAATGACCATTCAAACGGCATCCCGCGCTTCTCGCAACTGGCCTGCATCGCCGCCATTTTACCGTCGGGCAGTGAGTGGGTATCATGCAGCAACCGCCCTACCAGCGTCGATTTACCGTGATCGACATGACCGACGATAACGAGCTTGAGCTGCTGTCGCAGATTTTCCGCTTGTGTCTGCGCGGTCGGAACGGCGCGTGGTTGTGTTGCTTTGGTCATGGTTTCCTCTACATATACCCATCGGCGCGCAGGCGCTCGAAGCTGGATTCATCTTCATCGGCGCCCATCGGTCGGCCGGAGCGTTCAGACACTTTGGTTATTTTCAGTTCGGCAATAATCTCATCGAGCGTGGATGCGTTGCTTTCAATCGGCCAGGTAATCCCTTTTTCACCGAGTGAGCGAAAACGCATGACTTTTCCGCCGAAATCGCGACCTTCCAGCTCATGGTAGGGACGCGCGAAATAAAGCGGTACGATAGGAATATCCTCGCGCTGGATATATTGCCAGATTTCCAGCTCCGTCCAGTGCAGGAGTGGATGGATACGCAATGACGTACCCGGCGCGAAATCGGTTTTGAACTGATCCCAGAATTCCGGCGGCTGTTCTTTGACATCCCACTGGCCTTCCTGACCGCGCGGGCTGAATACGCGCTCTTTCGCGCGCGTCGCTTCCTCGTCGCGGCGTATACCGGCGATGATGCCGGTGAAGCCGTATCTCTCGATCACTTCCTTGAGACCGATAGTCTTGCGGGAGGCCACGCGCGCCGCATGCGGCAGCGTCGCATCAGTCATTTCAATTGGCGGGCAGAGATGGCTGACCAGATTGACTCCCCATTCTTTGGCGTAGGTATCACGGAAGGCATAGACTTCGTCCATTTCCAACTCGGTATCGCAATGAATCAGCGGGAATGGTACGCGGCCGAAGAACGCCTTGCGCGCCAGATGAATCATGACATTGCTGTCCTTGCCGAACGACCACAGCATGGCCAGCTTGTCTATCGCGTGAAACGCCTCGCGGAAAATATAAATGCTTTGCGCTTCCAGTCTGTCCAGATGATCCATTATACGCTCCAGTTCGTCACTTCCGAGGTGGGCAGGTGAATGCCACACTCGGTCTTTTGTTCGTTTTCAATACCAATCGTATGCGACCAGCGCCCTGCACGCTCGTCCTGCCCTTCCTTTACCGGCGCCGTGCATGGCGCACATCCGATGGACAGATAGCCTTTCGCCACCAACGGATGTTCCGGCAGTTTGCGATCCAGCATTTCCTGCTTTGCCCGCTCCTTGCTCCACAGTGCAATCGGGTTGATACGGAAGATACCCTTATCATCGAGTTCAATCGTCTGCATTTCAGCACGGTCGGGTGTCTGGTAACGCTTGCGCCCCGTAATCAGCGCCTTTATGCCGAGCTGCTCTACCGCACGATTCAACGGCTCTACCTTGCGCAGCCAGCAGCAGCGGTTGGGTTGCGTGCTCCAGAGATCGCCCTTCGCGTCGATGTTATTCACCAATGCCGGGTCGGGTGTCAGCCAGTGCACCTGCGTAAGTCCCAGACGTTCGGTGAGCGTGCGCGCATACTCGAGCGTTTCAGGAAAATGTTTCTGCGTTTCCAGAAACAGTACGGGTGTTGACGGTTCCACTTCCGCCACCAGCGACAACATCATTCCGGCATCGGCGCCGAACGAAGAAATCAGCGCGCTCTGGCCTTTGAATTCTTCACGGATGATGACGCGCATCAAGGGCAGCGCATCAAGCTCGCCGTAAAACATCTGCAAACGGGAAAGGGAGACTTCGTTGGTCATGCCGCCTCGTCTTTACGTTCGGTCGGATGCTTCTCCGGCAACCAGTGCTTGTCGGCAATGTGGCGTTCGGTGGTCTGCATGATCTCGCTCATGGTGGCACCCTGTGCCTTCAGCGCCTTGCGCAGCATGGAAAGTTCCTGCACATAGCCCGTCCATTCCTGACCAAAATGCCCGGCGATCCAGTCACGCACCTTGCGCGCAAGCGTCGGTGACGCGCCGCTGGTCGACACCGCAATCACCAGATCGCCGCGGCGGATATTGGCGGTAAAATAAAAATCGCAGAGATCGTTGACGTCCTCGACATTGACCAGCCTGCCGATCGAGCGCGCCCAGATGACGATTTGTTCCGCCACCACGCGCGGCAAGCCGCCCATGAGAATGACCGTATAATTTTCCAGATCGGTCTGTGACGGCAGGCGCTCCACCAAACGCTCACCGGCGGCACCGCGCAAGACTTCGGAGGGATTCTCGCAGAACACGCTGACATTGGCAGCTTTGGCTTCATCGAGATACGCAAGGCGGCGCTCTATTATTTCGCCATTTCCGGCGAGCAGAACGGGTATGCGGGTTAAATCAAGTGCTATGGGGAACATATGATCTACTTCGCCCAGTCATTGCCGGCCAGCGCTTCGGCGGCCACCTGTTTTACTGCCGAAACACCGTAGCGATGGCAGAAATTACCGAAGCCCTCACCGGCTTCGCGCTTTGCTTTCCACAGCGCAAACATAGGCTCCAGCGTTTTCGGGAGCGCATCATACGGCACTTTATCGAATACTTTTTCATTCAGGCGCGTACCTTCATAATCGCCGCCGATATACAGCGAGTAATGTTCCGGGGTGCGTCCGACAATGCCGATATCGCCGCCATACGGACGCGAGCATCCATTAGGGCAGCCGGCGATGCGGATGGCGATATGTTCGTCAATAACGCCCTGACGTTCCATTGCCCGTTCAATGTCTGCCATGAACGGCAAGGTAATACGTTCGGCTTCTGCCAGCGCTTTGCCGCATGTGGGCAACGCTACGCAGGAAATAACGTTACGCGATGCAGGTGTAATATCTTCCCATAGCTTGATACCGTATTCGCGCAGTTGCTGCGCAATCGCCGTTTTTTCCGAGGTTTCAATATCACAGAGGATAATATTCTGGTCGGCCGTCAGGCGCAGATCCATGCCATAATCGAGAATGACGTTACGCAGGCCGGTGCGGATGGCTTCACCATCGCGGTCAACGATACGACCGCTGGAAATGGGAATACCAAGGAACCATTTACCATCACCCTGCTCATGCCAGCCGGTATGTTCTTCCACCGTAAAGGGACTCATGGCACGCGGATCTTCCATCTCACGACCAAGATAGCCTTCGAGCGTTTTTTTCGTCCAGGCGATGCCTTTTTCCTGCACGACATATTTGAGACGCGCATGCTGGCGGTCGCCGCGGTCGCCGTGGTCGCGCTGGAGTTTAATGACGGCTTCCGTAGCCGGAATGAATAATTCCGGCGGCACGAACATAATCTGCGAGGCAACGCGCGGATAGGTGCGCGGCGTGTTGTGCTTCATGCCCATGCCACCGCCGAGCGCGAAGTTATAGCCGTAATGCTCCTGACCATTGAACAGCGACAGAATCGCAAGGTCATGCGTCAGCACGTCGATGCAGTTATCTTCCGGCGTAATGACACCGATCTTGAATTTGCGCGGCATGTAAGTAGCGCCGTAGAGCGGTTCCGGTTCATCACTGAGATTGGGTGTCGGGTTGAACGGGTAATTGGCGACACGCTCACCATCGAGCCAGACTTCGTAATAGGAACTGGTTTTGGGTGCGCAGTGACTGGCGAGCAGAAAGCAGTCAGCTTCGAGCTTGGCATGGATATTATCTTTGATCGGCGCCGGGCAGGTCATGATATTGCGAGTGATGTCGCCGCAGCCGCCAAGCGTGGACAGCAACAGATGATTGATGTCGGCAATCAGCGGCTTCATGCCGGTTTTCTTGATGCAGTGAAACTGGAAGGTTTCGCGCGTGGTGATGCGCAGCGTACCGTTGGCGTATTTTTCAGCGAGGGCATCCAGCGCGATATACTGCGCGGCATTCAGGCGCCCGCCCGGGCATTTCATGCGCACCATGAATTCGTGCTCTTTCTCGAGCCCCTGTTTTTTGCGCACGGTGGCAGTGTCACGGTCATAGCCGAAATAGCTGCCGTGGAATTTCAGCAACTCATAGGCCGCATCCGACACTTCCTGCGTCGAGAAATCAACCATCTCTTCGGCAAGCGTACCCTTGAGATAGTGACTTTCACGCTTAAGCGTTTCCTGTCCGGATAATTTTGGTGTAGCGGGGTCGGCCATAAACTTAAGGAATCCCGGGGTTAAATACAGTAATTACACAATTTCTACATGAGTATATTATATTTTCAACAATTAATATGTATAATTATTATTATACACATAATATATATGTGTTATTCTATAAATTGTCCTATATTCCAGAATATGTTAGCGAATTCTGGAAATACGATACACAGGAACATGGCCACCGCCAGAGACGGCCCGAACGGAAAAACAGGCCCCTTCCCCTGCATACGCCAAATCAAACCGGTAATCACGCCAAAAATACCGGAAAAAAACAAAAAAGGAACAATGGGCTTTACGCCAAGCCACACCCCGGCAATGGCCAGGAATTTCACATCGCCGAAACCGAGCCCTTCTTTTTTGCGCAAATGCCGGTAGCCGTAATGCAGCGCCATACCAATGCCTGCACCCAGTAAAAACCCTTCCACCACCACGCCCGGATCGGTGCCGATCAGGAACTGATAGCCAAGCGCAAGCGGCAGCAATACGTAATGCAATTGATCGGGAATGATATAATGCTCGATATCGACCACAATCATAATCATCAGCGTCACCCAGAGCAGCACCAGCAGCAGACACTGCAATGTCAGGCCGTATTTGAGATAGAGCAGAACGCACATAATGGCGGTGGCACATTCTGTCAGTGGGTAACGCGCCGAGACGGGCGTTTTGCAGTGACGGCACTTGCCCTTATTGTAAAGCCAGGACAGCAACGGCCACAAATCAAGGAAGCGGAGCTTGGTATCACATTTCGGGCAGCGCGACGGCTTGATGGTAATGTCTTCACCCAGAGGGAGGCGGTAACTGGCCAGCGTGACAAAGCTTCCGAGCGCCAGCCCGACAAAGAGTACGAACAATAGATGGATAATCGATACGGTGCTCACGCACCTGATATATCAGGTTATAATTCTACTTGCATCAGGCTTTTACTACCCGACGTTATCGACGATAATAATGAAATCGTATTCGGCAGAATCTTCTGCATATAGAAGCGCGCCGTAGCGAGTTTGCCTTCATAAAATTCCTTATCATCGCCCGCCGCAACGCGCTCCAGCGCAATCGCTGCCTGACGCGCCCAGATATAGGCCAGCACGACATGCGCGAACATCTTCTGGTATTCCACTGCGCCGCCTGCGGCATCATCGGGATTGGCAATCCCCTGCATGGCAATCCACATCGTGCCCTGCTGGAGATATTCGATATGCTTGGACAGCGGCTTGATAAACTCTTTCATTGCCGGATTGTCTTTATGCTTGGTGATGAACGCATCGACCGGATGGAAGAAAGAACGCAAGTAGCGCCCTGTGCCCACCGGCAGCTTGCGTCCGACAAGATCGAGTGCCTGAATGCCGTTGGTGCCTTCGTATATCATGGTGATGCGTGCATCGCGCGCATATTGCTCGACGCCATACTCGGCGATATAGCCGTAACCGCCGAACACCTGCATGGCAAGGCTGGCAATATCGAAGCCGCCATCAGTGAGATAGGATTTTACAATCGGTGTCAGCAACTGCACGAAATCATCACATTCCTTTTTTACCACCGGGTCGCTGTGGCGTTGGGCAAGGTCGTGTTTGAGGGCCACTTCCAGTGCAAGCGCGCGCGAACCTTCGGTGAAGGCGCGCATGGTCAGCAACATGCGTCGCACATCGGCATGTACGACAATCGGGTCCGCTGGCTTATCGGGCATTTTCGCACCGGTAATAGCGCGGCTTTGCAAGCGTTCGCGTGCATACACCAGTGCATTCTGATAGGCGATTTCACCGATGCCGAGCCCCTGCACGCCGACATAGAGGCGCGCGGAATTCATCATGGTGAACATGGCGCGCAGACCCTTATGCGGATCGCCGACCAGCCAGCCGGTCGCACCGTCATAATTCATCTGGCAGGTGGGTGATGCATGCAGCCCCATCTTATGCTCGATACCCGCGCACATCAGCTTATTAGCTTCACCGAGACTGCCGTCATCCTTCACCATGAATTTCGGCGCAAGGAAGAGACTGATGCCTTTAATGCCCGCAGGCGCATCGGGGAGACGCGCCAGAATCAGATGAATAATATTCTCGGTGAGTTCATGCTCGCCGGAAGAAATGAAAATCTTGTTGCCGGTGATGGTATAGGAACCATCCTTGTTCGGTTCGGCCTTCGTGCGTATCAGCCCGAGATCGGTACCTGCCTGCGGCTCGGTGAGGCACATGACACCCGACCAGTGGCCGGACACCATTTTCGGCAGATATTTCTGTTTCAGTTCATCGCTGGCATGCAGCATGATGGCGTTATACGCGCCGTGCGATAATCCCGGCGTCAGGCCAAAGGATAGATTGGATGAGCACACCATTTCCATCAGCGGCATGTTGAGCACTTCGGGAAGCCCCTGCCCGCCATATTTCGTGTCGCAGGTGAAGGACGGCCAGCCACCATCGACATAGGTTTTATAGGCTTCCTTGAAACCATCGGGCATGATCACGCGCCCGTTATCGTATTTCAGCCCCTGCTTGTCGCCCTTCTGGTTGAGAGGGAAAAGCACTTCCTCACACAACTGCGCGGCAGCATCCAGTACCGGATTCATCAGGTCGGGCGTGGCATCGGCAAATCCATCCACATTCTTATACTGGTCCAGTTTCAGGTACTCGTTGAAAAGAAACTGGAAATCACGTATGGGGGCTTTGTACTGGGGCATAGATCCATCCACTATTTTTCACCCCCCCATCATAGCATAAAGGGGGCTAATAATGTGTTAATAAAGAAGGATTTATGCTTGTGTATGCGACCGCTTATCCCTACTGGCCCAGCGCCTTTTTCCGGTTATAGCGAATCGACGATATAAGCGATAATATCACAAACAACGCGCCCACCACGCCGGTAATCACCTCCGACACATGCGCCACCATGCTGATAATCATGATGGCCGCCAGTGCGCCAATACCGTAATGCGCGCCATGCGCCAGAAACACATACTGGTCGAGCGTGCCCTTGCGCACCATATAGATGGTCATGGAACGCACGAAGAACGCACCGATGCCCAGACCGAGCATAATGACGACAATATCCTTGCTGATGGCAAACGCACCAACCACACCATCAAGCGAGAACGATGCATCGAGTATGTTGAGATACACAAAACCCATGAAGCCGGAATAGCCTACCGCTTTGGTGACCGCTGCGCCGGTTTCGGCACTACTCGACATCAGCCCGGTAATGCTGCTGACGGCGACAAATAGCACAACACCAACTACGCCAGCGGTAAGCGCATGGCCGCGATCCTGCGGTTCGAGCCAGCCCTGCATTACCAATAGGAAACTAAGCGCCAGAATCACTTCCACCGACTCCAGCTTGCCGAGCTTAGCCAGCTTGCCTTCAATGATCTCCAGCCAGTGTATATCCTTATTTTCGTCAAAGAAATAATGCAAAAACACCATCAGCAGGAACATGCCGCCAAAGGCAGCGATGTCGATCTGCGAAGCCAGCACATGACGACTATATTCCTCCGGACTGTTGAGCGCCATATGCCCTACATCCATCATCGGAAGACCGGTGGCAAACCCGACAATGACCAGCGGGAAAATCAGGCGCATGCCGAACACGGCAACCAGTATGCCCCAGGTCAGGAAGCGTTTCTGCCACTTCTCCTCCATGTCCTTGAGGATGACGGCATTGACCACGGCGTTATCAAATGACAGGGTAATTTCCATCAATGATAGCAGCGCAGTAATCCATACCCCCGCCATGCCGCCCCATTGGTAGGCAGCAAGTAAACCGGCAATAGCAATAGCAAATGAAACGTAAAAACAACGCATACTATGTTAATTCCTTAGTGGTTTTCCGGTTTCCAGCATGTGCTCAATACGCGCCAGCGAACCTTTGGTTTTGATGAGTTCCATGAAGCCTTCATGCTCAAGATCGAGCAACTGCTGTTCAGTCATGGGGTCTGAAATGTCGGTATCACCGCCAGAGAGCACATTGGCCAGTACCTTGGATACCACCACGTCGTGCGGTGTCGCCTTGCCGGCAGCGGCAAACCCGTCTACCGCCATACACATCGCCACGCGTGCCGAACCGCCGGGAAGATTGACCAGTTGCGGTGTCGGCGTCACATAGTTCTGCGCCATCGCAATGCAACGCGCCTTGGCATCCGCCAGTACGCGCACGCGATTCATGGTGATGCCATCATCCTCGCGCAGGATTTTGATGTCGCGCGCCTCTTCGGCAGAACCGGCAACCTTAGCCATGCCGATAGCTTCAAACACTTTGCTTAAGACCGGCATCGAACCGCCGGTAGCCATGAGGTTGCTGATGAGTCCACCGCCCTCTTTCACAGGTTTTCCTGCCATGTAGCGCAGGATCATTTCCTTGCATCCACCCCATCCCGGGATCAGGCCGACGCCCACTTCCACAAGGCCGGGATAGGATTCAATATGCGCTTGCACGGCGTTGCTATGCAGCACGATTTCGCAGCCGCCGCCGAGCGCCATGCCCGACAGGGACGATACCACCGGGAACGGTGCGTATTTCATACCCATCATCGCACTCTGGCCGCGCCGGATCATATCGCTGATCTGACCCCACGCCGCCATGTTGGCCGCCATCAGCATCAGCGCGAGATTGGCGCCGACAGAAAAATTATCGGCATCATTGCCAATGACCAGTCCCTTGAAATCTTTTTTCACAATCGGCACCAGCTGCTCGATCATGCCCAGAATATCAAGGTCAACCGAATTCATTTTGGATGTGATCTCAAGACACGCAACACCATCACCCAAATCCCACAGTGACGCCGACGGATTCTTATGCACCGGTTTCTTGGTGAGCTTAATATCGCCCAGCATCAGCGAACCGGCAGGCGGAATGATCGGTGTATAATTGCCGCCAATACCGAAGAACTGGCGCTTGCCGCCATCAATGGTATACAGTGTCTTCCCAACCGCTTTCTGTAAAATAGCCGGAACGGTTTTGCCTTCCGCTTTCAGTTTTTCAGCAAACCAGTCGACACCAATCCGGTCGATCATCTCGAATGGCCCCCATTTCCAGTTATAGCCCATGCGCATGGCATCATCGATGCCGGTGACGTCGTCGGAAATTTCGGGAACGAGCGATGCGGCGTAATGCAGCGTGCCCGACAGCACCGACCATGCATATTGCCCGCCAATATCGCTGTGCGACATCAGCGCCTTCAGGCCGCCGGATTTATCCTTGGCCGCGTCCAGACTTGCCAGTTCCACCTTCTTGCCCTGCGTATGATACTCGCCGGTTTTGAGGTCGATGACTTCCTTGATTTTCTTATCGCCCTGCTTGTTGATGCGATAGAAACCGCCTTTTCCTTTGCGCCCGGTGTAACCGTCGGCGATCATTTTCTTCACCAGTTCCGGTTCCTGATAGAGCAGACAGAACGGATCGTTTTTCGGCAGCGTATGCAGCATCTCCTTGGCAATCAGCGGCATGAGGTCGATACCGATCAGATCGAATAATCCGAACAGCCCGGTCTTGGGAATTCCCGCCGGTCTGCCAAGCACGGCATCGGCCTGTTCAGGTGTAACGCCTAAACGGATGGCTTCCAGTAAGCCCAGCATCATCCAGTACACGCCGATACGGTTGGCGATAAAGCCCGGCGTATCCTTGCAGGCAACGATACCCTTGCCGAGCGACACATCGGCAAATTGCGAGATGGCGGCAAACGCGTCGGCGCGCGTGTCGGTGCCTTTGACTACTTCCAGCAGGCGCATGAAGCGCGGCGGATTGAAGAAGTGGGTAATCATGAAATCTTTGGCAAACGCTGCGGGTAAGCCCTTAATCAGCTCATGGATAGGCAGCGTCGAGGTATTGGAGGACACGACCGAACCGGCCTTACGTGTTTTGTCGATTTTGCGGTAGACTTCCTGTTTGACTTCGAGCTTTTCCAGCACCGCTTCGATAATCCAGTCGCAATCTTTCAGCAAATCGAGATTATCTTCCAGATTGCCGCAGGTGACGAGCTTGGCTTTGTTCTTATGCACAAAGCCCGGCGGTTTGCCGCCCAGTTGCTTTTCCACCGCGCCTTCGGTCAGCGCGTTACGGTTTTTCTCACCCGGCTTTACGATATCGAGCAGCACTACCGGATATCCCGCATTGGCCACATGCGCAGCGATACCGCTGCCCATCACGCCCGAACCCAGTACTGCAACTTTCTTTATCTCGGCCATGTCATCCTCGTGTCAGGTAATTGATTTTATTTTTTGACAAAATACTCCCGCATCGCTGCTTAGTACAGCGATAGATTAGGTGCTTATGCACCGGTAGCAAGTGTTTTCATGGACTAAAAAATAAAGAGAGAATCAGATAAGGAGGGTTAATTCAGCTCCCATGGTTCCGGCTTTTGCCTGCTAAGACTGCGCTGAAGATCAGCTGATCTTCTTCTTTGTTCATTTCCGGAGGCGCTCTTTTCCGGATCAACGTAGGCGCCGATATCCGGTTCCTGCGCTTTCAAATTAGGGAAGTAGTTGTATATGGCGGCATCGACGCTTTTTGCGGCTTCCTGAACCATCTGCTCTGCCATGATCTGCCCGTAATTTCTTTCCAGATGATCGATCCAGTTGCATACAAAATCCTCCTTCTTGCGCCTGTCCTTGCCAGCGTCTTCAATTTCATCAGGATGGTACACTTCCATTTCCAGTCCATCGCCCAGACGATGAGCAAAATAGGCCAGTGCCATACCATGCATATTATCAAAAACCGCCTGCGGGGTATCCTGTGGCCGCGACACTATTCCATCATCATCCCTGCGCCCCATCAGTGCCTCGGAACAAGACTCTGCGGCAGGTATTATGCCTTCGGCTATTTCCTGCGGCATCGAAGCGATCAACGCTTCCGATTTTTTTGTATTCTCATTAAATATATTGATTGGAAGCGGCGCTCTAAGTTTGAAAGCAACAGTCATATGATCTCCTTAGACCTGATATTAATCACACGGTTCAAACGCGGTTTTGCGTAACTGCTCCACCACGGTCTGGTAATATTCGGCCTCTTCCTGAGTCAGTTCTGCCTGCGCCGCTATCTGCGGTATCAGTTCGGGGGGGAGCGGTATCTGATTTTCTGATTCTACAGCGGTGATAGTCACCGGGTCTGCCGGGATAGCCTCTTCGATTACGCCGACCGGCGTAATGCGCGCCATCAGGCGGTTGCCTTTCTTGATAATGAAGGATTCACCGCCATAACAGACGCGGTGCAACAGGTCGGAGAAAGCCCGGGATGCTTCGGTGGCAGTCAGTATTTTCGGCTTATCCATTATTGTCTCCCCCAATAATTAGAACCAATCATAAAATCTGATTTTTTGATTATCATATTTTATGAATCATGTCACTACTTTACCGATTCCAATATGGTGGCAATGCCCTGCCCGCCACCAATGCACTGGGTGGCTAGTGCATAGCGCTTGCCGTGTTTAACCAGTAATTGCGCGGCTTTTCCGGTGATTCTTGCACCCGATGCACCAAGCGGATGGCCGAGTGCTACAGCGCCGCCCTCAATATTGACGTTAGCCGCATTGAGCCCCAGTTCACGAATGACCGCCAAGGCCTGCACGGCAAAGGCTTCATTCAGTTCGATGATATCAATGTCTTTAAGGGTAATGCCCGCACGGGCCATCGCCTTGCGGCTGGACTCCACCGGCCCCAACCCCATCACTTCCGGCGCTAAGCCGCATACGGCAAAACTTTTGATGCGCGCAAGCTTGGTCAGCTTATGCTTATCGGCATAGGCCTCGCTGGTTACCAATACCGCCGCCGCACCATCCGTTACCGGCGAGGAGGTCGCTGCTGTCACCGTACCACTGGCATCGAATGCCGGGGCCAGCCCCGCCATCGCTTCCATCGTCGTGTCGGCGCGAATGCAACCATCCTTGGTCACTTCACCGCCTTTAATGGTAATGGTTACGATTTCCTGCGAAAGATCGGCTCCCGCCGCTTTCTTATGGCTTTCCAGCGCAAAGGCTTCCTGCTCGGTGCGCGGGATGGAGAATTGCTTGCACAGATTTTCCGCCGTGATCCCCATGGATACATAAGCGCCGGGGGTGGAGGCATAGAGATTCGGGTTGGGCGATGGGTTGAATCCGCCCATCGGGATACGCGTCATCGACTCCACACCGGCACAGATGAAGGCTTCACCAGCACCGCAGGCAATCTTGCCTGCCGCCATATGGATGGCTTCCATCGATGAACCGCAGAAACGGTTGACCGTTGCGCCACCGACCGTAATCGGCAGGCCAGACATAAATACAGCCATACGCGCAATATTCAATCCCTGCTCGCCTTCGGGAAAAGCGCAGCCAACAAGTAAATCCTCAATATCGGCCGTATTGATGCTGGTTCGCGTCAGCAATCCTTTAATCACCTGCGCCAGAAGGTCGTCAGGGCGCGTTTTGGCAAGTTCGCCTTTGTTCGCCGGGGTAAAAGGGGAACGGGCATAGGCGCAGATCACAGCATTGGTCATGGAAATTACCTTTCTGTCAGGCCGGGTTAGTGGCCATAATGGAACGTCAGTGAGAATTCCCTATTATTTTCACAAAAAAACCTTACTTTTTCCTTAGTTTTTGCTAATTATCATCCCCTTATGACAAGTTTTCAGACCGATATTGTTATTATAGGCGCCGGACCGGTGGGGCTTTTTGCCGTTTTCGAGGCCGGAATGCTCAAGATGCGCGCCCATGTCGTCGATGCGCTCGATATCATTGGCGGCCAGTGCGCGGCGCTTTATCCCGAAAAACCGATTTACGATATTCCCGGCTACCCTTCCATCCTTGCCGCCGACCTGATTGGCAAGCTTGAAGAGCAGGTCGCTCCCTTTGCACCGACCTACCATCTCGGTCAGCGTGTAGAAAAGGTGGAGCGTCTGGGCGCAGATTTCAAGGTAACGACTTCTACCGGCAACAGCATCACCTGCAAGGCGATTGTCATTGCTGCCGGATGCGGCGCGTTCGGGCCTAACCGCCCGCCGCTCAACCATCTTGAAGAATATGAAGGCAAGAGCGTATTTTACCTGGTAGCCAAGCGCGAAGATTTCCGTGGGAAGAAAGTTGTTATTGCCGGTGGCGGCGATTCGGCTGTGGACTGGGCGATTTCACTTTCGGAACTGACCGAAAAACTCTATGTCATCCATCGCCGCCCAAAATTCCGCTGCGCGCCGGAAAGCGCCAGCAAGCTGGAAGCCCTCGCCAAAGACGGTAAGATCGAACTGGTCATTCCCTACCAGCTTACCCGCCTCGAAGGTAAGGATGGCAAGCTCTCCTCCGTAGTTGTATCCACACTCGAAGGCGAAGAGCGTGCGCTTGATGCTGACATATTGCTGCCTTTCTTTGGCCTTGCCATGGAGCTGGGGCCGATTGCCGAATGGGGGCTGAACCTTTCAAGCAATCACATCACCGTCACTCCCGCCACCTGCGAAACCTCAACGCCGGGCATTTTTGCCGTCGGCGACATCGCCACCTATGAAAACAAACTGAAGCTCATCCTGTCGGGATTTGCCGAAAGCGCGCAGGCCGCACACGCCGCCTATAAGATCGTGCATCCGGGCGAAGTGCTGCACTTTGAATATTCGACCACCAGCGGCGTGCCGAAGGTGGCCGCCAGCCCGGCGGCGTCTGAGCGAGTCAAAGCATGACTGGTACCATCATAGACGGCAAAGCCTTCGCAGAAAAATTGCGCGCCGACATCACCATCCGCGTCGCTAAACTCAAGGCCGACAGAGGTATCACCCCGGGACTGGCCGTTATCTTAGTGGGCAACAATCCCGCCAGCGAAGTATACGTAAAAAACAAAGCCAAGCAGACCAAGGAAGTGGGTATGAATTCCTATGAATTCCGCATGCCCGATACCGCTACGGAAGCCGAACTGCTGGCCAAGATTAGTGAACTCAATAATGACCTGGCGGTACATGGCATTCTCGTGCAACTGCCTCTGCCCAAACATATCGATGAGCGCTCGGTCATCAACGCGGTTGCACCTGACAAAGATGCCGATGGCTTTAACGTCACCAATGTAGGCAAACTCGGCACCGGGCAGGCGCTGCTTATTCCCTGCACGCCGCTGGGCTGCCTGATGATGCTACAGGATTATTTCCGTGCGCGCGGGCACAAGCCGCTGGCCGGGCTGCATGCCGTTATTATCGGCCGCTCCAATATTGTCGGCAAACCGATGGCGCAATTACTGCTGAAAGAAGACTGCACCGTGACCACTGTCCATTCCAAAACGGTGGATATTGAGAAGCTGGTGCGCCTTGGCGATATCGTCATCGCCGCTGTCGGCCAGCCGGAACTGGTCAGGAAAGACTGGATTAAAAAAGGTGCGGTTATTATCGATGTCGGCATCAACCGGGTGGGTCAGCCGGACGGCAAAACCAAGTTGGTTGGCGACGTTGCCTTTGCCGAATGCCTGGAAGTGGCCTCCGCCATTACGCCGGTTCCGGGCGGCGTCGGCCCCATGACCATCGCCTGCCTGCTGGAAAACACCTACCGCGCGGCGGCAGGAACTATTTAGCCGCTTCCATTTTCCGGCGATACGCCGCCACGTTGCGGTTATGCTCTTCGAGAGTAGGCGCAAAATTATGGCCGCCCGTACCGGTCGCCACGAAATAGAGATCATTGCTATCGGGCGGATTCATCGTCGCTTCGATGGATGCCCGGCCGGGATTGGCAATCGGTTCCGGCGGCAGACCGTCAATCATATAGGTATTATAGGGCGTAGGCGTGCGCAGATCTTCAATCGTCAGCGGCCTGCCCAGCGGATTGCCCAGCGCCTTCTCCACGCCATAGGCCACCGTCGGATCGGATTGCAACCGCATGCCCTTACGCATGCGGTTGACGAAAACAGAGGCAACATGCCCGCGCTCGTTCGGCACGCCGGTCTCCTTTTCGACAATCGATGCCAGTATCATTGCTTTTTCCAGTGTATCATAGGGCAGCCCGGCCTGACGTTTCGCCCACAGCGTATCCACCAACGTGCGCATGTCGGCCTGCATCTTCCTGATAATATCCTCGCGCTTGTCACCATGAATAAATTGATAGGTTTCCGGCAGCAGCGTGCCTTCCTTAAGTCCGGCGGGTATATCGCCTTCGAGCGTCGGTTCGGCCTGTAAAAGCTTCGCGATGTCGCGCACAGTGAGCCCTTCGGCAATTGTGATTTTATGTATTACCACCTTGCCCTGCGCCACTACGCGCATGACCGTTTTGGGCGTTACTCCGGCAGGAAAGTTATATTCTCCGGCTTTGAAGTTACGCCCCTGACCGAGGCCCGCAGCAATACCCTTGAACAGCAGCGGTCTGTCGATTACTCCCTGCTGCGTCAGTTCCTCCACAATCCCCTGAAAGCTTAAGCCCCGCTTGAGCAATATGGTTTTCTGTCCGACCAGAGGACCCGGGCCTTCAAAATAATCCCATGAATAAATGGCAAGCGCGATGCTGCCGACCAGCCCGAGAAGAAAACACCATTTCACCAGAAAAAAGAATGCGCGCATTACAATGACTCCCCGCGAATGAAACTAGCGGGCCGGATTATTTTGTCACGCTTAATTTGAGTTGGAGAATTTAGACGCGCTTAAAGACGAGCGAAGCGTTGGTGCCGCCAAAACCAAATGAATTAGACAGCGCCACATTGATCGGACGCTGCTTGGCGGTAAGCGGTACGAGATCGATATCGCAGCCATCGGAAGGATCGCGCAGGTTGAGCGTCGGCGGAGCGACATTGTCTTGAATCGCCAGCACCGAGAAAATTGCTTCTACCGCACCGGCAGCGCCGAGCAGGTGGCCGATGGCCGATTTAGTCGAAGACATGGAGAGCTTATAGGCGCTATCGCCGAACAGTCGCTTGACCGCACCGAGTTCGATTTCGTCGCCCAGCGGCGTCGAAGTACCGTGCGCATTGATGTAATCCACGTCGGAGATATTGAGTTTTGCACGTTCGAGCGCGGCTCTCATCGCACGGAAACCGCCATCACCCTGCGGGGACGGAGCGGTGATATGATAGGCATCGCCGGACAGGCCATAGCCCACCACTTCGGCATATATTTTCGCGCCGCGCTTCTTGGCATGTTCGTATTCTTCCAGCACCACCACACCTGCGCCTTCGCCCATGACGAAACCATCGCGGCCTTTGTCCCACGGGCGAGATGCGGCTTCGGGGGTGTCGTTATAGCTGGTGGAAAGTGCGCGCGCGGCGGCAAAACCGGCAATCCCGATACGGCAGATGGTTGCTTCCGCACCACCGGCAATCATGACATCGGCATCACCGAACTGAATCAGGCGCGAAGCATCGCCAATCGCATGGGCACCCGTGGAACAGGCGGTGACCACCGCGTGGTTCGGGCCTTTGAAACCGTATTTAATGGAGACCTGCCCAGAGGCGAGGTTGATAAGGCATGCCGGAATAAAGAAGGGGCTGACGCGCTTGGGGCCACGTTCCTTCAGGGTTAGCACGGTTTCTTCGATAGCATGCAGCCCGCCAATACCCGAGCCGATCATTACACCGGTACGTTCGCGCGACGCTTCGTCCTGCGGTTTCCAGCCGGAATCTTCCACCGCCTGCGTTGCCGCACCCATAGCAAAATGAATGAAGTCATCCATTTTCTTCTGCTCTTTGGGTTCGATGTAATTGTCGGCGTTGAATTCGTTCGGGCCGGTGCCGCGTGTTACCTGAGCTGCCACCCGCGCCGGCATGTCGGATACATCGCAGAGCGTGATCGCTGACAGGCCGGAGCGTGAGGCAAGAATATTATCCCATGAGGCAGCTACACCGCAACCAAGTGGCGTAACCAGACCAAGACCGGTAACAACAACGCGTCTCATGAAAAATTATAAGCTGTAATTAAACCGTCGGATTAGGCAGCTTTAGCATGCTGCTGGATATAGTTGATGGCATCCTGGAGTGTCAGAATCGTTTCTGCAGCATCATCAGGAATTTCGATGTTGAATTCTTCTTCAAACGCCATCACCAGCTCAACGGTGTCCAGGCTGTCAGCACCCAGATCGTCAATAAAGCTGGCTTCAGGTACAGCCTTGGCTTCATCTACACCGAGGTGTTCAACCACGATTTTCTTCACGCGTTCAGCAATATCACTCATGATGTTCATCCTTAAGTAGTTATGTACGTCTCTATGTATTGAATACTTGGTAGTGCTCAAAGGCGGTGACAATAATCATCCCGATAGAAAGGTCAAGACCGAATTATGTCGCTAGTATCCCCCCGGAGTTATTACAAAGAGTTATATGATCAAATTGTCTCGTGGATGGCTGGATAGCACAGGAAAAACCCTTTGGCCAGCAGAATATGGCGCAATATCGGGTAAGACACTGATTCAATTGTAATTTGCAATAAGGCGGCAGGGGAGATTTCGCGGGTGCGATGGACGCACTAAACGCGCATGCAATAAGAGGGTAAGGCCATCATAATGGTGGTCTATATTCCCAGTTCGCCCGAACGTGCTCTTAAGAATCTAGTACGCGACTTCTGCTTGGGGCAGTGACACGGACCACATCTTTTCGAGGTTGTAGTAGCCGCGAACTTCCGGCCTGAAGATATGGACAATCACATTGCCCGCATCTACCAGCACCCATTCGCAGGATTCCTGACCTTCGATTGAGACGTTCTGATAACCTGCCTTCCGGAGGGCCTCGACTACGCAATCAGCCAGAGCGCCAACATGACGTTGTGAAGTTCCGCTCGCGACGATCATTTGATCGGCGAAATCGGACTTTCCTATAAGATTCATGGAGACGATGTCTTCGGCCTTACGGTCGTCGAGAGAAGTCAGGATTATTTTTTCGAGTTGCTTGAGCGAGAATTTAGGAAATAACGGTTTGATAGGTATGGTCGTTTCTCCTTTCCTGCAGGTGGTTTTAGGAACTTCCTGCACCTTTATTATGCCCTAAAAAGGCAGCCCGTCCAAGCGTTTTTCGCAGGAAAGAGGAAGAAATCGGGTCCCGTTTGAGGTGCACGAAAACGAGGCGCGGCGCGGCACCCAAAGCACTTATGTCTATGCTTTTCAATAAAAATCTGCGGGCACGAATCATGGTTTTACTACGCAGGGACGTATGGGAATACGGAGCGCGGTCAAACACCACCAGCGGCACCGATGCCAGTATATGCTGCCACCTTTTCCAGCGGTGAAACTGCGCTAAATTATCAGCGCCCATCATCCATGCAAAGTTCGTAGCGGGAAATTTCGACTGCAAAAGCGCCAGTATTTCGTAGCTGTAACGCGTGCCTGCCGTCTTCTCGATATCGAGCACGCGAACGCGCGGAACCTGCGCCGCCACCGCCTTTGCCGATGCCAGACGCTGCTCGTAGGAGGCAAGGCTTTCGGCGGATTTCAGCGGATTGCGCGGTGAGACCAGCCACCACACCTCATCGAAATGCAGCTTATGCAGCGCATGCAGCGTGATGTGCAGGTGGCCGCCATGCGCCGGGTTGAAAGACCCGCCAAGCAGTCCGATGGTGCGGTGTTGGGTATGGATGGGCGTCATGTGGTCTGCAATTAAGGTTAAGGGCTTTCTATACGGTATTGGCTGCGGCTGCAAATAGGATTGTCTAATCTTTATGGCCCCTGTATGGTATTAACCCTTTTTACATTTGGATAAGGTTCAGACCCTATGACGACTGCAAAGCCCTCCGCCAAGACCGCCCCCTTCACCGTAACGACCGGCCCGCTCCCCTCTTCCCGCAAAATCTATGTGGCCGGTGAGCGCTTCCCGGATATTAAAGTGCCGCTGCGAGAAATCATGCTGTCGAAGGAATCGGGCGAGCCGTCCCTGTCCGTCTATGACACCTCCGGCCCCTACAGCGACGTCAATGCGAAGATCGACATCTATAAAGGATTGCCCAAGCTGCGCGATAGCTGGATACGCGAACGCGGCGACGTGGAAGAATATGACGCCCGCGCCATCCGCCCCGAAGATAACGGCTTCAAAAATGCGGAAATCCTCGGCAAAACCGCGCAGCTCGTCGAAGCCTATCCGAACATCAATATGCGTCCGCTTCGCGCCAAGGGCGGCAAAGCCGTCACGCAAATGGCCTATGCACGCGCCGGAATCGTGACCAGGGAAATGGAATATATCGCCATCCGCGAAAATGAAGGCCTGCGCGAAGCCGCGAAAAAAGGCACGCTGCCCTACCAGAAGGGCGAAGGCTTCGGTGCCAGACTGCCCGCGCTGATGACACCGGAATTCGTACGCGATGAAATCGCTGCCGGGCGCGCCATCATCCCCAACAATATCAACCACCCGGAAACCGAGCCGATGATCATTGGCCGTAATTTCCTCGTCAAGATCAATGCCAATATCGGCAACTCGGCAGTCACCTCAAGCGTGGCCGAAGAAGTTGAGAAGATGGTGTGGTCGGCGCGCTGGGGCGCGGACACGGTGATGGATTTATCGACGGGCCGCAACATCCACAATATCCGCGAATGGATCATGCGCAATTCGCCGGTGCCGATTGGCACCGTGCCGATTTATCAGGCGCTGGAAAAAGTCGGCGGCATTGCCGAAGATCTGACCTATGAGATTTTCCGCGACACCCTGATCGAACAATGCGAACAGGGCGTGGATTATTTCACCATTCATGCCGGTGTGCGCCTGCCCTTCATCCCGATGACCGAGCACCGCACTACCGGTATCGTCAGCCGCGGCGGTTCGATTCTCGCCAAATGGTGCATGGCGCATCACAAGGAAAATTTCCTCTTCACCAACTTTGAAGATATCTGCGAATTGCTGAAACAATATGACGTTGCCTTCTCACTGGGCGACGGATTGCGCCCCGGCTCGATTCACGACGCTAACGACGAAGCGCAGTTCTCGGAATTGAAAACGCTCGGCGACCTGACCAAGATCGCATGGGAGCATGACGTACAGACCATGATCGAAGGCCCCGGCCATGTGCCGATGCACCTGATCAAGGAGAATATGGAAAAGCAACTCGAGCTGTGCCACGAAGCGCCGTTCTATACGCTTGGGCCGCTCACCACCGACATCGCGCCCGGCTATGACCATATCACGTCCGGTATCGGCGCGGCCATGATCGGCTGGTTCGGCACCGCCATGCTATGCTACGTCACCCCGAAAGAACATCTGGGCCTGCCCGACCGCGACGACGTCAAAGTCGGCGTCATCACCTACAAGATCGCCGCCCACGCCGCCGACCTCGCCAAAGGGCATCCTTCGGCCTATCGCCGCGACGATGCGCTTAGCAAAGCACGCTTCGAGTTCCGCTGGGCCGACCAGTTCAACCTCTCGCTCGACCCCGAAACCGCCAAGGATTTCCACGACGAAACCCTGCCCGCCGAAGGCGCCAAAGTGGCGCATTTCTGCTCCATGTGCGGCCCCAAATTCTGCTCGATGAAAATCAGTCAGGACGTACGCGACTTCGCCAAAGCCGAACGCGAGAAGGGCGAAAAAGCCCCGCCTGTGCCGGTCAGTAAGGAAGCCGCTGCTGAAATTGAAAAGGGCATGCAGGAAATGGCCGAGAAATTCAAAGAATCCGGTGGGGAAATTTACCAGAAAGTGGGATGATGGCTTCCGTCGACTCCATCCGCGAACAGCAAAAGACCTTAAAGAGCAACCCGGAAAACGCGTTGCCCTACGAGGAGTTTCTGAAAGCGCTGGAACATATGCCGGATATGGCGCTGTTCGGCTGCGTTGACGCCCGCCTGCCCATCAGTAATCTCGGCATGGAGCGTAATAAAACGCTCATCCACCGTATCCCCGGCGCATTCATCGGCCCGCGCGAAAGAAGCGGCCAGCCGGAAGGCGCCACCATCGCCATCGCACTCAAAAAAGGCGTGACCGACATCGTGGTGATGGGCCATAGCGATTGCAGCGCCATGAACTGCTGCCTCAAAGGCCGTGGCCATCCTGACAATACGGATATGGAAGAAGTGCTGGATTTCCTCGCGCCGCTGGAGAAAGAACGCACCCACGCGCTGCATACACACAAGGGTGAGCAGAAGCAGGCGCGCGCTTTAGAAGAAGCCGCTATCTGCGAATCGCTGGATAATCTCGAATCCCACCCGAAACTAAAAGCCGCCATCGATGCCGGGAAAGTCCGTATCCATGGCTGGCTACTGGATGTGCATGGCGCCCTGTCCAAACCGCCGCAGCCTTATATTTATGAAGTGACCGACCGCAAGAATAAGACCTTCACCCTCATGGCCGATAACGAGCAGTGGGTGCAGCGCGTCCCCGGCCCGGAAGATAAAAGACAAGCAGCGGGAAGATTCGACCGGCCGGTGTAGGTTCACTACCCATTTTATACATCAGTAAAGAAAGCCATCCAGCCTAGTAGAATTTCCTCATCCATTTGTTAATTATCGTGATACTGGTCGTACAGGGGCTATATCCCGCTCACATTGTCATGAATATTTTACATTCCATTAAGCCCCTCTCTGCTATGATTATGTAAGATAACGTATAAGAGGCAGGGGACAGTATATGGCCGATAGCGATGATAATAATGTTCCGTCAACTGCGCCGGGTCAGCCGGGCGCAGGCAACACGAAACCGCCGATGACCACTGAGGAAGCGCAGTGGGTGCGTGAAGTCAACGAGACACGCAGGAAAACCGGCCGCACGGATCTGAACAGGAATGAAGAACAGCAATTAATCAAGGCCGAAAAGGCATTGCGCGTGGGCGACGAGGACATCGCCAAATTGCAAATGCTGCGTGACAAGGCATTAAAGGCGGTCGAAAAATTTAAAGCGGATGCGGACAAGCAAATGGAAGGGGAACCGCCATTACCGACGATGCAGGAAATCATCAATTCTCCTAAAGCCCCACCCAGCACCAACCCAGAACGCAAGGTAACCTCACCGACTATTGAAGAAATCGACAGAATCTTAGGAACGCCAAAAGCGAATCCCAAGCATCCTTCCGGATTGCCTGAGCCTAAGAAGCCTCAAGGCTCCGAGCCGTCCACACCCGAACGCCGCTGATTCATTTCCACCTTGTAAATTAATTAGCGCTCACACCGATTGCGTGTTAGCCTTAGCACATCGCTTAAGTAAAAGCGCGCGCGGCACGTAGGCCGTCCAACCTGATAGAATTCACCCCCCAGAGGAACAGCACATGCGAACCGGCTATGTCTACATCCTCACCAACAAGCCCAACGGCGTTCTATTCACCGGCGTCACCTCCGACCTGATACGCCGCGTGCATGAGCATAAAGAGAAAGCCACGGCCGGGTATACGCGGGAATATAATCTCGACAGGCTGGCCTATTACGAAGTGTATGACTCGCTGGCGGACGCCATCGCGCGCGAGAAAAAGGTAAGAGAATCCAGCCGCACGTGGAAACTGGCGCAAATCCTCAAAATGAACCCGGACTGGCGTGACCTCTATGAAGATATTACGGCCACCCCCACCCCGGTCGCCTGTTAACCCGCATTGCATTAACCCTTTATCAATCTTATTCTGGCAGAACCAAGCTGTATCAACAGCTCTTCCGGGTGCGATATGATTATTTACAACCTGATCGAAGTAGTCAAAACCCTGATTATGAGTTTCCAGTCATAAGGGTTTAGGCGATGCCGGAATCCATCACGCGGCGATGGTAGTCAGCGCGCGCGTTGTTCCATTTACGTTCATGCATATTAAAAAAGCCCGTCTGCACCAGCGGCTCGATAATGCCGATGCTAAGCGCAATCGCCCAGTCGCGGCTGATAAGATACGCCACCGCAATAGCCACGACGAAATGCATGATGCAATAGGTGACGGTCTTGGCCAATGTTTCATGCTGAAAAACAAACCTGCTCATAGGATACTCCTTATCGTGATTCTATAATCCCATCATACTGCAAATGCGAATCATTCGCAATATCTATGTGGGGAGTGTATGACCATTCTGTTACAATGAATCTCTAAGCCGTTTTAGGAGTTTTGTGCTTTCACGATAGTGTCATACACAGGGGGCGGCAGACGGGCTATACTAAAGCATCGGAAACAGTGTTTGAGGTAGCCTATGCCCCAGCCATCCATGGCAGATCTTTTGCGGCAGTTCTTTGATCTTCCGCCTATGTCGAAAAAACCAGCGCCCCTGCCGCCGGGCGTAGTCTCCTCGCCTTTTCTGGATTTCCCCTTTCCCGATGTGGCGCTTCCCGACTCTTACCGTGACAGCAGGCCACCGCGACAGCTTAAGGATGCGGGCAGGCCCTATTATAACGACCAATATGTCGAGCAACCGCTAGTGCCCATCATGCCCCTTAAGAACCGCAGCTTCGAAAAGGGCTAACTCGGACCTTAAATAAACTATTGATTCCGGCCTGCAGCCTCTATAATCAATAGCGTTATGAAGAATGACGTCATCTCCCGCATCCGCAGACTGCAAAGCGACCTGCCCCTGCTCAAAGACCTTGCGCCCGCGCCGCATAAACCGGAAATGCTGCTGATCGGCTGCGTCGATGCGCGGCTCAATCCCAAAATCGATATCGGCATCCCCGACGGCAAGGCACTGATCCACCGCAACATCGCGGCGCTGGTGCGCAGCAAGCCCAACCCTGCCGATAATGAAGGCTCCAGCGTGGCGGCATCGCTGGAATTCGCCATCAATGTGATGAAGGTGAAGCATATTGTGGTGATGGGCCACACCGATTGCGGCGGCATCATGGCCTGCCTGCACGGCGCGCATGACGACCATATGCAGCATATCCGCAGGTATCTCGCGCCACTGGACAAGGCGCGTGAGGAAGTGCTCGCGCAGGGCGGCGATATCGAAGCGCAGGCGCTTGCCATGGAAGAAGCGGCGATACGCCAGAGTATCGCTAATCTTAAGACCTACGACCTGGTGCAAAGCGCGCTGAAAGAAAAGCGCGTCGAATTGCATGGCTGGCTGATTAACACCGCCACCAAACGCATTGCTGAAATGGACCTAAGCACTGGAAAATTCAACCCGATGCACCAGAGCAGCACCACCTGATAAGCGTGTGGACAGCTTGGTGAATAAAAAATTGAACAAGTTTTCTATCCCGCGGCGCAGCATCATTTTTCAGATTTATCTCACAAAAAAAGTTTGTTATTAACGTCTGAAAATGGCATACTGATTATAGTAGCAATAATCGTCGTCGGGTCCTCTTGTGTCGGGGGATGCAACCAGGCCCGGCTCCAAAAAAAGCAAACCAAGAAATAGAGTCGGTATATGCGATGCCGGGGCAACCCGTCAGACCGCAGGATGGCCGCCGGTTTCTTGCGGAATTAATAAATTATAAACCATTGATTTACAATGTTTTATAATTGAATAAACGCCAATAAATTAACCTATAATTAACATAAAATTGCTATAATTAACAAATAAGAAAAGTAAAAATGCCTAATGGGAGTGGAATTATCATGCGCACTGACGCTCTTCCTCGTATCACCGCTGACACGCTCAGAGATCTGGGCCCCCAAACAAATATTCAATCCGATCTGCAAGGCGCGATGTCCGTGAACACGACACCGACCATCGCCGGCACGATTGTAAGTTTTGGCAAGAAAATGTCCGTCGGTGATGATGGAAACATCTCAATGGGTGACGACACAACAGGCCCCAATACCGTGGCGCTGATGATTGATCGCCAATCCCCCGTACTGTCGCGAGGCGATTCAATGGGACTGAATAATCTGCCCAAGAGCCCGATGCCTTCCAAAGGCCCAACATTCAATGTGTAACAGGAAGCATAGTTTGTAATGAGCACGACCGTCCATATTACACCGCCACCGATTTCGCCTCAGGCGATGGCCGATCTGCTCTGCACCATCGTGCTGCTGTGCCGGGGCAAGGATAAATATTCCCGCGATTTCTGGGCCTATATGTGCATCAAGCCGAGCATGGCCGAAGCCTTCAAGCAGGCGCGCGACAGCGGCTCGATGAACCTCGCCGATTACGGCACCATTTTAGAAGCTGGCGAAGGCACCGAAGTTCCCACAGACATTCAACAGCGCATGGAACGTGATTACGGCGTCCGCCAGGATTACGAAGACCAGTTGATCAATGCCATTAAGGCTGCCAAACGTAAAAACTCCGCCTAATATTCTACTCCCGCGATTGAAAACTATACGTATGCGCGCTAGGTTGGCGCATGCGCGATAAAACCCCCGATAAAACCATAGTGATCCTTACCGGCGCCGGCATTTCTGCCGAGTCCGGGCTTGCCACGTTCCGGGATAATAACGGGTTGTGGTGCAATCACCGCGTCGAAGACGTCGCCACGCCGGAAGCGTTCGAACGCAATCCCACGCTGGTGCATACATTTTATAACCAGCGCCGCACGCAGCTGAAAGAAGCACACCCGAACGCCGCCCATCTTGCACTGGCGGAACTGGGAGAAACATGGAAAGGCCGCATGCTGCTGGTCACGCAAAATGTCGACGACCTGCATGATCGCGCCGAGGAAGGCAAAACTCTGCAAGATGGGTACACGCTGCTGCACATGCATGGCGAACTGCGCAAAGCGCAATGCGCCGTGACAGAAGAAGTGTTCCAGTGGGAAGACGATATGACAACGGGCACGCCCTGCCCGTGCTGTAATAAACCGGGGCGGATGCGTCCACATATCGTCTGGTTCGGCGAAATGCCGCTGCGGATGGAACTGATTCAGCACATGTTGCAGGACTGCGATGTATTTATTTCCATCGGCACATCCGGCAATGTCTACCCGGCTGCCGGATTCGTTCAGGAAGCGCGCGGCAACGGCAAGTGCCGCACGGTAGAGCTCAACATGGAACCGTCCAGCGGCTATTCTCTGTTTCATGAGAAAATCTACGGCCCGGCAACGCAGACCGTGCCAGCCTATGTGAAGCGTATACTGGCCGGTGAGATAGTATAACTATCGGTATTATACCTGCGTGCCACCCACGGTGAGTCCGTCAATTAAAAGCGTCGGCTGTCCCACGCCTACCGGCACGCTCTGCCCAGCTTTACCGCAAGTGCCGATACCGTCATCAAGCGCCATGTCGTTGCCGATGGCGCGCACTTTGGTCAGGCAGTCGGGGCCGTTGCCAATCAGCGTCGCGCCTTTTACCGGTGAGGTGATCTTGCCATTTTCGATCAGATAGGCTTCCGATGCCGAGAATACGAATTTACCCGAGGTGATATCCACCTGACCACCACCGAGATGCGCGGCATAGAGTCCGTTCTTTACCGAAGCGATTATGTCTTTGGGAGCACTATCGCCACCAAGCATGTAAGTATTGGTCATGCGCGGCATCGGCTGTGAGGCGAAACTTTCGCGCCTGCCATTGCCGGTGGCACGCATATTCATCAGCCGCGCATTGAGCCGATCCTGAATATAACCGGTGAGAATGCCGTCTTCAATCAGCACGGTGCGGCTCGATGGTGTGCCCTCATCGTCAATCGACAATGAACCTCGGCGTCCTTCCAGCGTGCCATCATCCACCACGGTTACGCCTTTGGATGCCACCTGTTTGCCCATCAGTCCGGCAAAAGCCGACGTGCCCTTGCGGTTAAAATCGCCTTCCAGCCCGTGACCTATCGCTTCATGCAATAATACGCCACACCAGCCGGAGCCGAGCACCACCTGCATTTCACCGGCCGGAGCCGGAATAGCCTCCAGATTGACCAGTGCCTGCCGAAGCGCGTCATCGGCGAGCTTCTTCCAGTTTGCCTCACCGATGTAATCGGCATAGCCCATACGTCCGCCCGCACCGGCAGAGCCGGTTTCCATGCGCCCGTTATGTTCAACCAGTATGTTAACGTTCAGGCGCACCAGCGGACGGATATCGCCAGTATTGCTGCCATCACCCTTCATGATCTCCACCGCCTGCCACTGGCCGGAAAGCGATACCGATACCTGTTTAACGCGCGGGTCTTTGCCCCGCACATAAGCATCAATCGTCTGCAGAAGCTCAATTTTACGCTCAAACGCCACTTCTTTCAGTGGGTTGATATCGCCATAAAGCTGTTTATTGGTGCCAAAGGCAGGTTTTATCACCGCCTGCACGCCTGACTGGCCATAATGCACCGCCTGTGCCGTCTGTACCGCGCGGCGCATGGCATCCTCGCTCAATTCCGAGGCATGGGCATAGGCGGATGCCTCGCCCAGCACCGAGCGCAAGCCAAAGCCCTGAGATGTATTGAAACTGGCGTTTTTAAGCCGCCCGTCGTCAAAATGCAGGCTTTCCGTCTGTGCGTATTCAAGAAAAAGCTCGCCGTCATCCATGCCAGTCAACGCATCGGCCACCAGCCGCTCTATGCGGGGCTTCTCAAGCCCGGTGCGGACAAAAAACAACTCATCAAGCGTATGGACATCGGTCATATGATATTTCTGACACAGAGAAAGAGTGATATGTCCATAGCATACAAAAAATATTGCGCATACAGCAAGGACAGATTACAAAACGCTTCAATCGCACATGCATGTTATCCGACGACGTATCACTACCCAAGCTACAAAAGGTTACTAATGAAAAAGTTATCCCCTCTCCTTGCCTTTTTTGCTGCCGCCTTCGCCGCATTGAATGCCTATGCCGAAGCCGGATATGAAAGCATACCCACACCATGGCAGCTCAATTTCCTGCCGCCCGCCACGCCGGTTATGGAAAAGCTCGATAACCTGCACACTTTCCTGCTGTACCTGATTACCGCTATCAGCATTTTCGTACTGGTGGTCATGATTTATATCTGCGTGCGTTTCCGCCGCAAAGCCAACCCGGTCCCAAGCAAGACCACCCACAACACCAAGCTGGAAATAATCTGGACGACCATCCCGATTATCATTCTGGTGGTAATCGCCATTCCTTCTCTGCGTCTCCATTATTTCATGCAACGCCCGGAAGCCACCGAGATGACCCTCAAAGTCGTCGGCTATCAGTGGTACTGGCATTATGAATACCCCGACCATGGCGGATTCGGCTTCGACAGCTACATCAAAAAAGGCGAAGACCTGAAACCCGGCGATCATCGCCTGCTGTCCGTTGATAACCGCGTGGTTGTACCGGTTGACACCGCAGTGAAAGTATTACTTACCGGCGCGGACGTAATTCACGCTTGGGCAGTACCGTCTTTTGGCGTAAAAAAGGATGCGATTCCCGGTCGCCTCAACGAAACATGGTTCAAGGCCACCAAACTCGGCACCTATTACGGCCAGTGCTCCGAACTCTGCGGTGTCGGCCACGGCTTCATGCCGATTGTCGTCGATGTCGTCAGCAAGGAAGATTTTGCAGCATGGGTTACCGAGAAGAAACAGGAAGGTGGTGCCGCAAAGGCCACCGAACCTACTGTACAGGATAAGGCTCCGGCTAAGTCGGAAAAACCTGCTGTAAAGCCCCCGGAAAAGCCCACCGATAAAAAATCCAGCAAGATGGATAAAGCGGCAGCCAGAAACAGCAAGCTCTCCAGCAGCGCCGGTAATGCGGACGAAACGGCTGAAGAGGAAGCTGAAGAAAACGAACATACAAAATCGGAAGACGACAACGCTTCCGATCAAGAGTAAACCAGAGGATAGAACACTATGAGTTACAGCGGAACGACCACCGACCACCACCACGGGCATGATCATGGCCATGACCATACGCCGACCGGATGGAAACGCTGGCTGTACTCGACCAACCACAAAGATATCGGTATCATGTACCTTATTTTTGCGGCCATCGCCGGTATCATCGGCACGGTGTTTTCGATACTGATCCGCATCCAGCTCGCCACCCCCAACGGCACGCTGTTCGGTGACAACTACCAGATGTACAATGTCGTACTGACCGCCCATGCCTTCGTCATGGTGTTCTTTCTGGTTATGCCCGCACTGATCGGCGGCTTTGGCAATTTTTGCGTACCGCTCATGATCGGCGCGCCCGACATGGCGTTTCCGCGCATGAACAATATCAGCTTCTGGCTGCTGCCGCCGTCTTTCCTGCTACTGCTCGGTTCCGCTTTCATCGACGAAGGCGCAGGTACCGGCTGGACAGTCTATCCTCCTCTGGCAGGGATCACTTCGCATCCCGGCATGTCCGTCGATATGGCGATCTTCTCGCTGCACCTTGCCGGTATCTCATCCATTCTGGGCGCGATCAATTTCATCGTAACGATTTTCAACATGCGCGCGCCCGGTATGACATTGTTTAAAATGCCGCTCTATCCGTGGGCGATTCTGGTGACTGCCTTCCTGTTGCTGCTGGCCGTACCCGTACTGGCAGGCGCTATCACCATGCTGCTTACCGACCGTAATTTTGGCACGCATTTCTTTGATCCGGCAGGCGGCGGCGATCCCGTGTTGTTCCAACACCTGTTCTGGTTCTTCGGCCATCCGGAAGTATACATCCTGATTCTGCCGGGCTTCGGCATCATCAGTGAAATCGTAGCCACTTTCTCGCGCAAGCCGATCTTTGGTTACTTCGGCATGGTGTTCGCCATGTCGGCCATTGGTTTCCTCGGCTTCATCGTCTGGGCGCACCATATGTTCACGGTCGGTATGTCGGCTGACACGATGGCCTATTATATGGTCGCTACCATGATTATCGCTGTGCCCACGGGCATCAAGATTTTCTCCTGGCTTGGCACCATGTGGGGTGGTTCGCTCTCCTTCGAAACGCCGATGATGTTCGCCCTTGGCTTTATCTTCCTGTTCGTGGTCGGTGGAGTCACCGGCGTCGTGCTGGCCAATGCCGCACTCGATATCCCGATGCAGGACACTTATTATGTGGTCGCGCATTTCCATTACGTGATGAGCTTAGGTGCCGTGTTTGCCATTTTCGCCGCGTTCTATTACTGGCTCGGTAAAATGTCGGGTCGGCAGTATTCGGAAAAGCTGGGACAACTCCATTTCTGGACCTTCTTTGTCGGCACCAACCTGACCTTCTTCCCACAGCATTTCTTAGGCCTTGCCGGAATGCCGCGCCGTATCCCCGATTATCCGGATGTGTATGCCGGATGGAACTATGTATCTTCTATCGGCTCGTACATCTCAGGTGTCTCCGTGCTGATCTTCCTGTGGCTGGTATGGCGTACCCTGAAACACGGCGCTCCCTGCCCGGCAAAGCAGTGGGATGGTGGTACAACGCTGGAATGGACGCTGCCTTCTCCGCCGCCGTTCCATACGTTTGAGACGCAGCCGACGATTAAATAAATGTCAGCAACTGCCAGCATATCAACCGCACCCGCCTCCACCGTGCGTGACTATGTGACCCTGATGAAACCGGGCGTGATGTCGCTGGTGGTGTTCACCGGACTGGCCGGTATGCTGCTCGCTCCCGGCCATCTGCATCCGCTACAGCAGTTCATGACCCTGATGTGCATCTCGCTGGCCTCCGGCGCAGGCGCTGCCATGAATATGTGGTATGACCGCGATATTGATGCGCTGATGCTGCGCACCGCCGCGCGCCCGGTTCCCGCCGGACGCATCGCGCCCGACGATGCGCTGGCATTCGGACTGTTTCTCGGCACCGGCTCTGTCATGCTAATGGGACTCGCGCTCAACTGGGTAGCAGGCATTCTCCTTGCAGGTGCAATTGCGTTTTACGTTGTCGTTTACACCATGTGGCTCAAGCGCCGCACGCCGCAGAACATTGTCATCGGCGGCGCCGCGGGCGCTTTTCCGCCCATGATCGGCTGGGCGGCAGTCACCGGCGATGTCACGCTGACACCATTGCTGCTTTTTGCGATTATCTTCCTATGGACGCCGCCGCATTTTTGGGCGCTTGCCCTCTACCGCAACAGCGATTACACCAAAGCAGGTGTGCCGATGATGCCGGTAGTGGCCGGGCCCAAGCGCACCAAGCGCCAGATGATTGTGTATACGTGGCTGCTGCTGGCGGTCACGCTGTTACTGCCGGTACTGGGAATGAGCGGTATGCTTTACGGTGTAAGCGCTGCCATACTGGGCGGCATGTTTCTTTACCATGTGTACAGGACGGCATACGATACCACCGATAAATGGCCGCGCAAAACATTTGCCTTTTCCATTTATTACCTTTTTATGCTATTCACTGTTATGATGCTTGACGGCTGGTGGCTGCACCACACAAACTGATAACCAGCAAAATGAGGTAAGACAGATGAATGATAAGATAAGCCCCGAAACAGCACAGAGCATGCTGGAGATTACGCAGAACAGCATCTACCTGATGGGTGCGAGCTTCGTTCTTGGCAGCCTGTTCACCCTGTTCCTCCTGCTGGTGCTTGATTTCGTCCGCCGCGGCAAAGGCGAAAAAGAAATTTAGGCCCCAGTGCCCCATAGCCCCCTCCATCACGCACAGAAGCGCAAAAACATTGCGCTGTTTGTGGTACTGCTCGCACTGATCGTGCTTATTTTTGCCATCTCGCTCATGAAGATGGGCGCGTCCCCCACGCCGTGATATGCCCTCTTCCTCCCCTGACAATAAGTCCTTAGCGCTGAATCTGGCGCTGATTGTTATTGGCATGCTGGCCCTGTCCTTTGCTTCCGTTCCGCTATACCGCCTGTTCTGTCAGGTCACCGGCTATGGCGGCACTACGCGCGAAGGCGTACATGCAACGGGCCCCATCTTTGACCGCATTATCACCGTACAGTTCAACGCCGATATCGACCCTGCCCTGCCCTGGGAATTCAAGCCGGGACAACGGCGCATCGACATTAAAGTCGGAGAGGAAAAGCTGGCTTACTATGAGGCAAAGAACCTCACAAACAGCCCCATCACCGGACGCGCCGTCTATAATGTCGTTCCCTTCGCGGCTGCCGCCTATTTCGTCAAGGTCGAGTGTTTCTGTTTTGAGGAACAAACCCTGAAGCCCGGCCAGAAGGTCAACATGCCGGTTACCTTTTATATCGACCCGGCGATTATGGACGATCCGGAAATGAAGCCCCTGCAAACAATTACGTTGTCATATACGTTTTTTCCTGTAAAAACTGAGCCTAAGGTACCATCCAAGTCCCAATCGGAGTAAGCCTATGTCACATCAAAACCACCCTTATCATCTGGTGAACCCAAGCCCATGGCCCGCAGTCGGCGCGCTTGGCCTGTTCCTGAGCACCTTCGGCGGCGCCATGTACATGCACCAGAAAACCGGCGGTGGCTTTCTGGTGATTATCGGTATCGCACTCGTGCTCTACACCATGTTCGTATGGTGGCGCGACGTGGTGCATGAAGCACATGTCGAACACGCCCACACGCGCGAAGTAAGCCGTGGCCTGCGCGCCGGTATGGCACTATTCATCACTTCGGAAGTGCTGTTCTTTATGGCGTTCTTCTGGGCCTTCTTCGGCGCCAGCACGTTGCCTAGAGCACCACTTACCGATGTGTGGGCCATTGCGGAGGGAGTATGGCCGCCCGCAGGCATCCGTGCGTTCGATCCGTTCCACCTGCCCTTCCTCAACACGCTGATCCTGCTACTGTCCGGCACCACTTGCACCTGGGCGCATCACGCGATCCTGACCAATAACCGTAAGGAAACCATTCAGGCGCTGTGGTACACGGTCATTCTCGGCGTGCTCTTCACCAGCTGTCAGGCCTATGAATACAGCCACGCCGCGTTCGGTTTCAAAGACGGCGTGTATGCGTCCACCTTCTTTATGGCCACCGGCTTCCATGGCTTCCACGTCATCGTCGGCACCATCTTCCTCGCCGTATGTCTGGTGCGTGCCTATAAAGGCCACTTCACGCCGGAAAAGCATCTCGGTTTTGAATTCGCCGCATGGTACTGGCATTTCGTCGACGTTGTATGGCTGTTCCTGTTTATCTTCGTTTATATCGACTTCGCTAATACGCTGATGCCGGCATTCACTGCCATTTTCACCGGCACCAACATCCTGCTCGTATTTATCACATCGTTGTTTGCCACCGGATATTTCGCCCTGCGCACACTGCGTAAGGGAGGGTTTGCCGTATCCAAACACTAAGGTTGTGAACGACGCGCCCCCTTCCGTCAGCGTCGCTTACGCCGCTCTGCGCGGGCGCTGTCCGCGCTGTGGTAAAGGAAAACTGTATAAAAACCTGCTAGACATTGCCGATTATTGCCATCAGTGCGGCCTGTCCTTCAAAGCGCATAAACAGGGGGACGGCCCGGCCTTTTTCGGTATTCTCATTATCGGTGCACTGACCGCCATCGGCGCTGCCGTGGTCGAAATCAAACTGGAACCACCCTTCTGGCTGCATGCCGTAATCTGGGTGCCGTTTATCGTCGTCGGCTCCATCACGTCCTTACGCTGGCTGAAAGCAGCCCTGCTGGCCATCCAGTACCAGTACCGCAAGGATGATTTTACACCGTAATGTTTACGCCTTGGCCTTCTTGGTCTTCGGATTGATCTTGGCGACTTTGCCTTCGCGCTCCATGATCGCTTCCAGCGCAGCAACCGCCGCGAGGTTCATGATCTCAGAAGCAGTGGCCGTCATCTGCACGATCTGGGCGGGCTTCTGCAAGCCGACCGTAACCGGGCCGATGGTCACGCCGTCGCCCAGTTCCTGCAACAGGTGCGAGGCAATATGCGCCGAATGCAGCGCCGGCATCACGAGGATGTTAGCCGGACCCGACAGGCGGCAGAACGGATAGAGGCTCATCATTTCCTTGTTGAGCGCGACACCGGCTGACATTTCACCGTCATACTCGAAATCCACGTTCATGCTGTCAAGCACCGTTACCGCTTCGCGGATACGCGCCGATTTCTCACGCATCGGATTACCGAAGGTGGAATAGGACAGCAGCGCCACGCGCGGCTCATGGCCCATCTTACGGGCACACTCGGCGGTTTTGACGGCGATATGCGCAAGCTGTTCGGCACTTGGCAGTTCCTGCACGGTCGTATCTGAGAAGAACAGCGTTTTGCCTTTGGCGACCACCATCGAGATACCGAATAGGAATTCGCCCGGCTTAGTGTCGATAACGCGAGTGATGTTTTCCAGCGATACGGTGTAATTGCGGGTCACGCCGGTAATCAGCGCATCGCCATGGCCAAGTGCCAGCATGCAGGATGCGTAGATGTTGCGGTCGTTCTTCACCATGCGCGCAACGTCGCGGTACAGGTAACCGTGGCGGTTCAGGCGGGGATAGAGATGATCGATATACGCATCAATATGCTTGGAGACGGCGGCATTGCTGATTTCGAGATTCTGGTAATCAGGCACCTGCATTTTCTTCATCAGTTCCTGAATACGTTCACTGCGACCAACGAGAATCGGCTTACCGTAACCATTATCGCGCCATTGCACGGCGGCGCGGATGACTTTTTCTTCTTCGCCTTCGGCAAAGATCATGCGCTGCGGATTTTCGCGCACCTTGTCGAAGATGTGCTGCATCGAATTGGCCGTCGGGTCGCGGCGCGCAGCGAGTTCTTTTTTGTAACCGATAATGTCCATGATCGGCTTGCGCGCAACGCCCGTTTCCATCGCCGCTTTAGCAACAGCGACCGGAACGGTGGTCATGAGACGTGGGTCAAACGGCGCGGGTATGATGTATTCCGGGCCGTATTCCATCTTGCGGCCGGCATAGGCGGCGGAGACTTCTTCCGGCACTTCTTCGCGGGCAAGCGCGGCAATCGCCTCAGCGGCGGCCACTTTCATTTCTTCGTTGATCTGCGAAGCGCGGCAATCGAGCGCACCGCGAAAGATATACGGGAAGCCCATCACGTTATTGACCTGGTTCGGATAGTCCGAACGGCCGGTGGCGATGATGGCGTCGCTACGGACGGAGCGCACGTCTTCCGGGGTGATTTCCGGATCGGGATTGGCCATCGCGAAAATGATCGGGTTCTTGGCCATGGTCGCGATTATTTCTTTCGACACTGCGTTTTTACCGGCAAGGCCCATGAACATATCGGCGCCTTTCATGGCGTCGGCCAGCGTGCGCTTGTCGGTTTTCACGGCATGTGCGGACTTCCACTGGTTCATGCCTTCGGTGCGGCCTTCATAGATTACGCCGGTCTTGTCGACGAGGAGGGCGTTTTCGTGTTTGATGCCCATGCGCTTGATCAGTTCAAGGCAGGCGATGCCGGCAGCACCCGCGCCCAGGACTACCACTTTCACGTCGGAAAGCTTGCGGCCGGTTAAGTGCGCGGCGTTGATGAGGCCCGCGGCAACGATGATAGCGGTGCCGTGCTGGTCATCGTGGAATACGGGGATGTCCATGAGTTCGCGCAGGCGCTGTTCTATGATGAAGCATTCCGGTGCGGCAATGTCTTCAAGATTGATACCGCCCCAGCTCGGGCCCAGCAGCTTTACGCAATTGACGAATTCGTCCACATCGGTGGTGTCGACTTCGATGTCGATGCAGTCAATGTCGGCAAAGCGCTTGAACAGGATGGCTTTACCTTCCATGACCGGCTTGGAAGCGAGCGCGCCAAGATTACCAAGGCCTAATACGGCGGTACCGTTAGAAATAACGGCTACGAAATTGCCGCGTGCGGTATAATCATATGCCAGCTCAGGATTTTTCTGGATGGCAAGGCAGGGAACGGCAACACCGGGAGAATACCCCAGCGACAGATCGCGCTGCGTCATCAGCGGCTTGGTCGGAAGAATCGATAATTTGCCGGGTTTGCCTTCGGAATGGTAGGCCAGTGCTTCCTGATCGGTAATAGGCTCTTTCTCTTTTGACATCTCAACATCTCTCACGGGCTGGCATGCCTGCGTTTACACATCCATTGTGCAGTGCAGCATAACATTATGATTTTCAAAATGAAGTTCGTGAATCGCATAATGGGGAGCATATTGCAAGTAAAAACTGCTCGAGAAAACCCGCCCAAAGCGCGAACAGGCAAAGGAATTGACAGCTCAAACACCGTCAGGAAACGAACGCACCCTTATCCATCTGCGCGCCCAGTGCCTCGGCCAGTGCCTCGGCCTGCTGCACCACTCTGGTCTCTAGATAGCGTAGTCACGAGTTATTAACCATTGTGGTTTATAGGTATCCTGCCAACAATATTGGGAGGATTTTATGAAGCTAGTTGCACATCGTCGCCACGATATATCAGATAAAACATGG